>Ga0308018_10001295_pt1 | contig 11724 bp, 10 predicted proteins | sample Neamet282_FD_203130 | JGI IMG/M metagenome (GOLD analysis project Ga0308018, IMG submission 203130) | Marine microbial communities from water near the shore, Antarctic Ocean - #282 | ecosystem: Environmental > Aquatic > Marine > Unclassified | place: Southern Ocean | collected 2014-10-01
ATGATTTCAGCATCAGATACCCCTGAGGAACGCTTTTGTTTGGCTAAAAAATGCTTGCCTGCATCCAGCATGGCCTGCAAGGGGACCAACCCAATCAATTCAGACCCTGTCACACGCAATCCTCGGCGCTCAGCTGACTGACAAGTGGCCTCAAATGCCACGTGCATGGATGTGACTGAAATATCTGTCAGGTTGTAAGAGATCTGAGCAACACCATACTCCTCAATGAACCAACCAATGCCTTTGACACAGGGTAATTCACCTGGAACATTCACTGGATTGCCTTGTGCATCCTTGACGATTTTGCCTGTCAAGCTCCCACCCTCTCGCTTTACGCGTCCCCGTTCGCGAATATCAAAGGCGATGGCATTGGCCCACCGGGTAGACGTGGTGTTCAAATTGATGTTATAAGCAACCAAAAAGTTGCGTGCTGACACCGCTGTGGCACCCGTTTTTACCCATACGTCGCCCGACACATCACCAAAGTCGGGCTGCCATGCAGGATCTTGAAATTTTGCTGCCAAGCCCTCGTACTCTCCGCTCCGGCAATTGGCCAAGTTTTTGCGCTTGGCTTCCTTTGCTGCAGATTCATAGAAATACCCAGGGATACCCAGTTCGCGACCAATTCGCTCCCCTAAGGCATGCGCATAAGGCACAACGTCCTCCAGGGTCATGCCGGCGACAGGAACCAAAGGGCAGACATCGGTTGCACCCATGCGAGGGTGAGCGCCTGTTTGTTTGCTCATGTCAATCAACTCACTGGCTTTTTTTACCAGCAAGAAAGCTGCCTCAATCACTGCTGAAGGTTCTCCAGCAAAAGTGATGACCGTGCGATTCGTGGCTGCGCCAGCGTCCACATCTAGTAGCTTCACACCATCTACACCATGAACCACTGAAGCAACTGCATCGATGATGCTTTGGTCTCTGCCTTCTGAGATGTTAGGGACACATTCAAGTATTTGCTGCATGATGAGGGTTTTAGTTCAACAAAGATGCGTCACAATGGACGCAAGATGGCATGACATTGTGCCATTCTGTCAGTCATTTTCAACAGTTGATGCGATGGCACACACCTTGTTGAATGCATGACCAAGATTAACCATTACAAACCCTACCATGTCAAAAGGTAAAATCAACGTATCGGCGGACAACATTTTCCCCATCATTAAAAAATTCCTTTACAGTGACCATGAGATTTTTCTCCGGGAACTGATTTCCAATGCAGTGGATGCCACGCAAAAACTGAAAACCCTTTCCAACTTGGGAGAAATCAAGGGAGAGCTTGGAGACTTGACCATTCAAGTGATTGTAGACAAGAAGAAAAAGCAACTTCGCGTCATTGACAATGGCATTGGCATGACTAGCGATGATGTGAAGAAATACATCAATGACTTGGCCTTTTCTGGTGCCACTGAGTTTGTGAAAAAGTATGAAGACAGCGTAGATGCCAGCACCTTGATTGGCAACTTTGGTCTAGGGTTTTATTCCAGCTTCATGGTCTCTGACACCGTTGAAATCAAGACACGAAGCTGGGAGGCTGAAGAGAAAGACGGTGCCCACTGGACCTGTGATGGCTCACCCAACTATGAGCTAAAAAAGACCAAGATTAAGGCAAGGGGTACTGAGGTTATCCTCAACATTGATGAGGACAGCAAGGAGTTTCTGGAGGACTACCGAATCAAGGAACTTTTGAAAAAGTATGCCCGATTCATGAGCATTCCCATCCAATGTGGTGAGCGCGATGAGCAGGTCAATGAAGCTAAAGAAGGTGAAGATGCTAAATACCAAACCGTCAAGGTACCGGACATCATCAATGAGAATGAGCCTGCATGGACCAAGTCACCCTCTGAGCTAAGCGATGAGGAGTACAAGGTGTTTTACAAGGCCCTCTACCCCCTAAGCTTTGAAGAGCCGCTCTTTCACATCCATTTGAATGTGGATTACCCCTTTGATTTGACAGGCATTTTGTTCTTCCCTAAGATCAAGCCAAACATGGACATGCAGAAGAGCAAGATTCAGCTTTTTCAAAGCCAAGTCTTTGTCACGGACAACGTGGAAGGGATCGTTCCTGAATTTCTAACCATGCTCCATGGTGTGATTGATTCCAAGGACATCCCTTTGAATGTCAGCAGAAGCTATTTGCAAGCGGACAGCAATGTGAAGAAAATTGGGGGTCACATCACCAAAAAGGTGGCTGACAAATTGGCGAGCATGCTGAAGAATGACCGAGAGGACTTTGAAGAAAAATTCAAGGACATCTCACTGATCATCGATTATGGCATGGTCACGGATGAGAAATTCTTTGAGAAGGCACGCAAATTCACCTTGGTGCAAAGCGCCGTTGACAGCAAATCCTTCACCATGGATGAGTACTTGGAGAAAATTGCCACACTGCAAACTGACAAGGATGGCAACAAGGTGATCTTGTACTGTTCTGACGCCAAGGCGCAACACAGCTACATCAAGCAGGCTGAGAAGCAGGGCTATGACGTCATCACACTGGACTCGCCCATTTCTGGTCACTGGATTCAAAAAATTGAACAGGTTGAGGAGAAGGTGAAGTTTGCCCGCATTGACAGTGACATGATTGACAAGCTCATCCCAAAGGATGGCGAAACGACCTCCAAGCTGTCGGACAAGGAGTCAGATAGCCTCAAGGGCATGATTGAGTCTTCTGTCGATGACAAGAGCTACACCATCCGAATTGAAGCCTTGGATAGCGATGATGCACCCATCATGGTTACCGTGCCCGAGTTCATGCGTCGCATGAAGGAGATGAGCGCTAGCGGCGGTGGCGGCTTCATGGCCATGGGCGACATGCCCGATGCTTATGATGTCGTTGTCAATGGCAATCACCCACTTGCAGCTAAGATCATCAAGGCAAAAGATGCTGATCGGGGTGCTTTGATTGGTCAAGCCATGGATCTCGCCTTATTGCAGCAAGGCTTGTTGACCGGTGAGAAACTCACCGCCTTTATAAACAAGCAGGTTAGCGGCTTGGTTTAAGCTGTCACGCAAACCACAACAAGGGCTGCCTCATTTAGGTGGCCTTTGTTATTTAAGGGAATCGCCTAAACCCTGGTACAGGAGATACTTTGGCCTGATGACCTGTCGGTAATGTTGGTAGGCAGGGTCTTCGGTCCATGACTGGTAAATGCTTGACAACTCCACACCGGACTGCAGCAGTTGACGGAGGTTGTCTGAGCCATAGCGCAAGGCTAAGCTCTGGCCCGACTGAAGGAAGAAATCATCCACCACCCCAGCAGACACAGCCTGTTGGTAAGCATGGAGCATGGGCTGTAAATCGATTAAACCCTTGGGGTTGACCTCTCGCAAATTCACCCCGTGACAAAGGACACCTTCATGCTTGGGGTATTTAGATGCCGTGCATGACACCGGCTTGAAGCTGAAAGTCTCCATGGGAAACCACGGTGCGCCATAACAAGTGAAGGGCTGATTGCTTCCCCGCCCCACTGACACGGTGGTGCCTTCAAAGAAACAGAGGCTTGGGTACCATGCGATGGCATGATCGTCAGGCAAATTGGGCGATGGCGCTATGTCAGGGTAGGTAGGCTCTCGGTGGTAGCCTTTGATCTCAAGCACCTCCAGGCTCAAGGCTTCTGCATTGGCTATCCACCCCTCCCCTTTAACCATCAAGGCATATTCCCCGATGGTCATGCCATAGATCACTGGCACAGGATGCATGCCAATGAAGCTTTTGTAATCGTTGGAGAGCATGGGGCCATCAACGGCATAGGCAAAGGGATTTGGCCTATCCAATACCATCAGCTTGACACCATTTTCTGCACAGGCTTCCATGACATAGGTCAATGTCGATATGTAGGTGTAGAACCGAAGACCCAAGTCCTGCAAGTCAAACAGCAGCACATCCACGCCCCTCAAGTCTTCTGCTGTGGGCTTTTTATGGCTGCCATAGAGGGATATGATAGGGATGCCTTTGTCGGTTTTGCTATCTGACACATGCTCTCCATCGGACGCTTTCGATGCAAAACCATGCTCTGGTGACATGACCTTGACAACCTGCTGGTCTGCCAATTGATCCAGAATAAACACACCGTCAGACACTGAGGCAGCATGCGCAACCACCGCAATGCGTTGGCCTTTGAGTTTGTCCAGTGGCAGGTCCCCTGTCCGAGATGCTGTCGATTGGGACAGGCATGGCAAGCTGCACAGGAACAGGACCAAAAAAAGCCACGAACTGGACTTACCTTTACCTTTCACCGAATGTCTTTCTTTCATGGGGCCAAAATGGCACTTTTTTTCTATTTGGCTAGGCTGGCGATGGGGGAAAACCAATGATCGCCATCGGGCCAGCACTTTAGCCACTGTGGTGATTGCTGCAGGCATGGCTGTATTGATGATTGGCCTTTCTACGGGCAAGGGTCTGCAGGAGGCAATTCATCAACGCATCACTGCCCTTCAGGGCGATGCACAGATTCGCAGTTACCATCAGCCCAACGCTTTTGAGTCAATGGCCTTTGATTGGACTGCCTCCAAGCAAGCCATCCCTCCTGACATCATACCTATTGCCATGTCCTGGAAGCAAGGCATCGTCGCCTTCGAAGGCAGCATGCAGGGTGCTCAGTGCATTGGATACAGTCAATGGCCTCAGTGGCTCAATCAGGGATTAACTCAAGGCAAACTTCCAGAAAGCGCGGATTACATGGAGGTTTTAATTTCTGAAGACATGGCCAGGAAGCTGAACCTGGAAGTGGACGATGAGTTGCAACTGTACTTTCAACGCGAGGGCGCACAGCGACCTGTCATGCGTTACGCCACGCTATCCGGTCTTTTTAACACCCACATGCAAGAGTGGGATGGTCAATGGCTCATCACCCATCTTTCTCACATGCAGTTGATTCAACAGCTGGACAGCCATCAGGTGGGTGGCCTGATTTTGCATGGAGAGCAAGTGCAAACGGAGCAAGGCATGGCGAGTATCCGAGGACTTTTACCCTTGAACTTGGATTTGTATCAACCTCAGCAAGACTACCCACAGCTGTACCAATGGCTGGAACTTTTTGACACCAACACGGCTGTTTTAGCAAGCATCCTTATCATCATTGCTGCTTTCAATGCTGCCGTGGTGGTTTTTGTTTTGGTGGTTGCCAGAGCTAAGCATATTGCCATCCTTCGAACCATGGGCATGTCTGCAAGGCAAATCAATTGGGCCTTTGTGGGTCATTTGGGGCGTGATGTAGCAAAAGGATTGCTGTGGGGAAACCTCATTGGCCTGGCGCTGCTTTATGCCCAATTTCAATTTCAAATCCTTGAACTTGACCCTGTCACGTATTATGTCGATCATGTGCCTGTCGCCTGGGACTGGTGGAGCTTCCTTATGGCCAATCTGCTGGTTTTCACGACAGTCACAGTAACGGCATGGTTGCCAAGCAGGATACTTGCAAAAATTCGTCCAGCAGATGTATTGAGAATGTCCTAAGGCATGTATATTTGCAGCCTCTTTGGAGCAAATGTCTTTTAGACGCTTCAATCAGGTGTGGTAGTTCAGTTGGTTAGAATATCGGCCTGTCACGCCGGGGGTCGCGGGTTCGAGTCCCGTCCACACCGCTAGAAAGCCTGCAATTTGCAGGCTTTTTTGTTGCCCAAAAGTGTAGAAGACACAGGACCAACGCCAGAGGCTAACGGTCTACCAGACAGCATAGCTGAACGAGGCCTGCTTGCATGGACAAGTGGCATCGATCATGGACAGGGCATCGCAAAGCCTCATTGGCTTTCAAGTATTAACTGTCACAAGCGTTAAAAGAAGCAATAGCCTTCAAATTTTGATTAATTTTCAGCATGAAAAATAAACACTTCCTTACTCTGGTATTTCTCGGGCTTGGCCTATTCACTGTCAGCGCTACCATGAAAGTCTTGCATTTGCAGGGTGCAGCTTGGCTGCTAATATTTGCTGACGCCTTGCTTGCGCTTGGCCTCATTGGCCTTGCGTTCAAAGCATGGTCGAGCTCCGACCAAACCTGGCTAAACCGCTAACATATCATTGTTGACAATTGCCGATTGATGGCGGCTATGTTCATCGCGTCATTCTAGGCACCCCCCTTACCTTTGTCTCTCAGTAAATATCAATTCAATACCCTCTTACTATGGCACTCGAAATCACAGAAAGCAACTTCGAAGAACTCGTAATTAAGTCAGACAAGCCCGTCCTCGTGGACTTTTGGGCAGAATGGTGTGGACCATGCCGCATGGTAGGCCCCATCGTTGATGAACTATCCAATGATTTCGAAGGGCGAGCTGTTGTAGGCAAGGTCAATGTTGATGCAGAAGGTGGCATATCCATGAAGTATGGCATTCGGAACATTCCTACCCTGTTAATTTTCAAGGACGGAGAGATCGTTGACAAGCAAGTTGGCGTTGCACCAAAGAAAGTGCTTGCAGACAAGCTTGAGGCACTCATTTAAGTGACTTCAACAGCCGTTGTTCTTGCTGGCGGCAAAGGGACCCGTCTACACGACGCCTTCCCTGGCATCGCTAAAGCCATGGTTCCCGTGGCCGGCAAACCTGTATTGGAACATCTGGTAACAACCTATAGCGCCCAAGGAATTGGGCGCTTTATTTTTGCTGTCGGCCACTTGAGTGAGCAGATCACCGGGCATTTTGGCGATGGGTCAGCATGGGGTGTTGAAATCACCTACATCCATGAGCCCGAACCACTTGGAACAGCTGGAGCTTTACACCTCATGGGTCTCACTGAAGCGTTTTGGGTCTTTTATGGTGACACCATCAGTGACATAAACTTGAATCGCATGCATGCCTTTCATCAGGCCATGTCAGCTGATGCAACCCTGCTTGTTCACCCCAATGATCACCCTTACGACAGCGACTTGGTTGCCTGCAGCCTGGATGGCAAAGTCACCGCAGTGCATGGCAAACCCCATGCCTCTGACTTGGAAGTTCGCAACCTGGTGAACGCCGCACTTTACCTGATGGAACCTTCGGTGCTTTCTCACATACCGCAAGGCATTGCTTCTGATTTTGGTCGTGACCTATTTCCTTTGTGGGCAAGCCGTTTGAGCCTTGCTGCCTACTCAAGCCCTGAGTACATCAAGGACATGGGGAAACTTGAGCGCCATGAACAAGTCCAAGCAGACATCGAGAGTGGCTTGGTGGCTTCTCGCAACCTGGCATTGACCCAACGGGCCGTCTTCCTGGATCGCGATGGCGTAATCAACATCGACAGTGACTTGATCAAACACCCCGATGAAATGGTTCTCTACCCTGATGCAACAAAATCCATACAAGCCTTGCATTCAGCAGGTTTTGTGGTCGTGGTTGTCACCAATCAAAGCGTGGTAGCTAGAGGCCTTACCGACCTCAAGGGTATTGAAGCCATACATGCTAGAATGGAGCGTTTACTCGCTGAAGAAGGTGCCTTTGTTGATCAGATTTCTTTCTGCCCTCACCATCCTGACAAAGGGTACCCAGAAGAAGTTCCGGCTTTCAAAATTGAGTGCCATTGCCGCAAACCCAAGCCTGGCATGCTGCTCGATGCGGCATCACGCTTCAACATCGACTGCAGCAACAGCTGGATGGTTGGCGACTCAGAAAGAGACATCCTTGCCGGACAAGCTGCTGGCTGTCGAACTATTCGGGTGAAAACTGGGCATGGACTGAAACCATCGACTGTGGTTCCCGATGCCCATGTAGCAGGTATTTGGGAAGCAACGACGCATATATTGGCAGCCAAATAATTGGCGAAAAAGACCGACATTCGCTCTGCCATGATCATCACGCGAACCCCATTTAGAATCTCCTTCATTGGAGGAGGCAGTGACCTCCCATCCTTTTACCGTGAGCATGGTGGCGCCGTGATCTCTACAAGCATCAACAAGTACATGTACATCTCGAGTCATGACTACTTTAATGGCGATGAAATCCGAACCAAATACTCCAAGACAGAGACCGTTAGGGCTATTGACGATCTCAACCACCCCATCCTTCGTTCCATCATGCAGCGATTGCAGGTATCAACAGGCCTTGAAGTCAGCTCCATCGCAGATGTGCCTTCCGGCACAGGTATGGGATCCAGCTCAAGCTTCACCGTTGGCACCTTGCATAACCTGATGGCAAGACTGGGTCGTGCAGATGAAGCCACGGCCTCTTGGTTAGGGAAAACCGCTTGCGATGTAGAGCTTGGTGACCTGAAGGAGCCCATTGGCAAACAAGACCAATACGCTGCAGCCTATGGTGGCCTGAATGTCATCACCTTTCAACGCAACGATGACGTCGACGTCACAGCCCTTGGCCTGAATGATCAGGGGATGTCTGCGTTCTCAAGCCACATCAAACTCTATTACCTAGGCAATCAGCGAAGTGCGTCAAGCATCCTTGCAGAACAGAACAACAACAATGCCCTGGCAGACAAGCAAGCTGCATTGCAAACCATGGTCAGCATGGTGCCAGCCTTTGCACAGTCACTGACAGATGGACAATTTACTTTTGCTGGCAAGCTTCTGAATGACAACTGGGCTTTGAAACAAAGCTTGGCATCAGGCATCAGCAACCCCATGATCAGCCAGGCATACCAAGCAGGTATCTCAGCTGGTGCCTATGGCGGCAAACTCCTCGGTGCAGGAGGTGGCGGATTCATGCTGTTCCTGGCGTCACCCGACAAGCACAAGGCATTGGATGCGGTACTGTCCAATTTACGCCCCTTCCCTGTTGACTTAACCAGCGAAGGATCCACCGTGATTCATCAGGATGAAACAACCTAACTTGCTGGCTATGACCGCAACAAATTACCGACGACTACTCATTGAGACCTTGGAGGCATTGGACCTTCAAAGCGTCGCTGCCATGGAAGATGCCTTTGCGCAAGCGCATCAATCAGGCAATCGAATTTTCACCATGGGCAACGGTGGGTCTGGCGCTAGTGCCTCCCACGCAGCTGGTGATTTCATCAAAGGGGCATCCTACGGTTTGGATCAGCGATTCAAAATGATTTGCCTCAATGACAACCTACCCTCCATGATGGCTATCGCCAACGATATTGGATGGGATGACATCTTTGTAGAACCCCTTAAGAATTACGTGGAACCCGGTGATGTTGTTATTGGTATTTCTGGCTCAGGCAACTCACGCAATGTGCTGAAAGCAATTGCACATGCACAATCTATTGGCGCTATAACCATAGGCATGACAGGGTTTTCAGGCGGAAAGCTCAAATCCATGGTTGACATCTCTGTTCACTCACCCGCTGATGACATGGAGGTAGCAGAAGACGTGCACATGGCCGTATTCAACATGGTGAAAAAAGGCATGATGTCACGGTTGATGGGTGACAACCCCAGCATGGGAAGCACCTACGACGATCGCGTCAAGGGCTGACATTCGCTTCTGGTAAACTTGGTTTTTTTCTAATGAACCTATTTGCTTTTTCTCAGGTACTGAGTTAGAAGCACAATTTCCTGACCATCAATGCGTCCAATAACCTGTTCGGTGTTATCCAACACCAATCGGATATTTTTCACCACATCTCCTTTTTTTACAGCAACATTGCTACCCTTGACATCCAAGGTCTTGATCAGCACCAAGTTGTCACCTTGGCATATTTCACTCCCGTTGCTATCTACGTGCTTGGGTCCAGGCAAATCGGAAGCAGACGTCGCCCATTCCATGGCGGACTCCTCCAAATAGATCATGTCCAACAAATCTTGAGGCCACCCTAAGTCACGCATGCGATCCAGCATGCGCCATGCAATGACCTTTACCGCATCCACCTCAGACCACATGCTGTCATTGAGGCTTCGCCAATGATTGGGCTCAATTTCAGCCTCACCCTTGAGTTGGTCCATGCACGTCTTGCACATGGCAAGGGCATGCAGGGGGTTATCGTCTGACCTTGGGGGGACGACATAGGTAGAGACAGCCGATTGGCTGGCACAAAGCTCGCATGCCTGATTGGCACGTTCCATCACATCTTGATTCATGGTTGGGGTAATTGGTTCAAGGTTTCTTTGTAAGCCTTCATCATCTGATCAATGATTTGCTTGGCAGGTAAGACGTCCTTAAAGAGACTGCTTACCTGGCCTATTTCTAATTCACCTTCATTCAGGTCGCCTTCAAACATGCCTTTTTTTGCTCGACCACGTCCAAGGAGCTCTTGAAGAGTCTGCTTACTTGCGCCCTCACCATAGGCCTGATTAAGGGATTGGTAGAAAGGGTTATTTAGCAGACGAACTGGGGTCAACTCCTTCAGTGTTAACTGAGTATCGCCTTCGTTGGCCGCGCAAACTGCTGTTTTGAATGCCTCATGTGCCGATGATTCCTCACTAGCAACAAAGCGTGAACCGACCTGAACACCCTGCGCACCCAGTGCCATGGACGCAGCCATGGATCGGCCATCAGCAATGCCACCTGCAGCAACAACAGGAATGGAAACTGCATCAACCACCGCAGGAACCAAAACCATGGTGGTGGTCTCATCCCTTCCATTGTGTCCACCCGCTTCAAAGCCTTCAGCAATGACCGCATCCACACCAGCAGCCTCTGCCTTTTTAGCAAAAGCCGTTGAGCTCACCACGTGCATAACCAAAATGCCATGGTCCTTGAGCTGTTGGGTGTGTTTTCTGGGGCTACCTGCACTGGTGATCACCACAGGGACTCGGTGCTTGATGCACGTCGCTAAATGCGCGTCAATGTCAGGGTACAGCAAGGGAATGTTGACGGCAAAAGGCTTGCTGGTCGACGCTTTCAATCGCGTGATGTGCTGATCCAGCACATCGGGATACATGCTGCCTGCGCCAATGGTTCCCAGCCCTCCAGCCTCACTGACTGCGGTCGCCAGTTTCCAACCTGAGCACCAAACCATGCCCGCTTGAATGATGGGGTAGTCAATGCCGCAAAGGGATGTAATGGCCGTTCTCATGACTCAATGGAATGGATTGGCTGGCAAAGGAAGCATATATACTTGACCTGTGATGGCATTGCTTAGTCGAAGCACTGACTGAGCTGGCATGTTTCCCAACAAAAGTCTTGCTTGACCTTGTGGCAAATGGTACCTAGCTAAGTTCCTTCCGTCAATTGACAAGCGTTCAACAACAATATCCGCGTCCACATGCGTCCGCTGCAACCATAGGCCGTCTACCCCTTCACTGAACCACCATGAAGGCAAAGACGTTGATTCATCCAAGCTCAATATGTTGAGAAGCACCAAATGGAAATTGGGAATCCCCCAGCCCATCAAGGTGTCCGGCTGGCTTGCGTGTGAACTGACATTTTTTACAGATTGCATGACCGATTGGATGTCATAGTTGCTTTGATTGGCAATCACCGCTTGCAAAACTGTTGCCATGGCACCACAGAGAATGGGTGACGAAAAACTGGTACCACTGCTTGTGGTCACCTGCCCTGCGCTGTTGATCACGGCAGACCCAGCTCCCATGGTGGCTAAATCTGGCTTGATTCGGCCATCCGACGTAGGTCCTTGACCGCTGAATCCTGCCCGCAATCCATTGCCATCAACAGCGCCAGCGGTTAAAATCGAATCAGCATCTGCTGGTGCTGTGATATGTCTCCATGCACCACCGCCTTCATTGCCCGCAGCCACGACCACAATGATGCCTTTTCTGGCCGCCATATTTGCAGCAATGGAGATGGGTGTTGTCCGTCCATCCATGTCTGCATAGCTGTGATTGTCCGCAGTGTCATCAAAGGTGCTATACCCTAAGGATGTATTGATCA
>Ga0308018_10001317_pt1 | contig 11635 bp, 6 predicted proteins | sample Neamet282_FD_203130 | JGI IMG/M metagenome (GOLD analysis project Ga0308018, IMG submission 203130) | Marine microbial communities from water near the shore, Antarctic Ocean - #282 | ecosystem: Environmental > Aquatic > Marine > Unclassified | place: Southern Ocean | collected 2014-10-01
TTCGGCAACTTCACTCTCTGGACTTAGAATTTCTTTTACACCTAAAGAACTAAGGATCCTGTGCTGGTTTCTATCGTTGGCTCTTACAATAATGCGAGGGATACCAAGGTCTAAAAGATTTAAGGTAGTTAGAACAGTGGCCTCAAAGTTTTCTCCTATGGCAACTACCGCAGCTTCCATATCCTGAACGCCTTGGGCTGTAAGAGCTCTCTTGTCGGTAGCGTCGAGTGTTATAGCTAGAGCAACGTCATCCTTCAGGAGCTCAGCACGTTCGGGTTTTATATCAAACGTATAAACTTCAGCGCCACGCTTTGCCAGAGAAAGAGCGATTTGGGCGCCATAGCGCCCTGTACCGAAAACTGCGAAACGAGATTTTACCATACTGCAAATTTAACTTAATGATTCGGCTAGAATGTGTCCAAACCTTGCAATGTCTTCAAACGAGTTGTAAAGAGGCACCGGAGCCATTCTGATTACGTCGGGTTCACGCCAATCGACAACCACTCCTGCTTCAGATAATTTATCATGGAGCTCACGACCCTGCCCATGAGCGACAATGCTCAGTTGGCATCCTCTTTCATCGGGGTTAGAAGGTGTAATGATCTCTAAATGAGCTCCTGTAGTTGAAGCGACAGCACGAACAGTTTTCTCAAGGTAAGTAGTTAATCTCAATGACCGCTCTCTCAAAGCAGGCATGCCCCCAGCCTCTTCGAAAATTTCGAGTGACGCTTTGTGAACAGCCATGTTTAAGACCGGAGCGTTACTCAATTGCCAAGATTCAGCAGTCCCCATACTATTGTAGCTTGGGCCCATTTCAAATCTAGTGGACTTGTCGTGACCCCACCATCCTTCAAAGCGTGGTATATCGGAGTTATGATGACGTTCATGAACGAAAATCCCGCTCACGGCCCCTGGACCGGAGTTCATATACTTGTAGCTACACCAGCATGCGAAATCGACACCCCAGTTGTGAAGTTCGAACGGGACATTGCCCATGCCGTGTGCCAAATCAAATCCACATACTGCTCCCACTTTGTGTGCGGCTAAAGTAATCTTGTGAAGATTGTGTAGCTGACCTGTATAGTAGTTTACTCCTCCGATCATTACGGTTGCAAGGCTATCTCCGGCATCGAAAATTGCTTTTTCGATATCCTCCACCCTTAAACAATGCTCTCCATCACGGGGAGAAAGTTCGATGAGATTTTCGTCGGGATTGAGGTTGTGAAAGTTGATTTGGCTTAAAAGAGCGTAACGGTCTGAAGGGAAAGCCTTTGCCTCACAAAGGATCTTCGTACGGGTGCCTTCCGGCTTGTAAAAACTTACTAAAAGCAGGTGGAGGTTAACCGTCAGAGCATTCATTGCCACCACCTCAGAGGGCAGAGCACCAGCCAATGAAGCTAGAGACTTTGAGAAAAGCTCATGGTAGTGCATCCAAGGATTGCGGGCCTTGAAATGCCCCTCCACTCCATGTTCAGCCCAATCATCTAGCTCCGCTTGTAACGCTTTTGCCGCTGAACGAGGCTGTAATCCCAAGCTATTCCCTGTAAAATACAATGTGTCTTCCCCCTTGTATTTAGGAATGAAGAACTTTTCACGAAAACAGCTTAGCGGATCTGCGGCATCAAGTACGCGCGCATCGGCTATTGTTGGAATAGTAGATAACATAGAAGCAAAATTACGAATTGAACAGAGATTAATCCATCAAGAATTATACTGTAATAAAATTCACTGCGAATCCGCCCCGCTAAAGATGGAGAGACAAAGGGAATAGAAATGATGGCGTGGATCAGTAAACTATAACCCAATATTTGATTGATCGCGCCCATGATTATTAGCCCCGCCCATAAAACCCCCGACCCTCCAACTAATATCACAGCCCGCTGAAGCGCCCGCTTTGTCCCAATTTGTTGTGGCATCGTTTTCATTTTTACCGAATCGATGCTTAAATCGCGGACATCAAATGGGATGGTAATTCCTGCAATATATAAAACCCGTGCCACCAACACCGTCACCAATACCGGAGTAAAATCGGACAGTTTAAACCCCGCAAGTAAAACGGGGTACACAACAGTTGCTAAAGCAAAAACACCTGCAACCATTGGCAACTTTAAATATGCCTTTTCACGAAGTGGAATCGCTGCATAAGCTGTGCTAAGAAGGATTAGAAAGAGTGCGAAAGCATTCGCAGAAATAGAAAAATCAACAGAACCTAACGTTATAACAGCCATTAACACAATCCCCCAAGCCACAATTAATCCGACTCCATACTTGTTCATGAAATCTATCCTATCAGGAGGAGCTGAAAGAGGGAAAAATCGTGTTTTAATAAACCTTTGGACAGTATAACCTAGCCCTGTAAAGGCGCTAATTAGAGTTGCCGCTCCGCGTACCTCACCTCCTAAACCCAATGACAATCCACTTATATACGCTGTCACCCCGGCCCCAAGAGCAATAATTAAATGACTGTATCCAAGAATCTTCACGAGTTGCATGTTACAAAGGTGATAAAAGATATCTTTGCGCTTTCTTTTTTGCTGTTTCAATCTTCATATTTATCTCATATGAAATTAGGAAGTTTCGCCTCACGGCATATGGGTCCTCGTCAGGAAGACCTTACGATCATGCTTGCGACCATAGGTCTAAGCTCTATTGATGAACTAATTGAGAAAACAGTTCCAGATGCTATTCGGCTGAGGGAACCTCTTAATTTAGGAGAGGCCTTGACAGAAAGCGAATACTTAGAGCATGTAAGTGACCTTTCAGATAAAAATGTAACGTATAGAAATTACATCGGAATGGGCTATTTCCCCACTGAAGTTCCGAGTGTAATCAGGAGAAATATACTTGAAAATCCGGGTTGGTATACGGCCTATACCCCATATCAATCTGAGATTGCTCAAGGTCGATTAGAAGCTCTATTAAATTTCCAAACCGTAGTTAGCGATTTAACAGGAAAGGAAATTGCGAATGCGTCGCTCCTCGATGAGGGGACCGCTGCCGCTGAAGCAATGGCGATGCTCTTCTCAGCGCGTCCACGCAAGCAAATAAAAGCTGGAGCGACCACCTTTATAGTTGATACCGCAGTCTATCCACAGACTTTCGATGTGATGAAGACCAGAGCAAACTCGCTTGGGATAACCATAATCGAAGCTCCACGCTCCGAGTGGGAGTTCACGGACGAAGTTTTCGGCTGCCTACTTCAATACCCAGACGCAAATGGCGAGGCGGAAGATCTCGAAGGGCTTGTGGAGCAAGCTCATTCATCTGATGTCAAGGTAGTGATGGCTACAGATCTTATGGCCTTACTCATGCTTAAAAGCCCGGGTGAAATGGGTGCAGATGTTGTCGTTGGATCTTCTCAGCGCTTCGGAGTTCCGATGGGCTACGGAGGCCCCCATGCTGCATTTTTTGCGGCTGACGAGAGCTACAAGCGCAACTTCCCAGGACGCATTATTGGCGTAAGCGTAGACAGAAATGGCAACACCGCCCTTAGAATGGCGCTTCAAACACGAGAGCAGCATATTCGCCGCGACAAAGCGACATCAAATATTTGTACCGCTCAAGCTCTTCTCGCTGTAATGGCTTCAATGTACTCTGTTTACCACGGTCCCAGAGGATTGCGAGAAATCGCACAGCGAATTCACAAAAGAACCAAATCATTTGCCGCTGCGCTAAATTCTAACCTCTCTATGGAGGTTGTTAACTCATGCTATTTCGACACCCTTAAAATAAGAGTAAGAGGTGGAGAAGATGAAGTGAACTCATTAATAGCTCGATGCCATGCATTGAAGATTAACATCCGTTATTTTAATGACGGTGAGCATGTGGGCGTTTCTCTTAACGAAAGAACAAATATTGAGGACCTCACGAACCTTTGTTCAGCTTTCGGAGTGCCCCTCGTAAGGGGTATAGAAGTTGACAGAGCGTTTTTCGGAACACTCTACCGCGAAGTAGACTATTTAGAGCACAAAGTTTTCAATAGCCACAGATCTGAAACGGCGATGATGCGTTATATCAAGCTTCTCGAGAACAGAGATTTCTCTTTAGTTCATGGAATGATTCCTCTTGGTTCGTGTACGATGAAGCTAAATGCAGCAACGGAGCTGTTGCCTATTGCTTGGTATAAATTCGCGGAACTTCATCCTTTCTGCCCACCTGAACAGGCTCGTGGAATGATAGAGATTTTACAAAATCTTGAGTCAGATTTGGCTGAAATTACGGGTTTTGACTGCGTTACACTCCAGCCCAATTCTGGTGCCAATGGAGAATACGCGGGGATGCTCGTTATCAAAGCTTATCATAAGAATATAGGAGAGGAGTGTAGAAATATTTGTTTAATCCCTTCCAGTGCACACGGAACCAACCCAGCAAGCGCTGTTATGGCTGGCTTAAAAATTGTCGTGGTCGGTTGTATGGAAAATGGAGACATAGATATTGAAGACTTAAGAGAAAAAGCTGAAAAACATCGCGAAAACTTAAGCTCTATTATGATTACTTATCCCTCTACTCATGGAGTTTATGAGGAAGGGATTCTCGAAATCATCGACATTGTTCACTCCAATGGAGGTCAGATATATATGGATGGGGCAAATATGAATGCCCAGGTTGGGCTTACCAGTCCTGGATATATCGGCGCGGATGTGTGTCACCTCAACCTTCACAAAACGTTTGCTATACCTCACGGAGGGGGAGGCCCTGGCATGGGCCCTATCGGAGTTGCGAAACACCTCACTAAATTTTTACCAGGTCACGCGATTGTACACCAAGGTGGTGAGGATTCAATACCTGCTGTGTCATCCGCTCCGTTCGGAAGCGCTTTGATAGGGCTTGTCCCTTACGCTTACCTTAAAATGTTGGGTGCAAAAGGAGCAACTCAAGCGACAGAGATTGCTATATTAAACGCCAACTATCTCAAAGTTAGATTAGAAGGAGCTTATGATATTTTATATCAAGGAGCTAATAATACTGTTGCTCACGAGATGATCATAGATTGTAGATCTTTTAAATCGTGCGGAGTTGAAGTTGTTGATATTGCAAAACGCCTCATCGATTATAGCTTTCATGCTCCAACAATTTCTTGGCCTGTATCCGGCACGATGATGGTTGAGCCCACAGAGAGTGAATCTCTTGAAGAATTAGATCGCTTTGTAGAAGCTATGCTAAGTATTAGAGAAGAAATAAGATCTATAGAGTTAAAACAAGTTGATGCAGTGGACAATGTTATAAAAATGGCACCACATACAATTGAGGAAACGACGGCCTCTGAGTGGACACATCCTTACTCAAGAGAAGAAGCTGCTTTCCCCGTTGAGGAGTTGAGAAAAGGCAAGTTTTGGGCTCCTGTTGCACGAGTAGACAACACTTACGGCGATCGGAATCTTATGTGTAGTTGCCCACCTATAACTGACTACATAGACGATATAGCTAAGTAAAACACGTTGAAGTGTTTGCAAGTGTCTAGATATTTCCCACTGCTAGTATTTCTCGCATTATATTTGCGAAGTTCAAGATAAATATAAATCATAAAACGCTCAATATGAAGCAAGTATACTTTTTAATTGCCGCGATGTTCGTAGGGACGATCGCTAACGCACAGGTAAAGATGCCAGTGCAATCTGCTAAAGACGCACAAGCGTCAAGCATCAACACTGAAGCTCCCGTGCAAGCGGCAAGAGCAGTTTTTTGGTCACATGATTGTAATGTTGACTCATGTAGTGACTGGTCATTTGGTAATGGATCCCAAGAAGTTGGTGCTCTTTGGGAAGAAATTGACATCAACTTTGAGTGTACTACCGAGGGACCTGCTGGACCTTACAATCAATGGGCTGGAGGATCTGGTGACGGTACTGCTGCGAGTGCGATGAACTCAACAACTTCTGCTAACGGATTACTCATGGTTGACTCAGACCTTTTCGGAGCTGACGCTAACTACGATGCTAACTGGGTTGAGAACTGCTGGTTTTCAACAGTAACACCCGTAAACTGTATCGATCACCAATTTGTAAGCATCTCTTTAGAGACACGCTACCGTTGCTGGGATAACGGAGCTTCTGACGACAGTGAGAAGTGTCTTATTGAAATCTCTCGCGACGGAGTGAGTTGGCCAGCTATAGATAGTTGGGATGAGGAGTCTGGAACTGTAATTTATGGTAACGATACTGTTGCTTCTCGTAAAGAAGTATTCCCTGGATATGAATCTAGTGACGTATCAGATAACCCATCTCTATTGGAGTTTGATATTACAGAAGCTGCGGGTGCACAGGAGACAGTTTACATCCGTTTCCGTTGGTCAGGAACTTGGGGTTACAGCTGGGAGATTGACGACATTAAAGTTTACGACACTCCTGCAAACGATACACGTATCGATAACTACTTAAGCTACACAGACTATGAGCGTACAGGAGTTTATGAGTACGGTGCTTGGGCACAGTCTCAAATACCTACTGATCTTGCCGCAGCCGCAAAGGTTTATAACGTAGGGTATGAAGACCAAACAAACGTTACGCTTGATGTTACTGCAGATGGAACAACAGCTTCTTCTGCCGCGATCACACTCCCTTATGCTACAGCAGACACTTTATCTGCAGCCTACATGCCTTCGGCTCTGGGTCCTGTTACAGTTGACTATGCCCTTAATGCAGACGCAGTTGATGAGAACCCGGAAAACAACATGGCTTCTCAATCTTTCGAAGTTACAGACCTATCATGGGGACGTGATGACGGAGTTTCTACAGCTGCTGCTCCTTCAGACGGTACAGATGACTACATCGCTATGTCTCTTTTCGACATCGTTGAGGATGTTGTGATCTACGCTATTGATGTTGCTATTATGGATGGTTCAGAAGCAGGGACATCTGTTGTTACTCACCTTTTCGACCTTTTCGACGAAAACGCACTTACTGAACAATACGGTGGATTGCTCCAATCTACGGATGAGTTTGATATTATAGAAGGAAACACCAACGCAGTTGGTGAAGTTACATCGTGGTACACATTCGTATTTGATGAGCCATACATGGCTGCTGCTGGAGATTGGTTAGGAGCTGGTTTCGAGCACTACGGTGGATCTAACGTTCAGTACGGTGAGTCGAAGTTTACTTCAGACCAAACAGCATTTGTCTACGGACCATTTGGTGCAGGTTCTACTTACGACTGGTATTACACGAACGAAGTGCCTATGGTACGTTTAAATCTAGATCCCAACGCTGTTAACACAATCTCTGAAGAGAATGTAAGCACAACGGGATTCCAGATGTACCCAAGCTTCCCTAACCCAACGAATGGTGTTACTCGCGTTCAGTTTCGTTTAGACCGTGCGTCTGACGTAAACTTTGAAGTTCGCGATATTGCAGGAAAGATTGTTTACTCTGTGAATATGGGAACTCAAGCTCCAGGTTATAACAGCATTTCTGTTGACGCTTCTGAGTTTGCTTCTGGTGTTTACACATACACTTTATCTGTTGATGGAGAGCGAGCTACTGATCGCCTAATGGTGAAATAATAGAACGATTCATTAAAGAAAAGGGGTAGGCTATTGTGGTCTACCCCTTTTTTTTACGTAATTTGCCCCAAAATTATTTTAATTAAATATCCTTACTGAGAATATGAAACATTTGACTTTAACTCTTGGAGCCCTTTGCATTTTTGCATTTGCTTCTGCACAAAGACTTGAGACTCTTCATTCATTTGAGCACAAACTTACTCCTGTAACACTTGCAGAAGCTGCAAACTCACTACTTGCTGGAGAGGAAGCACGTTCAATTCAACGCGGGGGTGGAAACATTCTTTTCTCTGAAGACTTCTCTAATGGTTTTGATGGTGTCAACGGAAACGGAGAATGGACGACTGAAGATAACGCGAACGATTCTTTGTGGATTTGGGTTAGTCCAGACAACACGGGGTTCTACCACAATGGAGATGCTACAGGTGTAGCGCATCCAGCGGGAGAGTATTCTGCTACAGCTGGTACTCTAGCTTCAGAAACTCCAGATAACGGTTGGATGGTTTTTGATTGTGATTATTTCAGCACCCCTATCTCTGAGGGATATCAAGACACAGATGGATCATTAACGAGCCCACTAATAGATTTCTCAAATGACGGATCAGTGATCTTAACTTGGGATCAATACTTCCGCTACTGCTGCTACAATTACTCACCGATCTATTTAGATGTAACAAATGACGGTGGAATGACTTGGACGACTTTCGATGCTCACGGATCTTTTACCGAATCTGCGAATACGGCTTCTGCCAACCCCCTCCCTACAACACTTGATATTAGTTGTGTTGCTGCTTACAGTGATTCTGTTCAGTTTCGCTTCTCATACATGCAGGCTCCTGAAGTAGGAACAGCATACAGTCATTACTACTGGGGTATTGATGATGTAGTTGTAAGCTCAAACGCGAATGCTGATGATCTTGCAATGGTTCAACTTACAAACGGAGATATCTGGAATGTTTGGGAATACAGAGTAACACCAATGGAGCAGAAGATTGCTGCAGCAGACGGTGGAGTTCTTGCAGGAGTACTTTACCGCAACAACGGAACTGATAACCAAGAATCGGTTGAAGTACTTGTTGAAGTTCTTTCTGAAGAAGGAGACGTACTTGCTTCTGTAGTTGAGACTCTAACAACCGTCTATTCTTTTGCAAACGGCCTTAACTGCCCTGCAAATTCACAGGACACAATCTACATTGCTACTGGATGGGAGCCATCTACAACAGGAAACTACATCCTTCGTTCTACATTAACTTCTGGAAGCAGTACAGATGCTACTCCTGAAGACAACACAATGTCTAAGGTGATTGTTTACACAGATGATGTGTATGGTCACGATGACGAGGCTTTGTTAGATGCAGAGATGTCCCCAAGAGAGTCTGACATTGCTGGTCTATACGACCCTTCTGGACAGGGCGCTTTTTACCACATGGTGAATGGTGGTTCTACCGCTTATGGTATCACAGTTGATTTCGGTCCGAACTGTGGTCTGAACATAGATGGCAATGAAGCAGAGTTAGAATTTGAGACACGCCTCTATTTCTACGACAGTGCTGTTGGAATTACTGACAGTCCTTTCGAGAGTGCTTTCTGGACATACGATCCAGCATGGTCTAATGCAGGAGCGTACTATCTTGAATTTGAAGATCCTATCGAGCTTGACGCTGATGCCGTTTATTTCGCAGCTGTAATTGCAGAATACGAAAGTGACGGAGGTTTAACTGTAAATGCTCAACTTGATAGCGATACAGATAACAGTACTGGAGAATTCAACCAAGCTGGTGATGGTAGCTTTGTTTGGTTTGGATCTCAAGCATATTCTCCTGCAGTTCGCCTCATTTTAAGTGAGCGAGTAGGTGTGGATGAAATTGCGAATCTGAATGGAATTATTTTAGACCAAAATATTCCTAACCCAGCTTCTAACGTTACGACTTTCAATTTCGACCTAAGCCAGAGCCGCTCAGTTCAGTTTGAGATTCGCGACCTAAGTGGACGTGTTATTACTCGCCTTGAAAAGGGTACTTTGGGCGTAGGTGCACACTCTGTTACTTACGATGTAAGCGCACTTTCTAGCGGTTTATACACATACACGCTCATTGCTGACGGTGTTTCTATCACTAAAAAGATGGTTATACGCTAAGCATAAAATAAGCGTAAAGCTTAGTAAATACTACTAATTGAAGAGGCTTCCTGTATAGGTTGCCTCTTCTTTTTTACGACTTGTTTTATTCTTCAGTACTTTCGCATCATGGGATTGAAAGCTTCATTAAGTAAACCGTTCGCTAGAGCGGCTATGGTCGAGTTGCGAACTAAGTCGGCTCAACCAGCTAATGCGCAGTTAAAACAATTGAATGAAATTGTTAAAACGGCAGAGAAAACATCGTTCGGAAAAGATCATGGATTGAGAGATGGAATGTCTATTGAGGCATACCAGAGAGCAGTTCCTGTGAATGACTACGAAGGGATAAAATCGTATTTAGAAAGAGCGGTTGCAGGTGAGAAAAATGTTGTTTGGCCTGGACTGCCTTTATACTTTTGTAAAACAAGCGGAACCACCTCAGGAGCGAAATATATCCCCATTACAGAGGCCAGCCTTTCGAACCACATTAATGCAGCGAGAAACGCACTTCTTGCAAGGATTGTAGGTTCTGGAGATGCGAGTTTTGTGAGCGGTAAAATGATTTTTATTCAAGGAAGTCCAGAACTCGATAAAACAGAAGGGGGAACGAACTTAGGACGTCTTTCAGGAATCGTTGCACATCACGTACCTAAATATTTACTACGCAACCGTCTTCCTTCTATGGAAACGAACTGCATTGAGGATTGGGAAGAAAAATTGGATGCTATCGTAAAGGAAACGGCAGACCAAGACTTGCGTTTAGTCAGCGGTATCCCTACCTGGGTTCAGATGTATTTCGAAAAACTCCTCAAGTTTACCGGTAAAAAAACTGTGGAGGAGGTGTTTCCCAACTTGAGTTTGTTCGTTCATGGAGGAGTCTCGTTTACACCTTATGCTGAGAAGTTTAAACAACTCATCGGTTTTGATATCGCTCGTGTTGAGCTTTATCCTACTTCTGAGGGGTTCATTGCTTTTCAGGACAAACCAGATGTTGAGGGCATGTTGCTCAATATCGCTGACGGTATTTTCTATGAGTTTATCCCCATGGATAAATACACCACTACTCGTCCTAGATTAACCATAGAACAAGTTGAATTGGGTGTACAATATGCAATTATCCTAACTACCAATGCTGGGTTATTCTCATACGATATAGGCGATACCATTAAATTTGTATCTCTTGAGCCGCATAGAATTGTCATTACCGGGAGGACAAAGCATTTCACAAGTGCCTTCGGTGAGCATGTGATTGCTGAAGAAGTAGAGGCAGCGCTTTCCCAGGCAATCGAAGCCAATGGGGGTGTGGTGTCTGACATGCATCTCGCTCCTGAAGTGAAGCCTAAGAAAGGAAAGCCCTATCACGAGTGGTTAATCGAGTTTGAGTCGAAGCCCAAGGATATTAAAAAATTTGCTGCAGACCTCAACCAAGCTTTGTGCGACCGCAATACTTACTACAACGATTTGCAGAAGGATGGAGTCCTTGCACCTGCACAGGTGACTGCCTTAAAGTCCGGTAGCTTTATTAAGGCCATGAAATCTAAAGGTAAGTTGGGTGGACAAAATAAAACACCCCGCCTCGCCAACGATCGATCTTTTGCTGACCTTTTGCTTTCCTAACTCAATTTAAAGCATGAAAATCGTCGCATTAACTGGAGGCAGTGGATCAGGGAAATCAACAATTCTAAACGGAATTAGAGATCATTTCGGCGACGACATTACAATTCTGTCTTTAGATGATTATTACCATGCGATCACGGAAATCCCGGTCGATGATAAAGGCGAAACGAACTTTGATTTGCCCGAGGCAATTATCTATGATGATCTTGTGAGAGATATTTCCGCCTTACAAAGGGGGGAGACAGTAGAGATCGACACATATACGTTTAACAGAGATATGATGAAATCTGAATGTGTCAAAATAACCCCAAGTCCTTGGCTTATTGTTGAGGGTCTATTTGCTCTTCACGATGAGAGAGTTAGGGAAATAATAGACATTAAAGTCTTTATCTCAGCATCTG
>Ga0308018_10001324_pt1 | contig 11606 bp, 10 predicted proteins | sample Neamet282_FD_203130 | JGI IMG/M metagenome (GOLD analysis project Ga0308018, IMG submission 203130) | Marine microbial communities from water near the shore, Antarctic Ocean - #282 | ecosystem: Environmental > Aquatic > Marine > Unclassified | place: Southern Ocean | collected 2014-10-01
TCGTAGACGCTATGGATTGGCCTAACTTAGGCCGTATTGAACGTTATATTGGCAACAGCATTAGCCGCGAAATATTCCCAGGATTCTCACCCAAGAAGGAAGAGCCTGCGGTATTGAAAAAGGTGAAGGCCAAAAAACCAAAGGTGTCTAAATCAGACAAAGCCAAGGCCGTGAAAGCCAAAGCTAAGAAAGATAAAAAGTATAAAAAATAGTTAAACCCTTTAACTACTTATCAATTCATTAAACCTATCTAGTGGTGGGTAGGTTATTTATCGCTCCAAAAAGGTATTAAATTGCTAGGCGGCATTAACTGGTCTTTTGTCTACTTTCTGGTGGAAAAATCAATTATTCGAGATTGTGAAGCAGATTCTTGGGCGGCCATTCCCATTTGTACAGCTATTAAACCATCTTTTAGCGTCACTTCAGGCTGTTGGTTTCCCAGTACAACTTGCTGGAACTTTTGGTGTTGGTAGTAAGTAGAACCGTTATGATCTCCAGCTTGCAGAAGTTTAGTATCTACTGGTATATCAAGAATTTGTGGGCCTTTTGGTTCTCTTGGACTAACAATAATCTTGGGGGTTGGGGCTGGGCCTAGATGTGTAGGCCAAAAGCGACTTGGACCTGGCACAAAACACTCCACCTTACACTCAATTCCAACTGCTGAAATTTCCTCTTGATAGTTTGATCCTTCTGCAAACATACAAAGCTCTAGCATAGCTCGTGAGCCCGATTCAAAGTCAACGATGACATAACCATTGTCCCAAATATCAGGGGTGCGCCCATTATATTTTTCTTCTAAATGATTATTAGCTTGTCCAGCAGATGCCATAATCCTTAAAGGTTCAGATTTCATTATGAGGCGCATTAGATCAAAAAAATGACAACATTTTTCAACAAATGTACCACCAGAGTTTTCATTGAACCTGTTCCAGTCATTAACCTTTTCTAAAAACGGAAACCGATGTTCTTTAATGGTCAGAAGCTTTACACCACCTGATAAAGCATTTGCCTGACTTATCAGCTTTGCAACAGGGGGCATATAACGATATTCCATGGCTACCCAAATTGGCTTAGGGTAGCTTTTACTCAACTTATTTATGAGCTTGGCATCGCATGGATCGGTTATTAAAGGCTTTTCTACCAAAATAGGTAATGGATTAAGTGAGGCAATTAGTTTTAATTGTTGGGCATGCAAAAAATTAGGACTCACAATAACCAGACAATCAAGATCATTTCGCCCTAGCAATGCCTCTATTGATGGTTCAAATTCAGCTTCCGGGGCCAGTTTTTTTGCAACGACTGCCATACTATGATCGGGTTCAAAAATAGCCGCGATACGGGTGTTCTCAAGGAGTTTAATATTCTTGATGTGCTCCTGACCCATCATGCCACACCCGATCATGCCATAGTTTAAAACCGTCACGAAAACTCCCTATTCATTATGTTATACGCGCTACATAACGCGCAATCCGAGGGTTAAACCAAGTAAGTGAATATTCAGCAAGAATATTGTTTTGATCATAGCTTTTACGCTCGATATATCCCCATACTTTATGCTCGTTATTTACATGGCTCACTGTTGTGTCTTTGGCAAATGTAGGGGGTGTCCAATCTGGCATCTGCCTTACGCTAACTTGATCCTCTGCACTGGTGATCCAGAATTTGAGATTTTCACGATAAAACAAATATAACGAGTCGGACAAGTCTTCCACACTCACGTTTCTATTTTCAGGCGCATCAATCCATATCTCCTCAACCGCGCTATCAATTGAATTCAGGCGCCTTAATCTTCTTATTCTAAATCCGCTGGCAGCGTTTCCAACTTGAGGACCGAATTGTGGGAAATATTCAGCTTTGCTCAACCTTTCAACGGATAAAACTTGAGCCGTTGGAAGACCTCCTCCTTTGATTAACTCTAATCGGAAAAAACTGTATATTGTATCAATGTTTTGAGACTGCTTAGGCTTACGAACATAATTACCAGAACCTTGCACACGCTCCAAAAGGCCTTTTTGAGTCAGCTCCAACAATGCCTTGCGCAAGGTGCCAACGGCTACCCCAAGTTCGTCTGCCATCAAACGTTCAGATGCCAAACGTGATCCGTCGGCCAATACGCCGGCTTGAATTTCACGCGCCAACATTTCGCTAATTTCAACATGTAGTGGTAGACGATTTTTTGATAATGCGGATTTCATATGGTGTGATATTTTTTGTTAATTGATACACTATTGATCTATTGATACACAATTGTTATAGTAATTTATATCACTTAATTAATCAATGGAGAACGCCAACTTGTCTATTGTCCCTATAAGATCAGAACACACCACTGCAGCAGAAATTGCCTGGTTCGCACCTTTATGTTCGGATGACTACCAACATTTGGGAGTGCCTGAAGGCGGTTTGCGTTCTTCATGGGAAAACACGTCAGCCATTGTTCAGGCGGCAGACAAGCTGGGCTATCGAAACATTTTATGCCCCTCCTCTTACCAAGTTGGGCAAGATACGCTTACATTTGTTGCGGGCAATGCTCCTCTAACTGAAAATATAAACATGTTAGCCGCCGTAAGGTGCGGTGAGATGCACCCCATTATGCTTGCGAGAACCCTTGCCACGCTTGATCATATGATGAAGGGACGCTTAACTGTTAATATTATTTCTTCAGATTTCCCAGGCCAAAAAGAAGACAGCGCATATCGTTATCAACGCACACGAGAGGTTGTTGAAATTTTAAAACAGGCCTGGACTCAGGATGAGATTAACATTCAGGGGGAAATTTATAATTTTGAAAATCTACCAGCAGGCCCTGCTAAACCTTATCAGCAAAATGGTGGGCCCTTGCTGTATTTTGGTGGCTACTCACCGCCTGCGTTAGATTTATGTGGAGAGCATTGTGATGTATATCTAATGTGGCCGGAAAAACAAGAAGCCCTGGCAGATCGTATGAAAGCCGTTAATGAGCGTGCGCGAAATTATGGACGGGTTCTAGATTATGGACTTCGTGTTCATATGATTGTTCGAGATACCGAAGCCGAGGCAAAAGAATACGCAAGAGAGCTAGTTTCCAAGCTGGATGATGAGCAAGGCAAATTAATTCGCGAAAGAGCGTTAGATTCAACTTCTTTAGGGGTTTCGCACCAAACGAAAACCCGGGAACTGGCTGATTTGGAAGGTTATATAGAGCCCCATTTATGGACAGGGGTTGGACGTGCGCGTTCGGGTTGCGGTGCTGCATTGGTTGGTTCCACAGACCAGATTTTAACTCAGATTGAAAAATATAAAAAAATGGGCATTCGGGCTTTTATATTTTCAGGCTATCCGCACCTTGCAGAGTGTGAAATATTTGGCAAAAAAGTTCTCCCACACCTTGATACATGTTCACTGCCTCAATTGCAAGGCCGGGTTCCCGCCTCTGCACCACTCACGCCATTAGGCATAGGAGAAAGACGTTAATGCAACGCATAGCACTCTCAAAAGATTTGGAATTAAGTCAAATAATATATGGTATGTGGCGTTTGGGGGATGATCAGGACACCTCACCTGCCGCCGTCCAGGCCAAAATAGAAGCGTGTTTAGAACAAGGGATCACATCGCTGGATCAAGCAGACATTTATGGCAATTATGGCGCTGAAACCATACTTGGAAAATGTTTTTCGGCTGCGACGCACTTACGAGATAAGGTAGAGATTATAACCAAATGCGATATCGTTGCTCCAGTTGGTCGATATCAAACTGCGCGGGTGAAACATTATGATACATCCGTAGCGCATATCAATTATTCAGTCGAATGCTCATTAACACAAATGCATTTAGAGCATATTGATTGTTTGTTAATTCATCGCCCTGACCCTTTAATGGATCATGAAGAAACAGGACGTGCACTAGATGAACTGGTGACATCGGGCAAAGTGGGATCTGTTGGTGTTTCCAACTTTAAACCCCACGATTGGACCTTGCTTCAATCAGCTATGAATACCAAACTTGTAACAAACCAAATTGAACTTAGCGTTATGGAAACCAGTTCTTTAACTAATGGGGACATTGCCTTCTTACAAGAAAATAAAATTAAGCCTATGGCTTGGTCTCCCCTTGGCGGAGGGTCGTTGTTTAATTCAAACGACGAAAAAAGTAAGGCCATTTTTGACTGTTTATCTAACATTGCCAATGAACAAAACTCCACTGCCGATGCAGTGGCTATTGCATGGTTATTAAAACATCCATCAAAGATTTTACCCGTCATGGGCACCAATAATCTTAGCCGTATTAAATCATTATCCAGTGCGCTTAACGTTAATATTGATCGTCAAGCATGGTTTGAAATTTATACCGCCGCGCTAGGACACGAAGTGGCTTAATGCAATGCACACAACTAATCAATCCAACTTAAAAGTTGCTCTTATGCCAACAAACTTAGATAGATCTCAAGATACCATGATGGTCCCTAGCCGTGATAATCATCATGCATTCAGGAACGCTTTAGGGAAGTTTGGAACCGGCGTCACCGTTATTACAGCCCATGACAATCATTCACCCATTGGTATGACAGTCAATTCATTTGCCTCCGTTTCATTAGATCCTGCTTTGGTTTTATGGTCTATAGCCAACAAATCAGAAAGAAGAGATGTATTCTATAATGCTGGTTTTTTTGCAGTGCATGTTTTAGCAGCAAATCAGGCCGACCTCGCACTAAATTTTGCCAAAAGTCCAACAGCTTTTGAAGAATGCGAATGGCATTTTGGCAGGAATCACCTACCCATTTTACCTGAGGCGATAGCAAGATTTGAATGCAGCATACAAACGACATATGACGGGGGAGATCACACTATAATCATTGGTAAAGTAGAGCAGTTCACACATAACGAGGGCAAGCCTTTGATGTTTGCTGGAGGCCATTTTGGTAAGTTTTCACTATAACCTTGCTTACAATAAATACACATTCGAACGCACAGTATTATGAAAAATATCAGTGCAATGCTAGAGGTGTTTGACGCCATTAATACTCGTGCACTTTTATTGGGGCGCGCGATAGGGCTTGTTGCGCTTGGATTAATGGTTTTGGTGATTTTGACGCAAATATTTTTTAGGTACGTACTTAACAATGCCCTTCCTTGGCCAGAAGAGGCCGCAAGGGCTTTGATGATTTGGATGATGGCGATGGTTGCACCTTCCGCATATCGTTACACAGGTTTTGTTTCTATTGATATGTTGCATGAATACATCCCCGCCCGCCTTAAAAATTACTTGATACTGTCGATCTTATTACTGTGCACTTTTGTCTCTATCATCATGCTACAGCACGCATGGGCTCACTTTTCTTCGCCTTTATTATTTGACTCATCTGGCCTAAATAGATTGCTACAAGATACCGGTATAAACCAACTTTTGGGCACCCAAATACAATTTAGAACCGCCTATATTTATTTGGCGATGAGTGTTTTTCTCATGCTTATTTTAATGGTTTCTCTAGAGTTGATTATGCGTCAATTTGCCAGAATAATATGGGGAAATGAAAACTTCCCCTTACCCAAACTTCCTAATGTAATGGCGGTAAACTCGTGATCTTAGCTTGGTTCTTACCCTTATTTCTTATATTTTTGATGATCGGAGTTCCGGTATATTTCGCTATGCTTGCCGCTCCTGGTTTCATGTTATATCTCAATGGGCAAGAACGAGACATTGCACTGATGTATCGCAATGTTTTTAACGGCATCGATAATGGTGTGTTGCTGGCTATACCTTTTTTCATGCTCGCTGGTGAGTTAATGAACAAAGCCGGCATAACAGAGCGTTTAGTTGCATTTTCTCAGACGCTCATTGGTTCGGTCAGAGGAGGCCTTGCACAAGTAAATATTCTATCTTCAATGCTTTTTGCAGGGATGTCAGGCTCAGCGGTTGCCGATACTTCTGCGCTTGGCTCTATGCTAATTCCAGCGATGGAAAAACAAGGTTACACCCGAAAGTTTGCTGCCGCGATTACGGCCGCGTCGTCAGTTATTGGACCCATAATCCCCCCCTCAGGCATTATGATCATTTATGCCTATGTGATGGAAGTTTCAGTCGCGGCTTTATTTGCTGGAGGCATCATTCCAGGAATTTTGGTGGGCATGGGGTTGATGATCGTAACAAGGTTGATGGCTAACAAATATGAATTCCCTCCGGCAAAACGTTTTGTCATTGAAGGAGTGAGCATTTCCACTGCTGAAAATTTTGCCGCCCGTGGAATCGCTCGATTGATGCTCGCAACCGTCTTATACCCGGTAGCTATAAATTTAATAGATATTGAAATTGATGATCATTTCAAGAATGTATTATTTCACTTTTCTTGTGCATTAATAGTGACAGAAATTCTATTTCAAATTCAAAGGCGGTTAGTATCGAATGAATTTAGGATAGTGGCTAAACGTGCAGTGCTGCCTTTATTAACGCCGATTATCATTTTGGGTGGTATTTTAGGTGGCGTAGCGACCCCTACAGAGGCCTCGGCTCTTGCTGTTGCCTATACAGCATTGCTTGGTTTAATCATTTTACGCTCCATAAATTTAAAAGATCTTGGACCCATTTTGGTGAAGTCTGCCATAACGTCATCCGTCGTTTTATTACTGGTTGGCGCAGCAATGGCATTTAAGACTGTTGTGAGCCTTTCTCATATAGCAGAAGATTTAGCTGTATACATACTGGCTTTAACCAACAATCCCCTTCTGTTACTACTGTTGATAAATCTTTTGTTATTTATGGTGGGTATGTTTTTGGATGCAGGGCCAGCAATTATAATATTAGGGCCGATTTTGGCGCCCATATTTATTGATTTGGGTATTCATCCTGTTCATTTCGCCATGATCATGTCAGTTAATTTAACGGTTGGACTAGCCACACCTCCGATGGGCTTAGTCCTGTTTGTAGCCTCGTCTGTCTCAGGCGTGAAAGTAGAAACAATATCAAAGGCAATATTGCCTTTTTTAGCGGTGGAAATTTTTGTTATCTTTCTCATAACCTATTTCCCTATCATTTCACTGGGCATTCCTTCGTGGTTAGGGTTTGTTAAAGATGTCGATTTAATGGGGCCAATAGTTGGTCTGTTCTTCTAATCGAATTAAGGAGTTTACGCATTTTCCATATACTTCAAGGACATCTTTTTTGTTCTGGTCAGCCTTAACAGGGCACCTTTTGAAGGGGAAAAGTTAGAAACTGACGAACTTTAAAAATTCGTCAACAATAAAAAGGGGCATTAGCCCAATTTACTGAGGAGTTCATATGAATACTTTTATTAAAACTTTGGGGGTGACCGCTTTCACGGTTGGTTTGATGGCAGGAAGTACAGTCACTGCCTATGCTGCAGACTATACCATACGAGCAACTGCCAACTCTAACGAAAATGACGAAGATTATGATGGCCTTGTGGTTTTCAAAAACTTTGTGGAAGCCGCTTCAAACGGTGAAATTGCAGTTGAATTATTTATTGGCACACAACTTTGCTCAAAAGGCGCTGAGTGTCTGCAAGGCGTAGCCGATGGTTCAATTGATGTTTACATTTCAACATCTGGCGGTGCTGCGGGTGCATTCCCATACGTTCAGGTGCTAGATTTACCATATCTTATGGCAAGTGATCGGGTTGCTGAAAATGTCTTATCTGGCGATTTTACACGCACTATGCGTGATATGGCACTTAAAGATTCTGCTGATAAAATTCGTTTGATGACCATTGGCAACACTGGTGGATGGCGTAACTTTGCAAATACAAAACGTAGAGTTCAAAACCCAGACGATATGGCGGGCCTTAAAATTCGTACCGTTGTTGCCGATCTACCCCAAGAATTAGTTAAAGCGCTGGGTGCGTCACCTACTCCAATACCTTGGCCTGAGTTATTTACATCATTCCAAACTGGTGTTGTTGAAGGTTCTAAAAATGGTATTACAGACATTATGGGGATGAAATTTCCTGATGCTGGTCTTAAATATGTCACGCTTGATGGTCATGCATATATGGGCGCTCTTTGGTGGATGAACAACGAAAAGTTCTTGTCTATGCCTATTGGGCTTCGTCAGGTTGTTGTAGATGGTTTTGCCGCTCTTCAACAGGCTACATTTGCTTCACCAAAACGCAAATCTATTAAAGCTTATGAAGATTTTGTTGCTGAGGGTGGCGATTTATATGTGCCAACCCCTGCTGAAAAAGCTGCATTTAAAGAAGCAGCTACTCCAGTTTATGATTGGTTCCAAACCAATATTAAAGGTGGACCAGCAATCTTTAACGCTTTAACAAGCGCGGTTTCTCAAGCAGAAGCAGAAATTGCTGCAGGTAATGCAAAAGACTTAAATTAAAAACGAAGTCAGGGCCGTTCAACACATCTGAACGGCCCTATTTTTTGTATATTTATACGCACCATTTTTAGTTTATCTAAATGGATAAAGCCAAACCCTATAATCATCAATTAATATATGAGCTTTTTCAATTTGTGCTGGGGTCATTTTTTTCACAACCTCTTCTTGGCTTATGGCCGCATCTGGATCGCCACCGATGGCAGAAAGAACATACCACATATAGGCTCTGACAAGGTCGGGCTTTTCAACACCCCTGCCCACTTCATAATACCATCCAACACCACTTTGAGCCCCTGGATGCCCCTTCATCGACGAGCGCAAATACCATTCAAACGCCCTTTGATCATCTTGGGGAACACCCAACCCCATAGCGTACATTACCCCGATCAACTCTTCAGCATCGGCATTACCAGAGCGCGCAGCTGGCAAAAGTTCACTCATTGCCTCTTCAAAGCTTCCCTTTTCCATAAGATCTCGTGCATGTTCAATCTCTGCAAAACACGATATCGAAAACACCATCAACCCAAGCAACAAAAATTTACGCACAAGCTCTCTCTTTTAATAATAGTACACTTAACATTTGGAATTTCTCAGTCTTATGCTTTAGATTTACCCAAACCCTTAACCTTAGATGATTTCATCACTTTTGATGAAAGGCAAGCCAAACTTGGGCAGTTATTATTTTACGACAAGATTTTATCAGGCAACCAAAATATATCATGCGGCACATGCCATAATCATAGTTTGGGTGGCAGCGATGGCTTATCCTTGGGCATTGGCGAGGGAGGCAATGGGGTTGGCACAAAAAGAACGCCAGGTATTGGACCCGATAAGATAAAAAAACGCATTCCCAGAAATGCCCAAGCGCTGTGGAATTTAGGCGCCAAAGAATTTAAATTCATGTTCCATGATGGGCGAATTTCAAAATCAAATCTTTATGAAAATGGTTATAATTCTCCAGCAGAAGAATGGCTGCCAAAGGGATTAACAAACCTACTTGCCGCGCAAGCTATGTTTCCCGTTACATCACAATTTGAAATGGCAGGAAACCCAAAAGAAAATCAAATTGCAGGCGCAACCCATGACAGAATTGACCACGTGTGGCCGATTATTTCTAAACGCGTGCGTAATATACCTGAATATGGTGAAATGTTTATTAGCGCGTTTGATCACATTGAAAACGCTGCTGATGTCACCATGGTTGAAATTGCAGAGGCTTTGTCTGCCTTTATTAATGTTGAATGGCGCAGCTATGATGCGCCATTTGATGAGTTCGTTTCTGGCAATAACAGTGCTTTAACATCTGCGCAAAAACGCGGATTAGATCTATTCTATAATAAGGCCAACTGCGCATCCTGTCATTCTGGTCAGTTATTTACCGACCATGCTTTTTATGCGTTAGCCCTGCCCCCATTTGGGCCAGGACGCACTAGGCGGTTTGATCCTTTCACTCGCGATGTTGGCCGAATGGGAGAAACTGACTTATTAGAGGATGCTTATCGGTTTAGAACCCCGAGCCTTAGGAACGTCACTCTTACCGCGCCTTATGGGCATAACGGGGCCTATCCGACTCTTGAAGGCATTGTAAGACACCATCTCTCGCCCTTAAAATCATTGCAACAATGGGAACCTAAGCAGGCTAATTTACCTAACGTGCCATGGATAAGCCAAATAGATTATCTAGTTCATGATGACAAAAGAGAGATGGCACGGATAAAGTCACACATTGATATAAAGCCAATGATATTAGAGGATGACGAAATTGGCGATTTGCTTGCTTTTTTAACCGCGCTTGAAGGAAAAAAGGCGCATGAATTACCCTTGGGGCGCCCTTACAAGGTTCCTAGCAAGCTTCCCGTTGATTAAATTGACTGGACGTATACAGGCAAAGGGCAAGATGTAGTCAACCCTAGCTTAAGCAACGTTTATCACACTTTCTATCTGATGACGGCTAAAGGCTGTCAGCATCGCTTGTAGTGCAGCCGCCGTTGTATCTTCTGCTTGTGCAACAGCATGGCACACAACCCCACTAACATGCATCTCAATACACGCAAGTGCCTGCGCATCCGTGCCTTTAGTCATTGCGTGTTGATCAAATTGTGTGACTTCAATGGCGCAGTTATATTGTTTACTGAGTACATCACTCAAGGCTTCAAGCGCACCTGCTCCAGACCCTTCAAGCGCACCTTGGCTGAGATTGAAACAACCCTCAATAATGATACTATCATCACTAGTGACCGCGCTTAACCTATAGTCCCGCAATTGCCACGCTGAGTCTACTGCCAGGAAGTGATCGTCATATAACCCTTTAATTTGTTTAGATGAGACTTCTGAGCCAGACGCTTCAGTGGCTTGTTGAACAACTTTACTCAACACAGGGTGCATCCATTTAGGCAACTCAATGCCGTAATCTCGCTCTAGCACCAAAGCCACACCACCCTTTCCACTTTGACTATTAATGCGCACTACCGCTTCATACTCACGGCCAATATCCCGCGGATCTATGGGCAAATAAGCCACATCCCAATGAGATTTTTTGTGTTGTTTATGAAACGCCACGGACTTACGAATAGCATCCTGATGACTACCAGAAAAGGCAGTATAAACCAGCTCTCCAGCCCAAGGATGGCGGGGAGATACAGCAATTTCTGTACAGCTCTCAACCACCTCAATGATTTCCAATACATTACTTAAATCCAAGGTTGGATCGATACCCTGTGAGTAGAAGTTCATGGCCATGGTAATCACGTCCATATTACCTGTACGCTCACCATTACCCATAAGAGTACCTTCAACACGATCTGCACCCGCCAATAACCCTAACTCAGCTGCAGCAACAGCACACCCGCGGTCATTGTGAGTATGAAGGCTAATAGTTACGTGTTGACGATGCTGCAAATGACGGCAGAAGTACTCTACCTGATCCGCAAATAAGTTAGGCGTGGAAAGCTCTACAGTGGAGGGCAAATTAATAATCAATTCGCGGCCACTACTAGGTAACCATTGCTCAATTACGGCGTCACATACCTCCACCGCGTAGTCCATTTCAGTGCCGGTAAAGCTTTCTGGTGAATACTCAAAACCCCACTGCGTCTGTGGGTAGTTATTAGCGTACTGCTGCACCCATTTGGCACCTTGAACCGCAATGGCCTTAATACCCTCTTCTGGCAAGCCAAACACCTGTTCACGCTGCACCTTAGAAGTGGAATTATAAACGTGCACTATGGCTTGTTTGACGCCATCTAATGCCTCATAGGTTTTTTTAATCAATTCTTCTCTAGCTGGGG
>Ga0308018_10001326_pt1 | contig 11604 bp, 12 predicted proteins | sample Neamet282_FD_203130 | JGI IMG/M metagenome (GOLD analysis project Ga0308018, IMG submission 203130) | Marine microbial communities from water near the shore, Antarctic Ocean - #282 | ecosystem: Environmental > Aquatic > Marine > Unclassified | place: Southern Ocean | collected 2014-10-01
GTTCGCCTACGCCGGTGACACTGGATGGTATGTCGAGGCATCCGCAAATTGGTTCGCGGCCACTTACAATGCCGATCTAGATATGGCCCACCTTGAGGCTGGATCTCTCGCGGCAGTGCCATTTCAGGCACTTTGGCACAGTTGGGACAACTGGGCGGTGGGCGACCGAGACAACTGGAACCGCTTGGTGCGCCAATACGCGATGGGCACCTATCTCTACTACCTGACTTCGGTCGAGGGGGTAGCCACCGACCTCATCGTCGATGGGTTCTACGCTAGAACAAACCAGTCTCCGCAGGAGTACCTCTATCGTCGGGTCGACGGCCTGCGGGGCTACTTTGCGAACTTCGCCGCACACACGCTCACCGAGATCGACTACGTCAGTCGGGCCCAGTACGAACGGTCCATGTTCGAACTGTACGACCCGGCCATCGGGGACAGGACGGACATCCATCGTTTCGTGGCCGACCTGACCGGGACCGGTACTGCCGGTGACTGGTTCGAGCCACCGGCCGCCCAGACGCCGCGCGGCTGGTCCTTCAACGCGATCCGTATCCAGGACCTTCAGGCGGGCGAGTACACTATCGAGTTCGACGGCGATGACGCCGGATCGGAGGGTGCAGCTGCCTACTTCGTGGCTCGTGCCGTGATTCGCGCGACCTCGGGCGACACCTTCCAGACGCTGGCGCTCACCGACGGCCGGGCCGGGACCTGGACGCTCGACGTGAGCGCAACGGATGAATCCGTGTACTTGATGTTCGCGGCGGTGCCGGAGCACTTCACCGGGAATCAGACGTACGCGTATCGTTTGCGGGTGAGCCCGCCAGCTACCCCATAAGTGTGCCAGGGTGAGAAACCGAACGGTAACAAATGGACCCTGATCATCCTCGGCGGCCCCCGAGTCTTTGCACGCCTGTCACCGTTCCTGTGTGTGGCCCGGGGTGCGAGCCTTGCGGCGGCGCGACGAAGAGGAAAAACAACGCTCATATCCCGTAGCGCTCTCCAACTCGCCCCCCGGGGCACGGGCCCTGAAGCCCAAACCCAGAGGGGCTGGTTCTATCCGGGTGTGCTAGCGTCCGACGGACGCACCCGTCAGCATCGACAGTGCGGACAGCGTGGTCTGCGCCGCATTGAGTCCTAGGCGGAAATCATCGTCGGTAAACGTGGTCCAGACGTCGAGAGTGGAGTGCCACGTCGGATTCCAACCTGCCCCGGTATGAGCCCCGCGCTCATTCTCTCTTAGACTGATCGACGGGACGATATTCATAAAAGGCGTCGAGTCGGTGTTCGTCATATGTGGGCCGACTGTCGCTGGGTAGTCTGTGTTATAGGCATCAGCCGCCGCCTTAAAGGTGAAAGCGAGCCTCATCGATTCATCAGCGAGGTCCGACGCCGACTGGAATTCGATGTTGACGTCGGCTTCCGGGCGTTGGTTCCGGCTGACCGTGCCATCCGCCCGAGGTGCCCCGTGGTCCCAGAGCATCATGTCGTGCTGGATCATGCCCAACCACGTGGGCTCGGGGTAATGCCCTGAGCCGGCTGGATTCTCCAGTCCCTGCAGACCTTGCCTCTGCTCAACGTATGCCGTCGCACCGTTTAGGCCGGTTTCTTCGTTGTTCCACAGAGCGAAACGGATCGACACGTCGGTTTGTACGTCAGGTGAACTGAATAGACGAGCAAGCTCCATCACCAGGGCCGTGCCTGACCCATCGTCGTTTACCGCTTCGTTGACGCCGTGACCATCCATGTGGGCGCCTACGATGTACATCTCATCGGGGCGGGTCTTCCCCACTTTGGTGCAATAAACGAGGCTGCGCTCACCGTTTACGGGCTCTTCCCGGTTGAGTTCGCGGATGCGCTCGTCGGGTTGAGCCTGGAGGTCGCGGTTTACGCCGGTCCGGCCACGGTATCCGTAGATTGAGCTGCCGCCCGGTCCATTCCCGTTGCGACCGACCAAGCCTCCGGTCGGTGTCGTGAGGTCAGGCAGGACGGCTGTGCCTCCACGCGGACTGCGCCCTCCGCCGTTGTTTCTAGGCGCAGGATCAAAGTCATAGATGACCCGCTCGGTGTTGGTGCAGCCAAAGGATTGCAGCTGGGCCTCAATCCAGTCCACCGCGTTGCGGTTTCGCTCCGTGCCCTGCCGCCTGTCTCCGAACTGAGTTAACCCCTTAAGTGTGGTCTTATAGTCGTCCAAGGTCAGGCGGTCGACCAATGTCTGGGTCGGGTCAACACCGTTGTCCTGAGCCTGGGGGAAGGGGGCTGCCAAAACGTTTTGGGATAAGGCACCACTCGCGACGAGGGCAAGGGCGCTCGCGGTGAGCAGGGATCGGATGCGCATGTTCCGGGACTCCGGGATGAATCAGGTCAACGGATCGTGGAAGAGTCAGACCATATCCGTCGGTAGCATCTAGGACAACGGCGCATCCGGGTCGGAAACACCTAAAATGTCGAACTCCGCAGGCCTAACAGGACAACACATCTCTCCAGTTTCTCGCTCCTGCTACCGACCGTTGTCCCATTCACAGAGTCCCCGCATCCCCGTCCAGAACCCTCGCAGCCCTTGATGCTTTGCCGGGTTCGTTGATTGCCTCGCATGGGAAAGGTGTTGTCAGGACTCGGGAAGGGCCGCAGAATCGCAGGATCGGCGATGCATCGCATCGTCCTGCGTTTGTCCTAGCCTTTGTCTCACGAGAGGAATCCATGAAGAATACGATGATGGTGCTGGTCGCCGGTTTCCTGTTGGCTGGGTCCCTTGAGGCTCAGCAGCCCGGACGGCGCGGTGGCTCACCACTTACGCCCGAGCAACGCGCCGAGCGCGAGGCTGCGAGAGAAGCAGCGATGAATGAGCCTCGCCCGATCGCGGCCATGGAGAGCCTCTGGCTAGAAGAGCTGACCTGGATGGAGATCCGGGACGCAATTCGTGCCGGTAACACCACTGCGCTGGTTTTGACCGGCGGAGTCGAGTCGAACGGGCCACACCTCGCGTCCGGAAAACACAATTTTTCGAATCAACTGATGGGCGAGTCTGTGGCTGGCTCGCTTGGCCAGACGCTGATCGCGCCGCTCGTGACGCTTGAGCCCGGCAACCCCAGCGGTCCCGTGCGCCTTGGCAATACGGGTCCGATGGTATCGCAGGCCACCTACATCGCCTGGCTCACCGACATCGGTGACAGCCTTCGCGGCATGGGCTTCACTGAGGTCTACTACCTGGGTGATAGCGGCGGAAACGGACGCGGGATGCAAGCGGCCGCGGACGCATTGAATGAAACGTACAACGGAGCGCCGACCCGATTCCATCATGTCCCTGAGTTTTACAACCATGTCCAGGTGCGCCAGTACATCCAGGAGACGCTGGGCATCCCCGAGGAAATGGAATATCAGGCCAGCGCGGGCTCAGACGGGATTCACGAGGAACTCTCGATTACATCGATCATGTCCGTGATCGATCCCAACTCGATCCGCTTTGACCAGCGGGTAGAGGCGGGACGGGCGTCCATCAACGGAATCAGCCTCGAACCACTTTCTCAGACACAGGAGCTGGGCCGCAAGCTGATCGAGTTCCGGACAGCAATCACAGTTGATGCGATCCAGGCGTTCAGAGCCGGCGCGAACCAGTAATCAGCGTCTCGGGGTTTGATCTGGGGTAGACCTGCCGCACCTGAGTGGCTGCCTCTTCCGCACCCTAGCCTGAGGAACCAGGGCTGCTTCAAACCCAAAGCCTGTTTCGAGGTCGAGGTGGTTCCCCTCCTTCGCAGCCGTGTGGCCGAACTCCTTGCTTGAGCCGCGCCCGCAGCGCGGTGCTATCTTGCAACCATGTTCCGGGGCGTGGTGCGAACCGCTCGGTATGCTCGAAGCTGGAAGTCGAGCGCCAATGTAAGTGTTCGTCAGATCAACATCAGGCGGGACGGCCTCACGGTGCCGGCGACATTTGTGGTACCCAACGGCGCCACTGGCCGGCTTCCGGGATGGATCGCGATCGGCGGCGTTTCGAGAAAGGGACGTTTCCACCCCCAGCTCGTTCGCTTCGCTGAGGCGCTCGCCTCGAGCGGCGCGGCCGTCATTATTCCGGAGGTCCCGGAGTGGCGCGCCCTCAATGTCACACCCAGGGTCACGGCACCCACCATCCGGGGCTGTGTCGAACGCCTCGACATGCTTCCGGAGGTCATACCTGGGCGATATGGAGTGATCGGGTTCTCCTTCGGCGCTCCGGGAGTAGCGATCGCCGCCTCGAGTCCCGAGCTGACGGAGTCCGTTTCGGGGATCGTGCTGTTCGGAGGCTATTGCTCCTTGAAGCGGACGCTCACCTGCCAACTGACGGGGCGGCATGAGTGGAGCGGGGTAGCCTATGACCTGAGCCCGGACCCTTACGGTCGGTGGATCGTCGGGAGCAATCACCTCACCGACGTGCCCGGACATGAGGACGATGGCGATGTGGCGCTTGCGTTGCACCGACTCGCTGATGCAGCCAGCGGAGGGCGTATTTCCGCCTGGGAGCCTCATCATGACACCATGATCAGAGAGCTCCGAGCGGCACTACCATCGCGAAAGCAGAAGGTCTTTGATTGCCTCGCGTCGACGTCGTCGGGTTCGCGTCCACCTGATGAGGAGTGTGTGTCGCTCGCGATCAAGCTTGCAGATGCATGCAAGCGCGTAGAGCCGCTGCTGGAGCCCGTCGCGGCCTTGGGCTCTGTGCGGGTGCCCACCCAGGTGATCCACGGCCGGGGGGACCGACTGGTGCCGTTCACGGAGAGTCTCCGCCTCATGCACGGGCTTCCGAAGGACGTACAACGCGGGACCACGGTCACCGCTCTGCTTAACCACAGCAAGGATCAACAGATCCCGTCGCATCTAGGAAGGATCCGTGAGAATGCCAAGCTCTTCCAGGCCCTGCGGAGGTTGGTAAATACTGTCTGAGTGCCCGCTGTCAGAAGAAACCTGACGGCCGATGTGCACACTTACATGGACAATGGCCGGCCCCGCTAAGGGCCAAGGGCCCTCACGTTTTCCGCTGACTTCAGACTCTACCTGGCGGCATCACCGCCTGCGGACACACTTCAGGGTCTTCTAGTTCGGGGACTCAAGGAATCCCCATGCCGGGGCGGCGCTCAACCTACATGACGAGGAGACGCTGAAGCGCTGCTTCGAGGAGGATCTCGTAGTAGCTCGTGACGTTGTCTGCCGTCAATGGAATCCACTCGTCGATAGTCGCCGGATTGCCCTCCGCAATCCGACCTCCGGGCGTGATCGTGTGCCCGATGTTCCACATGAACAGTGCGACGGGCTGGTCGGTACCGGGAAAGGTCAGGACCTCTTCCCATTCCCAGGTATTCGAGTAACCGCCGGGGGGCATGCCCACCACGGGTCCGAGTTCGTTGTCCACCACCTGGTGAATGAACTGGTCTAGGTGGGACCCACCTGACGGACCCGAGATGACCGCGAAGTGCCCAGTGAAATGCACCGGTGCCGGCTGGAGGACGCCGTCAGAATTCCGCGGCGCGTGAGCGGATTTAAATGGCACGTCGTTGGTGTAGTCGTCTCCGCGCTCAAGCGCGGGAACCACATCTTCTTCCAGCCACTCCATGAGCCAACTTCCGTCGTCGATGGTCTCCTGCACACCGCTGTCGGTGAACGCTCGCTTACCAAACGCTTGCCGCCGCTCATCGACAAAGGGCTGGATCACGTCACTGATCCGGAGATTGCCGAAGGTGGTCTTGAACGGTTTCCCCTGCAGGCGTTGCACTGCGTATGCCCCACGGGACCCCCCCCCACTCCGGGTGACATCGATGACGACGGTGTAGTCAAGTAGACCGCGCTCCTGCGCGATCTCCATGAGCACGTCGACATCCTCGACCATGGTCTCCCTGAAGCCGGTCCAGATCAAGACGATGACCCGACGCGCATCACTGACTAGGAGGTCGTAAGTCACGGTTTCGTGAACGAGCTCGAAGCCCGGGTACGCTGGCTCACCGGTTCCTTGCCATTCGAGTTCTTGAGGCTGGGCAAGCGGGAGGTCAAAACGGCGCTCCGCACCGTCCTGGGTCGCCACAGTCAGAACGACCCCTTCTCCACGTAACTCCCGGGGAAAGAGCGCGGTATGCTGGGTCATGCTTTCCGCCAGCTTCCACCGGAGTCCTGCAACTGTGGAGTGACGCATGTACTGCATCGCTTCGCGTTCCCACTCCGCCACCGTGCGCCCGTTCACCTCAATGACGCGATCGCCGATGCCGGGCAATTCCGTGTCTCCCGCGCCTGTCGCGAGGTCACCAACGAAGTACACCGATTCCGCTCCAGACAGATCGGGGAAGACACGCACAGGCGCGAGGGTGGCTGCGATATCCTCTCCACCGATAACAGGTATTCCAGCACTGTCTGGAATTGTGATACCACCCTCAACGAGTGAAATGTCGAGGTGCCGATCCCTTCGGGCTGTGCTGAGTCGCGACAGCTCGTAAAACAGTTGCTCCTCCGTGCCAGCAGAAACAAAGTCTGCACGCAGGGCTCGCATGGACGCCACAGGGTCGAATCCCAGATTCGTGTTCTTTACCAGAGACCACGCTTCACGCCGCTCGGTTCGCGCCATGATCGTGTCAAATAGAGCCGCCCTCATTTCGGGTGTCCCTGCCTTGCCACCAGGAGCCTCGGTGCAGGCAGATGCGGTCGCGACGGTGGTCAGTAGGGCGAGTTTCAACAGATGTGAAATATGCATCGGCCTAAAGTGAGGGGGCGAGCGGCGCCAGCCAAGCCCACTCTGCCCGTGTCGCGCTTGTACCCCGCGTCGGTGCAGGCGATTGGAGGCCCACTGTGGGCCACCACCGCTCTCCGAACTCCGCGCTCATACGTGTGGATGTTCAGGAGTGCGCCTTCGCGAAGGGTGCCTACGGTATTACTCGCATTCTCAAAAACGTCACCGCTCTGCGGACGTCCTGCCGGGGCCGTGGAGTTACCGTCCGCTTCATTTCGCACCATGACGAGACGAGACGTCCGGAGCAGCCCGGAAGGCGGGGGTGGAAGATCTCCCGCGTGTCACGCTCGGCCCCTCCGAGGTCGTACCTGGTGCCGGATATCGCCAATACGAGGTTCGATAATGGTGAGATGGCTGCCGAGGAGATCTATGTAATGTTCAACCGAGAGAAATTCTGTCGCCGTTTCGCAGCAGTACGAAGCTTCGCGGAACTGGTCGCCGCAATCCGGTCGACCTAACGGTTTCGGTAGATTGGCTCGCTGTCGCCAGCAGGGCCCGACCCCTACTCTGAGCGCTTCGGAAAATCGCCCTCAAGGACCTCCCTGATGAACGCTTCCCGCCCTGGTCTAATTGCCCTTGTCGGCTTCGCGGTCGCATTCCTTCCTGCCTGTACCCAGGGGGGTTCGTCAAGCGGCGAAGATGCCACTGGGGCCCTGGTGAAGGGTGGCGATGACCGCACGGGCGAGTACACCGCGGCGGAGGGTTGGTGGAAACCCGCTCCCGACCACGAGGAACCGTGGGGCTGGGGAGAGGTGTCCGGTTTGGCCGTGGACAATCCAGACCGGATCATCGTCGGAATCTGGGGAGATCGCGACGCCGAACGCCGCGAGCGTCCCGGTGGCTCGAACTATCTGGTCGTGGTTGATCGGAACGGAAACATCACGGAGAACTGGTCGCAGTGGGATTCGATCTTCAACAAACCGCACCAGATCTACATCAGTCCATATGATCCGGAGCGTCACGTCTGGGTCGTGGAGCGAGGGGGTGGCCGTGGGGTGAACATGCAGATTCTCAAGTTCACGAACGACGGCAGCGAGCTCGTCATGCGGCTGGTCGACCCCGACCACCCCACCACACGGGCAGAGGCTCGCGCAAACCCGACTCCTGGACCCTACACGTACGGTGATCCCGCAGTGCTGGCGTTCCTTCCCGACGGGAGTTTCTTCCTTGGCGACGGTTACTGGCACTCACGGATTGTGAAGTACAGCGCCGAAGGTGAGTACCTGATGGAGTGGGGCGAGCTGGGTAATGGCCCTGGACAGTTCGACCTCGTTCACGGCCTCGCGGTGGATCGCGAGCATCGCGTCTATGTGGGCGACCGGGCGAACAACCGGATTCAGGTATTCACAGAAGACGGTGAGTTCATCGAGGAATGGCCGGACATTTCCGATCCAGTGGGTGTGTTCATCGACGAGCACGACGCCGTTTGGGTCACTTCGGCCCGGCTCAATCGTATTCTCAAGTACAACCTTCAAGGCGAGCTCCAATACTACCTTGGCGCGTTTGGCGGAACTCGTGGGGGCTTCGCCGGCGGGCTGTCCCGTCCTCACCAGATCGACGTCGACCAGGAGGGCAACCTCTATATCGCGAGCTGGGATGGCGGTTGGCTCGACAAGTTCACCCCAAGGTCAGACGCCGATCCTGCGAAGGTGATCGGCCAATCCTTGGTTCTCTCGAACTGAGGCAGAACCCGTGAAGAAGGTCATGGGTTTCATCGGCTTGACGATCGGCTGGTGGGTCGGCGCATTCGTGTCGGTGTTCGTTGCGTTCCTCGTCAGTGTCGTGGGCATGGGGCTAGGCATGTACGCCATTCGGCGGGTCACAAAGGGGTTGATCCCATGAGAACGCATGCGGGCGCCGCATGAATTCGACCACGCGCAACGTTATGTCTGTCTCCGCCTCCGTACTCGCGGTGCTTGGGCTTGCGTTTTTGTTCATTCCGGAGGCAGGAGGCCCGATGGTCGGACTCGATCTACTGCCGCCCGTGGGCGTCCAATTGCTTGCAGCCGGATTGCTGGGATTCGCGGCTCTCAACTGGGTGGGGCGCAGTGCGATCTACGGTGGTATTTACGGCCGCCCCATCGTGCTCGCTAATTTCGGTTACGGGATAATATCGGCGACGACCTTGGCGTCGGCCGTTCTGGACGAGCGACTGAGCTCTCGAGCGTGGGTCCTTGTCGCGGTTTTTGCACTGCAGTCAGGCGCTTTCAGCCACGTCATTAGGATGGCACCGTGGAAGCACACGACTTCGAAGGTAGGGGCCCGCGCCGGGGAGGCTACATGACCCGACGATGGGCGGGTCCTCTTTTTAACGAACCTTCTCGTCGGGTGTGTGACCACGGTGACCTTTCCAGGATGCGAGCCCGCCATGGTCGGCACTATCATCTCAGTCTCGCCACGAGTCGGTTCTGGTGTCGAGTCACTAGAAGTTTATTTCAAAGAGACTTTGGATGAGCGACCAGGTGGCTGACACGAACCCAATCCTGGATCAGTTCGGTCGTATCGACATCTACCTTTTTGACCAGCTTATGCGTGGTCGCATCACATCCGACATGCGAGTCTTGGACGCGGGATGTGGGCGTGGTCGCAACGTCGAATATTTGTTGAAGGCCGGCACCGATATCTACGGGGTCGACCGGGATCCAGCTCAGGTCGAACACGTGCGCGAGCTCGCCAAGCGGGCAGCCCCCGACGTGCCGCCAACCCACTTCGAGGTCGCCGAGCTTCGGTCACTACCATTCCCCGATCAGCACTTTGACGCTGTGATTTGCAACGCGGTCCTCCATTTCTCCGAAGACGAAGTCGAGTTCGAGTCCTCCGTAGCCGAACTCGTCCGCGTACTTCGGGTCGGCGGCGTTCTCTTCACAAGACTCGCTTCGACCATCGGCCTCGAGACACACGTGTCTCACATGCGGGGCCGCTGGTACTCGCTTCCCGACGGGAGCGACCGCTTTCTTGTAGATGAAGCGTATCTCCTTCAGACCACGGCTGCTGTCGGCGGAACACTCCTCGATCCTCTCAAGACCACGAACGTCCAGAACCTCAGGGCCATGACGACCTGGGTGTTCCGAAACGACCAGCATCAGTCCATGACCCCACATCCATAACGCATGGCACATGGCACTTTCTCTTGATGATGCCCGCCGTCACGAGATCACATCAGGTCTACGCGGATTCTTCCTTGAGGAATTCGACGAGACGCTGAGCGAATTTCGTGCGTCGCAGCTATTGGACTTCGTACTCGAGAGCCTCGGGCCGCCCATCTACAACCAGGCGGTTCAGGACGCCCGTGGTTTCATGGTGCGTAAACTCGACGACCTGGACGGCGAAGTGCACGAACCCGAGACGACGTGATCAAGGTCGAGAAGAGCTGTCCGCCAACTGCAGCCCAAACACCATCGAACGGAAGGTGAAGACGTGAACTGGTCCCGACGGCGCTTCATGGAAGCCGGATCGACTGCGGCTGCGGTTTCGGCGATTTGGGGGTGCGGATCGCAACAGACTGACTCCGATGCCCCGACTGCTTCGGATTGGAGCGGGCCACAGGCGGACCTGACGAGCGGGCCTCGGCGGACCCTGGCTGAGCCCGGGCCTATGGTCCCGCCCGTTCCTGCCATCCTTCTATCCATCAACGGAGCGGACGGCGATCCCGAGGAGCTATCCGTCCTCTGGACTTTCGTCGTTAATGGCGATCCGCCTCAGATCGGAGTGGCCGCGGGGTCGGAGCACCTCGCCCGACGCCTGTTGGAGCAACATGACGAGTTCGTCCTGAACGTTCCCGTCGCTTCCATGATCCAAGCCTTCGACACCATCGACATGAACTCGAGCCGAGTCGGTGACAAGTACGCACTGAGTGGTCTCACGCGCGGAACCGCGACCATGGTAGATGCCCCGACCATTGAAGAGGCTCCGATCCATTGCGAATGCCGGACGATCGGCTCGCTTGAGGTTCCACCCATGAGGAAGATCTTCGTCGCAGAGGTGGTCGCCACGACAGCCCGGGCCGGCGCCGTCGATGACACGGGGCGACTTATCGTTCCAGGTGTGCCTTTCTTCGGCATGACCGCTGGGAGTGGTGAGCACTACACTATGGGTGAGCGTGTCGGAAACATTGGGATGACCGTCGGTCGATCCGACATCAAGTACTGACCGTGTGCGTTTACCTTCGGGACCAGAGAAACATGCTCACTACTCGACCGGCTGCATTTTGCCTCAAAGGGTGGATCGTACTCAGTCTCACCGCCTGTGTGTCGACGGGCTCCTCGAACAGCGCCAACCTCGAGCCAGTGAGCGGAGCTGCGCTTGCCTCGATACCAATATCGTAGCCTTTCAGGAGTTGCGATCGACGTGGACACAGCGTGAGCGTGAGGCCTATGTCGATTCGAGCTTCGCGGGGCCGGCAGGTGTCCCGCGAAGCAGCTTCAACGAGCGGATTCCGTGGGTTGAGCTTGTACCTGTCCGAGATGTCGTCCGGCGCTTCGTGCCGTGCCCGGCGCCTGACGGCACCGGCACGCTCGATGTCCCGCGAGATCCGAAATGCGGGACACGGCCCGTCGTTCACTTCGTGTCGTATTCCGGCCAGGATTAGAGACCTGGATCGCAAAGCGATGGTCAGAGCGTATCGCGACACTCCCCGCCCGGCGGGAGTGTTTCGTGTCACACATGCTGCGAGCGGTCGCACACTCGTGGGGTCGAGCCCCGATGCTCCAGCGATGCTGAATCGGATACGGGCCCAGCTGCGAATGAAGGGGCACCCCAAGAGTGCTCTCCAGGCCGACTGGGAGGCAGACGGGGTAGACGGATTCTCATTCGAGGTTCTGGAACTGCTGGAGATTCCTGAAGGGAATGATTACAACCCGACC
>Ga0308018_10001327_pt1 | contig 11600 bp, 6 predicted proteins | sample Neamet282_FD_203130 | JGI IMG/M metagenome (GOLD analysis project Ga0308018, IMG submission 203130) | Marine microbial communities from water near the shore, Antarctic Ocean - #282 | ecosystem: Environmental > Aquatic > Marine > Unclassified | place: Southern Ocean | collected 2014-10-01
TCAGGGGCACCAGAATCCGCTCAACCTTGTCGACGCCACGCATGTTGAGGAGCACTGACCCCCAAAGAAACGCGAGCGCCAGGCCCACGCGCACGGAGCCGGTCTCGAGCACCGCTGCGGCCCCGTCCCAGCCCACAGCCAGAACGACGTCACGAATGAACGGGATCATGACGTAGGAAACCACGCCGATCGCGACCGACAGCCCGAACCACTGCGAGAAGCTCGCGACAAATCCCAGATAAGGGCTCAAGCCGCGGCTCGCGAAGACATAGCTCCCCCCCGCTCGTGGCATCGCCGAGGAAAGACTGGCATAGGCGAGCGCAGCGAGAATCGCAGGGACAGCTGCAAGCAGATAGGCGGGGAGCACATACGGCCCGATGCCCGGCACGCTCCGGTGCAGCATGAAGGGTACGATGTTGATCGCAGCCCCGAGCATGGAGCAGATGCCAGTGGCAGCCAGACCGAGCAGGCCGAGTCGGCGCTTGAGGCCAGTGGTGCGCGGTTTGGCACCGCCAGTGTCAGGCGGAAGTTCAGTCATGAACGTCTTGTGGGCAGAGGGACGACGATAGGAATGGGCGACCGTTGCCGTCAGGAAGCCGAGGCGGACAAGCTTTCGATGGGCGGGCGGCCCAAGCAAGCAAGATGCGGAAGAACCAGCAACGCCATGCAGGCTGCGGTGACGGTGCCTACGATCACTGCTATCCCGAATCGCTGCGTCGGCGGGAAGGACGACAGGACAAAGATCCCGAACCCGGCGATGATGATCGCAGAGGCACCCAGCACCGGTCGCCCGATTTGCGTGACCGCCACCGGCCAAGGTGTATCAACGCCGGCCGCGGCGAGCGCCCTAACGCGCACGACGAGGTGAATCATGGAATCGGCCCCGATCGCCAGGGCGATGTTCGCCGCAGGCGACGTGATGATATCGATCGCAAGTCTGGCATGGCCGAAAGCTCCGAGGATCACGATCGGAATCGTAGCAAGACAGGTCCACATGAGTGCGGCAGTCCGAAGGGACCGACTCACAACGAAGGCCACACCCAGGAAGAGAATGAGGAGCCCTCCGATTCCAATCTTCAAACTGGACCCGATCAGGCGTCCGAGCTGCGCCTGCAGGTCGTACAACCCGGCAACCACGACCGGGCGAAGGCCAGCGGCCTCGACCTGACTCCGGAGGCGTGCGATGACATCCTCGCGCGGGGTAGCACCAGATTCCCGCATCCGCAGGGAGAAGCGCGCGACATCCCTGTCCCGGCTCACGTAGCCCAGGGCGACGTTGTCCAGAGCATCGCTCGACGCGAGGTCGAGAAGTAGGTCTACCGGCAGTAGCCCAGCGAGCGGGATCGTCCGGGCATGATCGATCAGGACCGTGGGCGACAGCACTACGCCGACCGCAGAGTCGGCTTCGAGCGTCGCCTGAAGCGCCTCGAGGCGCCGGTACACGGACCCGTCCGAGACCGAGGATCCACCGGGATCCGCAACGACCAGATCCAGCGTGCTGCTACCGCCGTCCGCGTCGATCTGCGCCAGCCCTTCACGGATTGTCGACCCCTCTGCGAAATAGCTGAGCAGGCTCGGGTCCGTATCGACTCGGCTGACACCTGTGCCGAAGACTACCACAAGAAGCGCCGCGAGCGGGAGGATGTAGCGGGTTCCAGCCAGTAGCTTCACTGGGGCGAAAGAGGCGTGCCTGGCCGCCGGCCGCGCCCATCGTGCTAGGAACGCAGGAAAGATCGCGTAGGAAACCACGAGCGCAGTGGCCGCCCCCACCGACCCAGCGATCCCCAACTCGCGCAACGGTCGCGCCGTCGCCACGAGGAGGCTCGCGAAGCCCAACAGGGTCGTGGTCATGCTCCAGAACGAGCCCTCCCAGGTGTCTCGGACTGCCGTAGAGAGTGCCGCAATTCGTCCTTCCGCCGCGGAATCGCCGCCAACCCATTCTCCACTGCGACGGCGCCAGTTGGCGGTGAGAAACACCACGTGCGACAGCGTGAGCACGAACACAATCGTGACCAGGTTCGCGGTGAGCAGTCCGATGCCCACATTCATCGCTTGGACCAGAAGGAGCGTGCCGGCCACGGAGGTGAAGCACGTGGCAAGAGTTCCGATGACAATGGCCGGATCGCGGAAGACGATCGCAATCAGCAGAGCGAAGACAAGTACCGCCGCAATACTGAATACGATCAGATCGCGATACAGGCTCCTTCGAATCAACTCGACGATGACGGGCACGCCCGACACGACGACCGAGAAGTCCTGGATCTCGTGGCGGCTAACTATCTCCTCGATCCGAGGCAGGAGTGACTCCGGATCAGAGCCGTCGACCAGCAGGACGATATTGGTCGCGGCCGAGTCTGGGGTCAGTAGGATCCGCCGGAAGAGCGGAGAACGCGACGGATCGTCCGTAGTCAAACTGAAGCCGCCGTCTACGCCAGGGACGACCAGCAGTTCGCTGGTAAGTGCGCCGACACGCTCGATATAGTCCTCCCGAGTCCCGCCCAAGGCGGTGACACGGAGAATGATCTGGGCTCCCACCGGGAACCGCTCCGCTACGGACTGCGACGCCTGCATTTGCGGGTCGTCGTCCGCGAAGAAAAAATCTCCTTCTACCTTGGGCGACAGATCCACGAAGCGGACCATCGCGGAGACGAGCAGGGCCGCGAAGACACACGCTCCGAGCGGCGCCGCAGGTGAAATCCAGTACTTCAGAGGCACACGTACCCCGGCATCTGGTCTGGCTGGTTCCGGTCAGCGAATTCCTGCAATGACTTGATCGAACGTACCCACAGCAATCGCGACAGCGAGTTCCTCCTGCATCGCGTGCTCAATTGTCGCCATCTGTCCACCGATGACCGCCGGATCGAAGTAACGCGCCCGGTCACCCTCGAGAACGAGCACTCCTGGATCTCCGTCGAACTCACCTCTCTCGAACGGACCTGCCTGTGACGAAGACACCGTGAAACGGTTCACCTCACGCCCCCATACATCTACGAGGATGATGTCGGCGGCGATGTAGTAGGCCAGAGTCCCTCGCAGCGTAGTGTAGGTCACGGTATCCATGACTGTGGTGCGTCGCGCACCCTGACGAACGTTTCTCGGAACGATCGCCTGGTGTTCACTGCGACTCACGTCCTCCTCTGTCACCTGGATGCTCCGGAGACGACTCATCACACCGAGATCTGCACCAACCAGCTCGACCGCCCTTCCGAGCAGCATGGGCGAGGCGATCCCCCGCCCTCGCAGGAGCCCGCGAAGCTCGTTCCGCAAGGTTACTGGGTCCGCCATCTCGACGAACATCGGAGGTCGCGTCCAGTGATCGAGCCCAAGGTCAGAGTCGAGCCCCATTTCGAATTCGCCACCAAGCCACTCCCGCACACCGGGATCTGCCACCACCGGAGCCACCGCGAGTACGATCGTTCCCTCAACCAAGGCCTGATCCTGGAGGTCTCGCACGGCCAGAGTTGTCGCACGGTCTGGTGAGGACCGAACCTCGAGCGCCATCTGCGCGATCTCGTACGCGGACCGCGGCCGCAGATCCTCAAGCTCGTTTGCGGCCCATTGAAGGGTCACGCGAGTCTCCGCATCGTACGACTCCTCCATCTGTTCACGAGACGGGAGAAAGCTGGTCCTCGAGCTGCTGTAAAACTGTTGGGCTTGGTCCCATCGTCCCGCCGTTGCAGCTTCGTCACCGCGAACCATTTGCCAATCGATGGCGGTGTCGAAGATGACACGCCGGATGGTCGAATAGTCGCCCGGCACATCGAGGCGCCGACCGACCTCGCGAATCCGAGCCAGCATCTGATCAAGCGTCACATACAGGCCTGCTGCCTGGACGGGATCACCGCGACGCTCAAGCCCGTCGGCTTCGTCCATCGCAACCATGACTGCGGAGTCGCCCGAGGCGAGAAGTCGATCCTGGGCCTCCCCGAGTTCACGGTCCTTCTCGACAGCCTCGGCATAGCGATAGACCGCTTCGATGTATCGACCCTGCGATTGCAGCGTGATACCGTCGTTCAAGCGGTCCTCCGCAGAGGCGCAGGCTGTCAGCAGCACTAGCAGGGAAAGCAGCGTCAGCCGAGATCGTGCAACGGACATCTTCAGTCCTTCGTTCTAAGGATCGGGCTCAACGCCTCTCAAGATAGTCGGCGGCCGTCTGAGAGTCATGGTTCTTGTTGCGGCTCTCTCTGATGGGTCTAGCTTCGCTGCTCACATGCGTAACTCGGAGGACGGCTTGCACCAGATAAATTGGACGACACTCGCCACCGTAACAGTCACGATCGGAGTTCTCGCGGGGCCGCTGGTCGCCCAGGAGCGCTTCGGCGAGTATCCCGCTGCACGCATGGGTGCCAACTACATGCACAACTTTTATCTGCCGCCGGCCGTGAACTCAACACCGTGGGCGCCGTCATGGGCACCGGACGGAGAAAGTGTCGCAGTCTCAATGCACGGATCGATCTGGAGCGTCGACGTCGAAACCGGACGTGCCATCGAGCTGGTGTCCGGGCCGAAGTACTACTCATCCCCGGACTACTCCCCGGATGGCCGTTGGTTGATCTACACCGCTGACGACAACGGCCACTCCATCGGGCTCGAGGTACTCGATCTCGGAACCGGCGAAACACACAGTCTGACCGGCGACGAGCAGGTGTACGCCGATCCGTCGTTCTCGCCTGACGGAAGTCGTGTGGTCTACGTCTCCACACAGCCCACTGGATACTTCAACGTCTATCTGCGCGACGTCACGGACGGCAACTGGGCAGGTGAGGCCGTCGCCGTCACCACAGACAATAGCTTCGGCCGGGACCGGCTCTACTTCGGCTCTGAAGATATCCATATCAACCCCGCCTGGTTCCCGAATGGCGATGAGATCCTTCTGGTCTCCAATCGGGACGTCGCGCTCGGATCAGGGAACGTCTTTCGAGTGCCGGCACGGGAGGATGGGTTCGACGAACGCATCCCTGTCTTGGCTGAACAAACACTCTACCGCACGCAGCCCGATGTCTCGATCGATGGTCGTCGTTTCATTTTCTCGTCCACGCGAGGAACGGCTGACCAGTACAACAACCTTTACGTCCAGCCGACCGCAGGTGGCGAACCGTACAAGATGACCTTCTACGACTATGACGCGTTCCACCCACGCTGGTCCCCGGACGGCGAGTGGATCGCTTTCATCGCAAACGCCGGTGGCCTTCCACAGCTCAAGCTCCTCGAGACCTACGGCGGAAAACTCATCGATGTCGACATCACCGGTCAGGGTTGGCTGAACCCCGTCGGGCGCCTCAGCGTGACCACGCTCGGCCCCGAGGGAAGTCCAGTCGGAAGTCGTGTCCACATCACGGCGGCAGATGGGAAGTTCTATGCGCCTGCGAACGAGTACGCACGCATGCCCCAGCGCGCACGCATGGGCGCGTTCCACCACGAGGGCTCGTTTACGATCGAGCTACCCGCCGGTGAGACGAGCTTCACCGTGGTGAAGGGCTTCGAGCACATACCGGTCGAGCAGACCGTGACCATTCAGGAAGGACAAACCACGGAGCTCACGGTCCGGCTCAAGTACCTGGTCGATATGGAGGCTCGAGGTTGGTACAGCGGCTCGACCCACGTGCATGCCAATTACGGCGGCAACATGCACAACTCACTCGAGAATCTGATGATGATGTCGGAAGGTGAAGACCAGGACATCGTCCTCGAGCAGATTGCGAACAAAGACAACCGAATTCTTGACTATCACTACTTCCGCCCGGGTGGCGGCGCACATCCTTTGTCGACCGAAGATCGCATCGTTGTCGTCGGGCAGGAGTATCGGCCACCCTTTTACGGACACGTTTTCATGTTCGGGATGACCGAGCATCTCATCTCGCCCTTCACTACCGGTTACGAAGGGACTGGGATCGAGAGTCTGTATCCGTCCAACACGGACATGTTTAGGAAGGCGAAACGCCAGGGTGCATGGACAGGCTATGTCCACTCGTTCTACGACGGGGACCCACTGGAGGGGAACCTGGGCGGGGCGAAGGGCTTCATCGTCGACGCGGCACTTGCCACCACGGACGCGATCGAGTGGTCTACCTCACAAACCGGGTGGCCACCTCTCTACGCCGTGTGGAACAACGGCATCCGGACGACCCTGGTTGGTGGAGAGGACTCGATCAGCAATCTGCACACGACACCGCTGCTAGGGTCGGTTCGTACCTACGTCCAGATTCCGAATGGCGACTTCACCATGGAGAATTGGCTCAACGGCATGAAGGACGGGCACGCCTTTTTCTCGAACGGCGCCCTCGTCGAGTTCGAGCTGGACGGCCGCATACCGGGCGAGACCATCGAGCTCTCTTCGGGCGAAGAAATCGTCGCCTCTCTCGAGATCAACTCGGTAACCCCGCTCGAGCGTGCAGAGATCGTATTCAATGGTGAAGTGATCGCATCCATCCCGTTCACCGGCGACCGTACCACTCTGTCTTTCGAACGCTCATTTCGTCCAGCTGAATCCGGCTGGTACCACGTACGGGTAAACGGAACCCCGGAAGACAGCTTTCCGATGGATATCAACTGGGTACAGGCAGCGACCAACCCGATCTGGGTGACCGTCGATGGCGCGCCGCCTCGGTCGGCCGAATCTGCCGATTACGCACTCGCATGGATCGACAAGCTGCAGGAGATGGCTGAGGCGTGGCCAGATTGGCGATCTGAGAATGAGAAGGACCACGTCTACGGGCAGTTCGATGAGGCCCGTGCGATTTACCAGAGCTTCAAGGCCGAGGCTTCGAACAGGTAGAAGCCGACCGCGATGAACTCGGCGAACGAAACCGGCCCGGCCCATGTGTGGGCCGGGCCGGTTCTCATGGTATGGCTGCCAGAAGAGCATTCCGGACAGCAGATTCATGACGGCAAGCGCCACACTCGCCTAGGCTTCGAGCTTCACGAGCTGGGACTCTATGTCACCAGCAGGTCGCAAAGCGGGCTTCGCGCCAAAGAGACGAGAGAGAAATGACATGAGTCTGAGCTACCGTCTTACTCAACGACCTCGAACAACTCAATCTCGAAAATCAGAGTCGAGTTCGGACCGATGACCGGACCCGACCCGTTCGGACCGTACGCGATCTCGGACGGAATCACGATCCGGAAGTGACTGCCGGCATTCATAAGCAGGAGCGCTTCCGTAAAGCCAGAAATCAGGCGCCCCGCATTGAAGACAACCGGGTCGCCTTCATACGAAGCGTCGAACTCGGTGCCGTCGATGAGGCTGCCACGGTAGTGGAGGCGCACATCGTCCTCAGCCGTGGGCATCGGACCGTCGCCGGCACGCAAAACCTCGTATTGAAGTCCACTCGCCGTGGTCGTAACTCCATCACGTGCAGCGTTTTCCGTTTGATAGGCAGCACCCGCTTCGGCATTTTCAGTCCCCTGAGCCGCGGCGGACTGCGCCGCCGCTGCCTGAATCTGTTGCCCAAAGGCCTGCAGAACCGTCTGGAGATCCTCGTCGGACAGGGCCTGCTCGTTCTGGTCGAGTGCGTCACCGACGCCGCGCATGAAGGCGGCGCGATCGAGGCGCTCCTTGGTATCAATGATCTGGCGGCCGAGGTTGAGACCGATGCCGTAGCTGGCCTTCTGATCATCCGAGTCCAAGGCGGCGTTCTCGCATCCAGCCAAAGCCACCGAAGCCCCGAGGAGGGCAACACCAATCCGAGCAGTCATCATAATTTTTCTTCGCATTTAAAATTGAGGACTCCTAACGTAACCCGCCGGTGCGCAGTGCCCAACGGGAGATCCGGTGACGGCGGGCCAAAGTGCTTCTGTCCAGAAAGACGACCGCACCTCACCTTGTCTCCCCTGTACGGTGCGTTCGACCCTATTGGAGACTCAAGAATGAACAGGATGCTTCGGCCGTTCTCCGGCCTGCTTCTGGCCCTCCTTCTCGCGGCCCCACTCTCGGCACAAAGCCAGCGTGACCCCGAGGCGGTGCTCGCTGACAAGAGCTTCGTGGCCCCTGCTGGGGATATCGCGGAGATGGTGCTCGCTCCCCGCTACCTGAACGCCACGCTGACGAGTGTCAGTCCCGACAAGCGGTGGTTCATTCACGAGGTCGGCGATGGCCCAGTGACAATGGATCGCTTCTCGAAGGATTTCGATGAGCTCGGGGGCGTATTTATCGACTACGCCGCGAACCGCCATCGGAACCTCACAATCCGCACGAACATCGGCGTCAATGTCATATCGGCGGCAGACGGTTCCACGACGAGCATGGACGTGCCTGACGGCGCCCGCGTGTCGAACGCGACCTGGTCGCCAGATGGATCTCAGATCGCGTACTACGTGCATACCCCTGTGGAAACACACATTTACGTCGCTGACCCAGCAAGCGGCGATTCGCGGAAAGTCACCCGAACCCCGGTCCTGGCCACGATGGTCACTGGGTTCGAGTGGACGGGATCGAGCGAAGAAATCGCAACAGTTCTGGTCCCGGACGATCGTTCTGCCCGCCCGCTCCCTTCGAGGATGCCCACAGGGCCGCAGGTGAAGCAGACGAACGAAGGGGAGAACATGCTCCGTACATACGCGAGCCTCATGGCGACGCCATATGACGAGGAGTTGCTCGAATGGCATGCGACCGGACAGCTCGTCGCAATCGACGTGGACAGTCGTGACGTCACCGAGCTCGGTTCGCCGGGCATGATCACGAGCTTCGATTTCTCACCAACTGGGGAGTACACCCGGGTAGAGACGATGCAGAAGCCATTCAGCTACGTCGTTCCAGTCCGGAGCTTCGGGCACGTCGAAGAAGTCTGGAATCGCGTGGGTACGGTGATGGTCGAGCTTGAAGTCGCGGAGACCCAGCTCGGTATCGACGGCAACCTGCCTTCGGCACCGGGTGTCGGCGGAGAAGGTGAGGAGCCGGACCGTCGTCAACTTGCCTGGCGGGAAGACGGCGCAGGCCTAACCTACCTCCAGCAGGAGGTCGCAGACGAAGATGAAGATGAGTCGAGCCGCGGCGGAGGCCGCGCCGATCGGGTCGTCCTGTGGGCAGCACCCTTCGACGAGTCCAGTACGACCATGCTGTTCGAAGCGGAGCGGCGTATGTCTTCGGTACGCTACTCGGCGGATCACTCGATGCTCTTCATTTCAGAGCGGCCATCAGGCCGCGGTGCGACCGGCACAGTGAGGGAGTACGCAGTCGACCTGTCTGACACGGAGGCGATCTTCGATCTGACTGAGTACGAGTCCGATGATTTCTACGAGAACCCGGGCACACTCCTCACCGAGGGCGGGCGAGTGCCTTCCGGCGGACGTGGCGGATTCAGTGGCGGCGCCACAGGCGGTATCGTCCAGACATCCGCCGACGGTCAGTACGCCTACCTCTACGGAAACACGTACAACAAAGACCCGATGGTAGAGAGCCCACGAAACTTCATCGATCGGATCGAGATCCGGAGTGGAGAGAAGACTCGGGTATACGAAGCGAACAACACCGATCAGTACGAGCGGGTGATTTCGGTGCTGGACATTGAAGCCGAGACCTTCGTGGTCTCCCGGGAATCTAGATTGGAGATCGCCCAGTCCCACCTTCTCTCGGACGGCCAGCGTACGCAGTTGACGAAGAACATCGACTACACGCCGCAGATGACCGCGGCACCGCGTCAGCGCTTCACCGTGGAGCGGCCGGACGGGTTCCGTTTTCTGGTCAACGTCACCCTGCCCCCGGGCTATCAGGAAGGCACACGACTCCCGGCGATGTTCTGGTTCTATCCGCGAGAATTCACAGACCAGGAGAGCTACGACGAGCAGGGGCGGACATATAACAAGAACGCATTCCCTAGCTACGGGACGCGCTCGATGCAGTACCTGGTACAGCAGGGCTACGCCGTCGTCGAGCCGGATGCACCAATCGTCGGAAACGCCGGTGCCATGAACAACAACTACGAGCATGACCTGCGGAACAACCTCGCGGCTGTCATCGACGAACTGGACCGTCGGGAACTTGTCGATCGTCAAAAATTGGGCATTGGCGGACACTCGTACGGAGCATTCAGCACGGCGAACGCCATGGTCCACACGCCCTTCTTCAAAGCGGGTATCGCGGGAGACGGCAACTTCAACCGTACGCTGACACCTCTCATGTTTCAGAGCGAGCGTAGAGTCTTCTGGGACGCGAAGGACGTCTATACATCGATGTCGCCGTTCTTCAGCGCGAACAACCTGACGGGGGCGCTCCTGATCTACCACGGGATGAATGATCAGAACGTGGGGACGGCGCTCAACCATGCCCCTCGCATGTTCCACGCGCTGAACGGGCTCGGGAAAGACGCTTCGATGTACCTCTATCCCTATGAGGATCACGGTCCCGCAAGTCGAGACACGCTTCTGGACCTGTGGGGTCGATGGACCGCATTCCTTGACGTCCATCTGAAAGACGATACGACTCAGCCAATCACGCAGGAGCAGGGCATGTAGATCCAGTCACCTCGGGTCCGGCAGCTTTTACGCGATCCGAGGGCCAGTTGTGGCAGAATCGGGCGGAAGGGGTCGAGAGGCTTCTTCCGCCCGATTCGCGTAAGGGGATGGCGCGATTTTCAGGCACAATTCGCACTCAACGATTTTGCCTTTGGGCGCGTCCAGTCCAATACGAACGGGCTCACCTAGGCGCTGAGCACCAGCCGCGAAAGAATATGAGACCTCGCCCGGTTCCGACCGGGCGGGGTTTTCGTTTGCCCTCTCAAGTCGCAGAATGACAAAGCGCTCCCCTTAACCCCGTCGACCATGTTCTCTCGAACTACGTCTCCACTCGGCATGGCCCTTGTTTTGGCCGTGCTCGCGACCCCATCCCAGGCCATAGCTCAGTCTGCCGAGCAGTCCGCTCGGCTCGACGAGATCTTCGCGGACTGGGACACAGAGATGTCCCCTGGCTGCACGGTGGGAGTTACCCGACACGGCGAGACGGTGGTTGAGCGAGCGTACGGTATGGCGGACCTCGAACACGCCGTAGCGAACACGCCGGAGACGATCCTGGAAGGTGGTTCTGTGTCCAAGCAGTTCACCGCCGCGGCCATCGTCCTCCTCGTTCTCGACGGGAAGCTTACTCTGGACGACGACATTCGGACGTACGTGCCGGAACTCCCGGACTACGGACAGACGATCACACTCCATCACCTCATGACGCATACGAGCGGGCTCAGGGACTGGGGCAGCGTGGCATCGATCTCCGGGTGGGGGCGAGAACAGAGGAGTCATGACCATGACGACGTGATCGACATACTCAGTCGACAGACGGCTCTGAATTTCGAACCCGGCCACGAGTACTCCTACAGCAACAGTGGTTACAACCTCCTGGCGGTTGTCGTCGATCGAGTGAGTGGAATGTCGTTCGCTGACTTCTCTACTACACGCATCTTCGAGCCTCTCGAAATGCACAGCACTCAGTGGCGGGATGACTATCGGCGCATCGTTCCCGGTCGCAGTTCTGCTTACAACAGGACGGACGACGGATGGGAGATCAATCGTCCAATCGAGTACGTACACGGGAACGGCGGGATTCTCACGACGGTGGGGGATCTCGGGATCTGGAACCAGGCGTTGACCGATGGACGACTCGGTGGCCAGGATTT
>Ga0308018_10001329_pt1 | contig 11595 bp, 10 predicted proteins | sample Neamet282_FD_203130 | JGI IMG/M metagenome (GOLD analysis project Ga0308018, IMG submission 203130) | Marine microbial communities from water near the shore, Antarctic Ocean - #282 | ecosystem: Environmental > Aquatic > Marine > Unclassified | place: Southern Ocean | collected 2014-10-01
AATTATATTGAACTGTTTTACAATCCAACACGACGCCATGGAAATAACGGTGACTTGTCACCCATGGAGTTTGAAAATAACTATTTTAGGAACCAAGCGGGTGTCTAGAAAAATGGGTGCGTATCAGCAGTCATTCATAGAGTTATTTAAAGCCTCTGCAGAAGAAGCTATTTACTATCTAATCTAGAACTCTTTTTACCATCTACTTCAGCCCTGCTGTCTTTAGAATTGAATGCACTGATGTTCTACCTACACCTAGTTGATTGATAATATCCACCTGCTTGGTACCAGACTTAAATAGGTTAATGACTTGGTTTTTTAGTTCCTGCTTCAATGGAGCCTTACCCTTGTATTTACCAGCGGCCTTAGCCATCGCTATACCGTCTAGCTGACGTTCTTTGCGCAGGTTAGTCTCGAACTCCGCAAAGACGCTGAGCATGTCTAAGAAGGCCTTACCTGCCGCTGTAGACGTATCTATAGGCTGCTCAGTAGCTTGTAGATGGACACCACGGCCCTTGAGGTCATGAATGATGTCCTGCAAGTCCTTGACGCTCCTTGCGAGCCTGTCTATCCTCGTCACCACCAAAGTATCCCCTTCTCTAAGATAGCTCAGGACGCTCTCAAGCTCCGCCCTAGACACCCTGCTAGTACCTGACACCTTCTCTTCCCACACACGATGACACCCTGCAGCCTTGAGTGCTTCGACTTGTATGGTGGTGTGCTGGTCATGACTACTCACTCGTGCATAGCCGTAACGTTGATGTATTGTCATTCTTTTCTCCTTAAGTGTTCATATAGGGTCTTAGAGATATAGATACTATATCAGTGTTCATGAAAAAACAACTCTTAGCGAACTCTTTTCAATATCCCGTGAACAGCTCAACTAGGGTAAACCCCAAATGAACACACATCATCCTCACATGTACATACAGCGAGTTAGTCATATTTTATTATCGTGTCTACTCATAACAAGACTCAATGAAGCTCCTATCCGGCTACACTTGTGTCTCTTGCCCACAACTTCTTCTAACCAAAAATACAGTACACAACCAAAACTCCCCGTTAATTAGAAACATGAACACCATAAATAAGGATTCTCATGCTCTGCCACAATAATTCAGAAGAATTCCTAGATTAGGTAAGTGTATAGTACTGCCAGACTACGGGGTTCTCCAGAACCTCGCTGGTCTACTTTATTACCAGAAACGATAACCTAACTCATTCCACTAACGCTCGAAATAAGACTCAATAAAAACCCCGTCTGTCGTATAGAACTTTGAATCAAACTTACCATGCAAGCGCATGTCATCAGCCTTCTCGTAGAACATGCCCCCACAACCTGGATGCTCAACATCAGTACCATGTTGCCCATGAAGCATAAAGTCTCCAGTTTCTTTAAAACCACCACCTTCCCTAATCGGCTTGTACGGCTGCACAACATGGCTACCACACGTCAAACATCTCTCCTGACCTACTCTCTTCTCTGCTAACTGAATGTACTTGGCGTTTTTGTTAACAGTATCAATTCGATCTTTGAGCCATTTGCGCCGTGATGGAAATAACGAGTTGAGGATGTTTGCGAAGACCGTGTCTGTGTCACGGTGAATATAATATAAATCAGCCCTGATCTTGCCAGCCGCTTTAGCCACATCATCAAAGTCTTCGATAGCAGCGATCCTTTGGCAGCCATTACACCACCCCAACTGCCTCTCAAGGTTAAATCGCCCTTCATCATCTTTATAGTAGTAGGGGCCCCAAATCGCCCTACCCGACGACTCGTAGTCACATCGGGTACAGAGTATGGAATAAGATGGCATAGACATGAATCGATCCTTGATTGTTTGAATTACTTATATTGCAAATGTAACGCATTTGTACAATACTTGTCGAATGATAGCTAAAAAGACCACGACACTGAATCTGCGAGTTGACCCCTTAGTTAAGGATGCCGTTCGCTATGCCGCTAACCAAGAGCACAGGAGCGTTGCCAATATGGTTGAGATGATGATTCGACAATATTGTCGAGACGCTGGGTATCCTGTACTAGAACAAACCCCGCTCTTTGACGATGAATAACAAAATGCTCAGAGGCCTTGTTGAGGCTGGTGCAATTAAAGCGGTTAGCATCATAGCTAATGGCTCTGTTGTGCATGCTGAGATATTGACTCTAAGTGGTGATAAGAAGATTGTTACCACCCAGGCTGGTGCCATTAAAACGTGGGGTACGATAGACTCAGCTGCCAAGTGGCTGAAGACACTCGGCTTAGGCACTATGAAGCTTGAGGTTGGGAAGTGGCTGCCTAATCAGAAGGGTCTGTTGCTATAGTTTCTAGCGGTGGGCCAGCCAAAAGATGTAAGCTCTCCAGATGTTAATTGGAAATTGGCACCTTCTATTAACGTGTTAGTAATGAGCGCAGATCCTGCTGGCATGATGGTAATGGCAAGCGCTTTCCCCTTTTATATCTTCGCTTATAGTACTAGGGGCACAATTTGAGTGTCTTTTGACACTTCTGGCAATACCGAAACCATGGCGCTATGCAAGGCTTCTACGCAAGGCCAGTAGGCGCTGCCTGAACGCGCTACAAAACTCAGTTCACGGGCTTGATGGGGTTCTGTAATAGGAATATAAACAATCTTGTCGTCACCGTGGCTACGCCAAGCCTCCATACTAAGCTGGGGCACTAAGGTTGCACCGTGACCGGTTGAGACCATATATCTTAGGGTTTCTAAACTTGCCCCCCTAAAAGCTTGAGACTGGCTTTTTATTTGGCACAGTTGCTGGGCCTGATCTGCCAAACAATGCCCTTCTTTTAACAAAATCAGCTCAGTCCCTGATAGTTGTGTGCTAGTCACTCGTGTTTTTTGTGCCCATTCATGGTTATGACCTACCCCTAACCAGAGCTGTTCCTGCCATAGGCTCAAACTGCGTAATCCAGCCTGCGCTTGTGGCAATACCAAAATCCCGACATCAATATCGCCACTCCTCAATTGACGTAATAATTCATGGGTTTCTAACTCATGTAATTCGATCTTCAGTTCAGGCAACACAGCGCTTACGATAGCACCCGTTTTGGCCATTAAATAGGGCGCAAGAGAGGGAATTATAGCCAATCTTAAACGCCCAATGAGTGGCGTTTTAGACACTCTTGCGAATTCTACCAATTCATGGGCTTGCAACACCATAGCTTTTGCGCGCTGAGCAATCTCCAAACCCACATGGGTCAATATCACTTTACTCGAACCACGCTCTATGAGTTGTACCCCCAGCTGTTGTTCCAGTTTTTTGAGTTGGCCGCTCAGCGTGGGCTGACTCACATAACAAGCCGCGGCGGCCTTGCCAAAATGGGACAATTCATCCAATGCCACAAGGTAACTAAGGTCTTTAAGACTTAACATATTATCGGCAATGCCTATTCAAGATTATTTTATAAATCAAAACGATCCAAATTCATCACTTTAGTCCAGGCCGCCACAAAATCAGCCAAAAACTTTGGTTTGGCATCGTCTGATGCGTAAACCTCGGTAATAGCGCGCAGAATTGAGTTCGAACCAAACACAAGATCGGAGCGTGTGCCGGTCCACTTTAGGTTACCTGATTCACGATCACAACCTTCATATACTTCTTGTGACGCATCGATGGCTTTCCACACAACACTGACATCAAGAATGTTTTTAAAGAAGTCGTTAGTCAAAGAACCACTCTGGCCAGTTAGCACACCATGATTAGAACCATCGGCGTTTATATTCAAAGTACGAAGTCCGCCAACAAGAACCGTCATCTCAGGAGCAGTTAGGGTAAGCAATTGTGCCTTATCCACTAACAAAGACTCTGTTGAACGCGTGTCTTTAGTGTGCTTATAGTTACGAAAGCCATCAAACTTAGGTTCAAGCACATCAAAAGACTCTACATCGGTTTGCTCTTGCGAAGCATCCGTGCGCCCTGGCGAGAATGGAACGCTGATACCGCTGACTTTTTCAATTGCCGCACTACCACCCAGGACAATAAGATCTGCTAAAGAGACACTGGATGAGCTGTCCTTTTGGATGCCTTCTAGGACCGTAAGCACTTTTGAAAGTTGATCTGGATTGTTAACTTGCCAATCTTTTTGCGGCGCAAGGCGGATACGAGCACCATTGGCACCGCCACGATTATCTGAGCCACGAAATGTAGAAGCCGATGCCCATGCTGTTGATACTAATTCTTGAGTGGTTAAACCAGAATCCAAGATCGCTTGTTTAAGCGTACTAATATCTGCTGCGCCGATCATAACGCCTTGGTGTGCGGGAACCGGATCTTGCCAAACAAGCTCTTCAGACGGCACTTCTTCACCTAGGTAACGGCTAATTGGCCCCATGTCTCGATGGGTTAATTTAAACCATGCGCGTGCATAAGCATCTGCAAACTCATCCGGGTTGTCATGAAAGTGCTTTGATATTTTTGCATATTCTGGATCTAGTTTAAGAGCCATGTCTGCGGTGGTCATCATCAAAGGTTCGGTGCGCGATGCATCATGCGCTGCGGCCGGTTGATCGGCATTAGAGGATGCCGTTGGGGTCCACTGTATATGGCCTGCAGCACTTGTGGTCTGCTCCCAGTCATAACCTAACAGCACATCAAAATAACCCATATCCCACTGTGTTGGATTTACTGTCCACGCGCCTTCAAAGCCAGCAGTGGTTGTGTCACCACCTTTGCCTGTGCCGTGGGTATTAATCCAGCCAAAGCCCATCTGCTCAAGTGGCGCGCCTTCTGGCTCAACACCTACTTTCTCTTCTGGCCCTGCACCATGGCCCTTACCAAAGGTGTGTCCGCCAGCCACAAGGGCTACTGTTTCATAGTCGTTCATGGCCATGCGCGCGAATGTGTCACGAATATCAAAGCCTGATTTTATAGGGTCTGGTACTCCGTTAGGGCCTTGAGGATTCACATAAATCAATCCCATTTGAACCGCACCCAAAGGAGTGGCCAATTCGCGTTCACCGCTATAGCGTTGGTCATCAAGCCATTCAGCTTCAGGCCCCCAATAGATATCTTCTTCTGGTTCCCATACGTCAGTACGACCACCGCCAAAACCAAAAGTCTTAAAGCCCATAGATTCCATGGCAACATTACCCGTCAAAACCATAAGGTCTGCCCAGGAGATTTGTCGACCATATTTTTGTTTGATAGGCCAAAGTAACCTACGAGCCTTGTCTAGGTTGCCGTTGTCAGGCCAACTATTAAGAGGTGCGAATCTTTGTGAGCCAGTTGATGCGCCACCACGGCCATCATACGTGCGGTAAGTGCCCGCACTATGCCAAGCCATGCGTACGAACAAGGCGCCGTAATGCCCATAATCGGCAGGCCACCAGTCCTGAGAATCAGTCATCAGGCTTATAAGGTCTTTTTTGAGTGCTTTTAGGTCAAGCTTTTTAAACTCATCTGCATAGTTAAATGCGTCACCCATAGGGTTTACAAATGGGGATTTTTGATTCAATATTTTAAGGTTAAGTTGTTTCGGCCACCAATGCTGGTTGGCTGTGTTACCTGTGGCTTGACTAGCGCCGTGCATGACGGGACATTTCCCTTGAGTAGGTGTTGAATCGTTCATATTACTTAAACCTGTGTGGGTTGAATAAATTACTTATGAAGTCAAGATAATCCTTAAGGTTCCTTAGGTCCAATCGTTTTATTCAATAAACAATAAAGGTAATACCTATCGAGAATCATATTAATAACGATTATACGAAGCTGCAATAAACCATTAATGCTACAGTGTATCATATTATTCATTTAGGCTGAATGGTTCATTTATGGGTGGAATTGGCTCAGGCAGACGGTTTCAGAATCGTCGAGGTCCTAGCTTAGAGGAAGTACCACAACTCGACGTTCGTGTGCTAAAACGCGGTGGGCTATTTGACCAACGCACGTCGACGGGGTCAATAAAATGGACAAATTCCGGGCTCACAGAATGCGCTGTAGAGTACAATTATACAGACTCTACCCTGAGTATTTCCTATGTCGTAAGGACTCCCCAAACAGCCTCTGAGAGGGTCTCAGAACACATCTTTATAGACAGAACTGTCTGTAATTATGGCGGCACCCGAGCTTGGTTTTCATGTCCAAATTGCAATGCCAGAAAAGCCATCCTGTACTGCGCATCAAAACGGTTTTTATGCCGGCAATGTTACGGGCTAAACTACAGTTGCCAGAATGAGGTTTATGCTGACAGGATGATCCGTAAAGCTCGAAAGTTGAGATCTAAAGTCGGCGCATCCATGAACCTACGACTACCTATTTCTGAGCGCCCTCACGGCATGTATAGGACGACGTTTGAGCGGATGATAAAGCAAGACCAAGATAATGTTAGACACGTTATAGGCGCTTATTCTCAGCGCCTGCTGAGCAGGCCAAACTGATCGGGTTAATTTGATTATGACCAAAAGTAGTAGTATGGGCTTCCTTTGAGCCCAACTACCTATGGGGGAGTGGTTCGCCTTTAGGCGGAGTAATCTCCCCCTTTAGGGGTGGCTAATTTGGCTAATATTTATCCTTACAAAACAATGAGTTGCAGCGTTAGTCAAATTAGTTACCTTGGCCAATTTGACTAATAATCCAATAACTCTATAACTCATTGTTTTATATGTATATATTGTATTAATAATTAGCCAAACAGCCTTATTTGACCAGCTTGGCTAACCACTAATGACGACCTACCCTAACAACTCCTTATCTATCGTAATAGAAGAACCAGCACTTCGCTTGGCTCTAGTCAGCCGATATTTCAGCCCAGACATATCCATAGAATATTGAGGGACGCTTAGCGGCAACGCCTCGTTAACTCTAGTCTTCCAAGCGCTTTGTTTAGCAGCACCCTCCTTAACTAGCAGGGCAATAACAGCGGTTTGTTTAGAGAGCCCAGTTTCAGCTACGCAAACGATGTCCAACAAATACTGAGCAATTTCCTTATTCTTCTGCTGTCTTTTCTCGCTATCAGCAATCTCTCTTCGCTCATCCATATCAAACACCTCGTGCACGCCCACTTCGTCTCCGTTGCCAATATTAACCGACACCTGATTGAACCACTTGGCGCTCTCTGGAGGGCCTGAATAATTACCCTTGCCAGAGTCAAGACGAACAAGGAATCGACCTTCATCCTTAAAGTTTATCAACAGTTTATTGGCTGTTGCCTCGGACATCCTAGCCAAGGTGGTCACAACACGGCACGCGTCTTTTAGTGACGAGACGCCTCTCCCTGCATCAACGCTCCCTGCATGTTCTTCTGAACCCTTTCCGGTGATTGCTTTACGAGTATGATGAACTAACTCAATCGCTACGTTGGCCTCCTTAGCGATGTATTTCAGTACATCCACAGCCTTCTGGATCGCGTTGTTATCATTTTCATCAGATTGATGAATCGATATGAACGGATCGATGATAATGTAGTTCACTTTATTAGCCTTTGCTTCCGAAATAATCTTCTCCGCATTGGGGTGATGGATCACATTGCCATCTTTATCCACCGTGGACGTAACGTATGGATTACCATAGCCACACGAAAGTGAGATGTTATTCAGAACGCTGTTATCTATCTCATGATGTTTAGCTATTCCAGCCAGTCGCCTTAATTGCTCTGGTTTGTCATCTTCATTATTGATAATCCAGACCTTTCCTTGCCGATGCAGAGTCTCACCAGTATAGGCAGCGCCGGACGCAACAGAGAATGCACTCAACAAACTAAACATAGACTTGGACACACCACCTGGAGCAAACATGGCAGTGATATACCCCTTCAGTAATCGATTCCCGAGAACCCATTCCCTTTTAGGCAGAGAAGACGCATCGATCTTTCCAACCGGCGTAAACGCTAAGGTGGTAGCTTGATGTTCTTCCACCGTACGCCTTAGTTCTTCCTTCGCCTTATTAGCCATATCTATGACTGAGGCGAAGCTTACCGTGCCTCCATCGTGTATGGTTTCAAAGGTTTCCCATTTATCTCGACACTCATCGCTGTCTTTGTAATTGGCCGACTTTGATGACCATAAGTCCCACTTCTCTAGTCCACTATCGTCACCATTAAATTGGTGGTGCAACGCCTGTCCAACCAATATCCATTGGCTATAATCCTCTGCGCTAACTCGATCCAAGTGGTAATTAATGACCTCATCTGACAGGTCTAACGTCGACTTCATATGCTCAATTGATAAGACGTCGTTAGCCGCATCGGGAAAAGAGAAGGTAGCTGGCAAACCATACCCTAACCGCGTCCAATCGCTAGGTGCACAACTTGTATCGAAGTACTCGAATAGCGCGTTGATTTGCTCGGCATTGATTGTCGGTAGGTCATCGAAGTGCGTACTTTGAGGGCAAGCCTTCGGCCACCGGTACGCTTCTTGGGTCTCAGGGTGAATACCGAATGCAACGAACTGCTGGCCCTTCCCAAGCACTTCAATGCAGTTAGTATTGCCCTCTCTATCAGAGTATTTAGCAGATACCAATTTCTTGAGGTTCTCTTCTGTGCGGAAGACCAGCAACCCCTTTGGCGCTCTGCCGATACGCCTGAGACCTTTACCGATGTGCTGATCGCAATACATCACGATGGCATTGGTTACATCCCTGTCATAGCAGTCGATGTCTATAGCAACCACTTCGCCGGTAGTTATACCGATCGAGGCGTCAGCGTCCCACGACTCAATGAATTCTGGTGTTGATTTAATTCTTGACCAGTTGGCAATCGCTGGTCGCTTGGTTCCCTTGACTACGGGGATAATGTTATAGCCATTTTCGATTAGCATCGGGCCGAAGTCGCCCATGAATAGTTTATTACTCATGATTGGGTCCTCCCGTTTAGTATTCGCCACCGCCACTCCGATACGTTGCACAGCTGATTCATTATTAATAGTTGCTTCATGGTATAACCCTCAAAATAGATTGGCCTGGTTGGACTGGCTGGCCAACGTTGAGGGGTATTTTGTGGGGCTTTTAGGAATAAGTGTGGGTGGTAATTCAGACAATAAATTACTTATTCGGGGAGTAACTCTCTAGATGCATATAAGGAATGATTTATTCGGGTGGTAACTCTGTCGATTCAGGCAATGGATTACTTCTTCCAGAAGATTGACTTCAACTTTTCACGAAAAACCGTAATATCCATGTCCAGGCCTTTGCACTCCAAATGCACCCAGAGATCATTTATTTTATGGGTGTACTCTGAGGACATTAACTCACTAATAAACTCATCGACATTCCCTTTTCCTTCTAGATAGTCGCCAATAGCAATCCGTAGTGTAACGTTTGCCAATTGCCAAACACTGTTAGTGTTTCTCTTAGGTTCCGCCGGGGCGTCATTAGCTGGAATGATCTGATTTAGGTTGAACTCTGTAAGGTTGCCATTCGCTTTAACCCACGCTTTGTGTAATTTTATAAACTCGGGGAGTTTGCTTAACGACCAACCAAAGCGATGCCACATTGTCTCGCCGATCATTTCTTCGATCTGCATTTCGTACTGGCCAATGTCATATGGGTGGCTTTGAATTAGGACGTTATGATAATCAGATAGATAAGTTAACGCCTTTGCTTTCATATCCTCTTTAGCTATAGAAAAGCGCCCAAAATCGTCAAAGCAATAGGCATCGGTAATTGTGCTTTCAATTGCAGAGACTACGGCCACGAGTGGCACCGCTTCTATTTTTATGGCTGAGCCACTGTCTCCTTTTTCGTCTAACCTACCAAAAATAACATCACACAAACTAACAAACTCACTCATTTCACAACCTCCATGTTAACTACATTGTCTTTCTTAATGCTGTCAGCTTCGAACATCGCGCTTGGGGCTTTACCCATAGGGGCCATGGCCAGTCTAGCGTAAATCGCAGTGGTGCTGACGTTCTTATGGTTAAGACTCTTGCCAATAATCGCTAAACTAGCACCTGTATTGGCCTGCCAGTGGCCCACAGGGTGCCCTTAATCGTGGAGCCAAGCACCTCGGATGCCCTCAATCCCGACCCAAGGTAATCCACTCTTGGTTCCATACAAGATAAAACTCTAACTGCCTATGTGGGTAACTCTAAGCGTTAAATGAGGGTATATATTTAACAACTTTTGGTAAATCCCAGCCTAACATGTCGATAATTGGGGCTAGCACTTCTGGGGTGTAGTCCTTTCCATAACGGCCAAAGGTTATACCTCCTGTACTATGCCCTAGTATCCCAGCTATAAGGCTCTCAGCTACGCCACGCTGCTTCAGGTCGTCTGCAAGAGTGTGTCTGAAGCTGTGGAAGTCCTTCTTTTCAGTACTCTTAGAAAGGCCTGTAAGGACTCGATGGCGGGCAAACCATTTAGATGGTGTAGCCGAGTAACCGTGGTATTTGTGATAAGACAACTCAGGGAAAAGCCGTAGTTTAGATTTCTTCTTAGATGAGGTAACAAAGTCGAGAAAACCTAAAGACTTTAATTTTGAATGTATCGGTATAAGTCGCTCAGATGATGGACTCTTAAGCCGTTGTCCAGCATTAACGGCTTGAATGTGTAAACAGTCAATACCATTTACAACAACGATGTCACTCCTATACAGCTGACTCAGTTCGTTTAGTCGAGCACCGGTGTAAAGCCCCAACAGTGGCAGCCAATACTGGTAATCTTTTGGGGCTTTCTCGCTTTGTGTATGGATGTCGGTAGAGAATACGGTGTCGACATCATCATTAGTAAATCGACTTCTGAGACTACTGACTTTAACTTTCAGCTTAACTTTCAGTCCGTCAAAAGGATTGCGTTCGCAGTAACCTGCTCTTACGGCAAAGGTAAAGACTGTCCGCAAGTCCTTTACGTAATTGTTAAAGGTAATAATTGATATTGTTGCCTTGGCCTGAGCGATGGCATCTTCTATGGATATGTCCCCTAACTGGTGAAGCCTTGGAGGCAGCTTCAACGCGGTCGATTTGAATGCCTGCATCATTTCTCTACTGTACTCGTCTACAGGCACATCTCCAATAATTCGGTATATCAAGTTAGCCACGCCTAGTTTTGCTCGTATAGTCCGCTCCCCGACACCTTCAAGGCGTTGAGTAACAAAGTATTCGCTCAATACAGCAGACAGAAGAGGCGCTGAAGGCGCTTTCATGGTTTGGCTGGGTTCTTCAGCACTTAACGATAAGACCACTCCTGAGGCTTTATCAACCTTCTCATAGCCCCATTGCATTTTGTCTACATCTGTTACTTTTGAGTCTGCGCAATCAAACAGTGTATCAGCCTGCTGAAGTAATTCAGAACATCTTATAACTGCTTGTCGCCTGCATTTTGTTTGCAACGAACGGCGGATGTAAGTCTGCTTAAGCTGGGTTTGAAGATGCAAAGGCACACGTATACGAAAGTAATAAACGTGATGTCGTGAAGACTGAATGTAAGCTGAAGTATTAGCCATGTGTTCCACCATGTGGTCCACTTGCTTCAATAAGCGTCTAAAAAAAGCTAAATATGTATATACATCAAGGAAATGGTGGTACCCCTATCAGCCACACCTCGGCACACGAATCCACCGCTGTGGCTGCTCCCTTCCAGGCCTGACCAGGTTCGCGGTTTATCGTTGCGTGGGGACCAATAGGGCTACCATAACGATC
>Ga0308018_10001331_pt1 | contig 11593 bp, 7 predicted proteins | sample Neamet282_FD_203130 | JGI IMG/M metagenome (GOLD analysis project Ga0308018, IMG submission 203130) | Marine microbial communities from water near the shore, Antarctic Ocean - #282 | ecosystem: Environmental > Aquatic > Marine > Unclassified | place: Southern Ocean | collected 2014-10-01
TTTTTGTCCCAAACGATTAAATACTTCAAGTTTAAAATCAGTAACTACTCCATCCTTATCCTCAATAAAATAAGTGTCGTTTACTCCGTCCTCATTAGGGCTAAATGCGGTTGGTACAGTAATTCCACCTTCATTACAAAATACATCCAAAACCACAATACAAGCGCTATCGTTAACACTACAACCATAGTTGTTAAACACCTCTACAGTATAACACTCACTTAGCATAGGCTCAACCAACACTGTATTGGCGGTGCTAGTAAGGTTATACCAAACAAAACTATCATCAGTCTTAACATTTAGATAAGCTGATTCCCCTCTAAAAATAGTATCCTTATCCAACCATAATGAATCAATAATAGGATTGTCGAAAATTTTAATAAAGATGGAATCTTTTAAAATACAACCATCTGAATTAATAGCTTCTACACTATACCAGCTTGAAGTGTCGGTATAGCTACTAATACTTGAAGAATCAGCATTGTAAGTTATTGCTAAAGGATCCCATAAATAAGAAGTTATTGCCACACTAGGCATTAGGTTTTCAACCAACAAAAAGATACTATCACCATGACACAAATCAATTTCACCTATCAAATTAAAATTAATGCTTTGTGCATTCACCTGAACACTATCTACCTGCTCACAGATACCATCAGTAACTTTTACATAAAATTGGGCAATACTTGCCACAGTCAAATTATCAGTAAGGCTTAGTGTATCGGAAAAATTAATATTGGAGGACCAAAGGATGTCAGATGCTCCGCTATAACTCGCCTGCAATGTTATCGGGGTATTGCAGTAAGAAGTATCCTCCCCAGCATCTAACGAAAAACTAGGTATAATTATATTTTGCGTTAAGGTGTCCGTACAACTTCCGTTCGATATAAGTAGTTGATAAGTTGTATTAGTTGATGAGCTGCAAAAAGGATTGGAAACATTGGCGCTACTTAAGTCAGTTGCAGGAAACCAAAAATAAGATATTGTTGGGTCGTTAACAGGAAGTAAGCCAATTTGAATTAGGTCGTTTTTACATTTTACAATACTCGTAATCGTATCGGAAGAATTGGCTAATATATACACCTGTTTTGTTATCGTGTCCGACACATTACAGGCTCCTGGAGAAGATGCAATTAAGGTAACGGTATAATTGCCTGCTTGATTGTAATTATGAGTTGGGTTTTCTAAAATAGAATTTGTACCATCACCAAAATTCCATTGGTAATTGATAGTAGTAGTTGCTGTGCTTAAATTCTGGAAAATGATATTCGTATCGCAACCAACCCAAGAAGTATTAAAGTCAGCTATTACCATAGGGAAATCAAAGTTGAATTTAAAGACTCCATTGTTGCAGTTTGGGCTATTATTGGTTACCGAAACGGCTCCTGGGTTTGGTTCAATCGGGAAATCAGAATTACCACCACAACCTGCACAAACGGATTGGTAAATAATTCCTTTTTTATCAAAACGACTTGTCCCCCCATCAACATGTTCGGCACTTTGGCTTCCTCCGAAATAGGTAGCATAAACCATGCTGCTTAAAGCATCATCAAGTACCATTAAATAAAAATCATTTCCATCAGTAGTTGATTGAAAAGCAGTAGAGCTTACCGGCAAATTAAGTGTTGATAATGGCCCTCCTGCTGTAGCTGAACCCCAGCCTGAAAGATAAATTTTATCACAAACATCAACCAAAAAAGCAGTTGGAGAAATATCAGGGCTACCCTTACCTGTACCCACAACTGTAGCCCGTAAAATACTAGATAAGTCCTTAGTAAATAACGCAATAAATTGTCCAGCCCCATTTTCAAAATAAGGTGCATTCTGCACTAAAGTTGACGCACTCGCTTTTGTTTGTCCAAACAAATAAACAGCATCTGTACTCCCAATTTCCACAAAATACGATTGGTCATATGCTGGCGAACCATACAAAGAAGAAGAAAGAATTTGACTTCCATTTGAACTAATTAAACTTATAAAAGCATCTGCCGTTAAGGTGTCCTGATGGACTGTTTGGTAAGCATTAGGTGTTGTGGGAAAACTAGCAGATGTTGTTCCTCCTGTCACATAAATATTATCATCTTTATCCAATGCCAAAGAATAAATAGCATCATCAGCATTATCACCTAAATATGAACTCCAAATGACTGAGGAAAGTTGATTGTCCATCTTAACAATACATCCTTCTTGCCCTCCTTTATTTGTATTCTGGAAACCACCAACAATTGGAAAATCAGTAGACTGTGTACAAGTAGCAATGTAGATGTTATTATTCTGGTCAATATCAATTTCTCCCCTAACCTCATCAGCATAATTAAACTTTAATTTAGGAGCGGTATTTAGTCCATCATTATCTGATCCTCCTAAAAAAGTGGAGGCCAATAAATTTCCTCCATTAGTACTTAATCTTGATACAAAAATATCAGATCCATCAGGGAAACTCACACCAATTCCTGATGGAGAAAAACCTGGACCACCATTAAAATTTGGTTGATATGATGAGGTTGTAGTTGGGAAATCAGCAGAGCCAGTTGTTCCGAAAATAAATAATTCATCAGCACTGTTCACAATCATACTATGGGGTAATTCATCTTTTGTTCCGCCTAAGTAAGTAGAATAAATTCTAATTGTACCACTAGTATCATACTTAGTTATTGCTACATCAGTACCTCCAGCAGCATTGGCATAATTAAGTTGGTAAGCCCCTAAAGTAGTAGGATATCCTACACCGAAAGAAGTGCTTCCACTATACAAGAAACCAAAATTATCATAGGTAGCGGTATAACCAAAATTATCGGTTGTAGAACCAGAATAGGTAGAGAATTCTAAAACAGGGTCAATTACTAAAGGATAATTTCTATTGTAATCATCTGGGAAATCAAACGAAAGTATGTTGCTTTTTAAATGATAAATACACGCCACCTCAACTTCAAACCCCTCTATAATTTGGAAAGCATAAGGACGATATTCAACAATACTATTTACACTCGTATTGATAACCAGATTTCCGTTACTAATTTTAATATTACTAAGCCCTTGATATCGCAATTTGATTGCTTTTTCGTTAGCTGATTTATCAAGATAAAGCTCATATTTCAACTTATCATCATTAACAAATAAATGCAGATCAATACCTTGATAAATGCTTTTTTGGATTTGTCGTTTATAGGATTTAACGCCTGATGCCCAAGATAATTTATCGCCTAAATAATAGTTTTCAAAGAAACTACTCTCTTCCTCCAATTCAATATTAGGATCAATATTTGCATTAAGGAATGAAACAGAATAAGCATGTGCATTAACCCTATTGTTAGTTGCTAAGCCATCATGAATATCCGTTAGTTGCTTCCCATTATAAAAAGCATAAGTAAGTTTTGCCTTTTCAACATATAAAGCGCCAGAAGGGAGGTTTGTTTTGGAGATTACTGCTTTTGGGAATTGACCTTTATTTTCAATAAAAGTATTTTGTGCATTTGGCAGAAAAAAAAACATAACAAAGAGTAAGGTAAACAACTGCTTTAATATACTTTTTTTAGCTTCCATCACATTTTTTAATTCATCAGAATTTGCATTAAACTATCTTTAGCTAACATGTAAGCCTCTCTATTTTCTTTCTTTATAGGATCTCCAGGCGGAAGTTTTTGTTTAAACGGATCGACCTGTTTATCATTTTTCCAGAAACGATAACAAACATGAGGGCCAGTTGCTAAACCTGTGCTTCCTACATAACCAATAATATCACCCTGCTTCACATATACGCCTTTTCGTATTCCAGGTTTTATTTTTGACATGTGTAAATATTGAGTTGTATAGGTTCCGTTATGCCTTACTTTTACATAATTACCATTATTCTTTGTATAACTAGCAGCTATAATTGTTCCGTTTGCAGTTGACCAAATAGGGGTGCCTCTTTCTGCTGCATAATCAGTGCCAAAATGCCCTTTCCACCTTCCTGTTACAGGATGTTTTCTTCTTTTGCTATAGCGTGAAGATATGCGCTTATAGTCCACTGGAGCCATTAAAAATGCTTTTCGCAGGGTTTTTCCCTCATCATCATAATAATCACCAAAATTTTCATTCTCTTTATAATAAAAAGAATAAAAATCTTGCCCTTTATGCGTGAACTCTGCAGCCAATAGCCTACCAATACCAATGTACTCTCCATCAATATACTTATCCTCATAGTACATTCTAAAGCCATCATTTTTCTGAATCTTAAAAAAATCAATTGTCCAAGCATAAATTGTTGAAAGTTCAGCTGTTAATTTTGGGCTTAGCTTTTGCTCTTCCATAGTTAACCAAAGTGATGATTTTATGATTCCAGAAGCAGTTTTTAATTTAACCGTTACTGGCTTTTTTCCTTTATAGACATCTATTTCTCCTCGTAAATCAAAAACAACATAGTTGGTTGCGTCAATTTCATAAATAAAATATTGCGCCTTTTTGGTAGAATCAGTAGCACAAATAACCGTATATTTTTTTCCTGTGTTTACGCGTCTGACATCAAATATTCCTTTTGATTTTTTAACAATTTTATTAATTTCAAAATGATCAATATGGTTCAAATAAAGAATCTCCCCCATGGTTTGCCCTCTTTTTACAGAGCCTTTTATAACATTAAACGAATCAACAAGAATGTTATATTCATAAGAAGATTCAACTATTTCTTGAGTAGCCTCCAACTTCTCTAACGACTTTTTATCTTTATTTATGTTAGTTAACATAAACAGTAATGCTGTTCCCATTACTAGTATTCCAAACCATTTTTTCATCCCGCTAATTTAATGTTTAAATTATTCTGTAATCATAATTATTCTACAATTATTGACAAAGAATATTTTAGCTGTTTATACTCATGTAAAACTGCTTTTATTAATCCAGGACCTATCTTTGTTTCTACTCTTAAAAGTAGATGATTTTTATCATCAGTAATCCATATTTTCATTTCTTCTCCATCTTCAAAAATCCTACCCTCTTGCATTTTAGGTTTAAAAACCATACAGTCAATTTTACCCCATTTAGTGTCAATAACTTCATTTTGTAAATACTTAATCTCAAGAAAATAATTTTCGTCATCCATAAAAATAGGAACATAAAAAGATCCCCTATTTATTACACTATCTTTTTTAAAAGTTCTGGCATAAAAGAATGCCGATAACATATCTTGAGTAAGAATAGGAATGTTGAATACACTATCCTTGGTCACTACATAGTCATTGCTATGGTTGAAATTATAATGCTGATTTATCGAGTGACTCCCTTCTCTTACTTGCCTATTAAACACAAGAGGGAGTAGGGTTGTGGTGTCAATAAATGTTTCGTAAACATCTCGAACCTTAAAAACCCAATCAAAGAAAGGAGCTGTCCTACCTTTACCAATAATATGAAAACTAGGTATGTTGTTTACGGATGTAATTTCTTTCACCTCCAATTCAGCATATCCAACATTAATTGGGCCAAAATATATTTTGTATGCCGCATACTCGCCTACATTATACGGTAAATTGGTTTGTGAAAAACCTAAAATAGAAAACGAAATAAAAGCTATGGTTAAGAATAATCTCATAGCACAAAGATAGTAATTATCCTTCCTTATTCATGTATTTAGAAAAAGCTAATAAATCAGATTCCTTAAAATTATCAGCCATTATGTGTAGTCCAATTGACATCCCATTGGAATGATTTTCAATAGGAATTGAAATAGCCGGATTACCAGCAAGATTTGCTTGGACGGTAAAAATATCTTCCAAATACATTATTGTTGGGTCAGTATGTTTTGCTCCTATTGTAAAAGGAGTATGAGGGGTAGTTGGTGAGATTACGAAATCATAATCCTTAAACATCTCACTGGTCTTATGCTGAATTAGGCTTCTAATTTTTTGTGCTTTGGTAAAATAGGCCTCATGATAACCTGCACTCAACACAAAAGTACCTAACATAATTCTTCTTTTTACCTCTTCACCAAACCCTTCGGTCCTACTATTGATATAAGTACTTTCAAGGTTAGTAATATTTTCACTTCTGTACCCATAATGGACACCATCAAAACGCGCTAAATTAGATGACGCCTCAGCTGTAGTAATTACATAATAAGTAGGTACCAAATAATCTAAATAAGAAAAAGAAATTGGTTCTACTATATGGCCTTCTTCTTTTAATTCTTCAATTTTATTTTCAATAACTAGCTTTATCTCTGGGTCCAACCCTTTGCTCTCTAAACATTCCTTTATATAAGCAATGCGCTTAGGGCTATCACTTATTTGTGCTTTAGAATACTCATCAACCTTCCTTGTAGAAACTGTACTATCAAACTCATCTTCCCCCGCAATAACTTCAAGCAGTAAAGCTGAATCCTGAACTGTATTTGTTAAAGGTCCAATCTGGTCGAATGAAGAAGCATATGCAATTAAACCATAACGAGAGACACGAGAATATGTAGGTTTTAAACCAACAATACCACAAAAAGCTGCTGGTTGTCTGATTGAGCCTCCAGTATCACTTCCTAATGTAGCTAAACAAAGCCCTGCAGCAACTGCAGCTGCCGAACCACCTGAACTTCCTCCTGCTACTTTTGTATTATCTAGTGGGTTTTTTACAGTTCCGTATATCGTGTTTTCATTAGCTGAACCCATTGCAAATTCATCACAATTAAGTCTACCAATAATTATTGCATCTTCAGCTAATAATCTGTCAATAACGGTTGCACTAAATAAGGATTCAAAACCATCCAAAATTTTGGAAGAAGCTGAAACTTTATGATCTTTATAGCAAAGGTTATCTTTTATACCAATAACCATTCCTGCCAATTTACCAGCAGTACCACTATCTAATTTTTTATCCACACTTAAAGCCTGACTCAAAACCTCATCAGTATATACCTCAACAAAAGCATTTAAATGCTGATTTTCAGTAATAGCGCTAAGGTAGGACCGAGTAATCTCTACGCAATTAGTAGTATTAGATAAAAGTGCGTTTTGCACTTGTTTAAAGGAGCGAAAAGTTGTCAATCTTAAAGGTATTAATCTTCTTTATTATCTAACTCTTTCTCAACCTCATTCTTTCCTTTTTTAAACTCACTAATACCCTTACCAAGACCCTTCATAAGTTCAGGAATTTTTTTTCCACCAAACAAAAGTAAAATAGCAAGTGCAGCAATTATAAATCCTGGATCAGCAAGGCCAAATAATAATATTAATTTCATAATTTTAATTGTTAAATTGAATATGCAAATCTATGCATTTTGATTTAATAAGCCTTAAATAACCATTTAGAAGGGTCTTGTTTATCATATCCTTTCCAAATTTCAAAATGGAGTTCTGTTTTTTCTTCTATTTCCTGGGTAAAAACTATTCCTATCTTCTCCTTAGCCAGCAACTTATCGCCCACCTTCACACTAACCACTTTTAAGCCTGAATAGACACTAAAATATTCACCATGATTTAGCAAAATTGCTTTTCCCTCACCTTTAATAAAAAATATTCTGCTAACGGTTCCATCAAAAACAGCTCTGATATTCATATTTTCATCTGTAACAATATCAATTCCGTTATTGAATGTTTCGATTCCAGCAAGAACAGAATGCTTTTGTTTGCCATAACCTTGAATAATTACTCCCTTTTCCAATGGCCAAGGTAATTTTCCTTTATTATTGTTAAATTCTGATGACAAAGCCATTGCTTCAGGGGTTAACGAAAAACCCTTATTTCTCTTTTCAGCTTCTTCTCTTGCTTTACGAATTTCTTCAGCAATTATCTTACGGATTTCATCATCCAAGGCTTTTGCTCGTTTTTGTTTATCCTTCAATTGTTTCTTAAATATTTTTTCGGATTTACTTAACTTATTGACCAATTCTTGCTTTTCTTTTTTCGTGTCACCAATAGAATTTAGTTCTTGTTTTTTAGATCCAATCAAATTCATTTTTGATGCCGACTCCAAAATAAGTAGATTGTTTTTTCTGGTTAAATCATGCTCCTTAATGAATAAGTTTTTTTGACTTACAATAATTTTATCCACCTGATTTTTACGAAAAGAAGCGTATTGTTTTAAATACACCATTCGCTTATAGGCCTGATTAAAATCCTCAGCAGAAATAATAAAAATCAAATCATTACGATTTCCTTTCTCTTTAAAACACGCATAAATCATCTTAGCATATTCACTTTTTAATAAGACCAATTCTTGCTGCTCATCAATAATGGATTGCTGAGTTTCAATAATAGAGCGTTCCGTTTTTCTAATTTGCTTATCAAGTAAACTTATCTCAATGTTCAAAGTTTTCAATAAACTTTCTTTATTGCTAATTTGCTTATCCAACGCCCGCAAATAACTTAAGGATTTGCTTTTATTCGCCTTAGTTTTATTTAATAAATTAGTGGTATAACTTATCTCCTTTTCTATACTTGACTTCTGTTTTTTAAGCTCGTCCTTAGTTTGCGAAAAAACTGACAAACTCAGGAAAATCCCAAAAAATAATAAGATATATTTATTTTGCCTTAACATAAGAACTTGGTATTTTAAAAGGCGTTTGTTGCTGCTGGTCAAAAACTACTTTTGAATAGTTTAGTTTTATATTAAAGGGGGTTTCAGAAGCTGATTTTACTATAAGTTCTAACTGTTCAGGAAAATCATTCTCAAAACTAAAATTGCGATAGGTATATATTAAACTATTTCCTTCATCAATCATAACTCCTTTCCGTATTCTGTATAAATTAGAAATAGTATAAATATAATCTTGTGTACTTAACAAGAAATCATCATTAGTCTTTTCAAAAGAATATTTCTTCTTTACAATTTTAGGATTAGCCATTATCATTTCCTGTATTTCGTTAAAAGCAATATCTGTTTTTATTATTTGAGAAATGTGAGCGATTGGTTTTACAAAATAAGTCTTGTTTGTACGATTGATATAATATACCGAATCCTTAGTTAGTACTGCTCTGAACAGTTCAATGCCAAAAGGTGCCGTAACAGAGACCCAAATAAGACTATCCTTTCTAACTCTAATTGAAATTCCTAATGAAACTTCATTGTCCTTTTCAAGCATTAACCTTACCTTTCCTTTTAACGCCAGCCACTCAGGAGATTTATTCTTTGAATATACCCTTGCAATTAACTCCTTTTCATTTTTTGGAGGTACAGAGAAATCAACCTCAGCAATATTTTTTGTAACACAGGATGATGCAAACACAATACAAAATAAATATAGTACTGTCCTATTCATACAACTTACCGTCCTCTAGTTTTTTATCTAAAAACTTACTTGCCTCTCCTAGTTCTTTTGCTTTTTTCCATTGAATAATTGCAGCTCCAACATTTCCTAATTGATATAAAATATCGCCATAATGTTCCACCACAACAGCACTTTTATCACCACCATTTTTCAACGCTTTTTCCATCCATTCTTTTGCCTCTTCATACTCCTTAAGCTCATATAAAATCCAAGCGTAAGTATCCTGATAAGTGCCATTGTCTTCCTCTAACTCATTGCACTTGTACGACATTTTTTTTGCTTTCTCTAACTTTATCTTTCTAACAGAAAGGTAGTAGGCATAATTATTAAGGATTAAAACATTATTAGAATCGATTTCAAGTGACTTTTCATAATACTCGTCAGATAATTTATGTTCTTTAATTGCATGGTAAGAATCAGCCAATGAAGAATAAAATTCTAGCAATAACATGTTATTATCCAAAACAAATTCAACTCCCATATTTAAAGAAATAACAGCCTCATCATAATTTTTAAACCATTTATTAGCAACTCCATTAAAATAATAAAATAAGGGGTCAGTCGAAAAATAGGTTAGTGCCTCTTCACTTGTTTTAAGCATTCCCTCAAAATCACTCTGTTCCGCCTGAATAAATAATACTTGACTCCAAACTTGACTTTTAGTTTTATCCTTTTCCAAAACAATTAAATATTGCTCTTTGGCTTCAGTAAAACGATTATCAGTGTAGAGTATATCGGCATAAACAGCATTAGGCTTTACTTCATTAGTATGAGTTTCCATTAACAGTTTAGCTAAAGTATAAGCCTGCTCTTTCATAATCTCATTTACAGCAAGCAATTGAAAGTAGGAAGCAAGAATCCTTACCTTAACATCAACACCTAATTTTATACTTTTAAAAGCTAACTTTAACTCTTCAAAAGATTTCATGTTATCGCCTTGTTCACGATAATAATCGGCTAAAGTTAGATGAATACGCCCATTTTCAGGTGCAATAATCGCTAGTTGTTTAAAAATATCAAAGGCTTTTTCCTTTTCATCATTCAATAAATATACCTCTGATAAAATCTCTAAAGCCTCAACCTCATTTGGAAATTTCTCCAGCAAATTTTTCAACTCCTTTATTGCGTACTTCTTTTTTTCTAACTGCATATACAGCTTATGCTTCTGCATAGAAACCATCTTATCAATTCCATTTATCTGCTCTAAATCATCATAAACCTCAATCGCTTTCAGGAATTCATTATCATAAATATACGTGTCGGCCAACAGAAAATATAATTCTTTATTTCCAGGCTCCTTAAGCAATAGCTTTTTATATTCAACTGATGCTGACTTAAAATCCTGATTAGCAAACAAAACCTCGGCATAATTCAGCTGATACCACCTGTTATTCCCATCAAGATCTAAAGTTGTTTTGGCTTGTTCAACTGCTAAATTTAAATTCCCTAAAGCCTTATTTATTAGAGCTGATTCATAAAATGGAACTGCTTGTTTATCATCCATTTTTATGCATTTTTGAAACTGCTCCAATGCCTCTTCATAATTCTCTAGAGATTTTTCCTTTAAAGCATTAAATAAGTGAGTATTAAACATGAAATTGTCTTTATCGATTTCCTGTTTAACATCCTTATTATTTTTATTTTTGCCTTCAGGGTAATAGGATTTCCATTGTGCAAAAGCCTGCACATTCAATAGACACAATATAATTATTATTCCCTTTTTCATCATTACTTAACTTCTGAAAAATCACCAATACTTACTTCTTGATGAATGTTATTTCCATTAAAAGTGACTTTACTTCCAATCATAGAATTATTCAATTTTGCATCAAAAATTGAACTTTCATTTTGAATTATTGTTTTAGTAATAGTGCTATTACTAATTACAGTATTGTTTCCAACAGCAACATGAGGGCCTATTTTAGCATTCTTAATCACAGCATTATCACCAATAAAACATGGTTCAATTATCTCAGAATTTTCAATTAGGGCAGTAGCTGAAATTATATTTCCATTATGCTCTAATACTCTTTCGTTTGTGTAAACAGTCGCGTCTTTATTTCCACAATCCAACCATTCGTTTACTTTTCCCGGAGAGAATTTAGTTCCTTTATTTTTCATATTCTCCAAGGCATTAGTCAACTGATATTCACCTTTGTCTTTAATATCGTTATCTAACAAATACTGCAATTCATTTTTTAAATATTCACCATCATTAAAATAATAGATTCCAATAATTGCCAAGTCAGAAACAAAAGTATCTGGCTTTTCTACAAAGTCAGTAATTATATTTTCTTCATTAAGCTTTACAACTCCAAATGCTGAAGGATCATCAATTTGGCTTACCCAAATAATACCATCTTT
>Ga0308018_10001333_pt1 | contig 11586 bp, 19 predicted proteins | sample Neamet282_FD_203130 | JGI IMG/M metagenome (GOLD analysis project Ga0308018, IMG submission 203130) | Marine microbial communities from water near the shore, Antarctic Ocean - #282 | ecosystem: Environmental > Aquatic > Marine > Unclassified | place: Southern Ocean | collected 2014-10-01
AATCCAAGGGTTCTTCAAAGCTTCATACGCCTTCATAATATCATCTAGGCCGTCGATCATAGTACGATCTCTTTTTACCGACTTAGAAGTAGATCGTTGTACATTAGGGCGTTCTCCTTTAGAAACATATTTAGTAGTAGTACTTTTAGCCATATTATACTCCTATGTGTTTTTCTAATTGTTGTTTTTTTAATACTCTAAGTCGTTCTTCCCATTTAGCCACTTGATATATAAAATGTATATGAGCATGTTCCCAAGTAGAGTTAGGTGCTGATAATAAACATTCTGCTTTTTTAGGCTCTAACCAATATACATCATCAGACATGCAAGAATTTATAAGTGGAATCTGTGAACCACTCAGGCACTGACCTTTTTGTCCACTTAGCGAAACTTGCCTTTTCACCAACATAATATCTCCGATACGCATCTACATAATGTGAACTTTTATATTTATCAGGCATTGCTTGTGGCATCGATGTCAAATTACCACGACTTATATTAACTGGTATATAAGATAGTATACTCCTTAACTTCTCATCTGTCAAGTGAATTTTATTGTATCGTTGAGTATATTCATCACATAGACCTTCAAAGTGTGAAAACAACCAGATATAATTGCTAGAAGATTCTCGGGCCCATACCGCAGAGGGATGATTGACGTGAGTAGCTTTATATAGTTGAGCCTCCATATCATAGGTATGGGCAGAACTTGTTAGACGCCATCGCTGAATATTCTTGCCGTTAGAAGTCTTATCTGTATACGATTCTCCATCTAATACTCTATGTGCAGTAGATAGCAATTGAGCCGTTTCTACAATCATTTTAACAACGTGTTTATCACACATCATTTGTGCTGATTCAAATGGATCAGATGATAACGCAAAAATATTCATCGTTTTACACACCATGATGTTATTTTGTTATAAGTAAAATCTTCTTCGTATCGATAGAACTTACCAGGAGTTGTATTGATTGATTGTGAAGCAATCTCACAATCATACATCGTTATAATTTTCTGTTCATAACGAACATCACCCGTAAGACCACCAAATGCAATTAGAATTATTAGATATACTGTTGGGGTCATGCTGCCTCTCCATGTCGTTTAATAGCTAGTTCTACTAATGGCATATAGACATCACGAATAGGACTCGTTACAATGTCATAGATACTCTCCCAATTCTTAACAATCGGATAAACTACATCTTCATTCATATTGAAAGCATGTTCCATTAGTAATGGCCTCATGCCAACTGCTAGACCATCATTAGCATTCTCCAACTTATCTTCTACCCAGAAGTAATTAGAGCCTTCATAATGTTTCTTCAGATAACCATCTTTATTAGCACCAGTAGGAAGACATTTGATATTCCGAAAAACAGACTTTCCAAAAATCTTCGCTAGATTACGTTCCCGCAACTTGGCAGCATATTTACTCTTACTAAGACTAGTGACCACATCAAACACATATCCATGCTTTTCATGTAGCAACTTAACATAATAAGTAGCATCCCTAAGAGCGGGAAGAAACCCAATAGCTGCTGATTGATTAAAATCTTTTACTAAAGCCCGACCCTTATCAGTTGTAAGACCATATCGACTACCGACATGATATTCACTTTCAGTGCCCGGTAATTTATAGAAACCTATCTCATTCATCCAACAATCAAAGGCATACTCCCAGTTGAGGAGTACGCCATCACAATCTACAACAATCACTTTATCACTCATCTTATCCTACCTCTGCAATATCACCGAAAAGCTTTTCAAAAATCTCAGTCGGGCCATAAGTCGAGAAATGGTTAATCTTCTCTGACCCTTTGTAATCCCAGATACCGCAGCGAAATGGGTTAGGATTATAGACTTTGAATCCCCATGAATTCGTAACCTTAGAAGGGTCATCTGGAATGTTAGGAAACATATCTAACCTTGCAGAGATTTCTTCAACCGTAAGGCCTTTGATATAACCAGTCTTAAACGAACCTGCCATCTTGGATGGTTTGATCTTCATCTTTAGATTCCCTTCACAGAAATACAAGCAATCAACGCCATACTCACCAACACACCAAACACATATATCTCAAACATCATCTCTCTCTTTCATCATCTCTTCAGTATAATCATTATAGCAAAGAACTAGGGGCTTGTCAACCCCTATTTTCAATATTTTCCCAGAATATCACAAAGAATGTACTCTTTAACGTCGGTATCCATTTTATTAGCAAACGCTACCGCTTCGGTAATCTTACCTTCTTTGATCAGGGCGGCGGCCTCTAGAAAAACAGGAGTGTCCATATCGCAATCAGGATAACCCAGATCGGCGAGGCTTAAAGCATAATTTTCAAGATTTTTACCCATGATTTCGTAAGTCATTTTTCTGTCTCTCTCTCTTGTCATCATTCAGTATAGTTATTATAGCAAAGAGTGAAGGGCTTGTCAACCCCTATTTTCTCTTTTTTTCATTTTTTTCATCATCGGGCTGACATATCCCTTTGCGTTCAGAATGCCCAAAGGAGTCTCACCCTTGAAGATACGAGCAAAATACTCGTCAGGAGTAAAATTCGCTTTCAGAAACTTGATGAAAGAAGCTTTACCGCCCCGCTTGAAACGAGCAACGAACTTTCTCTCGTTACGGAAGTGACAGGTGCCTGGACCACCATGATTGTAGAAGACATATTCGCCGCAATCTTCGAATTTGCTAGGTGTAAACATCATCATCTCTCTCTTGTCATCATTCAGTATAGTTATTATAGCAAAGAACTAGGGGCTTGTCAAGCGTTTTTATGACCAAATATCAACTTTATCTGGCCAATCGATTGTATATTTTTCAATGACCATGTTGGCCAATAGGTCTTCACACATCTTGTTGACGGAGACACGGCTCTCCGGGGTGTCCTCCTTCATATGGACTATAATATATTTACCGATCGATAGGTCTTCTATACCCTTAAATCCTAAAGACCCTAGTGCATTTGCTACAGCCGTGCCCTGCGAATCTTTCACACCATCTCGTAAGAGGATTTTTATGGCTGCTTTCATGACGGTGGAATCTTATCGAAAGAGGCTAGATTTTCTGTATCGTAATATGTGTTATACCACAGGCTTACCAGTCTTTTATATCGATTCAAATTGACCATATCGGCTGTATTATAGGCACCAGATAAGACATCGAAAGAATTCTTAGACGTAGCATTATATGTAACTAAATCGTAATCAGCACGGCCGAAGGTCACTACCTGTTTGCCGTGTAGAATGGCTTCTAACCCTACACCACTATTAACAGTCACAACCATCTTGGCACCAGATATCAAATCATGAATGCTGGCGTCATCGATCCAAGTGTGTATATATTCATTAGCTACTGCTTTGATAGAAGCCATAGAACCTGGGTTGACAGGATGTCCTTTAATGACAACGTGATTTCTCGTTACAGAAGACCAATCTAATAAAAGTTTCAAAGATTCTTCTACAGTGATATCACTATGAAATTTGATAGTTTCGTCATGTGGAATCTGACAAGGAAAAAATACATAATCATTATATTCTAATTTTAGAGGTTTTCTTTCAGGCTGTTCGAATTTCGATGTATTGCTTAGAATTCTCTTGGCTAGTGTATCATAGTGATTACCAGGCTCATCTGGTAAATTATCTAGAGGATATGATTTAGCAGTAGCACCCCAGCCATGTGGGTCAATAGAGAAAATATTTGGAATGACCATTTGCATATAATACATCACTCGTTCGTCTGGATCATCTTCTAACTTCCAGTTCTCTCGCATCTTATGAGGAATGTAAATTAGATCTGATTCAGAACTATTCTTTTCTACTAACTCTGGTGTAATTTGCCATAGTGGTAGCTCATAGACTTTAGTCTGGTGACCCTTACCGATATGAGTTACATTAAGCATCTCAATGAAATTTAGCCAATGCTTTCTAATGGGTGCAATAGGCCCACGTTTATCGGGTACAGGACCTTCTTTAAACATCACATCCATTCTAGGCATATAGATATCAACTTGCACGTTCACGCTCCTCTAGATAATTTTGTTGTGTCTTTCTAGCACCTTTGCCTGTCCAGATAATTCCCTCTTCTGTGAACTCCCAATCGATATATTTAAATGGCATTTCTTTGAATCTTAATTTAACTTCATTTGTTTGGAAGTGTTTGTGTATTTCCCACAATGAAACTTGATCAACGAACCATTGTAATCCATAATGTTCTATTTGGTTTTTTACTAAAGTAATGAAAGTTAATGCTGTATTTTTTAGATATACAGCACCACCACCCACTCTCGTACCCTCTTTTTCCCATCCTACTGTACCCGGCAAAGAATCTCTCAGATATAGAGAATAGTCCGCATCAGCAAAGTCATTCCATTCAACAGGTTTACGCAAGAAGCAATCTATATCTGTAATCAATACTTCATCAACCGACAGTAATATTACAGGAGCTTTTAGAAATCGATTACAAGCATAAAATGATCTATCTGTTATATCCGATTTGGTATATGTGATTTTATACTTATCATCGTCATGTAACATCCGAAGTAGATTTAGAGGCTTTACTGCTTTGCCAGATACCAATACTAAATTGCTTTCTGGATTTATGATATCTACCCAAGGCAGGACCCCTTGATTGATAGCACTATTGATGAATTGTACACCATGCTCAACAAAATACTTTTCATCACAACTTGCAAATATACATTTCATAGTCCGCGAGACCTTGCGTTTATTCCAGGAAAGTAGTCAAACCAGTGCTTAATCATCTCATCAAGCATAGTTTCAAAAGTATAAGTAGGCTCCCAGTCAAGAACTTTACGAGTGTTGCTAGAATCGCCACATAGATACTTTAACTCTTCTGGCCTCATGTACTTAGGGTTCTGTACTACATATTCATTATAGTCCATGCCCAGATTAGTAAATACATAATCACACATTTCTCTAACTGAATATGATTTGCCTGTAGAAACAATCCAATCATCAGCTACTTCGTGATTAACGATTTTATGCATAGCACGAACATAATCATAACTATGTCCCCAATCACGACTACTATCCATATTGCCCATTTCCAGCTTATTCATATAGCCTTTAGCAATCATTACAGCATTCTTCACAACCTTGTTAGTTACAAAGTTTGTACCTCTACGAGGCGATTCGTGATTAAATAGAATGCCGTTTGAAGTTTGTAATTTGTATGCATGGCGATAGTGTCGGGTCAGATTGTATCCCAAAACTTTAGCACAACCATACGGGCTAACTGGGTTCATAGGTGTAGTTAGTCTTTGAAATCCATCATCATCTACTGTATTACCAAACATTTCACTAGACGATGCTTGATAGAACTTAGCTTCAGGCACTACATTCTTATATACTTCTAGCATATTAAGAACACCTAGAGCATTTGTTTTAAGAGTAAATGATGGGATATCACTACTAATTCGTACTTGACTCATCGCGGCCAGATTATAGATTTCATCTGGCTTAACTTCATTCATAATCTTATACAAGGAATGTTCGTCTAATAAATCTCCATAATAATTATTAATCTTATCATTAGTGTCTTTTAATCTGGCACTTTGATTTTCTGCTACACTATGGCGTCTAACAATGCCATGAACTTCATAACCCAATTCTAATAGATATTCAGTTAGATACGACCCATCTTGTCCAGAAATACCTGTAATCAATGCCTTTTTCATTAGTCCTCCCACTTACCATATTTAATCAAATGATACATTCTATGTGAAAATACGGAGTATAACAATCCCATTAAACTATCAGAACTATAAGTGCCCGCTTCAACTTCCAATTTATATACAGCTAGATGACTACCATCTTGACCACTGATATCTGTTATTGGAGCCACCTTCGCTTTTGTCATTTAGAAACCTCGCTTTTGAAACATCAGGATAATTTTTCCAGTTACCACTATCTTCATTCTCTTCTGGTATTTGATCCATTAAAATAATACCACGGGCCGCATCTTCTGGTGTCATATAGTAGTGCCAACCCATATATTCAAAGGGATCTTGATCATACTTTCCATCTAAATCCCTACCATCATAACGTATCTTCTTAATATACTCGTAATCCTCCTCTGTGTCAAGTAAAATCATACCTCCACGACCGATTGGAACTCTTTTTTTCAATTGGAATGATACAATATGATATCCACCCTTATACATCCCCTTAGTCCATCTAGTAGCTCCATCCCATACGTTATAAGGCTTTAGTTGATATATTCCAGACCACATTCTTTCTTCAAATTGTAAATTGAAGCCTGCTTGTAAAATTAACATAGGCACTGATATATATGTGTTTTTAGGTATAGTAATATCAGATAACGATTTTCTATAATATTTTAAACACTGTAGAGCCAGAAACAAACCATGAGAGCAACAATCAACAGCGACGGCGTATCTGCTACCTGCAAACTCAGCCACTTTCTTCTCAAACATATCAACAACATCTCTGGGGTCTTTCCAATCATATCCTAACTCCTTAACTTGATCTAGTTCAGGCCGTTGAAATTCTTTTGGAATATTACCAATCGGCCATGCATTATACTCTGCCATTTACTTTTTATCCTTAATTTCTAATTCTTTCATAATAAACTCATAGCCATGCATAAGAATCTTTGGTCTAAACTCTGATGTATAAGTAGAACGAATTATATTTTTCAATTCTTTTTCAGTACAGTTTAAGGGTACTTCTTGTAATTTGTCAACCTGTTTCATTTTATTAGCTTTACCTTCCCATTTATAATTAATATTTTGTTCCATTTTCATAGAAAGGTATTCTGGCTCATCTAAACCCATACAAAAGTTTGTAAACATATTTAACAAATTTTCTTCAGTTTTTTCCCACAAACTTTCTACATTGTCATCTATATCTATATCAAAAAATCTAACATCTAAAATTCGTCCACTATCAATGGGATGTGACATCAAATGCGTAGTAACTCCGAATTCAGTATCATTATTATATAGTGCATGATTTACACTACCACGGCCTGGATACTGAGGAGGTCCTGTGTGAAAATTAATAGCACCTATCTTAGCACTGTTAATAAATTCTTTAGATATAATATTATAAGTTCTATAACATATAATATAGTCCGGATCACTATAGTCTGTATTTACTAAATCATGACCGTAAGATCTAAGTATACTTCTAGTTTTATCGTTAGTTGTGTTTAGTACTATTTTCAAGATATACATACTCCAGATTATTAAACTCTTTAATAAAATAGTCTACTGTTTCCCAGTCACTGTTTCTTACCAGTTTATTGGGATCATTTTTTAGAATATAAAATTTCGAGTTTGGATTGAAATAGGCAGCGGCCAATGTATATGTTGTGAATGAAGATATTACTTTATTATTTCCAGTGGCTAATGAAAGCCAATCGTTCACGGAGGTTTCATTATTACTTAAACTCCAATTGTCATTTTCTTCAGTTAAAGATTTACAGAACGTCGAATCGTCCCCAATAATAATTCCGCTATCAAAATTACTCATATAATATATATATTCATTCCTAGAAATCAGTTGTCTATCCTTAGTTCTAGTATGCAATACATATTCTTCATCAAATGGTGTAAAAGAATAAGCCTTGAACTTCATAAGATCAATAATCTTATCACGATACTTAACCATCTTTATAGCAGATTTCTTATTAAAACAATTTGATTTATTAGTACCTATTTTATTTTTAATATTAGGGAATGGGTCGAAATCGAATAGTAATGAAATAAAATCTAAATCTACTATATGATTGCCCGGATTAGTATAAAACCATTTATCATAATTCCCAAAATTTAGAGTAATCTCAAGTCTTTCATCTGTCAATCCCTTCTCTAATGCATCAGCATAGACATTAACAAACTGTAAGACTTGAGTACCCAAACCACCTCTTATATTATAATGAAACATTATTCTAAGAAAACCTTATCCTTCTCGACACCCTGATAAGGTCCCGTTTTATATTCATATACTTTAGCATCTTCAATAATAGTATATGAATGTCCTCCTTCAAATGTTAAGGAGATATCGCCCGCATTTAATTCATATTCTCCAAGCAAAGAATCATCTAAATCATAGAAGTGTGCTTTAACTCGGCCTTTCATAACACACCACGACTCTTGAGCAACAACTTCTGGCTCTGGTGCTTCTTTCCAAATATGCTTATGAGGTCGAAATGTCTTGCCAGCTTCTAACCTTAAAGCTGATACCTGAATAAATTGTTCTTCAGGTGCAACATCAAATCGAAAATCTCGGGTCTTATCCAAATCGTCTTCATAATAAATCATATGTAACAATTTGTCTTCAATAATATTAGAATATATTTTTAGCATTTTTTCACTCCAATGGTATGTCTAATCTAATACTTCCATGAATAGAATTTCTAGTATGTTCTTCAGTAGCATCTCCTCGACTATGAAATCCAGCCACATTAGCGATTACTAAGGTATCTGCTTGAACTTCTATGGGTTGTAATTCTAGGCCCAGTTCAGCTAGTTCTTCTTCACTTACACGGAACGAACCTTCTGTATGATCTTTACCTCTCCAACTTTCATAACTCTTCTCACATACATCTACACTTTGTTTATAGTACCACATTTGTAACTTTTCATCAGCATAACAACTATTCTTAACATAACATAGAGGTCCATTAGCTTTGGTTACAGCTTCTGGGAACCACCAGAATTTGATGGCGGGAAAATAAGTATCTAGATGGATTAATTTTTGATGGTCTTTCTCTAAAGGTTTATTTTGAACCCTTTGAGCGAATGTATTATTACGAAATTTAGTTTCTACTTCTTTTTCTGTACCGCCGATTAGATTCCATACAATAGGAAAAATCAAATCTGATACATTATACAGACGGCGGCCCTTGTCCCTATTTTGAAATATGATATTACTAGCATTCTTAGAAACGCCCATCGGATAACTATCGAATTCTTTTTTAATATTATCCACATCGACAGTAGAGCCGATGAAGTTATTATAGATTACAATACCACTCTTAAAATATTCTTCTTGTTCTTTAGATGCTTTTTCTGACCACCAAGATGATGAAGACAATGTGACATTTTGAATTCGTTGAAAATGTTTAATTTCTGCTTGTAATTTACGATATAGATGGAGCCCCTTTTTTGTCTTAACAATATCATTCAATGGGGCTTTATCTAAAGTTTTATAGAAACTTTTATATACCAGTTCAGATTCATTCATTCCACTTTTCCACTCTCGATTTGAAGTACTTACCATTTATATTATCATTTAGATAGTTGTTAGACTCTAAAACATTTTCCTGAAACTGCACTTTCACTTCAGTATAATTCATTGCGCCTTTAGTTTTATGTAAAGATAATATTTCACGGTGAAAATGATCTTTACCAGATACTTTAATCAATTCTTTTAGAACTTCACTTGAGCCATAGTATACTCTCCAATCGCTTTCTAATTTAGAACGTCTTTTAGCACCTCGTTTTTTTCTCATAAACCAAAATGTCTTTCGGCCTATATATTTTCTTCCATCAAGTTTACAAGTAATACAATACACCATTCCATAGTATTTGTCAACTAAAATCTCATTAAATATTTCACCTTGATAGATCCAAGGATTTGGATACATTTATGAATCATCGTCCCATTCATAATCATCCAACCAATCTTCCTCAGTATTATTTTTAATCAAGTCTTCTCCGCAAAATGGACAGTACTTGATTACAATATCTTCTGTGTGCATAATATCAAATTCGGCATCACATAAATCACATTCATTAGTTTGAACGGTCATATCTTATCTCCTTATAGAATTTCGCAGCCTCCCGCCGTACAATTTAACTCTTGACTTGCCGTAGTAGTATCGGACAATTCATAGTTTCTAAGCAAACCCCATGATACTTCTGTTGGCATTGTTTCTAATAATGCATCATATGTATCTTTATCAATATCTTGATAAGGTGCTTGTCTATATGTATGATCGCTGAAAGGTAGAAAAGATACACCACTCATGTAATCAAAATACTTATAACACCAAGCTCCCACGTCCATCCACTCTTCTTCTTTGACAGAAATGGTAACAGATGGTTTATGTTCACACCAGGAATCTTGATATACTTTCCATAATTCTAGTTGTTCAATGGCCGACATATCCATTCGGAATATTGAATTTTCTGGTGATTTCATAGGAAAAGAAAATACTGTAGTATGTTCAGGTTTCGTTACATCATCTTCATGAGGGAAACCAAAATCACGCATCATTATCGTAAGAGGGTCTTTTTTATCTCCACGAACCGTTCGTATATAGTAAGGATTATGTCGTGCATGAATGCCACTGGCAGCATCAACAAGTTGACTAACAGTACCAGAAGGCTTAACGCAAGTAACTGACACTGATTGTGGCACACCAATCTTTTCAGCCCATTCTTTATTTGTTTCAATAGCAACATTTTTAAGAGTCTCCAATATCATTTTTGTTTTGGCATATCCTCTTAAACTATCATCTCGCCATGCTTCATCCGCCTTACCATTAGTCAGATTGTTATCCATGATACCAGTTAGAGATACACCCAATAATCTTTCTTCTTCACAATTCTCTTTCCATTTCTTTGATAGATACCTGAAATTAGTTAATGTAGATTGAAAGGTACCTAGAATAGTAGCAATACGAACCTTACTCTTTAACGTCTCTAAATTATCACTTTCTCTAATAACAACTTCACTCAGATTACAAAATTCACGATCCCGCAAAATAATTTCTGAACAAGGATTAGTTCCAAACTCATGATCTACATCTCTACGGCCTGTACGTTCTACTTGAATTTTAGCAGAAGCTCGATTGAATAAACCTCGTTCACCAGACTTAGAATTATATAGAGCCTTCCATTCATCCATAAAGATACCGATGTCTGGACGTTCTGTATAACAAGCCGAATTGTTTGATAGGGCTCTTTGTGGATTATGTTCCCACCATTGACCCGCCTTAGCATCTCTCATACGATCATCATTTAAATTTGATAATGATATAAGTGCAGACCTACGAACACCACCAACTACTACAATCTCCGCAATCTTACATACAATATCATGACATTCTAATGAAGTCAATTTACGACCATGAGCATTCTTGAAAATATTAACTACAAAATGAAATAAATCTACTAGGGGTGCTGGACCGGAAGCTCTACCACCAAAGGTCTTCAATACTGAACCAGCAGGTCGTACTTTAGAGATATCCCAGTTTGGAACTTGGCCTTGATATAATAGAGCCATAAGTTCTTTTAATGACTTAGCCCAACCTATCTTAGAATCTTTTACATAAATTACAATATCTGTGTTATAGAAATCTTCTGCTATAACAGGCAACTTAGAAACATGCTGTCTTTCTACGGAGAAACCAACGCCAGTACCATTCATAAGAATATAGAGGAGTTCATCGAATGCTTGAACACGATCGATAGCAAGATAAGAGCAATTATAACCAGCTACATTTTCTTTCTTTAATGCTGGACCAGCAGACATAAGACAACGCATAGAAGGCATTACTTCTTGATTTAGAACAGCATTTTCTAA
>Ga0308018_10001339_pt1 | contig 11547 bp, 1 predicted proteins | sample Neamet282_FD_203130 | JGI IMG/M metagenome (GOLD analysis project Ga0308018, IMG submission 203130) | Marine microbial communities from water near the shore, Antarctic Ocean - #282 | ecosystem: Environmental > Aquatic > Marine > Unclassified | place: Southern Ocean | collected 2014-10-01
CAACAAGGCAGAGAAGACAGGCTCGATCTGGCAGGCAGTGGGCGATGAACGCGCTTTTCTAGAGAAAGATATGGACGAGTTGGGCGAAGCAACCCCCCCAGCAGGGGGTGTCGTGGAGGACATGATCATGCTGGACGACCTTTCACAGGAGACGCTGCTGCGGAACCTGCGCGAGCGTTTCGCGATCGGCGAGATCTACACGGCAATATCATCCATCCTGGTCGCGGTGAACCCGTTCCGAGACATGGCGGGAAGCTACGGCGAGGACGTCGCGATGCGGTACGCAGAGCGGGCGGACCGCCGCGCCGGGCGCACGGTCGGAGCGGGCCGCGGGGCGGCTGGTGACGATGAGCTGCCGCCTCACGTGTTCGCCATCGCGAGCCGCGCGTACTACAGCGCCGTCAAGACGGGCCGAACACAGGCCGTCATTATCTCCGGCGAGAGCGGCGCTGGCAAGACCGAGACCACCAAGTTCATCCTGTCGTACCTGGCGCTCGCCTCGCGCTATGGCGACACGCACGCGGACCAGGGCATCGAGACGCGCATCGTGGAGGCCAACCCCGTCATCGAGGCCTTCGGCAACGCGCAGACACTGCGCAACAACAACTCGTCGCGCTTCGGCAAACTCATCTCCGTCCAGCTGGGCGCCTCGGGTTCCATTACCAGTGGGTCGCTCGTGAACTACTTGCTCGAGAAGAGCCGCGTGGCACGCCAGATGGCCGGGGAGCGCAACTTCCATATCTTCTACCAGCTAGCGGCGGCTGTGCGCAGCGGCATGAGCTTGAAGGAGGCGTCGATCAAGGACTTGCCCGCGTCCATGGGCGATGCACATGCGCTGCAATACCTGCGCGTCGACGCGGCCTCAACAGACAGCGATGTGGACGCCGAGGCGGCGCGCTTCCTGCAAACGTGCCAAGCCATGGACGTCATGTCCATCGGCGTGGCAGAGCGCACGCAGGTTTTTGTCGCGCTTGCCGCCATCCTGCAAGTTGGGAATGTGCAATTCGAACCAATGGATGCCGATGACCCGGCCAGCGTGTCAGCTAGCTCGCGCCCCTTCCTGAAGCAAGCCGCGGCTCTGCTTAGCGTTCATGTGGGCATTCTGGAGGCCGTGCTGCTGACGCGGCGGATGGGGGCCGGCGGTGGCAGGTCAGTTGTGACCGTGAAGTACTCCGCGACGCAGGCTGCCGATGCGCGCGACGCGCTGGCCAAACAGCTATACGCGCAGCTGTTCGACTGGCTCGTCTCGCGCGTCAACGCGTCGCTGCAGGACCGCGTGGGGCAAGCGACGGCGCTGCAGAGCGGCCCAGGCGCGGCGATGGCCCGCATCTCCGATTTGGACGAGAGCGATTCACTCGATGGAGATGGTGTCGAGGCCGTGCATGGCGCGGCGGGACTGGCGGCGGCGAGACCGGCGGCCAAGACTGCCGTTGCTGCGCCGCAGCAGGCTGCTGCTGCCTCCATCGATGTTCTCGACATCTTTGGGTTCGAGATCTTTGAGACCAACTCGTTCGAGCAGCTGTGCATCAACTACTGCAACCAAAAGTTGCAGTGCTTCTTCGACGATAACATCTTGAAACTGGAGCAGGAGGAATACGCAAGGCAGGGTGTCGTCGTGCCTGTGGTCGAAACTGCTGACAACCAGCCGTGCTTGGATCTGATCGAGATGCGCCCCAACGGGATCTTCTCCATGCTTGATGAGGAGCTCAGTGTGCCTAACGGCTCGGAGGCAAACCTCCTGGCGAAGATGAGCAAAAATCACGCCGCTCACCCAAACTTTGTGCAAAAACGTGGGACGCAGAGCACCTTCACTGTCGCCCATTACGCTGGCCCGGTGACGTACGAAATCGTTGGCTTCATGGAGAAGAACAAGGACTTGCTGCATGCCGATATCGCAGGCTGCCTGCGTTCCGCACGGGATCCGTTCATCCAGCTGCTGTTTGCTACTGGCGACCGGGGGTTCCGGCGGCGCTCGTCGGTAGTGCTACCTGGCGCAGGTGCGGCAGGGGGGGCAGCGATTGACAGTGCGACGGCGAAGAGGGAGGCCCTTCGTGCCAACTCGAGCTCGCACCGAAGAAAGGCGGGGGGAATGGAGACGCTATGCTCCAAGTTCAAGTCGCAGCTGGCATCCCTCATGCGGAAGCTCGATGTGGCAGAGCCTCACTTTATTCGCTGTCTTAAGCCGAACTCAGTCGCTCAGCCCGGTGTGTTCGAGGACGAGCTGGTGGTGTCGCAGATGCGATGCTCGGGCCTGCAGCAGGTCTGCGAGGTGCGGCGCGTTGGCTTTCCTGTGCGGCTCGAGTTCCCGCCTTTTGTGGACCGCTTCTCCCGAGCAAGCGCAGCGCTGTCCGTCGACGTTGGCGAGTTATGCAGCCACTTGGTTGCGCTGGGAGTGTTGGCGGAGGGGCAGTGGGCAAAGGGCACGAGCAAGATCTTCTTTTCCCACAAGCAGATGTCACGCCTCGACCGCTTCGAAGATCGTGCCAATGCGGCGGCTTGCAGCGTCGTGCATGCAATGCAGCGTGTCGTCGCGAAGCGGCGGCAGCAGCGGCGGGGCCGTGTGCTGTCGGCACTGTCGACTGCGGTTGAGCAGCGCAATTTTGAAGAGGTGCAAACGCTCGTCGAGGAATGCGCCGATTTGCTGCCAGAGCGCGGATTGCACCTGCCATCCGTGAAGCAGGCGTTGGCCTTGATCCCGCGCTTAGCGGAGGAAGGCCGTATTCGAGTTGATTTGAAACGCGGGATGGAGCAGCGCGACGCGCAGTTGCTGCGCAGTTCCGTCGCCGCTGCTGATGCACTGGATCCGCCAATGGAAGAAGACGCTCTGCTGGAAGCTGCCCGAATGTTGCTCGTACGCGTTGAGCGCGAGGCAACACTGGAAGTTGACCTCGCTACTGCAATTGCCACGAAGAACCACGCAGAGCTATTGCTGTTGCTGCACTTAGCGGATGACCTGGCGCTCATGTCGGACGACGTGCAACGCGCTAAGGTGTTGCGGGAGGGCCTGGAAAAGGAAGCACTGAATGCAGTCGAGGCTGCTGCTCGAGATCTTGCTCTCGAAAAGCTGCGAGTTGCCATCGCAGCTGCCGTGGCGATGAAGCTATCAGCTTCTCCGATTATGGTGGTGGCAGGTCTTGTTCTTGAGGATCTGAAGTTGCAGCATGCGGCGCTGCAAGCCCTACAAGCTGCGTGCACGGCGCGCGGGGCAGAAGACGTGCAAGCTGCTCTCGATGTTGCCGAGAAGTTTGATCGCCCCTGTGAGCAGCTTAGCGAGAGTATTGCTGACGCACAGGCGTTGCGGGATCGATTGAAACGGATGGAGTCGGTTGCAACGGATTTACGATCCGCTTTACTGACGTCCTCTGCAAGTGAAAATTTCATGGGCCTGGATCGCCTGGTCGAGCTCGTTGCCGAGGCTCAAACCTTCCATGTTGAGGAACCCACGGCTGTTCCTGACGCCGTCTTGGACGCAGCATCCCAGAGCGTTCTGCTGATCGAGCAGCGGGAGCTCGTACAGCAGCTCAGTGCTGCGGTGGAGACAAGTGACAAAGAGCAGATCGGCAAGGCGCTCGTGACCGCCACGGCAGTATCGCTTGAGCATGCCATCGTCGTGCGCGCGAAAGATCATTTGGCATTGCTAGTGCAGCACGAGGCCATGTGCATGCGGCTTCGGGCTCTGCACGCGTCCAGCGACGCGGCAGATCTCCGTGCGGCTCTGGCAGCCGCGCTGGACATGGGGCTGCCAGATTGCGACGAGCTCTTGACTGTACGCCTACTTGTGATCGACTTTGACTTGGCACTTGCGGTCAAAGATAACACCGAAGAGGCGCTGACTGCAGCGATCAAACATGCGGGAGAACTGAAGGTGGATAATGCTGTTGTAATGGGGGCGCGGGATGCACTAGCACTTTTGCACCGCCAGGCAGAGGTACGCAAAGAGGAAAAAAGGATGCAGGTGTGTGGGGTGGGGGGACTACACACTTGCCGTTTACCACTGTACTAACCCCTTTCTCTACGCTGCGCCTTTGCTCTGTCACAGACTCGCGACATGCTGAAGGCGGTGCTTGTTAGCCGGGACTTGGAGAAGCTGCAGAGCGCGATTGCTGAGGCCAAGGCTCTGGGCATGGACGGATCGTGTACGGAGCTCGTGGGATGCACGACACTGGTTGACCAACTGCTGCAGGAGGCAGAACTGCTAGAAAGCTTGAAAATCGCCCTAAGTGCGACGCGCTTGCTGTCGCAGGTACTTGCAGATATTGACCAAGGCAAAACTCGGCAAACGGAGGCATCAGGGGAGGATGAGGTTTGGTCTTCTTTGGCCCATATCAAAAACCTGGTCGATAGCTACACTGCTCTTGCCCCAACCAAACCTGCAAGCGAACTTGCAGCAGCTGAAGCTCTGATGCAATCCATTTCCAAGGAGAAGATCGCTCTTGAAGGCCTCCGGCACGCCACAAAAAAACAATTCGTGAATGACCTATCTGTCGCGTTGCAGAATGCAACAGAATTGGGCCTGCAGCATCATAGCGCACTGCACCGGGCTACCGAGGTACGCGCGCAATTGCTCGAAGACTTTGCCGGAAATAAGGTCTGGATCACCGGTATGCTGCATAAGCGTGGTGGTGGAACCGGGAAGATGTCGCGTACCACATTCAAGCCACGATGGTTTCGGCTGGAGGGCACTCGTCTGCTGTACTTTGCCAAAGAGGGAGCGGAAACAGAGCTTGGGTCTATTCCGCTTCGCACGGTTACGGCCATTAATGATTCGTCTGCAGCACCGGAGGCGGGTGTGCCTTCAGGGATGTGCTGTTTCGAGCTTGTCACAGAGACGCGTGTATGGTCTCTGGCCGCCGAGAGCAAAACCATGTCGACCGACTGGCTTACTTTCATCCGGCGTGCCCACGAAGCGTCCAAGCTCTCGGGCGACCATCAAATTGCTGCGCTGACGAAAGAGGGATACCTAGAGAAACGCGGGCACGTGGTGAAGAATTGGAAGATGCGCTGGATGGTGCTGCAGAATGGCAAGCTCTGTTACCACGCCAAAGAGAACGGTGCCTTGAAGGGCCAGGTAAACCTGCTCGGTGCGACCCCGGTCATCGAACGTGTGGAAAACAAAGGCAAGCACTTCGTATTCCGCATCGAGGCGTGCGCGGACGACGAGACTGAGGGGCTGCAGCGGGAAGAGCTCATTCTGCGCACGGAGGGTGAAGCAGAAATGGTCGAATGGATGACAGCGCTAGACGCTGCGTGGATCGGCTCGCGCGGGGAAACGGCGTTGATTCGCGCGGCTACGATGAACGATGTCGACGCTGTGAAGGCGCTGTGTGCGGCTGGCGCGAGTCCCGACCATTGCAACGACAGTGGGCTGACGGCTTTGATGACGGCTGCCATGCTTGGACATGCTGATGTGATGCATGCGTTGCTGGAATGCAAAGCAAGTGTGGACGCTGTCTCTATGTCGGGCGACACTGCATTCGCGATCTGCGTCGAGTCGGGCTCGCTTGCCTGCACTGAAGTTGTGCTCGCTGCGGGAGGCAATGTGAACTGGCAGCATGCTTCAACCGGGGACACGCTGGCAATGTTGGCCGTGCGCCACAATACCGAGGCTCACGTGGACATTCTTCGGCTGCTTGTTGCCGCGAAAGCCGACTTCACTCTCTGCAACAAGAAAGGCCACACAGTCTTCAAAGTCAGCGTGAGCTACTTTGGTGGCCCAACAAACGGCTATGTTCGAAGCTTGCTGCCAGCTGTCGCGCACCAGCCGCCGCTGTGTGTTAAAGTGCACGAGGGTGAGCGCGCCTCCATTTCAATTGGTGCCACGGGCCTTCCAGATCCCGACGTGCAGTGGTTCAAGGATGGAAACAAGCTGCCGGAGGCGACTAATGCCGAGCTCGTTTTCGAGGCCATGACGCCAGCCCAAGCGGGCTTTTACACATGCAGCTTGAGCAATATTCACAGCAGCATTACCTCAGGTAGCTCGCAATTAGTGTGCCTCCCTGCCAAAGGCACTCGGTCCACAGCGTCTGGGGCCAGTACTGCACTTGCAGGTGGCGAGAGCATGATGATTGCGTTGGAGGCATTTGTCGGGGGAAAGACGCACAACCAGCTCGAGTTCGAAGTGGGAGATCTCATAATGGTAATCGAACGCAGCGACGACGGCTGGTGGTGGGCTGCCGACATTCACGGGTCGGAAGGGTACGTGCCGCGAGATTTCCTGGGTACAGCTGATGCCGCTGTGGCCGAGATCAGGGGTGCGGACGCCGAACATGGAGAAACGGACGCAGCTGCGGTTGCGACTACGGCTGCGGCTGCGCCACCCCCCACGCTAAAGGTTCCGGCAAAAACGGAGTTACTTGCCGCGGTGGTGTCCGGCGCCATCGCACCTACAGCCGCGCGCGCCACTACTGTGGCCCCTCCGCCTGGTGCGCCACCCGCAGCTGCAAAGTCTGCCTCTGCCGGCGCAGTTCCAGTACCGCCGCGTGGCCCTTCGTCTTCCCTCAGCGGCCCAGCGCCCCCGGCATTCGCCCCCCCTCCTCCGCCCCCGACCGCGGCACCTCCTCCGCCCCCGACCGCGGCACATGCGCCTTTAGTGCCACCGCCGCCACCGCCCTCGCACGACGCGCGCGACCCCCCTTCAACCGCTCGTAGCCCATCCGGGGGCGGGCCTTCGGCTCCTGCGTTTTTGTCGCACCCGGCACCACCGTTGCCAGCTTCGAGCCTACCGAAGGTCGCAATGCCAAATTTTCTTTCACACCCAGCACCGCCAGTGCCAGTTTCTGCATTCGCACCGAAAAAGTCGAACGGCCCGCCGCCAGCGCGCCCTCAGGCACCGGCGCCTGCGCCGTCGTTTGCGAAGTCAGTGCCGAAGCGACCGTCTCAGCGAGTGCGCCCGAATGTGCCGACCCCAGACCCCGCCCTCGGCTTGAAGAAGGAGCTCGCTGTCTACCTGCGCAGCCTACTGCTTGAGCCTGCGATGGCTTCATGCTATCGCCGGCAGGTCGTGTCGGACCAGACTGATGCCAACATTACCTTTGCGATCGCGGTTGAGGATTTCCGCGTCGCGGATTCGACCTCGCTGCCGTTGATGGCGCGCAAGATCATGGACACCTACTTCAGCCAGTCGAACACAGAATGGATGATGCAAACCAAGAAATTGCACCAATTGTCTGAAGAAGTGAAGATGCACACGGATCGAGTGAAGCTGACCACGTTCGACGCTGCCCAAGCAGAGGCATTGGACATGATGGCTGGGGACTTCCTTGGTCACGTGGAGGAGGTGCAATTCTCGGCGATGAGTGCATTTGGTGCGCACAGCGAAGTGCACTTGCGCTTTGTCGGTGGCATTGTGGACAAAGACTCTACCAGAATAGCCGTACACAGTGCAGCTGGCGAAGAACTGCGTACCATTAAGCTTGCCGACATCAAGCTGATCGAATATCGCACTCACGACGAATCGAGCTCGGAGCGACGCCACGTTTCTCTGAAAGGCGATGCGCTCGGAGCGGAATCCTGCTTCGTGTTTGCCAACGGCGCCGAGTCCTGCTTTTTTTGCACTCTGCTTCACATTCTGTGCCCTGCCGCTTCCGTGGTGCCGCTCGGTGAGGTACGCGATGGCGCACGGGTTTCGTACCAGGCCTATGTCAGGGAAATGGGCGTGATGCAAAAGCGCACCCTGATCATCGACGAAGAAACGCGAAAGCTTGAGTGGGGAGGCTCAGATAAGTGCTTCAATATTGGGGATCTGCAGCTATCGTTCAGTACGACGAATGACAAAAAGTTGTCATTCTGGGGTATGGGCACGGGGGAAGATGGTTCGCGCCTGGCTTCCATCAAATTTTATGACTCCGCGGCGCGTGAGCGTTTTGCTGCTCACCTCCGACATGTACGATCTGAAGTGCCCTTCACGATTGCAGGCACACAGCAGGAGCTGAAAGTGCACACTGTCACTTGGAACGTTGGCGATGGCGAACCGCCCTCGGACGTGCAGTTGCTCCGCCCGTGGCTGCCAGCAGGCGCCGATGTGTATGCTATCGGTCTGCAGGAGTGCTCGCACAAGGACGCATGGCTTCGCGCGTTAGTCAAGCTGCTTAACGTGAAACCGCGCCGAAAGAAGGGCGGCGCGTCCGACGCGGAGGACTACACCATGGTTGCCACAAGCACGCTATGGGACATCCACCTTCTCGTGATTATTCGGGCCGACCTGTTCAGCCGCGTCACCAAGGTAAATGCCCACACGGTAGCCACAGGCATTGGTGGCATCTTGGGCAACAAAGGCGGTGCTGCGATCGGTTTTGTGTACGACGAATCCACACGTGTGGCGTTTTTCACGTCGCACTTAGCCGCTCGTGCCGTGCGCATTAAGCAAAGGCGCGAGAACTTTGAGGATATTGTAGCTGGAACGCAGCTGGGCGGGCCGTTATTCGACGCCGAGGTTCTGCACCAGTTTCATCATATTTGGTGGGTGGGTGATCTCAACTACCGCATCGATTTCGGCAAACACGGGACTGAGCCTGAGTTTAAGCGCACTAAGGAGCTCATCGCAGCCGGTCAGCTGCAGGCGCTGGTTGACCACGATCAACTGGCACAGGAGCGCAACGGCTTCCGCGTCTTCGCCGGATTTGAGGAAGGGGCGATCGACTTCCCGCCGACCTATCGTATGCTCAAGAAAAAGGACGGCTACTCGAACAAAAAGTTTCAGAACCCGTCGTACACCGATCGTTGCTTGTGGCGCAGTATGGCCGGTGCCAAGGACGCAGTACGCCTGCTGAGATATGGCGCAAACTTTGAGTTGAAGCAGAGCGATCATAGGCCAGTGCACGCGATGTACCAGATGCGCACCGAGCCGAACCTGTCCGATAGCAACGTTGAGGCCAGCGCGCTCATCCCTGGCACGCTCCGCGTGATCGTTGCTTACCTGCAATTCAACCTGCTGCAATCGAGTAAGTCTGCAACAGATGCGCCTGCGGTGGCCGCAACGATCGTTGGTACGTGTCTGAAGGAGCCATTGACCACAGCCAAGGTAGAGCGCACGACGGATCCCCATGCGGGCAATATCTTTGAAGAAGACGTTGAACACGTGTTCTCCCACTTCGACGGTAGTGATACGGGGTCAATTCCCCACTCTTGCCTGGTCGCGGCCTTCAAGCTCTTGGGCAAGGATTTGGTTCAAGATGACGTGATGCTGGCTGTGCACAGCATCGACTGCAAAGCGGCGCATAGCGCTAACTATGACGAATTCAAGCAATTGCTTTCAAAGTGGTCTTCAGCCGGCTCGTTGATCCAATCGCGCGCTGGTCGCACTGCGATGGGAAGAAGTGGTTCGGTCTCTGAGGAGTCCCTCGGCAAAACCAACAGCCTTCGATGGGAGCTGGAGAACGATGTGATGCTGCGCCCTCTGGCAGCAGACCGAGGCTGGCTTGCCCGCCAAAGTGTCGTTGTGATGTTGCGGCGCAACGGCGCGGATGGGAGTGTCATGGGGCAAGCGGAACTTTCGTTTGCGAAGGTGGCACATGCCGACGACGGCGAAGCGCAACCATTCACCTGCGAAGTTTTTCTGCACGGTGCAGTGGTTGGCTCACTGACGGGCCAGCTGCTCTTGCAACACGTTGACCACATCATGCCCGCCGGCAATCGCATGGACAACCTGCAATCACTTATGCAGTGGTGCGATGTTCTCAATGCGCAGCGTCACGTGGACCAACTGCTCAAGTCTATGGTATCCAAGGCAACCGTGACCAAGGTAAAGCCCATCGACGACGAGGATACCGGCGGGGCCGAGGGAGAGGTGGCGGTCGAAGCGGCCCCAATCGCTGTTGAGCCACGTCCCCAGGATACCGACTTCAAGGATATGTTCAGGAAAGAATTTGGCGCGGCGGGCCGCCAGGCGGAGCCACAGGCGCCGCAGAACATGGTCGACGCCAAGGCGCTGGTGCGACAAATGCTTCTGCAGGACGCGTCGTTGGCTGAGGGTCTCGGCGCTTCTGGACTCGCGGTCCAAAGCTCGGCTGCGCGTGGAGATGCTGCGGGTGCCGCTGCAAAGCCTTCGGCGCTGGCCTCCCTCGTTCTTCCTGGGTCACCTCCGCGCAGCAGTCGGCGCCCAGGCGATGCAAGCGATGATGACGACGACGATGATGACGCCGACAACCAGCAAGTACACGATGACGCCAACGATTTGGTGGCGCAGCTAATGGGCAGTGATACTGAGGCAGAAAGGCAGAAGCAGGCGGAGATGCAGGAGGCGAAGCGGAAGCAGCTCGGCGATGCCAAAGACTTGGTACGCCGGCTCATGCTGCAGTCGAGCGTAACTGCCAGCAGCGGCCACGTCGGCCTCGAAGGGAACAGCAGCAGCGAATCCGACGAGGAGGAGCACGAGGAAGAGCAGGAGGAGCCTCAGGAGGAGCGAGCACCTGATACTGCGCCCAACGCCGGCGGTGCCTCTGTGAAGCTCCCCCCGCCGGCGCCCCCGGCACCCGTTGTCCTGCCCACTCTCACAGTGTCTGCCTCTACGACGAACTTGAAAGCGCCGCCGCCTGCCCCGCTTGCCCCGTCTGTGCCGCCGACGAGGGAGGCCCATGCACTGGAATCTGCAGCAAAGCGAGCTGAGGTGGCGAAGCAGGCCGAGGAGGCGAAGCAGGCCGAGGAGGCGAAGCAGGCCGAGGAAGCCAAGGAAGCTGCTGCAGCTGCAGCGGAGTCCGTGCACGAGGATGGCGCCGCTGCCCACGCAAGTGACGATAGCGATGAAAGCGAGGACGAAGCGGACGAAGAAAAGAAGGCCGAGTTCAATTCGATGCTGGCAGGCGTGCTGGACGTTGTGTCCGAAGCGCAGCAAATCGAGGATGTCGTCGTGCGAGGACGCGAAGACCGTGCGTCGTCTTCGCAGCGCATCATCGAGGCGGCAGAGCGGGCGCAGCGCGAAGAGGAGAGCCAGTTTAAGCTGGCGGCCGCGCGCGAAGACCGCGCAAAAGCGCAGCGCAGGCGCCAAGCGCGGAAGAAGCGTTACTCCTACAACTCATACGCCGTGCTGCAGGTGCCCTCGTTTTTCAAGGGCGAGCCGGGTAAAAAGGCGGGAGAGCCACCGCAGGCAAAGGCGTTCAGCGAAGTGGCCGTCGAAGGCTGCCACACGGTGGAGGTGCTCCGGAAGCCCGCCGACCAGCTGCCAGAGGGTGTCGACTCTCACGCGCGCGAGAAATGGCTGTCGAACGAGGATTTCGAGGCTGTGTTCGGCATGACGCGGATGGAGTTCGACTCCATGGCGAAGTGGAAGAAGGACAGGAAGAAAAAGGATGTGAACCTCTTCTGAGTCGGATGAGTACGCATAAGCTTGTACACTGTATTGGTCTTTGTGGTACGCTTTATACGTGTATGTATGTGACTGGGGGGATTCAGAAATGCATGATTCACTCAAGTTCGGCGAGCTGAGATTTCGATCGAAGACCAAGGCAGGTCCCCTTGAGGACAAGCAGCTGAGTCGCGCAGGTAATATAGCACTTGTCAGGTAACGGCTCTCCACTGGCGAACCCTGAGAAGTGACACCGAAACGGAACGTAC
>Ga0308018_10001340_pt1 | contig 11534 bp, 14 predicted proteins | sample Neamet282_FD_203130 | JGI IMG/M metagenome (GOLD analysis project Ga0308018, IMG submission 203130) | Marine microbial communities from water near the shore, Antarctic Ocean - #282 | ecosystem: Environmental > Aquatic > Marine > Unclassified | place: Southern Ocean | collected 2014-10-01
GCCCAGGAACGAGGTCTCCTTCTTGCCAGAAATCGGTGGGACCTCTTTGTTCGGCGGTGCAGGGGGCAAGCTGGTCTTCGATTGGGTCTTCGGGTAGCCGGCAGAGATCCAGGAGGTCCAACTCGGGCCTGACGATCGACGCCAGATCCTGTATGTCGTCCCCACGATGCCGCACAGCTTCACGGAGTCGAACTGACTTGAAGTGGTGGTACGTATCCTGTTGCTGAGCAATAACTACCGGGTCGAAGCTATGCGGTCAGTCGGACTGTTTCACTCGGGGTCGCTCTGGAACTAAGACCCGCTTCCCTCTATGGTCTGTCCCCTTCCATGGACCTGTACGCAAGCGTGATGGAGTCGCTTGCTATCGGGTCAGCGCGGCTGCGCACCCAAGGGGGCGGAGGGAGACTGGTGTCTCCGACGGTCTTCAAAACCGTGCAGCCCGGCTAGAACCCGGGTGGGTGGGTTCGATTCCCACACGCTCCCGCCAGCCGCCCAATGTCGAGACCGGTCAGTTCGGGATCGAGATCTTGAACCCGAGGTCCACGCCCCCCAAAGGCGACGGCTCGATGCCCAAGTCGAGCGGCTCGGGAAAGCGCGCGAGATGCGCTGATACGTATGCATCTGCACCGCTGATAAGGAGCATGAACAGCCCGAACGCGATCAGATCCTCCTGCTGGCCCTTCCGGGAGTCCAGCAATCGCACGAGGTCGGAGAGGCCCTCATCGGCGTCGAGCCGACCCTGAACCTCTTCGGGGTTTGTCACGCCTTGCGAAGTGTACTGGGCTCGAAGCACCGTCTCTCGAAAGCCAACGCGGTCCTGAGACTCGCCGATGCGTACGCGGGTGCGGAGGAGCGTGAAGACGGTGGCGGTCTGTATGCCAAAGTAGAATCCGCCCCGCGTGTAGGACCCGATCGCCGCGTGGCCCCACCCTGGGAGTATCAATGTGCGCCGGAAGGCTCCTCCGGGTGAGATCGACAGAGGCGGGGGAAGATCCACCTGGGCCATGGATACGACCACAGGACGCTCCTGAGCTGCGATCGGGGTCACTGCGGGTCCGTACACCGTCAAGCTGAGGGCGGAAGCGAGGGCGCCAGAAAAGACCGCATTGCATCTGATGGCTCGACGAAGTTTGCTCTTCACGAGCGCTCTCTCCAATCGAGCAGGAGGGGCGCCGCCCCTTCCTGAAGTGTCACGTAGCTCTGATGGAACACCCAGTCTCCTGAATTCACGTACCATCGGCCCGGAGCAACCTCGCGGACCAGCGGAAGATGGGTGTGACCCAGGAGAATGAGTCCGAGTTCCGGTTCCCTAGAGAACAGGTCCACGGCCCAGGCCTCGAGCGCAGCGGACCGGAGCTCTTGTCGGCCGCCCCACTGGTCCCAACGATCTTCCGTTTTCGACACCCCTGACGCGATGCGATCGCCGACGGTGACGGGGAGCATTCCGAATGCGAGCCGCGTGGCACGGGCCCGTAGTACACTTTTCAGAACGCGATAGCGGATATCTCCGGCTCCGAGGCCGTCGCCGTGAGTGAGAAACGTCCGATGCCCTGCGATCGACCGTCTGGACGGTTCGTGAAGGAACTCAACTCCGATCTCTTCGGTCAGATACCGGCCGCCCCACCAGTCGTGGTTTCCTCCGACTAGGGTCAGAGGGACTCCGGCGTCAACGATCTCCTTCAGCTTGGACAGCAGGTCGCCGTGTCCACCCGTGGTGCCGGTTCTGTACTCGAACCAGAAGTCGAACAGGTCGCCGTTAATGACAATGGCCGACGCTTCAACCGCTGCGTAGTCCAGCCAGTCGAGAAACGCTCGCTGGTGGGCGGGTGGAGCTGCCCCGGAATGGATATCCGAGGCCAGAAGGACGGGCTTGGATTCAGGCACGCACGAAAGTAGGTGCGAACCGCCACGGCCTGGAAGGGGTAGGGTACGCCATGGAGAAACTCTATTGGGCCCGATTCGCGACCGCGGTAGTAGCAATCGCCGGACTATTGGGCGCTAGCGCATGCGGACCTCAACGCACGGCGGTCATCGGGCCGATCAATGATTCCGCTCCTCTGGCCCGCGCCACGACAGAGGGTACGCGGCTCACCGAGCCTACCCGGATCGACTTTGCCTGGGAGCTCAACGAGTCCGGCGCGCGGGTAAAGGGCGTGGGCGTCGCCCGAGTCGAGCCACCCTACCGAGCGCGCCTCGACCTCTTTCTCGAAGGGGGGGAGACCGTGATTTCGGCGGCGCTCGTCGATGACGACCTCCGACTTCCAGCGGGTGCTCCCGACGGCCTCCTCCCGCCAGTGGACCTGATGTGGGGTACCTTGGGCGTATTTCGGCCGGTCGAGGGGACCACGCTCGCGGGGGGCGACCGACTGGAGAACGGGGGTGAACGTCTCCGTTATCGCTATTCCGGCGGTAACGAGATCCACTACGAAATCGTTGGAGGGACGGTTGTCGCACTTGAGCTTCTCGAGGGAGCATCCGTCGTTCAGTGGGTTCGCCTCGAGGCCGACGGCGACGGCAGGTATCCTGCCTCGGCAACCTACCGGAACCTCGTCGACTTCCGTGAGCTCAAGATTCTGCGCACGGCGTTGCGTGCGACCGAACCCTTCGCGGACGCCATTTGGGATCCACGCTAGATCCCGAACTCGTTGAGCATAGATTACGCCATGCGAATCACTGTGCGGTCCGGGGCGGCCTTGCTGGCTGCGATCCTCACGACGGGGTGTAACTACTCCTTCGTCGCGGGTTCATTTCCGCCACCGCACGTTCGGACGATCGCGATCGAGCCCTTCGAGAACGAGACCGCACGCTTTGAACTCACCGGTGAGCTCTACGACCAGCTCCTTCAGAACCTCCCCGGGGCACTCGGCATCCGAACTGCGGGTGCCGATATCGCCGACGCTATCGTACGCGGATCAATTACGAGGTACGAGGTTGTCGCTCCGAACTATCGGGCAGGAGAGCCTGGTCAGGCCGCCCGCGTACTCCAGCGGCAGGTCAACGTGACCGTCAGTGTCCAGATCATCGATCTGGTGGAGAACGTCATTCTCTGGGAGTCGGCGAATGTGACTGCGCTTGGCGAATTCCCCGAAGGCGCGCCGGAAGAAGGGGGTCGAGAAAAGGCGATCGAACTTCTTGTTCAGAAGATTGTAGACGGGGCTCAATCCAACTGGTAGATTCGCGTCGCCTTTCCACGGAGGACCCGCCACCTCCGCCTTCATAACGACACATTTCCAGGAGTCAGATTGCTTCGAGCGATCGGACTAGGCGCGGTACTCTTCACATTTTGGCTGGCACTCTCGGGGCACTACACCCCGCTGCTGCTCGGCTTTGGTGTGCTCTCGTGTACCCTCGTGGTGTACCTCTCCATGCGCATGGATGTGGTCGATAGCGAGGGCGTGCCATTTCACATCACGGGACGCGTACTGATCTACTTCCCTTGGCTGATGAAGGAGATCGTGGTCGCCAACCTCGTGGTCGCGAAGGTGATTCTCGATCCGAAGCTTCCAATCAGCCCGCGAATGGTCGTCTTCTACGGGTCACAGGAGACAGACTTGGGCAGGGTGCTCTACGCGAATTCCATCACCCTGACGCCCGGCACGATCACGACCGGTGTGGAGGGGCAGGAGTTCCAGATCCACGCACTCACGGCAGCTGACCTCGAGACCGACGAGGAAGACCAGATGGACCGCCGGTGCAGCTGGGTGGAGGGGGGCGCCTGATGTTCGCGGCAGCAGCTGTGGGCATTCTTGCCTCGATGTCACTCGCACTCGTGCGTGCATTGCTCGGGCCCACTGTGTACGACCGCGTGATGGCGGTGAACACGTTTGGTACGAAGACCGTATTGCTGATCGCGGTGCTCGGATTCCTCTCCAACCGGCCTGAATTCCTGGACCTCGCGCTCGTCTACGCACTGATCAACTTCATTGGCACGATCGCCGTGCTGAAGTTCTTCGAGTACGGCGATCTTGGCCTCACCCGGCGCGTCGAACGGGAGGCCGAGTGATGGACATGGCACTTGAAGTGCTGAGCTGGGCGTCGATCATCGGCGGGCTCTTCTTCATGCTCGTTGGCACCATCGGCATGCTTCGGCTTCCGGACGTATATACGCGCCTCCACGCGGCGGGAATGACAGATACGCTGGGCGCAGGGCTGATCCTGCTCGGATTAGCCTTCCAGACGATCCAAGGGATGATGCACGATCATCCAGAATGGTGGATGGTGCTGGTCCGGCTCGTCTTTGTATACCTGTTCCTCCTTTTCACCAGCCCCATTGCCACACACGCGCTTGCGCGAGCTGGGCTAGCCGGCGGCGTCGAGCCGTGGACGGCGGAAGAAGGGGATAGCAAATGAGCTGGCTCGGTGTCGTCGATATCGTTCTACTGATTCTTCTGGCTGTCACGGGCGTCGCCGTGATCTGGACTCGCAACCTCTTTGGGGCTGTGATGCTGGCCGGGATCTACAGCCTCGTCTCTGCGGGTCTGTTCGTGGTGATGGACGCGGTGGATGTCGCATTTACGGAGGCCGCGGTCGGCGCGGGCATCTCGACGGTCCTACTGCTGGGGACACTGGCGCTCGTTGGCTACAAGGAGCGCAAGCCGTCACACACACCGCTTGTTCCGATCTTCGTCGTGCTCGTGACAGGGGGCATTTTGGCTTACGGAACGGCTGACATTCCACCCTTCGGCGCCGCTGGCAATCCGATACATCAACACCCGGAAGTCGGGCGCTATTATCTGGATCAGTCCTATTCCGACACACATATCCCGAACGTTGTTACACCCGTACTCGCTTCGTATCGCGGGTACGACACGATGGGAGAGACCGCGGTGATCTTTACCGCCATGGTCGGTGTGTTGCTTCTTCTCGCCCGTGGCCCACTTCCGAAGCGCGTGTACCACGGGGGGCGATGGATGACCCTTCGACCCGGTACCACTCGCGAAGATCTTGAGGACCTGCTGGAGGAAACGCCGCCGACCGGTTCACCGCCATCGGCATCGGAGTCGGGAACACATCCCGCCGCAAATGCCGACGAGGTCGCGGATCTGCATGCAGACGCGGATCCCAACGGAGACGAGAAGGCGACGCATGGATGATCGCGTGATCCTCCGTGTGGGGACCAAGATTCTGATTCCCTTCATTCTCCTGTACGCCCTCTATGTGCAGTTCCACGGGGATTTCGGTCCGGGCGGAGGATTCCAGGCCGGGGTGATCTTCGCCGCTGCATTCGTCCTGTACGCGCTGGTGTACGGCCTGGGCAATGCGATCAAGGTGCTTCCTCCGAAGGTCGCCTACATCTGTGGTGCGCTCGGCGTGATGATCTACATCGGGGTCGGGTACGTGACCATGTTCATGGGCGGCCGATTCCTGGAATACAACGTGCTGGCCCACGACCCGGCTCATGGTCAGGAATACGGTATCATCGCTGTCGAATTTGGTGTACTGGTCACGGTATTCGGTGTGATGGTGGCGTTCTTCTATGCTTTTGCAGGGCGGCGGAGGATCGACCTGTGACCGCGCTCGGACTCTTCAACTATTGGGCGGTCATCGTCCTGATGATGGTGGGCTTCTACACGCTCATCGCTCGCGACAACCTCGTGAAGAAGCTGATCGGCCTGAACATCTTCCAGACGTCCGTGATCATGATGTACGTCTCGTTTGGGCGTGTCACAGGCGGGACCGCTCCGATTCTCTTCCTGGCCGATCATGGCGAGGCGGCAGGTGACCATGCCGTTGAGGCCACGGACCACGCCGTTGCGACAGTGGACCATGCCGCTGAGGGGGCAGAGGCCGTTGCCGGCCCCGGCGAGGCGGCCGCTGATGTGGCCCACGCCGCAATGGAGGCGACGCAGGCTACGGTCGAAGCCGCTGGGTTCACGGCCTATTCGAACCCGCTACCACACGTGCTTATGCTGACGGCCATCGTCGTCGGAGTCGCAACACTCGCGCTCGGCCTGAGTCTGGTGGTACGCATCAATGAGGCCTACGGAACGATCGAAGAGGACGAAATCAACGCTATGGATCTTGGCCTGTGAGTGAGAACCTCCCGGCGCTTCTGATTGTAGTCCCGCTTCTACTGGCCCCTGTCGCCGCGCTCATTGGGCGGGCCTCGGTCGCCTGGGCGATCGCGACATTCTCGGCCTGGTGGTGCTTCGGAGTCTCGATCGCGCTTCTACAGCGCGTCCGAGCCGAGGGCGTGATTTACTACGCTCTCGGGGGCTGGGCTGCTCCGACAGGTATCGAGTACCGGATCGATCTGGTGAGTGCTTTCGTGGCGGTGATCGTCACGACCATCGGTGCGGTTTCGGTCCTTTATGCGCGTCAGAGCATTGCGAAAGAAATCAGCGAAGATCGGATCGCGCTCTTCTACACGGCTTTCATCCTGTCGATGACGGGACTGCTGGGCATCTCGATTACTGGCGACGTCTTCAACGTCTTCGTTTTCCTCGAGGTCTCCTCGCTTTCGGCGTATTCGATGATCGCGCTCGGGCAGGATCGCCGGGCACTAACCGCCGCGTTCCAGTACCTGATCATGGGCAGCATCGGTGCGACGTTCTATGTCATCGGCATCGGGCTGCTCTATGTGATGACAGGCACGCTCGGCATGGAAGACTTGGCTGTGCGAATCCCCGAGGTTTTGGCTGACGGGCAGGGGACGCGGACGATTGCGGTCGCCTTCACGTTCCTGACCGTTGGGATCACACTGAAGCTGGCGCTCTTCCCGCTGCATCTCTGGCTGCCGAACGCATACACGTACGCGCCGTCTGCGGTGACCGGATTTATGGCTTCGACGGCGACGAAGGTCTCCGTTTACGTGATGCTCCGGTTCTTCTTCACGATATTTGGCGCGGAGTTCTCGTTCGGACAGATGCACCTGAACAGAGTTTTGATGCCGCTGGCACTCGTGGCCATCCTGGCGATGTCCCTCGTGGCCATCTACCAGACGAATGTGAAGCGTATGCTGGCATTCTCGTCGGTGGCACAGATCGGGTACATGATCCTCGGTATCAGCTTCGGCTCAGTCCTTGGCGTGACAGCGGGGATCATCCACCTGTTCAATCACGCGCTGATGAAGGGTGCGCTGTTCATGGCGATGGGATGCATCATGTACCGCGTCGGCTCCGTGCGCATCGAGAAGATGCAGGGCCTGGGCAAAGTGATGCCGTGGACGATGGCGGCCTTCGTCGGCGGAGGCCTGAGTCTTATCGGGGTTCCACTCACGGTGGGCTTCGTGAGCAAGTGGTATCTGGTGCAGGCGGCCCTGGAACAGGGCCAGTGGCCCGTGGCTGCGGTGGTGATGATCGGATCGTTGATGGCGCTCATATACATCTGGAAGGTTGTTGAGGTCGCCTACTTTCAGCAGCCCGATCCGGATCACCAGATCAAGGAAGCTCCGCTGGGCATGTTGATCCCCACCTGGATCCTAGTCGTGGCGAGTTTCTGGTTCGGGATTGATGCCAGTACGACCGCAGACGTGGCGACCCGAGCTGCTGAGACTTTGCTGGGGGTGATGCCATGATTGGGGATCCGGGCATGATTGTACTCTTCACCGTCGTGCTGCCCGTCATCGGCGCGTGTGGTGTGCTGCTTCTGAGGAACCGCCCCAATGCCAGGGAGGCGGCCACGCTGGTCACCGGTGGCGTGACGTTTTTCCACGTGCTCGCTCTGCTCAAGCTCGTCCGAGCCGGTGAGCGCCCTCGCTTCGATATGCTCGAGGTAGTTCCTGACGTCTGGCTGGCGTTCGAGGTTGAGCCGCTCGGTATGGTCTTCGCACTCGTTGCGGGCTTCCTGTGGCCGATCACGTCTCTTTATGCCATCGGCTATATGCGAGGGCACCACGAAGAGAACCAGACTCGGTTCTTTTTCTTCTTCGCGATCGCCATCGCCGGTGCGATGGGCGTTGCCTTCAGTGCGAACCTCTTCACGCTGTTCGTCTTCTATGAGTTCCTGACGTTCTGCACGGTGCCGCTGGTCACGCACCACCAGAGCGAGGAGGCGAAGAAGTCCGGGCGGATCTACCTCGGTATTCTGCTCACGACGTCCGTTGGTTTGCAGCTGGTCGCGATCATCTGGACCTGGGTGCTGGCGGGTCGACTCGATTTCGTGGATGGCGGTATTCTTGCCGGCACCGCTTCGACCGGAGTCCTCGGTACGATTCTGGTGCTCTACGTATACGGGGTCGGAAAAGCGGCGCTGATGCCGTTCCACCGCTGGCTGCCGGCGGCTATGGTCGCGCCGACACCTGTCTCAGCCCTGCTGCACGCTGTTGCGGTGGTGAAGGCCGGTGTCTTCACGGTGCTCAAGATTTCGGTCTACGTCTTTGGCCTCGATTTGCTCAGCACTCTTGCCACGGCGGACTGGCTCGCCTGGGCCGCCGCGATGACGATCATCCTCGGCTCCCTCGTCGCCATCAAGCAGGACAACCTTAAGGCGCGGCTGGCCTATTCAACGATCAGCCAACTGTCTTACATCGTGCTCGGCGCGATGCTCGCGAACGAATGGGGCATCATCGGTGGCGGTATGCACATCGCCATGCATGCATTCGGGAAGATCACGCTCTTCTTCGCTGCTGGCGCCATCATGGTCGCGGCGCACGAAAAGAAGATCAGCCGTATGCATGGACTCGGTCGGACGATGCCGATCACCTTCGGAGCATTCTTCGTGGGTTCGCTGAGCATCATCGGTCTACCGCCGGCTGGCGGCTCGTGGAGCAAATGGTTCCTGGGGATGGGCACGCTTGAAGCTGGCCAGGTCGGCCTCCTGTGCGTTCTCATGCTTAGCTCACTGCTAGGCCTCTACTACCTGCTCGAGGTGCCGGTGAAGGCGTTCTTCTTCCCGCCGCTCGAAGACGCACATCACAACGAGGGCATCAAGGAAGCACCGCTTCCGTCGCTTATCGCCATGTGCGTAACGGCCACGGCTACGGTCGTTCTCTTTTTCTGGCCGGGTCTCTTCCACGAACTCATGAGCATGGTTGTCGCGGGAGGTGGATCGTGAGTCACGATGGTCACCACGAGGTGAAAGAGCCGATCGGGTGGATGGACAAGCCCGACTTCGTGAAGCTGCTCTTCCAGATCTTCTATGTGCTTTGCGTGCTGCTTTTCCTAGCAGAGTTTGTTCTGATGGGGACGGAGAATCATCATCCGCATCCCCTTGAAGAGGCCATGCGTTTCTTCGTGTATCCGGTCTATGGCTTCGCGTCATTTTGGTTCCTGGTGTTGCTGGCCCGGCCAATGCGAAAGCTCCTGATCCGTTCCGAGGACTACTACGAGGGCGGCGGGGCCTACCAGGGCGACGATGGACATGAGGGAGGATCCAGCCATGCTGAGTAGCATGCCTCCCTTCGCGCTCTTCTTCTTGGGCGCCATCGCTGTTGCGTTCACCAAGGGCTCTGTCCGAAAGGCCATCGTTCTAGCCGTCCCGATGCTTGGCGGTATCAATCTCTGGATGACGGCCGGGGCAGACGTCGGGATTGTCACCGGTGCCATAGGGGACACGACAGCACAGGTCTTCCTTCAGCTCGATCTGCTCGGGTACACACTGACGCCGTATCGGGCAGACAAGCTGAGTCTCCTGTTCGGCTATCTGTTCCATATCGCGGCCTTCCTTGGCTTCATGTATGCGCTCCACCTCGGGGACGGGACGCCCGATGGTTCCGTGGCGTCGGATGTCGGGGAGCATGACATCGTTGGAAACAAGACGGCGGGACTGCAGCACGTCGCTGCCATGCTCTACGCAGGTAGTGCTCTGGGAGCCGTCTTCGCAGGGGACTTCATCACCCTGTTCGTGTTCTGGGAGCTGTTGGCCATCACGTCGGCCTTCCTGATCTGGGCCCGAGATGACAAACGGTCGTACGAGACCGGCTTCCGGTACCTGATCATCCACGTGGTGTCGGGCGTGATGCTGCTGTCAGGAGCGCTCATGCTGGCGCACCAGACCGGGTCGATCGCCTTTGACCACATCGGCCTCGACGGGACGGGAGCCGCGGGCTGGCTACTCCTGCTGTCCTTCGGTATCAAGGCAGGCTTCCCGCTGGCCCATAATTGGATCACGGAGGCGTACCCGCAGAGCACGCCGACGGGGACCGTATTCCTCAGCGCCTTCACGACGAAGGTTGCGGTCTATGCGATCGCTCGAGGATTCGCAGGTGCGGATGTGCTGATTTACGTCGGGACGGCCATGACGTTCTTCCCGATTTTCTTTGCCGTCCTCGAGAACGATCTACGCCGAGTACTGGGCTACTCGATGATCAACCAGATCGGATTCATGGTGGCTGGTATCGGGATCGGGACGGGCCTCGCCGTGAACGGAGCGGTCGCCCACGCGTTCGCCGACGTCATCTTCAAGGGGCTGCTCTTCATGTCGATGGGCGCTGTCCTTACGATGACGGGTCGCTCGAAGGGCACCGATCTCGGCGGGCTTTACAAGACGATGCCGATCACGGCGACGTTGTGCATTGTCGGCGCGATGGCGATTTCCGCCTTCCCGCTATTCAGCGCTTTTGTGACCAAGTCGATGATCATGGTCGCGGCGCTCGAAGAGCATCACTACCTCGTGTGGCTCTTCATGCTGTTCGCGTCGGCCGGCGTACTTGAGCATGCGGGTATCAAGATTCCCTTCTTCGCGTTCTTTGCGCACGACTCGGGGATCCGCACCAAGGAGCCGCCGCGGAACATGCTGTTCGCGATGTCTATCGGTGCGGTGCTTTGCGTATTGATCGGGGTGTTCCCCGGCCAGTTCTACACGCTGCTTCCATTCGAGATGGACTACCATCCGTATGACACGCGCCACGTGCTCACCCAGCTTCAGCTGCTCTGCTTCGGTGCCCTCGGCTTCATCACCTTGGTGAAGAGTCGGATCTATCCGAGTGAATTGAGGGCCGTCCACGTTGACGCAGAGGTGCTGTATCGCAAGCTCGGTCCGTGGATCGTGCGAACGGTCGGAGGCGCGGTTCTGAGCGTTGATGCCTATGTGCGTGCCTCCGTTATGGAAGTGGTGCGGTCGGCGCTGGGAGCGCTCGCTCGGGCTCACGGAGAGATGGGGCCATTGGCCCGGTCGTGGCCGTCCGGTAGCATGGTGATGTGGGTCGCACTCCTGCTTGCGGCCTATCTCCTGTTCTACCTCTGACGAATGATCCCATCGGGTCGGCTCCTGTAGGGCGACCCAGCGATTTTCACAGGTGACCCGGTGACTGCTCGACTCGCGACCCATTTCGATGTAGCCGCCCGCGCACCCCAAGTGCTCGAGTTGCTTGTGAGTGCCGGTGTGGACGTCGACGTCGTCGGGGTGGAGGACATGAACTCGGACGGGGCGACGCGGGATCTCCTCACCGCGCTCCGAGAGTCGTCGATCGATCTGGCACTCGTGGGCATACACGCGCTTCGCGGCAGTGCCGCCGATGGACTCACGACCGTGGCTGTATTGCCCAGAGAAGAAGTCCGAGACGTGCTGGTAACAGTGGCCGGAGACCCCACCCCGCTGATGTCTCTTTCCGCGGGGGTCAGGGTTGGAGTGATGGGAGAGAGGCGTAGGGCCTT
>Ga0308018_10001342_pt1 | contig 11524 bp, 5 predicted proteins | sample Neamet282_FD_203130 | JGI IMG/M metagenome (GOLD analysis project Ga0308018, IMG submission 203130) | Marine microbial communities from water near the shore, Antarctic Ocean - #282 | ecosystem: Environmental > Aquatic > Marine > Unclassified | place: Southern Ocean | collected 2014-10-01
AGCAGCAGGCGCAGCAGCAGGCGCAGCAGCAGGCGCAGCAGCAGGCGCAGCAGCAGGCGCAGCAGCAGGCGCAGCAGCAGGCGCAGCAGCAGGCGCAGCAGCAGGCGCAGCAGCAGGCGCAGCAGCAAGCGCAGCAAGCGCAGATGCAGGTGCAGATGCAGCCACAGCCGCAGGTGCTGCAGACGCAGCAGGCACAGGAGGCACAGGAGCAGGGTTGTCTTCCTCAGCAGCAGCAGCAGGCGCTGCTGCTGGCAGCCCAGCACGCCTGTTCGCATTCACTGGCCCAAGCGCAGGCGCAGGCAGCAGCGCAAAGGCAGATGCTAGCACTGGCGCAGAAGGAGTCGCAGCAGCAGACGCAGCAGCAACGGCAAGCGCGCGTCCTTGTTCAATTTTGGCACGCGTCGAAGTGCAAGGCAGCAGCAGGACAGTGCAAAGAACTGGAAGATTGCGCCATCACCAAGGCGCTGTGGGCTCACGTGAGCACGTGCGCGGATCCGCACTGCCAGCAGTACAACTGCTACGCATCGAAGTACCTGCTTTCGCATTTTCAGCGCTGCAAGGCACCGACCTGCGCCGTTTGCCCTACCGTTCACGCGGTTATCAAAATCGAGCAGGAGCGGCAGCAGCTACAGCGAGAAGGATCGCCGGCTGCTGGTAGCACAGCGGGTAGCACAGCGGTGCAGCAAGCGGCTGAGCTACCCGATGCGGCAGCCCGTACAGTAGGTGGTGGCGGTGCTGCCGCTGCATTACCAAGAAGCTCGGCGGTGGCCAAGGAAGCGGAGCGCAAGTTTGAGTGCCAGGTGTGCGGCAATCTGTTTCACACTGCCCATGGGGTCGTGATGCACAACCGGCGAACGAGCTGCGCTCAAGAACGCAATGGAAAGCAGCAGCCTCACATGACATTTGCGTGCAATCTGTGCGGGCAAGCGTGCAAGTCGGAACTCGGTGTAGCCATGCATCAGAAGCGGTGGTGCCAGCATGCTGAGGCCCCAAAAATGCAAAAAGCCGCCCCAAAGAAGCGAAAGCGAAAGCTGCCCAGCGCGGTGGGTGTGAGTGCCATGACGGAGAGGCAGCAGCTTGCATATGTCATCGAGCAGACTATGCGCGACGTTGCACCTGAAGACAGCAGTAGCGATGGGAGCAGTTTCGGCTTCTCGAGCGACGAATCGGATCTGTCCTCGGACAGTGGTCTTGCGGTGCCACCGGGGCCCTCAGCTAAAGTAGAGCAGGAGGCGCCACGTGATTCCGGCGCAGCAGACGGGGAGGACCGTGGTCTTGCGCTGGGACACTCTGCCAAATCTGAGCTGAGGGCGCCATGCGATTCCGACGCAGCAGACGTGGAGGAGTTTACCTGCCCCCACTGCGACAAGCGGTTCAAATCTGCGCATGGTGTGGCAATCCACAAGGTGCGTTGGTGCCCAGTGTTGCACCCCACTGTGCCCAAAAAGGCACCGAAAGCGCCTCAGCAGGGAAGCAGCCGCGAGCCTAGCGCCAAGGTTGCATCCCCACGTGCCCCGCATGACAGGCGCCAAAGTGGCATTGCACTTGGTGGAACCGCTTTTTCTGCTGCCGAGGAAGAGTCGCAATGCGCGCGCTTGTATGACCCGCTTTCTCGTTGCGTGCTGCTGTGCGCATCTCGCGCTGTGGTCACAAGCATTGAGTGGGGCGTGCAAGAAGGGCTGCGTTGCAGCGATGACCCTGATGTCGAACTAGGCTATGTGGTAGATGTCACAGATAAGGCAACGGCTAACCACTGGGGTTGCAAGGAGTTCGCCCAGGATGAGATGCCCGACCATACGACGAACAAGAAGCACGTACAGAAGATCCTGCTGCAGTGGGCAACCGTGGTGCACGTGTGCGTGTGCCGGACGAGTCGCGCAGAACGCCTCGGGTCGAGGCATGAGAAGCGCCCGCAGCCTATTGTCGTGCACTGCCGAAACTCGCGCAGCCGCAGTCCAGCTGTACTCGTGTCATTCTTTAGCTTGTTTCGCGGATTGCCGATGGAACGCGCAGGCAGCTGGGTCTCGCATGCCTTTAGGGAGCAGCGCACGTGCGTGGCAAGTCGCTCCAGCACCGAGTTCCCCAGCCTTTGGAAATTCCAAGGTTGCAGAGAAGGCCTCGAGCTGGAGAAAGTCCGCCTTCGCCAGGCCGTTGACAAGGCAGGGGGAGCAGCCGCGTGGCTAACGAGCCTCAGCAGCGGCACGGTTGAGCCCTCCTTTCTGTGGGATGAGGTTTGTGCTGTGCTTATGCATTGCAACGAGCAAACTGACGACGAAGATGAGCACGTGTCGCTTCTTGAAGTGCTCTCGACGCTCTGCAAGCACGAGAACTGTTCGAGGGAGCACGACCCTGCATTGATAGCGTCACTCCCACCGTCGGCGATTGCGCGTGACTTTGTGGAGAGCAGCGCGAACGAGCGGTCGCGCCGCCGAAATGCTCGCCTTGATATGCGGACATGGGAGGCTTTCACCCAACAGCCACCACCAATAGGCTCTCGGATCGAGATCTACTGGGAAGACGACAAAGTGTTCTACCCGGGAGCTGTCACTGGGTATCGTGGCAAACTGGAGAAGCAGCGTGCAATTATTGAATACGACGACGGCACAAAAGAAAAACTCAATCTGGAGAAAGAGCAGTGGCGGCTGCTGGACGGTGCGAATGGCACGGGCCCAGTTGTCGCTCACGGGCAGCTCGCAGACTGCGATGATTCAAAGGCATTGCATGCGCCACCATTAGATGGCGTCGCTGGAGACTTCGAACTTGAAGAGGAGGACGCTCCCCGACACGACCATCTAGTGGCGGACACGGACACGGTGGCAACGGGGGCAGCGTCACCACAAGCTCCGGATCCCCCTGTTGCAAGTGTTGCTGCGATAGCAGTGTCGTCGCCTGGGGAAGGGGAGGTGGTATTGGACGAAACTGTGGTGGAGTATCGGGTGCCACTGAAGAAATGCAAGTCCCTTGCGCCTGTCGCAGGGACTTTTGATGCTGAGGACCAAAGCTCTTCCGTGGCACCCGTTTCGGCAAAGATGACTCGGCCGAATACTGACACGAGCGAGCGGAAAGTCGAGGCTAGCAATGCAAAGCTGAGGGAGACTATGGAAATCAACGTAGTGATTCCACGAAACATGCACCTCGGTGAGCATGCCAGCAAAGCGTTTCGGTCGGCTCACCGCGGAGGCTGCACAGCCAATCGCCAGATGGTCATCCGAGGCTCACGCCAGAAAGTGTGCCGCCAGCTTGTCAATTTTATCGAAGAGATGCGATCACAGCAAGTTTGGGACGGGAAGCTGGTGCTGGCAGTGCCATTGCTTGTTGCACGCTTCTTGCGATGCTATCTACTCGACAAATCACAAACCCGCAATGGCCGTGTCCAAATTTACGTCTGTCTCCGACCTATCAAGAATATGACGGCGACGCAATTCGTATTCGACGAGGAACCATTCGGCTTTGAAGTTTTGCTGCATTTGCATTCGTCCCAAGGCCCGAAAGCGCTTGGCCGTGCGGTGGGCATGATGAGTGACCTTGTCAGCAGTCCTGACGCATGTTCGGTGCACCTGCTTGTTCCTATGGCACTGGTGGGCAGCCTTTTAGGGTCCAGGGGCTCGTTACTGGAAGACATAGAGCGCAAGAGCAAGGCGTACATGCATATGGAGGTGAAAGGCAACACGTTCCCGAACACTTCCTGCCAACTCCTGTTGATCTCTGGGGTTCCGGACGCCATCGGCGTTGCTTTTCAAGCCGTTTTTGACATTTTAGCCAAACGCGCGGGATCGGGCCGGCCGCACGTCGAGCTTGTCGTCCCATGGCATGCGCGGGGGCGCAGTGACGAGGTCGCGTGTCTCGCACGTGCTGCAGCCGCGTCTGTGCATGTTGAAATGGTGGCACCCCAGCCCGGCTGGGGGGGGCTGTGCGTGCTACAGGGCAACAGGGAAGCCGTGCGGGAAGCAGGCACGATCTGTGCTAGGCAAATTGCCGGCTTTAAGCGCACGCTGAGTGTGGTGGCGCCCGATTCTCAGCACACACGAGCCGGCCTGTCCAGAACAAGTCGGAGCAGGAGTGGTGATCGTAGCAGCGCACAGCGCGAGGGCCAGCGCGACGGACACACGGGACGGAGCCGCAGCCGGAGCCGCGATCGCTTGCACCTTGCTCTCCGACAGAGTCATGGTCACTCCGAGGCCGAGCATTCGGGCTCACTGCCTCGCAGCAGCATTGCTGATGGCGGCGGGGAGACGAGGCACCCGACGCTTGGGCCACTCTCGGAGGCTCAAAAGCGGGATGGTTGGCGCGAGGTATACTGCCGTTTGCCAGGCCCGGAGTACGGAAAGCTCTACTACTTCCGGCTCCCGGACGGCTGGAAAGAGGGTGCCAGCAATGGCAGGCCGTATTACTGGAACAAACTCAAGAAGGAGTCTTGCTTCGAGCGTCCCACATGCGAAGTGACGTGGCTACGCCCTGCAGAGCCGATGACGTGAGGGTGAGGGAAATTTGTCGTTTTTATGAACACTTGTGTAATCTTTTACGACGCGTCTTGTACGTTGTACACTCTCAACATAAGATTATTCGACTTCAATAACACACTGACCTCGCTCTCTTCTCTCAATCTCAATCTCAAAATACCCGAACAACCGCGGCGCCGCCGCATGGGTGTGCCCATCATCGACCACCACCGCGCCCGCCCCTTCTTCGGAGGACGACTCTGCAAAATCGACGCATAATCGACGCTGGCCCCTGTCAAATGCAGCGCACCGGTGTTGGGGGCTCGCGTTCATGGCACTTAGAAACCCGCACGCCAGCGGCTGGGGCGCAAAAAGTGGCTCTGCGAGCTGAGAACGGCAGCGCGGGGCTCGAGCGAGCCGGGGGCGACGACATCAATGTACACATCGCGCCTGCAGTCGATGGGCGTGTCGCCGAGCTGCTCCTTGAGGCTCTCGAGGCCCTCACCACGGTATGTCACGAAAGGTCCGAGCTCCAGCTGGCCGGCCCCCTCGGTGATAGACACGCCTGCCGCCTTAAGCCACTTCTTGTTTTGTGCGGTGAGCATCGCTCGCGCGGAGTCCGGGCTGTCCGTCGGGTTGCCCGCGGGGTTCTTGACGGGCGTGAACTCTTCGTCGCGCGGCCCCTCCAGCACCGCCATGTTGACCGCCATGCCAAAGCAATCGAAGATGAAGCACTCGAGCTTGATGCCGGTGTTCTCGGTCGGCGTAACGGCGCTCTGGCCGTCCTCGGAGGGCGACTTGATCTTCTTGCGGGCGACGTGGAAGATGAGCGCGTCGTCCGTCACCTTCTCGAGGAACTCGGTAGTGTAGAAGTGGTTGCAGATGTTGCCTGCGCCGTACATCAACTTGCCGTCGGCGTCCGTCTTCGCGCAATCCTCCTCCGTCATCTCGCTGTACTCGATCACCGAGCACTTGCCACCGCGCTTGCCCAGCACGCCGACCTTCTCGCCCGGCGCCGCCTTCCACACCACCTTGTTGCCGACATCAGAGCCGCGCGAGATGCAGTAGCCCATGAAGGAGGGGTCTGCGACCTTGCCAATCGCGTTGTCCACCGAGAACACGTGCACGTACTTGACGCCGCGCTCGCCCATCTGCTTCAACGCGCCGGAGGAGCGCATTGCGCCGTAGATGCCGCCGTTGCCGTCCGCTGCTTTGCCCACGCTGTAGCCGTTTTCGAGCATGACCTTGCCCTCGAGCGTCATGCACGGCAGGGTGCCCTGCGGGAAGAACATGACGTCGCTCTTGCTGTAGCCGAAGTAGTCGTTCTCCTCGAAGAACTGGCGGGTGAAGGTGTCGTTGTCGCCCTCGGAGGTCATGATATAAAAGGGAATGGGCTTCGAGCCGCCCGCGAGGTGCGCCAGCTTCTGCAGGCGCTCGCAGTACAGCTGGAAAAGCGGCTTGCCGCTGGGCAGCCCCACGTCGAACATGCCCTTTGGGAACGGGAAGCCCAGGCGCGTGCCGGCGCCGCCGGACAGCACGCACGCCGCGACCTCGCCAGCGGCGATAGCCTTCATGCCAGCGCTCTCCCACGCCGATTTGTCCGCGGCGGGCGCATCGACGAGGCTGTCGTACGAATCCAGGGGGTCGAGCGAGCCCTGCCCATCCTGGCCGTGGGCGTCGAACTCCATCGCACCCTTGTGGAGCTTGGCAATGCGATCGAGGTCGAGGCCCTGGAGCTGCGCCACCAGGGACTCGGCCTGCTCGGTGCTCAGCTTGCCCTCGTCACAGTACTTGAAGACGTGCTCCTGGCCCGCCGCGACGTACGTCTCGCGGAGTTCGGAGGGGATAAGAGCAGCAGTCGACATCGTTGAGATCGCACGCAAAGCCAAAGATTGGGCTATGGATGATTTGCATCGGGAGCCGGCTTTTGACAGTCGTCAACAATTCGCTTTATTCATCCTTGCGGCCCAGGGTGAGCAGCAGCTCGTTTTGGAGGCTTTCCAGCCTGGACGCATGCTCCTGCACATCTTGCACTGCCTTGAGACGGCTGGCAAGCTGCAGGTAGTCGGCGAACCCGATCTGGCCGTCGCCATCCGCATCGACCACGTCCATGCACGTCTGAGCGTTGGCTTGCAGCGCGTAGTCACCTGATCGCAGACGGACGACACCAGCAACAGTCAAGCAGGGTGGGTGTGAGCACGCGGGCATGGCGGGCTGATGCAGACGGACCAGCGCGCGAGGGCTGCGCAAGCCGCGAGCAAGCACGGCCCAGTGGTGAACCAACACAACACGCACCTGTTTCTTGGCCGTAGGCACACAGCTCTGCCAGCGTGATGAAGTTGCTGCACTGCCGATCGAGGATGGAGAACAACAGCCGCAGACCCAGCAGCTCCTCCTCAGAGAAATTCATGCTGTCAGGAAGCTCGGGCCCAGCGTCGTCGGCTGGCGACTTGCTCGGCTTGCGCGGATTGCCCTCAAAGAACGTTTCCGCAGCCACAAACGTTTCCGCCGCTACGGCCCCCGGCGCAGGATCTGCTGCTGCAGCCCCCCCCCCCCCCCCTGCCGCGCCCGCGACCTCCGCCGCGCTATCAGCCCCGCTCGCACCGTCGGCTTTCGCGGCTTCTTCCCGCTCCGCTTCCAGTTGCCGCGCAAGCTCCTGCTTCAGACTCGCCTGGCGAAGCGAGCTCTGGTGCGCGAGCTTGCGGTGCGAGTCCTGCCGCTTGGCCCAGCGCTTGCGCACGGCAGCACCCCCCTTGCCCTTGTGTTGCAGGGGCGAGCCCGCCAGCACGCCGAGCAGCGTGTCCGTCTGAGCGCGAACAGGCGTTTTCTTCTGCTTGAGCTCGAGCTTGGTGAGGAACATGGCTTCGCTCTCGCGCTTCACTTGCGTGCGCTGCTCCCATTTTGCCCGAATGTCCATCACGCGGATGTGTGGCGTGTACTTGACGTCGTGCACAGTGTGGCGACGCGAGACGCCACGAGAAGGTGCTGTGCCCATGGCGCTCGGGAAGCAAGACTTCCTGCGGTGCAGCACCACGGCTTTTGTGCTCGACTTGTCGAACAGCGAGCGAAAGAGCAGCTCGGCGCTGGAGCCGGTCTGGGACCTGTCGCGTACCGCGCCCTCTTCTGCTGCCAGGTCGCCCGCCGGCGACGCACCGCTAGCGGTCGCAGGCGAGCTCGCAGCCTGGCCCACCACCGCGGCATCTGAGTGCTGCAGCTCGTGGCGCATGTGCGGCGTCAGCACATGGAACGTATTGCGCCGGCCCTCGTCTTCTGGGCCGCGGGTAGCCGTAAATATACCAAACGACTTTCTGACCTCCGAAAGGGAGGCAGGCAGCAACGAGGGGTGGATTTCGTTGATTGCATCGCGTCCGAGCTCGCGCTCGTACTGCTCGCTCCTGCCATCGTCGCCATCTTTTTCGTCGTCCATTGAGAGCGCTGGTGGTAGCGGCGGCTCTGCGCCATCAGTCATATCCCCCGTCCACGCCCCGTCCGCTGCAACCTCGGCTGCTGCCGCCGCCGCTGCCGCCACATCCCCAGCACTAGTCCTGTCAAAGCTTGGCTCGCGCGACCGCGCGCGCGAGTGCGTGCGAGTGCGCTCGCGGACGGTTTCATCGGTGATCGCGCCCAGCTCGACGGCAGATTTCACGAACGCCCGAAAGTTGGTCGGCATATACGGCAGCACACGAGAGATGAGCTCCTGCGCACGATCTGCCTCGCTTTCGACAAAGACAGGCTCGGGATGGTCGGCGTGGCTGAACTGCAACACCTCGAGCTTGGGGGAGTCGAAATCAACGCGCAGGAACGCGGCCATATTGCCGTACTTGTCGCAGTAGTTGGGTGCCGAAAAGACAGTCACGACGGTGGGGTACGCATGGTGCGACGAGCGGCGCTGGAACTTCTGGCGCTCTGTAGTTCCGAAGGTCTCCGGGTCGAAGTGGTTGTAAAAGCCCTCTTGCTGCACCTCGTGGGCACGCAACAGGCAGAACAGATTGTTCACCTTCAGGAACTCGCGCACTGCATCGAATCCGTAGTAGTACGAGCAGCCGCGCGTGGGGTTCGGCATCCAGTCAATGCCCAGAAACTCGTGCTTCTCCGCCGCACCGAGGTTCTGGGCATCTGTGTCCTTCAGCGGGTCTGACCACAGGATGTCGCACAGCATTCCCTCCGTTTCGGGCTCCTGGAAGCGGTTGATGGCGTCCAGCTGGTCAAGAGTCTGCAGGTGCGGCGAGAGGCCACCATGCAGGCCAAGAATGCGCCCAAAACCCGTGGTGACGATTGCGGCGAGTGGCATGGCCTCGAACGTCAGACAGAAGTGGTTGTACGCGGCCAGGCCGTACTTCCTCAGGCACTCCTCCTTGAACCCAAAGAACTCGGTGACGCTGCGGCACTCGTGGTTGCCTCGCACGAGGAAGAAGTGCTTCGGGTGCTTCAGCTTCAGCGCGAGCAAGTGCATGAGCACCTCGCAGGAGAAAGCGCCGCGGTCCACGTAGTCGCCGAGGAACAGGTATTTGTTGTCGGGGCCAGGCTGCCCCCCCATCTCAAACACGCGAAGCATATCGTAATACTGGCCATGGATGTCCCCCACAACGTAAGTCGGCGCTTTCAAGGTGACAATGTTAGGCTCCGTGCGCATGAGCGCGGTGGCGTGCTGTGCCAGCTTAATTGCCGTCTCCGGCGAGGTGCGCTCTTGCCGGACGAACATCGCCGAGAGCGCCTCGGGGCTCAGGTCGGCGTCGTGGTGCTGCCCCATGAGCGGCGACGTGGGCGGCGGGGTGAGGCTCACAGCCACGTCCATGAAGCGTTGGAGCGTTTGGGGATCTGGAGAGCGCCGGCGCACGGTGCAGGCACAAATACGGAGCGCGTGCACGGGGTGGGTGGGTGGGCGGGTGAGAAAGGCGTTCCCGCGAGCGACGAGCAGCAGCAGCAGCAGCAGGCGGCACGCAAGGCGCAGCCCGAACTCACCGACACGCGAGGCAGACCGGTCCCTGCCGGTCAGTTTAGCGATGCTGATCGCACGCAGCTCGGGATCGCCCGACGACATTCTATCCATGACAGAGGACCGCCGCCGGGCTTTCTGGCCGCCCTTGCCCTGTGCGGGCGCGGTGCCATCCGCGCAACCCACGCCTGTGTCAGGCACAGTGGCCACCGAGAAGGATAAAGCCGGCGCCGACTGTGCCACTGACGACATGAACGAGCCCAGCTTCGTCTTCGGGGCGGGCGGCGCCGAAGACAAAAAGGCGCCCAGCTTTGATGTCGACGTGCCGCCGCCGCCGAGGAAGCCAGACAGCGCCGACGTGGACTGGACCTTCGTGATCGGGGCCACCTCGGAGCCGGCGCCGGCACCCGCGCCGTGGTTTTCATCATCTTCGTCGTGGTCGTCGTCGTCGTCACCACCGCCGAACACCATCGTCTTCCTCTCGCGCGCGGCCTCCAGCTCCTCGTGCATCCCCAGCTGGTCGTACCGTCGCAGCACCGCTTCGAACAGAGCGAGGTCCTCGCGGGCTACCGCGTCACTAAGCCTTCGTTGCAGCTGGACGTCGCTGGTCGCACGCGACCGCCCCGCACCCCTCTGCCTCGAAGACATGCTGCTCTGCGCTTACGAAGCCATCGTGGTACAGCTGTACCACTAAAAATTTTGGCCCGCCGTTCAGTCGCGAGCCGAGGGTCGGATGCAATCCACCTGAAGCAAGTGCTACCACCCTCGGCAGCTTCCAACCCGGCCGACTGCCTGCCAATGCTTTTGGAGGTGCGCCCCCATTTCCCCAAAAGTTCCAGGAGCTGCCCTTCAACCCCTCTCTTCCCCACGGCGAACCAAAATCCTGTTCGCTGGTGTCTTGTTGTTCGCGTCTGAGGATGCTGCTATGGCGCAGTGCCGTGGATTTTGTGGAGCGGCACAAGAAGGCCGTGATGCTGGGCGCCGTTGCAGGGGTAGGCGCAGTCTTTGCGCTGCGCAAGATGAAGGGCGCCGCGGAGGACATGATGGAGGGGATGCAGAAGCAGGCGCTGGAGGAGATGCAGCAGTTCGAGCGCACACAGAGGATCGAGGGGCACCTCACGCGCACGCGCAGCGAGTGCCAGCGCAACATCCAAAACTTTATGCCGATGATCCACAAGCGGCTGCTGGACCAGCTCGGGCTGGACGCGGCGCGCAAGGAGGCGGCGCGCAAGGGCGCGACGCGCGACGAAAAGCTCGTGGCGTGGGAGGAGATCAAGGTGTTGACTCTCACGCGCCTGTTTGCTGGCGCCTACGCGCTGGCTGCACAGAGCATGGTGCTGCGCGTGCAGCTGCACATTAGCCAGCGGCACCAGTATGAGCGCATCTGCGTGCGGGGCGACGCGGCGGGTGGCACGCCCGGCGCGGGGGATGGCGCCGGCGCGGAGCGCCAAGGGCAGGCAGCGGCCGAGATCGCGCATGGCGCCGAGATCGCGCATGGCTTCCTCATGGTGTCGGTGGAGCACTTGTTGGGATCGGGCAAGACGGCCGCCGCGGGCGCCGCCGCCGCCGCCGCCGCCGCCGCCGCCGCCGCCGCCGCCGCCGCTGCGCCTACAGGCCTGGAGCAGCTGGTGGAGCTAGTGCGCGCTGCCGTTGAGCAGGAAACGAAAAGGTGTGCACTGCCTCGCGCGCGCTTTGCAGCCTGCTTGCCACGCGCTGCCCGCCACTCGCCGGACTGTCGCTGCCGCCGCTGGCTGCTTCTGGATGCTCAGCTGACCCACACTCCCTGCACTGCTCTGCCTCGTGTGACACTCGCTCCCGACCGCGCTCGCTTTCCTTTCCCGCCGCTGAGCAGCTGGACGATCGCAGGCAAGCTTCAGGTCAAGGCGGAGGATCTGCGCGCGCTTTTCGATGCCATTCGTGCCAGGCTCGGCGCCGCGTCGGTGCAGCAATGCCTGCTCTGGCCCGAGGGAGGCGGCGCTTCGAGTGAGCTGCAGCAGCTGTTGGACGAGGCCCGCGACATGCTTGAGAGGTAACGCCCGACCGCGATCGCGTGCTGCTACGCTCACTGCACTTGGATGCACAACTAACAACGAACGCCTGCCATCCATGTCGTGCGCCGCCGCCGCCGCCGCCGCTGCCGCCGCCGCCG
>Ga0308018_10001349_pt1 | contig 11475 bp, 7 predicted proteins | sample Neamet282_FD_203130 | JGI IMG/M metagenome (GOLD analysis project Ga0308018, IMG submission 203130) | Marine microbial communities from water near the shore, Antarctic Ocean - #282 | ecosystem: Environmental > Aquatic > Marine > Unclassified | place: Southern Ocean | collected 2014-10-01
TGACAACCACGAGGGGGGGACAGATTGACATGGCTGAAAAGGGACCAAAACCGGGACAGAAGAAGAAGCGTAAGATGCGCCTCTCTCTGAAACAAAAGAAGATGAAGAAGGTTGACACCTATACTGACGGCCTTGGGTGGTCAACAGATGTCGGCCGTACTCTAACCGATAATGCAGAGCAAAAGGCCCCAGATACCCTCACCGTACAATGTACAATGTGTGGTTCAATGTTGAAGATTCCTAAACCGAAGAAGGCCAAGTACACAGTTTCTTGTGCGTATCCAGAATGCGGAAATATTATGGAATTCTGATAGTTGGTATCTTCGTTAAATCCAGGCACTAAGTAATTCCACAACCCGCTTTAACGCGGCTAGCAAGAGTACTGAAACCAATAATCTACGTACGGTTTGTTGTGATAAAACATCAGCTCCGATTTTTGCACCAAACACTCCACCAATAATTACAGCGCCCGCAAATGGTAACATTACCCCACCATCGAGAACCAATTGTCCAGAGATGGTACTGCCGATTAATCCGGCTGCAGAATTCAACCAGATGAATGCAGCAGCAACACCAGCAGTAGTTTTTGCATCACCCCAACCAAATAACAAGATAATTGGTGAGAGGAAGATTCCGCCACCGATTCCAATAACTCCACTTAACAAACCAATAGCCAATCCGACGATTGCAGCAACATGGTAGGCTGGAGGCTCAACAAAAATATTCTCTGAGTCTTTGTTTTTTATTGTCATCAATCGCCATGCTGCGAAGATCAAAGTCAGCGATAATAAAGTGTCATATATTCCATGATCAACTTTCAGATAACCACCAATTATCGCTGCGGGTATGCTGGTAATGAGAAATGGGAGAGTTAGTTTCCAACTGAAGAAACCCGAACGCTTGTATGCAATAAAAGCAAGTCCAGCAACGATAAGATTCAAACTCCAAGCGTGTTGTTTTAACCAAGCAGAATCTTGTGAAGAATAGGCTGTCAGTGATAAAATCGCCAAATAACCAGAAGCCCCACCATGGCCAACACTTGCGTAAAGGAAAGCAACCAAACAAAGCGCTATGAGGAGAACACCCGTTGTTAACGCCTCCATACCCCATCCCACGGTTGGCGAGGTGAATAGATTGTCGCAAATCAGGCAACTAGGGATAATGAATATTCTATGATAAATATTAGTTTGACTTGTATATTAGCCAACCCACACCCTCAAACCAATTAATCATCCCGCCAATAATTATGGGGGAGGTTCCGTATTTCGTATCTTTAGACGAAGCAGTACGCATCGCTAAGCAAACTCCTCTCATATTAGGTGATGAAACACTATCACTGGACGACGCATATGGGCGCATATTAGCAACAGATTTGACCAGCAAAGTCGATGACCCAGCCTTTGATAATTCAGCAATGGATGGTTTTACAATGCGCTTTGAAGATACACTAAATCCCCCGAGCACTCTAAAAATAACAGGTTTATCTCAGGCGGGATCTGATATCGAAACATCAAACGTAGAAGTGGGATGCGCTTACCGAATAATGACTGGCGCACCAATTCCGAACGGTGCAGATTCAATATTACAAATCGAATTATGCGAAGTAGATGAACAACAACAATCTGTAACACTTCTACAACAATCCAAAAAACACTTCATCCGTAAAAGAGGGGAGAATTTGCAAAAGGGGCAGGTCGCACTCTCAAAGGGCTCAATATTAACTCCGAGTAAAATTGGACTTTGTGCTACAATGGGTCACGCCGATGTCCCAGTAGTCACTAAAGCAAAAGTTGCAATAATTTCGACCGGAGACGAACTAGTTCCTCCAGGACAACAACTTCAACCCGGCCAGTTATACGAATCAAATTCATTTGGATTAGCAGGACTTGTAAAATGGCTAGGCCACGAGCCACACAGATTCAATGCAGTACCAGATACACTCAACGAACTGAGAGCGGCTCTAGACCAAGCAGCAGAAACCTGCGATGTCATTCTGACATCGGGTGGAGTTAGTATGGGTGATTGGGATTTAGTTCGAAAGATAATGCAAGAAGAAGGGGATCTCAAGTTTTGGAGAGTAAAATTAAGACCAGGCTCTCCACCATTATTTGGAACATGGAAAGGAACTCCGATATTTGGTCTTCCAGGCAATCCTGTTAGCAGCCATGTGGTTTTCAGAATGATAGTGGCGCCTTGGCTACGCCACTCAACTGCTGCCACAGGGCCAAAAGAAACTTTAGTGCGCGTAAAGTTAGCGGATAGAGTGAAATCAACAGACGATTGCACCACTCTTAGAAGAATACAAATCCATAGTACTGAACAAGGCTTGATAGGCACACAAGGCAGCCATCAAGGCTCAGGTAATTTGGAAAGTTTAGCTAGTGCAGATGCATTAACTTTACTGCAACCAGGCCAAAAGGCTGAGGTTGGGGTGTGGATTGACGCACTTATTTTATGAGGTGAAATTATGCAATACAGTAGTAAGGAAGAAGGTAGTTTATTGGATGTTTTGGCTAAACTATTTCCTCAGTCCAGTAAATCAACTCTGCGTAAAATGTTGACTAGTGGTAGAATCACAGTCGATGGCGAAGTTTGCTTTCGGGCTAAACATGAAGTTGTAGTAGGGGCTAAAATAGAAATTTTAGACAAGGTCAAAGCTGCTGAAGAAACACCCTCACCAAAGGCTCAATACAATGGTCCAGCATTGGATATCATCCATGAAGACGATGCAATATTAGTGGTTCTAAAACCAGAAGGAATGCTATCTATTGCAACCAATAAATTAGAAACCGATACACTTCATTCTCGCTGTGTTGATTATGTACAATTTAGTGGTGCAAGAAATTGGTGCCATATCGTTCATCGCCTAGATAGGGATACATCTGGTGTTATGGTTTTCGCTAAGAATAAACAACACAAAGAAACACTGCAACTTCAATTCGCTGAGCGCAGTGTCCACCGCACATACCACGCTCTAGTAGAGGGCCGTCCGGCGAAGAACTCTGGAACAGTTTCCGCTTGGCTAGTAGAGGATAAACATCTCCACGTCAGAAAGGTAAGTTCTACTTTTCAAGGCGCTAAAAAAGCAATTACCCACTGGGATGTCGAGGATAGTGACGAACACGTCTCACTGATCCACATTACCATCGATACTGGAAAAAGACATCAGATTCGGATGGCGATGAAGGACCTCGGTTGCCCAGTGGTTGGTGACGAATTACACGAATCCAGCGCCAACCCACTAAATCGTGTTTGTCTACACGCTACATCACTAGAATTTCTTCATCCACAAAGCAATGAGGCAGTGCGTTTTGCATCAAAAATCCCCTTCACCGGTCCTGAATCTCAAAGATGATGATAGGGCCCTGCTTAGGGAGTACTTCTTGAACCCTTGACGCGTCCAGTTGATTGGTGAGGTAATGGGTAAGCCGGGCGATGCAGGATGGATTGAGGTAAAGGGTGCTAGAACCCACAACCTACAAGACATCGATGTCAAATTACCCAAGGGGCAATTTGTCGTTATTTCCGGTGTATCAGGGTCGGGTAAGTCCAGTTTGGCCTTTGACACATTATACGCTGAAGGACAACGGCGCTATGTCGAAAGTCTCTCATCATATGCACGACAGTTTATTGGGCAAATGAAAAAAGCAGACTGCGATTCAATAGAAGGACTTTCTCCAGCCATTTCTATCGATCAAAAACAAGGCAGCCACAATCCCCGTTCAACAGTTGCAACCGTTACTGAAATTCAAGATTATTTGCGATTATTATGGGCTAGAATTGGCAAGCCGCACTGTCCACAATGTGGTCGCGAAGTTGCTAGACGCACCGTTCAAGAGATTGTAGATGACATTATGTGGAATATGGAGGGCCACGCAGTAGCAGTTTGGAGTCCGATAGTCCGTTCTAGAAAAGGGACTCATGTTGATTTATTCCGCCAATTAATTGAGCAAGGTTATCTTAACGGAAAGGTCAATGGGCACGAAGTAGAATTCGAAAACCCCCCACAATTAGACAAAAACTTCCGCCACGATATAGATGTCAGAATAGATCGTGTTACCTGCACCAAAGACCGCCGCCAGCGCCTAACCGAAGCGGTGGAATCTGCAATCAAACTAGGTGGCGGAACTACAGCCATCGAAAGTCTAAGAGCGCCGCCTGAAGAAATGAAACTCAGTGAAGGAACGCGTTCCCGCTTTACCAAAGAGGGAGAAACAGTCGCTTGGTCAGAAGATTTCGCTTGCCCAGACCACGGCGCTTTCATGCCCGAATTATCACCGCGTGTTTTCTCATTCAATTCCCCATTGGGTGCATGCGGCTCTTGTCAAGGACTCGGAGTCCAACGACAATTCAATCACCAATTGATTATTGATAAACACGCTAGTGTTTCCAAGGGCTGTATTATTCCATGGCGCCAATCGATGTCGCCATCATGGTATAGAAAATTAATGGAAAATACTTGCCAGCACTATGGAATATCTACAACAGCACCATTTGAACTGCTTGAAGATGATGAGAAAGACATCCTTTTGTACGGTTCCGGTTCAACTATAATTCACTACAAATTCACTAGTGAATCCGGTTCACAATATAACTACAGCAAACCATGGGAAGGGGTAATACCGCGTCTTCAGAAAACCTATACAGAAACAACCTCCGAAAGAACTCGGTCACGGTTAATTTCCTGTATGACCGACTTAGATTGTTCAGAATGTAATGGTGAAAAACTCAACGCAGCAGCTCGCTTTGTAACAGTTGGCGGGATTCGTCTTCCAGAGGTCAGCAATTGCTCAGTTCACGATGCATTATCGGTTATTAGGTCATGGCAACCAGATGGAGAAGGTGCACCAGAAGCCTTTGCTGACATGATGGAAATACTCGATGAAAGAAGCCTCTATATCGGCAAAGATATTCTGGCCGAAATAGAGTCTCGTTTGGGCTTCCTCGACAGCGTAGGATTAGATTATCTAACTCTCAATAGAGGGGCCAATACACTTTCTGGTGGTGAAAGTCAAAGAATCCGCCTTGCAACTCAAATCGGCTCAAGATTAACCGGAGTGATGTATGTTCTCGATGAGCCATCAATCGGTTTACATCAACGTGATAATGCGAGATTGTTGGAAACACTGCGCGATCTCAGTAACCTTGGAAATACTCTCCTCGTAGTCGAACACGATGAAGAAACCATTCGCCAAGCTGATTGGCTTTGTGATTTAGGCCCAGGGGCTGGACTAGAAGGTGGACGGGTTGTTGCTAATGGACCTCCTCAAGATGTAATGGATAATGAAGAATCAGTTACCATTGCCTACCTCAGCGGCAGAAAATCAATTCCAATTCCTAAATCTCGTAAGAAACCAACCAGTAAAGTTCTAGAAATAAAAGGTGCAACCCACAATAATTTGCAATCGATAGATGTCCAATTTCCATTGGGTTGTTTAACTGCAGTAACCGGCGTATCAGGATCTGGAAAATCATCCTTAGTCTCTGGAATTTTAGCTCCTGCTCTGAAGAGAAACCTACACAATGCAGACACAGTTATCGGCAGCCACCACAAAATCAAGGGAATGGAACACGTCGACAAAGCAATCGTCATCAACCAAGCACCTATCGGTAGAACTCCTCGTTCAAATCCCGCCACCTATACCAAAGTATTCGACGAGATTCGCATTTTGTTTTCTAAGACAACACTTGCTAAAGAACGCGGCTATACCCCTGGAACCTTTTCATTCAATGTCAAAGGTGGCCGTTGTGAAGCATGCAAGGGCGGCGGCGCAATAAAGTTAGAAATGAACTTCTTACCAGATGTGTGGATGACTTGTGATATTTGTGAAGGTAAGCGCTACACCCGTGAATGTTTGGAAGTTACTTGGAAAGGTAAGACAATTCACGATGTATTGAAAATGCCAATCGGCCAAGCGGTCAAGTTCTTTGAACATCACAAGAAGATCCATCGTACACTGACAACACTCAGTACCGTTGGCCTAGATTATGTTAGATTGGGCCAACCCGCAACAACACTTTCCGGCGGAGAAGCGCAGAGAGTGAAACTCGCTAGTGAGTTAAGACGAACTCCAAATAAGCATACAGTTTACATTCTTGACGAGCCTACAACCGGACTAGCATTTTCAGATGTTAAGAAATTAATTGAAGTATTATTCGAACTTAGAGACAAGGGTCATACCATCATTGTTATCGAACATCATCTCGATGTGGTTAAGTCTAGCGATTGGGTTATTGATTTAGGTCCAGAAGGTGGTGAACGCGGTGGTCACTTACTTGTAAAAGGCACACCGGAAGACATTGCAGCGCATAAAGAGAGTTTTACAGGGCAATATTTAGCACCGATGTTAAAGTGAATGCTTCCGTATTGTTCAAAGAGCGTAGGCGATGGCCTCCAAACGCCCCCCATAGGGGGGCGGTGAATTACCATGGTTGTAACCCGCGTAGAAGTCACACCAAAACAAAGCCAAGGGATGCGCGATGTGCGCGGAGATTCCACCCGCAGACAACTACTTTCAGACCATGCGGTTAGCGCAACAGAAGTTCGCAGCATTGTTGGCTTTCTCATCAAATCCGATATTTCAGAAGAGGAAATCGCCGCTCGCTCAGATGACTTATTTACCGACCCAATCATTGAGGTAGGATTCATCAACACTCTTGCAATGAGTAATTCCGATATATTCCCAACCGCTCCAGATTGCGTCATAACCATCGGTTTCAAACCCGGCGTTACCGATAACCCAGGCAAAGCGGCAGTTGATGGATTCCACACAATTTTTCCTCAAGCAACCGATGCTGAAATTTCAACCTATATCACCTACGCATTCTATGGATTACCAAGCGATTGCGATAGTCAATGGCTAGCGGGAACAATCTACAATGGCTTGATTCAAAGAGCTCTAGTTTCAGATTCAGCAGCATGCGCCAACGGTAATTGGCCAGAGATAGAATTCCCAGAAAGATTGCCACAAGTATTCACTACACCAGAAAGAGTCAATTTGGAAATTAGTAATGCAGAATTAGAAGAATTATCCTACACAGGGCTACTCGCACTAAATCTAGAAGAAATGCAAACCATTCAAGGACATTACCGAGATGAAGCGACTCGTAATCTAAGAGAAGCGATAGGAATTTCACCTGATGCACCAACAGATGTCGAATTGGAATGTTTAGCACAAACATGGTCCGAACACTGTAAACACAAGATTTTCGCATCAAAAATACACCACGTTGATACAGAAACTGGCGAGGATACCACCATTGATTCAATCTTCAAAACTCACATTATGGATCCAACCCACGACATGCAAAAGGATGTTGATTGGTTACTTTCAGTCTTCCATGATAACTCCGGAGTAATCGCTTGGGATGACGATTGGTCTATCTGTATGAAAGCAGAAACTCACAATTCACCAAGCGCATTAGACCCTTACGGCGGCGCAATGACCGGGATTGTTGGGGTTAACCGCGACATTCTTGGAACAGGGTTGGGGGCAAGACCAATCGCCAATACCGATGTTTTCTGCTTCGGACCACCTGACTGGGAAGGCGACTTACCAGACAATTTATTCCACCCATCTAGAGTACTGCGCGGAGTCCATGCCGGAGTTCGTGTTGGAGGAAATGAATCTGGAATACCAACCGTCAATGGTGCTATAGTTTTCGATGACAGATATATCGGTAAACCACTGGTTTACTGCGGAACAATAGGAATAATGCCACGACGTTTAGCAGATGGTAGAGAGTCGCACATCAAGACTCCAACATCAGGAGATATCGTCTATATGGTCGGTGGCCGAGTTGGCTATGATGGAATACACGGAGCAACCTTTTCCTCACTAGAATTAACTGAGGAATCACCTTCCTCAGCAGTTCAAATTGGCGACCCTATCACCCAGAAGAAAATGGTTGATATGATTCTCGAAGCGAGAGATAGCGGATTGATTACTTGTATTACAGATAATGGAGCAGGCGGCCTTTCATCCTCTATTGGTGAGATGGCAGAATATACAAATGGCTGTGAAATTGATTTAGCAAAAGTACCTCTAAAGCAAGCCGGACTTTCAGCTTGGGAAATCTTGGTTTCTGAAAGCCAAGAGCGAATGACAGTTGCGGTTAAGGAAGAAGATCGTGCAGCATTTGATGCACTAGCTGCACTACACGAGGTCGAAGCAACAGCAGTTGCAACATTTACCTCAACAGGATATTTCCATGTCAAGTACAATGAAATGACCGTAGCATATTTGCCAATTGAATTCCTTCATGATGGTGTTCCACAACTACAATTGGAATCGGAATGGAAATCTCCTCAACTTGAACCATTTAGCGTTCCGGCACAAAGCGATCATAACGACCTTCTACTACGAATGTTAGCAAGGCCAAATATCACCAGCAAGGAAACATGGGTTCGTCAATATGACCACGAAGTTATCGCACAGACCGTCATCAAGCCATTCGTTGGTGTTGAAAGAGATGGGCCGGGAGATGCAGGACTTATCGCACCGATTCACGGCGATCCACACGGCATAGTCGTCTCTTGTGGAATCGCACCTAGATATTCAGATATCGATGCAGGTGCAATGGCAGCAGCATCTATTGACGAAGCAGTTCGTAATGCAGTATGTGTTGGAGTCGATGTTGACAAGATAGCAGGACTAGATAATTTCTGTTGGCCAGACCCAATAGAATCGGTCAAGACGCCAGATGGTAGATTCAAATTAGCACAACTAGTTCGAGCAAACCGAGAATTGGAGAGAGTTTGTCGAGCCTACCGTTTACCTTGTGTCAGTGGTAAGGATTCAATGAAGAATGATTACGGTAGTGGGGAGGGTAAAATCTCAATTCCACCGACTTTATTATTTTCTTTATTCGGAGACCATCCAGATGTTAGATACACCGCTACAAGCGACCTCAAAGGTGCTGGAGAGCGCCTATACTTGGTCGGAACCAGTAAGCAAGAACTAGGTGCAAGCGAAATCGCTTTCATGCTAAAAGAAAGTGGAGAAGCAGGCGGAATCGGCGGCGAAGTACCTCAATTACTAGATCCAAAATCACAACTCGATACATATCGCGCTCTATCAAAAACAATCCAATCCGGATTGGTTCGTACCGCTCACGATTGTAGTGAAGGTGGAATTGCAGTAGCGGTCGCAGAGATGTGTATTGGTGGGCGTTGCGGCGCTAATATAGACATTGATGGAACTGGAAGTGGAGACCTCTGGGGAAGAATGTGGGGCGAGTCATTAGGCAGAATCGTCATCGGAGTTTCAGCCGGAAACGAAGCTGACTTTGTTGAAGCAATGAGCGGCCACGACATCACATTATTAGGAATTTCAACCGTTGGAACTAGCCTTGTTATCACCGATGGATATGATGAATTGGTTGAGTTACCAGTAGAACAATTGGTTACTTCATGGCAAGGAACCCTTGACCTTACAGGAGGTGTTGCTTGATGGTAGATACACCGAAGGTTGCTGTATTATTTGGTTTTGGAATCAATTGCGATCACGAGACCAAAGCAGTGTTTGACCTGGTTGGAGGAGAAGCGACAAGAGTGCACGTTAACCATTTCATCAATGGTAACCGTACTCTAGATGAGTTCCATATTTTAGCAGTTCCAGGTGGATTTTCTTTTGGAGACCACTTGGGCAGTGGCCGATTATTAGGAAATAGAATGCGCTTTGCACTACGTGAACAACTTCACGCATTTGTCGCAGCAGGAAAACCGATAATCGGAATTTGTAATGGATTCCAAGTTCTGGTCAAGACAGGATTACTACCGGGCCCAGCAGCAGGACAAGACCCACTTCCAGACTTCATCCAAAGAGCGAGCCTAACACTCAATGATTCAGGTCGTTATGAAGACCGTTGGGTAACTTTAGAATTCGATTCCGACAGCCCTTGTATTTGGACTAAGGGAATTACTAGAATAGATTGTCCAGTTAGACACGGTGAAGGTAAATTCGTATTACCAGATAGTACAGACTTTGACATGTTGGCTGCTAATAATCAACTTACAGTGAGATATGTTGACCCTGCATCTGCAAACGGTGAAGGAATTACCGATGAGTTACTTCCATTCCCACTATCTCCTAATGGCAGTATGAGGAATATCGCAGGAGTATGCGATGCAACGGGATTAGTATTCGGATTAATGCCTCACCCAGAGGCGGTTTATGCTAAGTGGTTACATCCAGATCATACAAGAAATACAGCACCGGGCCCGGAATCAAGTGATGTTTTGGGCGAGTGGGAAGGCGAAGGATTGCAGATGTTCCGCAATGCGGTAGATTATGTAAAAGCAAATCTTTGAAGCCCGAATTTCAAAGAGCTACTGAAAGCCTGAGCAGTCGCTACGGTCTGCTTACCCGTCTAATCAAAGGGGGGCCCATTGCAAAATCAAGTAATTTAAGCGATATGATCTTCAACATCGACAAGAGTGTAGACAAGATAAATCCGATATTCGTCGCCATAATCTAACATGAAATCTTGAGTCATAATGCTATAAATTGTATCTACTGAACCAGAACCAAGTGTCATTGTTGAGCAATAAACTCCACTTGAAAATGAATCAAATTGATAGGATAAACCTGTTGAAACTCTATGTCCATTATTATAATAAGGTTCTCCATATGCAATACCATACATGTTGGTAGTTGAATCTAACATCTTGATGATAGGATTGTTTTCACACATCAATCCTTTACCAGCAGGAATTGTTATGTCAAGAATGGTTAACATTTCAGTACTTCCAGTTTGACTTCCGTTAGGATTATAATTTTCATCGCAAGTAAAGCGAACTGTAGTTTGGGATGCATATTCTTGATACAAATCTGCGATTGTATCGTTGTATGTGGCCGACCATGCCGCCGGATAGTTTACAGAATCCTCCCAGTAAGTCACTGGAGTGGTCTGAATACCAACGAGATAATATCCGGAACAATCAAGTTGGTATGTGAAGTTGGTATGTTGATTGGTTGAGATATTGTATTCCATGTATATCGCTTCAAAACTATTGTTCATGTGATCTACTGCCGCTTGTTCAGCAAAAAGCACAGCCTTGGAAAAAGTATAGTCAACTATGAAATAATTGGATTGGGACGATATAGACCCATTTTGATAATACGTGTTTGACTTATCCTCGTTAATTGTCACAGATGTGTTGTTAACAAAATCTTGGAAATATTCATCCATAATGTTATCAATTTGTTCATCAGATAATTCAACTTGTACTTCTCCATCATCACTAGATGTACATCCAGCAAGCGTGGCAGAGAGTAGAACAAGACTCAAAAAAAGCACTTTCTTCATGTATGCCCCTATATGAGTTTTCATTTAAACTAATCCCCGACCATGTTGTTTTGGACGGAATGAGAGGGTTGACCCGAAAACCCTCTGCTTATGTTTGAACAATTCAATGGGCTAGCAGTGGGTCTTTTCATACGCTACCCTTTGCCAAGACCTCCAATCAAAGGG
>Ga0308018_10001352_pt1 | contig 11468 bp, 11 predicted proteins | sample Neamet282_FD_203130 | JGI IMG/M metagenome (GOLD analysis project Ga0308018, IMG submission 203130) | Marine microbial communities from water near the shore, Antarctic Ocean - #282 | ecosystem: Environmental > Aquatic > Marine > Unclassified | place: Southern Ocean | collected 2014-10-01
TTTTTAGAAACTACTTCATACGACCCACAATCTCCATACTCATCCTCAAAAGCAAGTTCCGATCATTTTGTAAGGGCTTATGGAAATACTTATGGGATGCCTTATGTTATTTCAAATTGCTCTAATAATTACGGTCCTAATCAATTTCCTGAAAAGCTTCTTCCTCTGTTTATTAATAATATTAGAAATGGAAAATCCTTACCAGTTTATGGTGATGGAAAATTTACAAGGGATTGGTTGTATGTAGTTGATCATGCAATTGCAATTGACAAAATATATCATGACGGTAGAAATGGAGAAACCTATAATATTGGTGGATTTAATGAATGGACAAATATTGATTTGATTAAAATACTGTGTAAACAAATGGATATTGCTTTAGGAAATGAGGCGGAAACTTCAGAAAAATTAATCACTTATGTGAAGGATAGACCTGGACACGATAAACGATATGCTATTGATGCCAATAAATTGAAAAATGAATTGGGTTGGGAGCCTTCCTTACAATTTGAAGAAGGATTGTCGAAAACTATTTTTTGGTATTTAGCTAATGAAAAATGGATGGACAATATTACTTCTGGTGATTATCAAAAATATTACGAGCAACAATACAGTTAAATGATGTTGAAATGGTTTTCAAAAAAGAAAGAACAGGAGTGCGAATCACTTAGTTTCTCTGTCTTAAAAACAGATATTCATTCCCATTTTATTCCAGGAATTGATGATGGGTCTCCTGATATGGAAACAACAATAGCATTGATAGAAAAAATGCAAGCGTTGGGTTTTGAAAAGATAATCACCAGCCCACATGTGATGAGTGATTTTTATCAAAATTCTTCAGAAATAATCTTGAATGGACTCACTGATGTCCGTAAAGAATTGAAAGCGAGAAACATTAATATGGAGATTGATGCGGTAGCTGAATACTATATTGATTATGAGTTTGAACAAAAAATAGGTAAGGAAAAATTCCTAACTTTTGGTGATAATTATATTTTGGTGGAGCTTTCTTTTATGCAGGCACCACGAAATCTTTTTGAGATTATTTTTAAATTGCAATTAGAAGGATACAAAGTAGTGTTAGCTCATCCTGAAAGGTATAATTATTATACAATGAAAGATTATGAGGAATTTATAAGTAGAGGGGTGATTTTGCAGATTAATTTCCTTTCGTTAATTGGTTATTATTCTCCTCAAGTAAAGAAAAAAACAGAATCTTTAATTAATTTAGGCATGGTGAGTTTGGTAGGGACTGATTGTCATAATATGAATCATGCTGAACTTTACAAAAAATGCCAGACTCAAAAAGCCTGGCATGATTTAGTAAATAGTGGAAAATTATTAAACGCTAATTTATAAACTAGCGCTTTGTGTATCTAGCTTTCTGTCCACTTTTTTAAATAAACCTTGTAATACTTTTCCAGGACCTACTTCAGTTACTGAGGATAAACCATCAGCAATCATTTGTTGCATAGTTTGTGTCCAAAGTACAGATACAGTAAGTTGTTTTTTTAAATTTTCTTTAATTTCTTCAGCATTAGTAATAGCTGTTGCTGTTACATTCTGGTAGATAGGACAAATTCCTTCAGTAAAATTAGTTTCGTCAATTGCTTGTTCTAATTCTGCTCTAGCAGGCTCCATAAGTAGAGAGTGAAACGCTCCACTAACAGGCAATTTAATTGCTCTTCTTGCTCCAGCTTCTGTTAATTTTTCACAGGCAATGTCAATTCCTTCATTACTGCCTGAGATTACCAATTGCCCTGGGCAGTTATAGTTTGCAGGAACAACCACTTCTTTAATTTCTTTACAGATATTTTCAACTAATTCATTTTCTAATCCTAAAACAGCAGCCATAGTTGATGGGTTTTGCTCACAGGCTTTTTGCATAGCTATTGCTCTCTTAGATACTAATTTTAATCCATCTTCAAAAGATAAATAGCCTGCGGACACTAAAGCTGAAAATTCACCTAAAGAATGCCCTGCAACCATTTCGGGTTTAAAGGAATTTCCTAATACTTTTGCTAAAATTACAGAATGCAAGAAAATTGCAGGTTGGGTTACTTTTGTTTGTTTTAGCGCTTCAGCATCTTCTCCAAACATAATATTGGTAATGGAGAATCCTAGGATTTCATTAGCTTTTTCAAATAGTTGCTTTGCATCAGCTGATGCTTCATAAAGCTCTTTTCCCATTCCAGGAAATTGGGCGCCTTGCCCAGGAAACACATATGCTTTCATAGTTTATTTTTTTAGTTTTTAGCTTTAGTCTGAAATTTAACATTTCAGCACTAAAATCTATTTTATCAAATTCATAAACTCTGCTCTTGTTTTTTCATCAGACATAAAGATGCCCGAAAAAGCAGATGTTGTTGTGGAGGAGTGTTGTTTCTGTACACCCCTCATTTGCATACAAAGGTGTTGTGCTTCAATTACTATTGCAACTCCTTTAGGATTTAAAGTGTCTTGCAAGCAATCTTTTATTTGGTCAGTTAACCGTTCCTGCACTTGCAATCTTCTTGAGAATACATCTACAATCCTGGGTATTTTGCTTAGCCCTACTATGTGTCCATTAGGGACATAGGCAATATGTGCTTTTCCAAAAAAAGGTAACATATGGTGTTCGCACATGGAATAAAGTTCAATGTCTTTCACCAAAACCATTTGACTGTAATCTTCAGCAAACATAGCCGATTTCAATATTTCAGTCGGGTTCTGTTTGTAGCCGTTAGTTAAAAAATCCATTGATTTTGCAACACGTTCGGGTGTCTTTAAAAGCCCTTCTCTTTCAGGATTTTCGCCAATCTCTGATAATACCGATTGAATACTCTCGGCTATTTTTTTATTATAAGTATCACTCATCTTTTTATAAATAGGTCGCAAATATACTACCTTTTCTTTTGGTATATTTGCCAAATGAAGATACTATTGGTTGTAGCTACTGAGCAGGAAGTTATTAAAGATAAATTCAAGGATTTTAACGTGCTGATTACAGGCATGGGAATGGTAAATACATCTATTCAAATCACTAAAGAATTAATGAAAGATAAATACGATTTAGTAATTAATATGGGTGTTGCTGGTTCTTTTTCTAAAGATTATGTAATAGGAGATGTTGTTGAGGTAGTAGAAGATAATTTTTCAGAATTAGGTTTTGAAGATGGAAATGATTTTGGTCAGTTTTCTGATTTTGTGACCAAATATAATGTTGCAGCTAAAACTAATCTGCAAAAAGTGAAAGGAATTACGGTGAATACCGTTCACGGAAATGAGCAATCAATATCTGAAATTGTAAATAGATTAAATCCTGATGTGGAAAGCATGGAGGGAGCAACTGTTTTTAAAGTCTGTAACGAATTTGAGGTTCCCTGCATTCAAATAAGAGCGATTTCTAATAATGTAGAAAAGCGCAGTAAGGCAAATTGGAATATGCCTTTAGCGATTCATAATTTAAATCATCAAGTAGCAAAAATAATTATGGAACTATGAAATTAACTTTAGGTTTTTCGCCTTGCCCAAATGATACTTTTATTTTTGATGCACTCGTTCATCATAAAATTGATACGGAAGGGTTAGAGTTTGAAGTGGTTTTTGCTGATGTAGAACAATTAAATAAGTGGGCTTTTCAAGCGAAATTGGATATTACAAAGCTCAGTTATAACGCTTTTACGCATTGTGTAAACGATTATGTGCTTTTGGATAGTGGTTCAGCACTTGGTAATAATTGTGGTCCGTTACTTATTAAGAAGCCAAATACGATTTTAACTAAGGATAGTAAAATTGCCATTCCTGGAAAATACACTACAGCCAATATGTTATTGAATATTGCTTTTCCCGAAAATAAGAATAAAGTAGAATCACTTTTTTCTGAAATTGAAAATCAGGTGCTTGAAGGTATAGTGGACGCAGGACTTATTATTCACGAGAGTCGATTCACCTATAAAGATAAAGGTCTGGATAAAGTAAGTGATTTGGGTGAGTTTTGGGAAATAGAAACAGCATTACCTATTCCTTTAGGTGGTATTGTAATGAAAAGAGAATTGCCTTTATCTGAGCAAAATAAAATAGCTAGAGTGCTAAGGAAATCAGTAATATATGCTTTCGCAAACCCTAATAGTTCGGCTGATTTTGTAAGGTGTCATTCACAAGAAATGGAGAAGGAAGTTGTGGATGCACACATTGCTTTATATGTTAATGATTATTCTATTTCCTTAGGAGAAAAAGGAAGGCGAGCAGTGGAGTTACTTTTTAAAAAATCAGGTCATTCGTTCGAAAATATTTTATTTTGCTAAATTTGCAGTATGAAAAAATACATATTTCTTTTATTGGTTTCCCCTTTTGTTCTAGCAGCCCAAAGCCTGTATAATCCACAAACTTTATATGATCAACCTGGAGGTCTTTTTGATGAAGATTCTCTTAGAGTAATTGATTTAGAGTTTTATGATTCAAATTATCATAGTTATTTAGTGAATTCATGGTATTATAATCCAGACGAGAGGATTCCTGCAACATTAACAATCAATGGAACTGTCTATGATAGTGTGGGAGTAAGGTATAAAGGGAATTCTACATTTTGCCTACCAAATGATAATTTAAATCCTAAGGTCCCATATAATATTGACATGAATTATTTCATTGATAACCAGCAGTTGTTGGATTATAATAAGATAAAACTAGCAAATGCATGGATGGACCCTACATTTGTAAAGCAGATTGTAAGTAGTAATATTTATAGGAAATATTTACCAACAGGAGAGTCTAATTTAGTAAAGCTAAATGTGCAAGGTAATTATGTGGGGCTTTATGTTAATGACGAATCTATTAATAAGCAATTCCTGAAAAAACATTTTGATGAAAAATCAGGACCATTATTTAAATGTGATAATATTGATAGGTTTTGTGATACTGCTAATGCACCTTCTGCAATGCCTCCTAATTTGTATTATATGGGTGATGATACAACTTTGTATTATGACAGTTATGATATGAAATCTGAGCAGGGATGGGAGGAACTAGTTAACTTTATAAAAGTTCTTGATTTAGATTTTCAAAATATAGATAGCGTTTTAAATGTAGACAGAACACTTTGGGCATTTGCTGTAAATCAGGTAATTCAAAATTTAGATTGTTATAACACTTATTACATTCATAATTATTATTTATATCAAACTAAAGATGGATTGTTTCAAATGATTCCTTGGGATCTTGATAATAGTTTTTCAGGAGCAATTATGGGTTTGGATTTTTGGAATCAATCTAATATATATGAGTATGACCCTTATTTTTCTGGACCTTCATTAGGAGGAGCAACGCAAGCATGGGACGAAAGACCTTTGTTGTATAAATTATTAAATAATCCACACTATAGAAAAATTTATACTGCCCATATAAATACTATAATTGAAGAGTCATTAGATACAAGTGCAATAAGAACTAATATCGACAATTTACAAGCATTGGCATATAATGCTGCATCTCAAGATTATAATAAAGCATTTTCAATGAGTGATTATTATAGTAATGTAGATGATCCATTATGGACAGGTTGGGGTTTCGGGGGAATATTGAGTACGATTAACGAGAGAAAACAATTCTTACTTAATCATCCTGAGATTTCTTTAGTCTCTCCAACAATTGATAATATAATGCTAAATGATAATTTGATAACTGCTGAGGTATTTAACGCAAATACTGTAGAACTATTAGCTACAACAAGTGAGTATAATTCCAAATTTCAATCTTTTTTAATGCTTGATAACGGAACGAATGGCGATGTAGTTGCTAATGATGGTACTTATTCTGCAGCTTTGCCATTTCAGTCTAGTGGGTTAGAAGTTAAGTTCTATATTAGATCCGAGAATAATGATGCTATAAAACTAAACCCTGAGCGAGCAGAGTATGAGTTTTATACTTATTCGCCAACGACAAGTATCTTGGATGCTACCTTTACTGAAGTTCCAACTCTCATTAAAATTACTGATATTTTGGGTAGGACCATTACACCAACTCATAATACCCCTTTGTTCTATATTTATAGCGATGGGAGTGTTAAAAAACGCTTTATTGCTAAATAAAAGCCAAACTTTTAATCCTTTAATTATAATATGAAGAAGAAAGAAAGAATAGCGTTAGTAATTGAGGGTGGAGGTTTTAAATCAGTTTTTACAGCAGGAGTTTTGGATGCATTCTTAGTAAATAAATTTAATCCTTTTGATATTTATATTGGGGTTTCTAGCGGAGCAATGTGTTTGTCTTATTATGTAGCGAGTCAATACAAAGCCTATTTTTCAATATCCAAAGATGTTTCTGTTGATAGGAAATTTTTAAGTTATAGGCATGCTTTATCAGAACAAGGGTATATGGATTTAAATTTCTTGACAAAATATGCAAAAAAAAGCAATCCCTTAGATTTACAGAAAATTAAAGAATCTACTGAGAATAAACAGTTTTATATTGTAGCTACAAATCTTGAAAATGGTGAGCCGGTTTATTTAGAGCCAAATCCAAAAAATCATTACAAGTGCCTACAAGCAACTTCTTCATTGCCTTTTTTTACTAAAGGTTCTTGTGAAATTAATGGAGTAAATTTTATGGATGGAGCATGGTCTGATGGAATACCAGCAAAGTCGGCAATTGATTTTGGAGCAAATAAAATAATTGTTATTAGGCCTAACCCTTTAGGCTATAAGGCAAACGGATTAAGTTATTTGGGGTTAGTTGCTGGCTACTGGTGGAAGAACAATCCAAAGATAAGGGATAATTTCTTTGAGGAGGGGAATAGATATAATGAATCGGTAGATTTTTTAACAAAAGATCATGAAGGCATTGAGATTCTACAGATATGCCCTGAGAGTTTTTTAAAATCAAATGTAGTGGGTACGAGTATTGATGATTTAAAGCATGATTATCATAATGGTTTAGAAAAGGGTATGGATTTCCTTAATACTTACTTTCAGTAAAAACCAGGTGCATTTTTAGTTAATACTTCTATTGTTATATTATCATTGGTAAAATATTTTTAAGCAGTTTAAATTATAAAATTAAATATGGAAAAGAAGAAGGTAACCGTTATGCAGGCGTTTAAGGAGTTTATTTGGCCTAGAAAAGGAATCGTTTTTGTTGGCTTAATTCTTATTGTAATCAGCCGATTAGCAAGTTTAGTCCTCCCTTTAAAAAGCAAAGAATTATTAGACGAAATTATTCCTAATAAGGATATGGATGCTTTAATGAGTATGGTGTTACTTGTTTCTGGTGCTGTTTTAATTCAAGCTGTCACCTCTTTTGCTTTAACAAGGTTGTTAAGTGTTGAAGCACAATTATTAATTTCTAAATTAAGAGCCAAAGTACAAAAACAAGTACTTTCTTTACCTATTTCCTATTTTGATAATAATAAATCAGGATCTTTAGTTTCCCGAATAATGAGGGATGTAGAAGGTGTTCGTAACCTTGTGGGTACGGGTTTGGTTCAATTATTTGGAGGGACAATTACGGCTATTATCTCTTTAGTACTATTGATTAATATTAGTGGAAAGATGACTTTATTGGTGCTTACTCCTGTTCTTTTATTTGCTGTAATTGCTTTAAAAGCTTTTAAATATATTCGTCCAATATTTAGGAAAAGGGGAATGATAAATGCAGAAGTTACAGGTAGATTAACTGAAACCTTAAATGGAGTTAGAGTCATTAAAGGGTTTAATGCTGAAGATCAAGAGAACATAAGTTTTGAAAAAGGAGTAGATCGTTTATTTCAGAATGTGAAAAAAAGTTTGACAGCTACAGCAATTATGACCAGTTCATCGGCCTTTTTATTGGGATTGGCTTCAGTGGGAATTATGGGAATGGGAGGTGCAATGATTATTGAAGGTACACTAACTATTGGTGATTTTTTGGCCTTCACTTTATTGCTTGGTTTTATGATTGCTCCTATTGTTCAGATGAGTAATATTGGAAGTCAACTTACTGAAGCATTTGCCGGTTTGGATAGAACAGAAGAAATTATGAATATGCAATCGGAAGCAAATGATGAATTGAGAACTATTGAGCTTAATAAGATTGTTGGGGATGTAGAGTTTAAGGGTGTTTCTTTTTCTTATGAAAAAGGGAAGGAGGTTGTACATAATATTAGTTTTAAAGCCGATAGAGGTTCAGTTACTGCTTTAGTGGGCTCTTCTGGTTCGGGTAAATCAACCCTTGCAAGTTTAGTGTCTAGTTTCATTAATCCTGATTCAGGTGTTATTTTAATTGATGGGAATGATATTTCAAAAGTAAGTTTGAATTCGTTTAGAAGCCAGTTAGGAGTTGTTTTGCAAGACGATTTTTTGTTTGAAGGAACTATACGCGATAATATTCTTTTTCCAAGACCTAATTCAAGTGAAGAGCAAGTCTTGGAGGCTGTTAAGGCTGCTTATGTTAATGAATTTACTGACCGTTTTGATGATGGCTTAGATACATTGATTGGAGAAAGAGGGGTAAAACTTTCTGGAGGTCAAAGGCAGAGAATTGCAATTGCTAGGGCTGTATTGGCTAATCCTAGGATTTTAATTTTAGATGAAGCAACATCTAATCTGGATACAGAGAGTGAATCTTTAATACAAAAAAGTTTAGCTGATCTTATGAAGGGGAGGACTACTTTTGTCATTGCTCACCGTTTAAGTACTATTAGGCAAGCCAATCAAATATTAGTTATTGAGCATGGTAAAATTGCGGAACAAGGCAATCATAATGAATTGATAGAAAGTAAAGGCAGATACTTTGATTTGTTTACTTATCAGAGTAGAATATAAAATAGCTTAATTATATTCGTAAAAAAAATACCACTTCTAAAGTAGTATTTTTATATGCTCAGGGCCTTGTGTTAATAATTTCAATTTATTTTAAAATAAATCTATCCTATTTATTTTTCTTTGCTCTCTTTTCTGCTTTTTTTTCTTTTGCGGATTTAGCAGGTGCTTTTTTAACACTTTTCTTTGAGTCTTGTCCTTTTCCCATGATATGTTTTTTAAATTTTTGTCTTTAGTTTGTCAAAGTTACAAATATAAAAAATATAACCCAATAAATGAGTGGGTTTCTTTTTGGTGAGCCTTACTGTTCTTATTTCTAACTTCTTTTTATAAAATATTAAGTAAGTTTGTCATCTGATACTATTTAAATCTGAATAATTATAAAATACTATGTTTACAAAAATTATTGTTTTAGGAATTTATGTTGCTATTCTATTCTTAATTGGAATACTCGCTTCTCGTAGAGTAAAAAGTATGAGCGATTATTATTTAGGGGGTAAAAAAATGGGTTTCTGGGCTGTTGCTTTTTCTGCTAGAGCAACTGGTGAATCTGGATGGCTCTTAATTGGCCTAACAGGAATGGGAGCAATGGCTGGCTATTCTGGGTATTGGGTTGTTGTTGGTGAATTGCTTGGAGTTTATATTTCCTGGCAATTTATGGCCAAGCGATTTAAAAGGTGGTCTGACGAATATAAAGCCATTACTATACCCGATTACCTTCAAAGTCATTTCAAATCATCTACTAACACGCTTAGAATTATCTCGGCTTCTTCACTTGTAGTTTTTGTTGTTATTTATGTGGCTTCTCAAATGGATGTAACTGGAATTGCCTTTGAATCAATGCTTAATATTGACTATCGAATAGGTGCTCTAGTTGGTTTCTGCATTGTTCTACTCTATATTTTTGTTGGTGGATTTGTAGCTGCGGTTTGGTCAGATATGTTTCAAGGTATTTTAATGTTCTTTGGCTTGGTTTTACTGCCGATTGTTGTTTGGTTTTCAATGGATCATGGAGCTGGAATTACTGAGGGATTGAATGCTATTGATCCCACGCTAACTCAAATAATGGGGAGAAGTGATGACGGATGGATGAACCTTTTTACAATTCTTGGTTTCTCAATGATTGGACTGGGCTTCTTAGGATCTCCTCAAGTTTATGTTCGTTTTATGTCCATTAAAAGCGAAAATGAGATTGATAAAGGAAAGTGGGTTGCATTACTTTTTACTCTTTTAACAGATGCTGCAGCAGTAACAATTGGAATTCTTGCTCGTATTTTATACACAAAACAAGGGCAGGACCCTGAAGCAATATTAGGGACAGGTGGTGAAAATGTTTTAAGTATTATAACCCATGATTTTTTACCCACAATATTAGTAGCAATATTTATTGCGATTGTACTTTCCGCAATTATGTCAACAATTGATTCTCTTCTTATTCTTGCTTCTAGTGCTATTACTCGCGACTTCTATCAAAAAATATTCAGGCCTGATTTAAAAGATGAGGATTTAACTAATTTTTCTAGAGTAGTTACTGTTGGGATGGCATTGGCTGCACTGGGGATTGCCAGTTTATTATACTATTTGTATCCTGATAGGCAGGTTTTTTGGATTATGATTTTTGGTTGGTCTGGAATTGCCGCCACTTTCTGCCCGGTGATTATTCTATCTCTTTTCTGGAAAGGATATTCTGAAAAAGGAGCTATTGCTTCTATGATTACAGGCTTTATTTCTGTGATATTATTCAAGTTTGTATTTTCTAATATTGGAGGAATAGGGGCATATTTGAAAGAGTTAGATGTTTTAGCACCTTCTTTCGCCTTGGCAATGATTGTAGGTTATATTGTTTCAAAAATATTCCCTCCCGAGAATACTGAAAGTGCTATAGATACTCAGTAATTTATGAAAAAAATATTATTTCTTTTCTTTTCTGTTTCAGTTTTCTTTTCATGTAATAATGATAAAAAGGTTTATGAAAAGAACTTAAACCACTTTAAAAATCTAATTGAAGATATCAATATTTATTTTATTGACTCAACAATAAATAATCTTGAGATATCTAATTACTATACTGATGATTTTGTTTTTTATTCCTATCCAGCAGGTCATAAAAAAGGAGTGCAATCAGCTAAAGTTGATTATATTAATAATCTTAATCAGATGAAAAAAATGAATATGTCAATTAACATTGGTCATTCCATTTATTTACCTGGAATTAATGATGAATCACATGAGTTAGATGGGAGTGTTCGCTTGTATTATGGAGCGACTATTTCTATTGATACAAATAGTGTTGAATTCTCTGGATACCAAACAATAAATTTTGAAGAAGGCAAGATTTCTGGAATTTGGGAATGGGCAGATTACGGGGGGGTGAGTAGTCGATTAAATCATTTTATGAATTAGAAAAACCCACTCAATTGAGTGGGTTTCTTTTTAACCCCTTCCTATTGTAAGTGTGGATTATGCTCCTTTTCATATCCTATTGTAGTACTCGGTCCGTGCCCGCAATACACCTTTGTTTCATTATCTAACGTAAATAGTTTACTTGTAATGCTTTCAATGAGCGAATTATGATCTCCTCCTGGCAAATCAGTACGCCCTATACTTCTTTGAAAAAGTACATCTCCAGCAATTACTAAATTGTTTTCTTGGCTATGCAAACAGATATGTCCTGGTGCATGCCCTGGTGTAAAT
>Ga0308018_10001357_pt1 | contig 11456 bp, 7 predicted proteins | sample Neamet282_FD_203130 | JGI IMG/M metagenome (GOLD analysis project Ga0308018, IMG submission 203130) | Marine microbial communities from water near the shore, Antarctic Ocean - #282 | ecosystem: Environmental > Aquatic > Marine > Unclassified | place: Southern Ocean | collected 2014-10-01
GAGTTCCCTTACCAAATCAGCTTCGGCCTTGGGCTTGAGCCCGGTGCGTCTCGCCAACACGATAGTAAGGATGAGCAATAAAGTAAGTTGGGTAGTAAAGGCTTTAGTCGAAGCTACACCAATCTCCTGACCTGCCTGGGTAAGAATGCTGAAGTCTGATTCCCTTATCAGGGAGCTTGTTGCCACATTGCATATGGCGAGGCAGCCAACATAGGAAAGCTTTTTGGCAAATCTCAATGCAGCTAGCGTATCGGCAGTTTCGCCGGATTGAGAAACAGTTACTAACAGAGTGCCTTCAGGGACGATGATATCGCGGTAACGGTAGTCGCTCGCTATGTCGACCGAGCATGGTATTCGAGCAATAGATTCGAACCAATACTTGGCAACATGTCCAGCATGAAAACTGGTACCACATGCCACAATTTGTACATGCTTAACCTTGTCGAACACAGCAGGGGCTTTTGCGCCGAATGCGTTTTCCAATACTTTTTCCCCGGCGATTCTGCCATCGAGAGTATCTCGAATAACCTGAGGCTGTTCATAGATCTCCTTGAGCATGTAATGGCGATACTTGCCCTTGTCCGCATCGTTACGATGGCTCTTAATCATGCTGATAGGACGTTTAACCTTGCGTTGGCCGTTCCAGATATCAATTTTATGAAGAGTAACTTGAGCTATGTCACCTTCCTCCAGATAGATAAATCGGTCTGTCACTTGACCGAGTGCCAGAGGGTCAGAGGCGACAAAGTTTTCTCCTATTCCTACACCTATCACAAGGGGGCTACCGGAACGAGCTACAATTAGCTTGTCGGGCTCAGTGACATCTGCAACACAGATGCCATAAGCCCCCTCAAATTGTTTTACCGCCTTGTGCACTGCAGAAAGTAAAGATACTTTGCCACCCTTTCTTTCAGAATGGATCAAATGGACTATGGTCTCGCTGTCAGTTTCACTGACGAACTTGTAGCCCTTCTTGGTTAGCTTTGCTCGTATAAGCTCATAGTTCTCTATAATACCATTATGGACTACCGCGATTTGCTTATCACTGCAGTGAGGATGAGCATTGATCTTTGTTGGTTTGCCGTGAGTTGCCCAGCGCGTATGAGCAATTCCTACCTGCCCTAGAAGCGACTTCTTCTTTGCAGATTGCGCCAGCACACCAACTTTACCGGCCGCCTTCAGGGTTTCTACTTTTCCCTGAGGCTCGTTCAAGAGAGCTATTCCAGCTGAATCATAGCCTCGATACTCCAGTCTCTTTAGACCTTCAAGCAAGATTTCACTGACTTCCCGTTCTGCGATTGCGCCTACTATGCCACACATTGTTTTCTGTCCTGCCGGAATTTCTAGTTACCGGTCACTTTATTAGCTTGATATTCGCTGTAAGGAGAGCCTGCTCCAAGCTTTGATATTGTATTATGCCGCATAGATTAACAAAAAAATGGGAAGCCGCTTTGCAAATATTTGTCTACTTGAGAAATTTAGATATTCATGGGCTCCGGAACAGCACTATTTTCTCTCGAAACCACTGCATGACAAAGAGAATAGTCGTTAGAATCCTCGCGCGGTTCTGGTCAGTAAATGATATCAGGCTCAAGCGGATAAAATAAGATGGGGCCAGCTCTCGTGCCGGTAAGGGTAGGTAGAAAAGAATCGGTAGAGCCAGCACCGAAGTTATTGCCGTAGTCACGTCCATAATAATGAGCCGGTCGCCACTTACTTTGATCATGGCGTTCCAGGTGGCGTGAAGCAGAGTTGCAAATAGTGCAGCTGAAAGGATTAGCGGTGACATCGAGGGAGTTCCAAGGACGACGACCTGCAGGGACCTTCAGGTCGCCTCATAGTAAGGCTTTGCGAGGTTGGATCACTATCGCGTTCTGTTGCTCTTTCTTAGATCGAGTCTAAACGATAAAACTAAACGCCGTACATTGTAGAGCCACCAACCACCGTTCTAACAATCTCGATGTTCTTGATAGTGTCTGGGTCAACGTCGTGGGGGTTGTCAGCCAGAATTACAAAGTCGGCTAGCTTGCCGGCGCTGATGCTGCCCTTAATATTCTCTTCGAAGGACGCGAAGGCGCCATTCATTGTGCAAATCTTCAGTGCCTGATTCAGCGTGATTCGCTGATTCGGTCCCCACACACGGCCGTCGAAATCTTTTCGCGTCACCATGCTCTGCAATGCCATCAAGGGCTCATAGGGCCCTGGCGTGTAGTCCGAGGCAGGGGCGACTGGAATGTCATAGTCAAGAAATGACTTGTGCGCAAACATCCAAGCCATCTTGTCCTGTCCGTACTCCACCCATTTGTTGCCGTGATAATGCACGTAGGTATAGAACGGTGCCGGGATGACGCCCGCAGCCTTAATGCGTCGTAAAATAGAAGGGTTCACTAGAGAGCAGTGTTCGATGCGATGTCTCGCATCAGGTCGAGGCCACAGCGACTGCACTCTCTCGTAGGCATTCAACACCATGTCTATGGTGACATCGCCATTGGCGTGTATGCCTATCTGAAAACCATTGCGATGTGCGTTCTCAACCGCCTCATGAATTTCTTGCTGCGACATGGTGAGAATACCGTAGTCATCTGGGCGACCCACATAGGGAGTGCTCATGCGCATGGTGCGCTCCGATGCGGAACCGTCTGCCATGAATTTAACCGCACCTATACGAAACACTTCATCGCCGAAACCGGTGCGCACGCCAGCGTTGACTAAGTCCTCGAAGAGCTGGCCGCGTGGGAATAGACACACGCGGAAACGCATATCGCCCGCGTCGCGCGCATCCTGAAACGCGATCATATCGTTGCGAGCGCCGCCGGTTTGTTGCACCGAGGTTAGGCCGGCTTTGGTCATCAATTCAGATATCAGCTTAACGCCATCGCGGCGCTGTTCTCTGGTAGAGGTGGAAGGAATCATTCCTCTGAATACGTCTCGGGCTCGTTCCGCTACGAGCCCAGTTAGCACACCATTGGAATCTCTATAGAAACGGCCATCATCAGGATCGGGAGTCTCTGCGGTAATACCAGCCAGCGCCAGGGCCATGCTGTTATAGACACCTGTGTGACCGCCACGATGGCCGACCACCACTGGGTTGTTTGGAGCTACTTCGTCAATGTCGAATCGGTTTAGCGGACGACCTTCGGCGAGTTTAGTATCGTCATATTTGAAACCTCTTACCCACTCACCATCGGGCGTTGCATCCGCTCGTTGTCGCAGTGCGCCCTTTATTTCAGCGATGGAGCGCATATCGACATTGACCTGCACTAGTTCGTTCACGCCCGCGCCCGAGGCATGAGTGTGCGCATCTATAAATCCAGGCGTAACTGTCATGCCTTCAGCATCGATAATTTCTGTTCTCGAAGTCGCCAGATTTCTGATGTCTGCACTAGAGCCTACTGCAGTAAAGCGATCGCCTTTTACGGCGAACGCTTCGGCCATGGGTTGATTGCTATCTACCGTGATTACGCGTGCATTTAACACGACATAGTCAGGAGCAGCTGACTGCAGAGGTTCTGGTGCAGCGGCAGCCAATGCAGACTGAGTTGGAAGTCCAATACCAACTGCCGCTAGCGCGCTGCTAGAGGCGATGAATTTTCGTCGAGAGAACTTGCGAGAGTTGCCAGGAGTTTTAGTGTACTTGGTCATGCGGGCCCCTAATCATTGAAGAAGGTTTTTGCTAGCGAAGTAAGCTTTGTGCAACTGCTGACTAACTATAGTCCTTGTACTATCGAAGAGAAAGCTTATCTGAGTGCCCTCGAGACTATTCGAATTTCCCGGCCCGAGATCGTTGCAAAATATTGCCGGTAGAACTACACTTATATTACGAAATTAGTTACGTAACTAATTACATAATAGGTGTAACTATGCTGCAACTCTATGAGAATAAAGGGAAAATAGCCTTAGGAAGTCGCCTCAAACAACTGAGTGAGATGCTCGCAGAACAGGTGGCTAGGGTTTATGAACTGTATGAAGTAGACCTCGATCCGAAATGGTTCCCCGTTTTTTACATGCTGAAATCGGGAAGCTGCCTGCCAATTACGGTTATCGCTGAAGCAATCGGTCACTCCCATGCGTCCGTCAGCAAGATAGCGAAGGAGATGACTGCTGCAGGGATTCTCAAGAGTGAGAAATTGGCTGGCGATGCACGAGTTAACCAAGTTTGTCTTACGGATAAGGGGCGCTCACTTCTCCCTTTGTTTGATCGCCAGACCGGTGACATGGAGGCAGTGGTCGACGAACTGCTAGGCCAATGCCAGCATAATGTCTGGGAGGCTATTTCGGAGGTCGAATACCTTCTGGAAGAAAAAGACCTCTTCTCCCGAGTGAGAGATAAATATTTGAACAGGGACAGAGAAAATATTGAGTTGATCGAATACAGGGTCGAGCATGCCACAACTTTTCGTGATCTAAACTACGAGTGGATCAACAAGCATTTCGAAGTTGAAGAGTCCGACTCGGCAATGCTCGAAGATCCGGAAAAACACATAATCGCGAAGGGTGGCTACATTGTGATCGCCACATATAAGAGTAGCGTGGTGGGTACCTGCGCGTTGATTCGCCATGACGCTAGTCGCGCAGAGTTAGCGAAGATGGCAGTGGATGACAGTGTTAAGGGTAAGGGCATCGGCTACTTATTAGGCCAGCGCTGTGTTGATAAGGCTCGAGAGTTAAATTTTCGAGAGGTATTTCTCGAGAGCAACACCAAACTTACGCCGGCAATAAATTTATACAAGAAGCTTGGTTTCAAGCGGATCGTAGGCGAGCCATCTCCCTATGCGCGCTGCAATATCCAGATGTTGCTGACCTTCTTCGATTGAGCCGAAAAACCTGCTATCGAATGGTGTAACTTGCTGTGCTGGAAGGTATTATCGACCTAACACTCATGCAGCGAAGATCGACAGAGGAATTCCATGGTCGAGAAATACTCGATGATTATCATCTACTTCGGAATATTGATATTTCTGGGGTATCGCGCGTCAAAACGCGTCAAAAGCATGCGTGACTTCGTGGTTGGCGGCAAGTCTCTCAGCTTCTGGGTTGCCGCCTTTTCTGCACAGGCAACGGGCGAATCCGCATGGCTATTGCTGGGCCTCACAGGCATGGGCGCGATGCTCGGCTTCAGTACCTATTGGGTAGTGGTCGGAGAACTGTTCGGTGTAGGTGTCGCCTGGTTCTTTATGGCGAATCGCTTTAAGCGTCTTACCGATAAATACGATTCGATCACAGTGATCGACTATATGGGCAGTCGTTTCAAGTCCAAGACTAATGTGCTGCGACTAGTTTCCTCAGTTGCGCTTTCAATCTTCGTACTAATATATATATCGGCGCAAATCGACGCGACCGGCTCCGCCTTCGAGAGCTTTCTCGGTTGGAATTATCACACCGGCGCAGTAGTCGGTTTCGTGGTGGTTGCTACCTATTGCATCGCTGGAGGTTTTCTTGCTGCAGCTTGGACCGATATGTTTCAGGGAGCCATGATGCTGGTGTGTCTCATGCTGTTGCCAGCAGTGGCCTACCTCTCGTTGTTCAATAGCGGTTCTATTTATGACGGTCTCTATGCGATAGAGCCCGGGCTGGTCAGTATATGGGGAGCGGGAGGCTTCACGCTGATGAACGTAGCAGCAGTGGTCGGCATGATGTTAATCGGCCTTGGCTTTCTCGGCTCGCCGCAAGTGTTTGCCAGGCTCATCGCAATTCGCAGCGAAGACCAAATTAATCGCGGCAAGTGGGTCGCCATGTTGTTTACACTTCTGGTGGATTTCTCTGCCGTTAGTATCGGTGTATTAGGCCGTTATATATTCACTACACAAGGTGTCGAGCCCGATACGGTGTTAGGCAATGGCGCGCAGAATGTACTTTCTGAGTTAGTCGAATTTACATTTCCACCGCTAATAGTAGGCTTATATGTTGCTGCGGTTTTGTCTGCGATTATGTCCACCGTATCATCGTTGCTGGTTATGGCGGCTGGGTCTGTGACTCACGATCTGTATGCGAAAATCGTCAATCCAGACTTGACCGATTCGCAGGCGGCAAGGTTATGCCGCGTCATAACAATTGTATTTGCCATTCTCTCCCTCGGTCTAGCCATTACAGTTTCGATCGCGTCACCAGAGCGAACTATATTCTGGTTCGTTATTTTCGGTTGGGCGGGAATAGCGGCTACGTTCTGCCCGATGATGCTTATGTCACTCTTCTGGACTCGATTCACGGAGAGGGCAGCGATTGCCTCAATGATTGCCGGTTTCTCCATGACGATGATTTGTAAGTTTGTCATTCAGGATATGGAGTTCATTGGGCCTATTTTTGTCGCGCTAGAAACAATGCCGCCATCGTTTCTTTCTGCGTTGATAGTTGGCTATATCGTCACCATTGTTTGGCCTGATGATGAATTGGCCGCACAGTATCAGGCTGACCTAGATAGCATAGGGCATGGTCTGGGCGGCATCGAGGCTAAGCAAGTGGAGCCGGTAGTTAATAACTAGTCCAAATTTATATTAAATGAATGAATGAATGAAGGAAGGAGGATCTCCGTGACCCTGAGTAGAGAACAACTCGAAGCACACTGGATGCCGTTTACCGGCAATCGACAATTCAAAGACCATCCAAGAATGATGGCCTCTGCTAAAGGTGCGTACTATCTTGATGCAGACGGCAGGAAGATATTCGATGGTCTTTCCGGTCTGTGGACCTGTGGTCTAGGCCATGGCCGCGAAGAAATTACCGCCGCTGTAAGTGCTCAGATGTCCAGCTTGGATTACTCGCCAGGTTTTCAATATGGGCATGAGCTTTCATTCGAACTTGCGAATAAAGTGGTAGAGCTGACTCCTTCAAAATTAGATCATGTATTCTTTACAGACTCTGGATCTGAAACAATAGATACCGCATTGAAGATGGCGCGCGGTTATTGGCGCAGCAAAGGCCAGCCAGGGAAGTCTAAGTTTATAGGCCGAATTAAGGGCTACCATGGCGTTAACTATGGCGGTGTTGGTGTGGGTGGCATTGGATTCAACCGCAAAATGTTCGGTCAGTCTGTGGATGCAGATCACATGTGTGACACCTTGCTGGATGAAAATAAATTTAGTCGAGGTATGCCCGCAGTGGGAGCGCACCTTGCTGATGAATTAGAGCAGTTGGTGCAGCTGCATGATGCCTCGAACATTGCCGCAGTTATTGTCGAACCCTTGTCGGGCACCGCAGGTGTCTTGCCGCCTCCGGTTGGCTACTTGAATCGACTGCGTGAGATTTGCGACAAGCACGACCTGCTATTGATTTTCGATGAGGTTATCACCGGCTTCGGTAGAATGGGTTCAATGACCGGCGCAGAAGAGTTCGGAGTGACACCGGACATCATGACTCTTGCTAAGCAGATTACCAACGGCACTATTCCATTAGGCGCTGTAGTAGTTGGGTCTGAACTGTATGACACTTTCATGGATAACGGCGGCCCAGACTATATGGTTGAATTTCCCCATGGTTATACCTACTCCGCACATCCTGTCGCCTGTGCCGCAGGTATAGCTGCACTAGATGTATTGGTCGATGAGAAGTTGATTGACAATGTGAAGAGCATGTCTTCTAAGTTTGAGGCTGCGGTACATTCGTTGAAAGGTAGCCCTTTTGTGACAGACATTCGCAACTACGGATTGTCTGCAGGTATTTCACTGGAGCATTACCCCGGTGAGCCATTGCGTCGTCCATTCGAAGTCGGGCTGAAATGTCTAGAGAAGGGCTTCTATGTGCGATGGGGCGGGGACACAATTCAATTGGCGCCACCGTTCATCGTCGACGAGAAGCAGATCGATGATCTAATTAATGCAGTAGGAGAGTCATTGCATGAGTTCAATTGAAGCGATTGAGACACTAGGACATTACATCAACGGTCGAGTGAAAGACGGTAGTGTCGAGACGCTCGATATCTATAATCCGGCAACGGGTAAGCTGGCTAAAAAGCTAGCCTGTGCTGCGCAGCATCAACTAGAAGAGGCGATCGCCGCGGCTAGCTCCGCCTTCGCAGCCTGGCGCAACACTCCGCCGCAAAAGCGCGCGCAGATACTCTTTCGTTTTAAACAGCTGTTAGAGGCGAACATTGATGAGATCTGTCAGGTGATCACCGCCGAGCACGGCAAGGTATTGGATGATGCTCGAGGCGAGATTATTCGGGGAATCGAAGTTGTTGAATACGCCTGCGGCATTTCTGAGCTACTCAAGGGTGAGCATTCCAAGAATGCAGGACCCGATATAGATAGCTGGTCAGAATTTCAGGCGTTAGGTATCGTGGCGGGTATCACCCCTTTTAATTTCCCCGCCATGGTTCCCATGTGGATGTTCCCCATGGCGATTGCCTGCGGCAATACGTTTATTCTCAAGCCGTCGGAGCGAGATCCCAGTGCTTCACTGTTGCTGGCGAAGCTGTTTACCGAGGCGGGGTTGCCAGATGGCGTCTTCAATGTGGTTAATGGAGATAGGCGCGTGGTGGAGTTGATATTGGATGATCCGCGTATACAGGCAGTGAGCTTTGTTGGCTCCACGCCGATCGCAGAATCAATCTATCAGCGAGCGAGCAAGGCAGGAAAGCGTGTGCAGGCGTTGGGTGGCGCCAAAAATCACGCCGTCATCATGCCCGATGCAGACTTGGATAACGCGGTAAATGCGTTGATGGGTGCTGCATATGGCTCTTGTGGTGAGCGTTGCATGGCGATTTCCGTGGCTGTTTGTGTGGGTGAGGAAACTGCAGACAAAGCTGTCGCTGCGCTTGCCAGTCGAGTGAAGGACTTGAAAGTAGGTCCTGGTACAGACATCGAAAATGATATGGGGCCACTCATAAGCGCGGATGCGCTTGAACGTATCAATGCCTATATAGGGCAGGGTTTGGACCAGGGTGCTGAATTAGTTGTCGATGGCCGTGGCCTAAAGGTTGAGGGAAGCGAAGATGGATATTTCATCGGCGGTAGTCTGTTCGATGAGGTGAGTGAGACGATGAGCATCCACACCGATGAAATTTTCGGGCCAATATTATGTGTCATGAGAGTTGAGGATCTGGATCAGGCTATGTCGATCATCAACAGGCACGAATACGGTAATGGTACTTGTATCTTTACGCGCGATGGTGCCGCGGCACGCTATTTTTCTGATCATATCCAGGTCGGCATGGTAGGTGTGAACGTGGCACTGCCCGTACCCGTTGCGAGCCATAGTTTCGGCGGATGGAAGCGTTCGCTATTCGGTGACCTCAATATCTATGGTCCCGATTCGATTCGCTTTTATACTCGCAGGAAGACAATGACGCAGAAATGGCCTGCTCAAGGTGATAGCGAGGGAACGTGGTTCTCTTTTCCGTCTAGTTAAACATTCGCGTAGATTTAATATTTTTCTAAAACCAGCGTACAATAGAGACCGAACTTTTTCTTGAAATTAAATCATCGTATTAAGGTTCTACGATTGAAATTACAGAGTCAAAAAAGAGCCAAAAATTTTATAGCTATGTTTATTCTACCGTCTAGCAATCGCGTTATTGCGTTACTTATTGCTTGTCTGCTGCTGGCAGGCTGCTCAGGGACTAACCTCGCGAACCGTCCTGCAAATAACCTCTACTGCGACAATTTTGTTCTCTACGAAATGTGCGCGCGTGACAGCAATCGCGACGGCATAGTCGACTATACTTATTTCCAAGAGAGTAAAGAAATATTCATGTACCGAGACCGGCTTCCACGGCGTATACCTGCAGGTTTTGGAGTGCACCGCTGTGCTATGCCAATGGAGGAGGATTTAATAGCAACCACTTCGCGCGTTTTTTACATAGACGAGTCGTCATCGTTACTCGAAAAGACCGATATTCGTGGCGCTATGATGCTCAAGTATATGACGAAGTTGCCTGAGGTGACGGCCTGTAATATGCGTGCGGAACAAGCATTGGCCGACGACTAGATAGCAACCTTTAACCCTTTTTTTAGCCATTCTTGTGAAGTGATTATTAAGCTGCCCGGTTGCTGATCATGGCTGAGATTAATTTGGGGATTTTGTTGATATCGTAAGGCTTAGCGACCACGCCGATATTGTCTGACTGTGCAGCCTTGTTCACGAGAGCCTCCGCATTTTCTTCGCCATTTCGATGCCACTGCACAATGACTACCATTCGCTTGTAGGCTAATAATATCACCGCTTTTGAGGGCTAACTGGACTGCAGGGCCCTCAGTGAAGGGTTCCAGTCTGTGGGTTTTTCCATTTGTGCGAATCTCGCAGGCAGTCTCTAGACTCAAGCTACAAATTCAAGGAATTCCAAACCTAATGAGACTACTAGTAGTCCTAATTACATTAATTGGGTTGGCGATGTCTTAGCTAGACCAGTTGGCATAGTCACCTGAGGTATTTCTGCATCGAAGACTTAACGACATTCCAAACCGAGATGACGAGCCTGACCGGCATGTCGCGTCGATAGGTCTTTGTGGGAGGTTCATTGCGTATTGAATTTCTGTTAGGCAGAAGTTACTGTCTGACAGTATCCTAACTACAACTGTAACCGTTTACGGAACTAATGGGGTGAGCATGGGCAGCAAACTACGATTTCTGATGGCAACTATTGCTGGCACGGCTTTAGTTGGAATGAGCCAGTTTTCTTTGGCGCAGGATGCCGATGACCCGATTGCAAATCTGGTCTCCCGCTTAGACCTAGAAACTTACAAAACGACTCTCAAGGGTTTGACCCAATTTGGTGATCGTCGCCAAGGCACTAGCCGCAATGCAGCGGCGGTCGACTGGATCGAAGAGCAGCTCATTTCCTACGACTGCAGCAATGTCGAAAGAGTCCACTACACATTTATCACACGTCCACGCGGCGCCGGCCGCAGAGCAGCTGCAGATACTCCCGATCTTACTACTCCTTCGGGGGGGCTGGTTGGCCGCAATGGAAGTGGCCCAGGCGGCAGTTCCATTTATGGTTATCGCTCGCCTACCGGCGTGAATCGCGACTTAGAGGCCCAGCCAGATGAAAGGATTCGATTACTGAATGCAGAGGAGCCGGTGGATGGCCCTCGTTCTGAAGTATACTGTACGAAAATAGGGACTACGCGCCCTGACGAGATGTATATCGTGAGCGCTCATATGGATGGTCACGGTGTAAACGAAGCGGTTAACGATGATGGGTCCGGCACGGCGCTGGTTATGGAGCTCGCGCGTATCATGAGCGCACCCGGAGTCAAGACTGAACGCTCCATACGCTTCGTTTTGTGGAACAACGAGGAGACAGGTCTTAACGGGTCATCTGCCTATGTTGAACAGCGCAAAGACTTGCAGGGTATCGAAGAGCCGGCAGGCTCTGGCAATTATCCGGAACCGACTTGGCTAGGAATGATTCAGCACGACATGATGCTTTGGGATCATGGTGCGCCGCGTGCCGACGGGACGGTGAGTTGGGATCAGCGTCCAGAAGCGGATGTGAATATCGAGTTTCAGTCTGTTTCTGA
>Ga0308018_10001362_pt1 | contig 11428 bp, 12 predicted proteins | sample Neamet282_FD_203130 | JGI IMG/M metagenome (GOLD analysis project Ga0308018, IMG submission 203130) | Marine microbial communities from water near the shore, Antarctic Ocean - #282 | ecosystem: Environmental > Aquatic > Marine > Unclassified | place: Southern Ocean | collected 2014-10-01
AAGCGCGCGTCGCTAGTTACAACGCCATTTTTAATGGGCACGTTAAGGTCTTCACGGATCAACACTCGCTGGCCACGTAAATCTAAGTCGGTCATTTTAATGATGGTCATGGATTTTCCTGAGGAGTTAATATGTCTGTATTAAGCATAGCCAAGGCTACATCAATCATACGATTAGCATAGCCCCATTCATTATCGTACCAAGCTAGAATTTTGATTAGCTGGCCCATCTTCATTGTTTGAGTGGAGTCAAAGGTAGCTGATTTTGAGCAGTGATTAAAATCGATAGATACTAATGGTTGTTGATTATAGCCCAGTACATCATGGTTATCTTTGGCCACAGCATCGGCCATAATTTGATTAACTTCAGCTACAGTCACATCACGGCTCGGGCGAAATACAAGATCCACCACAGACACATTGATAGTGGGGACTCTCATGGATATACCGGTGATTTTGTCTGCCAATTCTGGCAATACCCAGCCCAAGGCTTCGGTGGCATGGGTAGAGGTAGGTATCATGGATTGGGTGGCTGAACGGCCACGCCGCAGGTCGGTCTTATCGATGACTGTGTCAGTGAGTACCTGGCCATTGGTATATGCGTGAATAGTAGTCATTAGGCCATCTTCAATACCAATGGAATCATTTAATGGTTTGAGTACAGGGGCCATACAATTGGTGGTGCAAGAGGCATTCGAAACAATACGGTGAGAAGGTTTAAGCTGATCATGGTTAATGCCATAAACCACTGTAAGGTCGACATCAGTTCCTGCAGCAGCACCAATTAACACCTTGCCCGCTCCAGACGCGAGGTGCTGTTCAGCAAGAACACGCTCACTCATCTTGCCTGAGCATTCCATCACTAGGTCTATATCTAAATCGCCCCAAGGCAACGCAGAGGCATCACTTACTTGTAGCAAGTCGATATTGATTGTGGCGGTAGCCGTGGCATCGTTAGGAACCACGGACATGCCTTGGTCTGTAGCTTCTATGGTTGCAGGAAAAGCGCCATGTACCGAGTCATAGCGCGTTTCATAAACTACAGATTCGGCAATACCTAAGTCATTAATGGCCACCACCTGCAACTCATGTTGCAGGCCACGTTCCACAATGGCGCGCAGCACTGCACGACCAATGCGACCATAACCATTGATCGCAATGCGTTTAGCTTTATGCATAATAATGAACGAGTTACAGTAATTCAGTGACGGTAGCAGCAATTTTATCTGCTGTGAAACCATACATCTCGAACAATTCATTAGCAGGTGCAGACGCACCAAAATCAGTCATACCAATCACTTTGCCAGTTAAACCAACATACTTGTACCAGTAATCGGCATGAGCAGCTTCAACCGCAACACGAGCGGTAACAGAAGCAGGTAGAACCTGTGCCTGATAGGCTGCATCTTGACGTTCAAACAACTCCGTACACGGCATAGACACCAAACGCACCTTGCGGCCTTGGGCAGTAAGGGCATCTGTAGCTTTTTGGGCAATGCCAACTTCAGAACCCGTAGCAATAATGATAGCTTCTGGAGTACCGTCACAGTCTTGTAAAATGTAACCACCACGAGCCACGTTAGCTAACTGGGCGTTATCACGCTGCTGGTGTGGCAAGTTTTGACGCGAGAAGATCAAGGCCGAAGGGCCATCTGTACGCTGTAGAGAGGTCTTCCAAGCCACGGCAGATTCAACCGTGTCACATGGACGCCATGTGTCTAAATGTGGCGTTAAACGTAGGTTGGCAATCTGCTCAACAGGCTGATGCGTTGGGCCATCTTCACCCAAACCAATCGAATCGTGGGTATATACAAATAACACACGCTGGCGCATCAAAGCAGCCATACGTACAGCATTACGAGCGTATTCCATAAATACTAGGAAAGTTGCACCGTAAGGAATAAAACCGCCGTGTAGCGCCATACCGTTCATCATGGCAGACATGGCGAATTCACGCACACCGTAATTTACATAGTTACCGCTGGCATCATCTTTGGTGATGGCCTGAGTGCCCGCCCACTTGGTCAGGTTAGAGCCTGCAAGGTCTGCAGAACCACCTAACAATTCTGGCAACATAGGGCCAAACGCGTTAATGGTGTTTTGTGACGCTTTGCGGCTAGCAATGTTAGAACCTTCCGCCTGCAACTGCTCAACGTAGGTTTGTGCTTGAGCTTCAAAGTCTGCTGGCAAATCACCAGCAACACGGCGCAACAACTCTGTTGCCAATTCTGGGTGAGCTTGGTGATAGGCGTTAAAAGCCTGGTTCCAAATCTGCTCAGCATCATCACCGGCATCACGGGCATTCCACTCTTCGTAGATGTCTGTAGGAATATCAAACGCGCCGTAGGTCCAGCCCAATTCTTTACGAGTTAAAGCAATTTCGTCTGCGCCTAGTGGAGCACCATGGCAATCTTCCTTGCCTTCTTTGTTAGGTGAACCAAAACCAATAATGGTTTTACAACATATTAATGTAGGTTGATCTGTATTGGCCTTAGCCGCTTCAACGGCAGCAAACAACGCATCTGCATCGTGGCCATCAATCGCAGGGATCACCTGCCAACCGTATGCTTCAAAACGCTTAGGCGTATCGTCGGTAAACCAGCCTTCTACTTCGCCGTCGATAGAAATACCGTTGTCATCATAAAATGCTATTAGTTTGCCTAGGCCTAAGGTGCCCGCTAAAGAACACGCTTCGTGGGAAACGCCTTCCATCAAACAACCATCACCTAGGAAAGTGTAGGTGTGGTGATCAATAATGTCGTGACCTGGGCGGTTAAATTGAGCAGCCAAGGTTTTTTCTGCCAAAGCCATACCAATAGCGTTAGTAATACCCTGGCCTAGAGGACCAGTAGTAGTTTCAATGCCTGGCGCATAACCGTATTCAGGGTGGCCTGCTGTCTTGGAGTGCAACTGACGGAAGTTTTTCACATCATCAATAGATAAGTCATAGCCACTTAAGTGCAACAACGAGTAAAGCAACATTGAACCATGCCCGTTGGACAATACAAAGCGATCTCGGTTTAACCATTCTGGATTCGCTGGATTGTGACTCATGAAGTCATTCCATAAAACTTCGGCGATATCAGCCATACCCATAGGGGCTCCTGGGTGACCAGAATTAGCTTGTTGGACAGCGTCCATACTAAGGGCTCGGATGGCATTAGCTAAATCGCGACGGGTAGGCATGAAAAACTTCCTTTAAAAGGTTAAATACACTGTGCGGGAACAAATTTACGGTGTGTATTTTCCCTTACTCGAGCCTCATACACAATCAACATAAGGCATTCTTGCGGCATTAATTAATATTTTTTAGCTGATATCAACCAGCAGGAGACTATTCACTTGCAGTAGTCTTCAACAGCACTCTCATTTGAGGGTTAGGTATCGAGTTGCATCATGACTAAAACAAGACGTTCTGACACGATTTAATACGTTTATGAAAATATACCGTTTTATTATGCTTTAACAAAAGTTATATTGTTGCAACAGCAGATCTTTCGAGTTTAGCCATGCCATCAAGTCAGCGCACGCATCTCTTTAGCCCCATCCAACTAGGCCATAAAACCCTTAAAAACCGCATTGTGTTTGGCGCCCACACGGCCAACATGTCAGTAGAAGGATTACCTGGCGAGCAACACCGCGCTTATTACGAAGAGCGCGCCATTGGTGGAGCTGCCATGATTGTGGTGGAACCCATGCCAGTGCACGCATGCGCGGTATTGACTCGGGGAAATTTTCTAGCCCAAAACGACGCCGTGATCGAGCCGTTTAAGGCCATCGTTCAAGCCTGCCAAGCACACGGCACGGTAATGATTCAGCAGCTCTACCATGTGGGCCAACATGGCGACGCAGACTTATCATTTGAACCCAATTGGTCGCCCTCGGGTCGCCCCTCTTACCATGACTCTGATGGCAGCCATGCCATGAGCGAAACCGAAATTGAAGACACCATTAACAGCTTTATTGAGGCTGCTAAACGTTGCCAAGCCTCTGGATTTGACGGTATAGAGTTATTTGCCAATTACCACGGGCTCATCGAACAGTTTTGGACCCCATGGTCTAACCAGCGCACCGACCAATGGGGCGGTAGCTTGGAAAATCGCATGCGTTTTAGTAGTCGATTAATGGAAGGTATTCACAACGCCTGCGGCCCCAACTTTATCATCGGGCTGGCCATCAGCCATTCTGAGCGCACCCATCATGATCTAAGCCTAGAAAATCTATTAGAAATTATTCGCATTCACGATAACCACCAGCACATGCAATACGTCACCTGTGGTACTGGCGGCTATCTTGATTACGATGTTCTTATGCCAACTTTTGTACATGGAGAAAAGCTGGGCACCAACCTATCCAATGCCGTTAAACAAACGGTGCAACATGCGCTCGTCACCTGCGAAAGTCACATTCGCACCCCAGAAAACGCCGACTATGTGATAGCAAGTGGCGCAGCCGACCTTACTTCTATTGTTCGTGGCCAGATTGCCGACCCCCACTTGGCCAACAAGGCCCGTGACGACCGCGAGCAAGACATTCGTGGCTGCATTTCTTGCAACCAGATGTGCTGGGGCCGCCGCTCCCGCGACTACTGGATTTCTTGCCTAGTTAACCCGTCGGCTGGACGCGAGCACCAATGGGGTGGCGATCGTTTTACCACCTCAAGCAAGCCTAAGAAAGTATTGGTCGTTGGCGCTGGCCCTGCTGGCTTAGAGTGTGCCCGCGTGGCCGCCGAGCGAGGCCATAAAGTTACATTGTGCGAAGCCTCTCCAGAACTTGGAGGCCAATTTCGGTTGGCTGGATTAACCCCACGTCGAGGCCAGATATTGGAGTTATTAAACTGGTATCAAACACAGTTGAACACCCTAGATGTGACGGTCAATTTCAACAGCTACATGGATGCGGAAGATGTTATTAATTTTGGTGCCGACGAGGTTATCCTAGCCACGGGATCGCAAGCTGACGGTTTAGCACGCCAACGGTGGCTTGGGCACGTAGAAGCCATGCCTGGACTGGATCACAAGGTGTATACGGTAGAAGACGTACTACACAAGCAGGCAACCCTTGGTAATAAAATAATAATATTGGATGAAGGAGGCAACTGGCGCGGCTTGGGCACGGCCATGTACCTACTGGATAAAGGTCATCAGCTTACCATCGTTACACCAGATGCATATGTCGGCAAGGAGTTGTCTCGCACCACCGCCGATCTCAGCCTAAGGGCCAAGCTAAAGCAAGGTGGAGCAACGTTCATGGTGGAATCTGTAATTAGTCAGTGGCATGGAGATGGCGCCACCGTTACCAGTATGCTGGATCATACCAGTACCAAAATTAGCGCTAGCGCCATAGTAGTAGCCACCACTAACATGGCCTTTAATGAGCTGGAACTAAAACTAGCTGAAATGAATTATCCCTGCCACACCATTGGCGACTGCGTGGCGCCCCGGCAAGCGCCATTTGCCTTTTACGAAGGCCGTAAACTTGGCATGAGTATCTAGGCGGCATGTAAGCCACACTCTGGCCCGCTTTATTTAGCCACACCGGTTAACGCGATCCAAGGTTCCATATCCCCCGCCATACCCCGGGCTTCACCCAATTCTGCGTGCACAAGATCAAAGCCTGCGTCGTTGAGATAAAGTTCTAATTCAGCTTGAGAGTAATAGGTATAATAACGGCCATATTTATCACGCTTTGAACCTTCACCAAGTTTCATACCCAAATGCAGTAAACCCTGTGGTTTCAAAGCAATATGTAGCGCCGATAATATAGCTGCCAAGTCTTGGGTCTGTGCATGTAATAAACTGAAATTGGCCCACACGCCATGATAGGTGTTTACGGCATCAATATCATTAAATTGCGCCTGCCGAGCACCTATGTTGAACTTGTCATTGGCCAACTGAACCATGGCTTCAGCAGCATCAACAGGATCCACACGTAATCCTTTGTCGCGCATAACTGCAGAAGCCAGCGCCGGACCGCAGCCCAAATCAAGCACATAGTCGTTAACCCTAAGTCGGTCGATAAAGCGCAACAAGATTGGATCCACCTTCAACTCACCAACCATTTTTAGGTATGTATCTACTTGGCCGTTATAGGCGTCGATGGTTTTTTGATCTGCCATACTGCCCAACTCCTCTTAAAGCTTAGTTCTCTTCACCATACAGGCGCACGTTGGCGGCGATAACATCAGTCACTTATCTGCGCATTTTATGCACTGTGTGTAAGAAGGATCAACTTCCAATCTGCGGGTGTTTATCTCTTCCCCACACGTGAGACATAGGCCATAGTCGCCAGTGGTTATTCGCTGCAATGCACCCTCAATTCTTAACAGTTGATGTTCGCGCCTCGCCTTTGTTTCAATTGCCATACTTTGCGCCCGCATGGCGTCCATTCTAGTGAGCCTACCAATAGCTGCTTGATCTAGCTCCACGGGCTTTGCCGCGTCGGCAGACGTACTGCTTAGATCACTGAGTTCTGACCGAAGGTCAAGCAACTGCTGCTTGAAACTATTGATTTGCATTGTTTTCATCTGCTTATGCACTCAGTTTTATCACCGCTAACACCTGCCCAGCACAGTGGGTTAGTTAGTCATCTTCACGGGATTCCATCGCCTTGCGAAACTGGCGCTCATTACTGAACCACGTATTTATACCAATAACTAACCCAGCAAAAAGCCAAATTCCTAGGCTCTGGGCCATATTAATTGCTGTATACCCATCTTCAAGGGGTCTATTTACAATGAAAGCCGAAAAAATGAACATTGGCAAACCATATAAGAGAACTCCGTTAAATATAATGTATTTATTTCTGCCCTTCGCCCTTGATACAGCCCAAGCAGAATATTTTTTATCGTTCACGAATAACTCCTAATTGCTAACAACAGCATATTTATATAGCCATATGGCTTCATAGTTTTGTGTGCAAATGAATTCATCGCAACACCCCGAAAAGTATAGAGGTTTATTTCTAAATTTCTAGTCTGGTCACAACAAATTAACAAGTGTAATGCGCTAGCAAATCCAGTTAGGGCATTTTGGGGCCATGAGGTTATCGAAGTATGTGAAGTACTTATCACCGCCAAGTGATTTTTCAAGCATGTTTGTTATGTTTTAATTATTTAAATACACAATTAGCACAATTAGTGATGCATAAAAGGATAGACCCAAGAGCATAATTAAATTGACCTTCTTCGCCTTACTCTTCTTAAAGGAGGTGAAGGCCTTAAACTCAATTTTAAACTGACCAAAAGTGACTAACTTAAGAATCAAACAGCCCGTTGAGTAAAGAAAAAAGCCTAATACGGTGTCAATTAATAACCACACAACTATATCTATGACGAAACTCATAGTTATTCCTTAAAATATAACACCACGTTAAGCGGAAAAACATGTTGGCTAAAATATGAACGGAGTGTCAATAGCCGCGTGTTTTTGTCCGCTTGAATAGTTTGTTAGTTGCCTGCTGGCTGATGAAATTCAATAACATTAGCATCAGGATCTCTGATAAAAAAGAATTTAGCGCCTTCATATTCAACTTCTTCAGTAATGTTAACACCCAAACTTATAATTTCTTTTTTAGCTGATTCCGCATTAGACACCTCTAATGCAATGTGAGTAAAGCCTGTATGTTTTTGGGTACTATCCATGAGAACATTTTCAGTGCCATTAGTATTAGCATTTAAAATAAAGTTTATGTTTACGCCAGAGGGGTGTTCCATAATTGCTACAGGTTCAGGACCAACTGGACCAACTAAAAACAAGAAACCGAGCTTTTCATAAAATGTTCGAGTAACTTGAAAATTATTTACCCTCAAACCAACATGGTTAATTCGTGTAATTTCTTTCATGAGAAATCTCCTAATAATTATTGGCAACTAACGCTTCAGGGTTTGGGGCTCCGTTTGCAAAATTCAGAGCCGAAGGAGCAAATAGCCAACTGTTATTTGTCCTGCTTGAATGACTTGTTAGCCGTATTTAGCTCTGTAAAATAAATCTGCGCAGATCTTGCTCTTGGCGCATGACATGTAAAATATATACCTTATCGCTATCAATCTTATAGAAAATACGGCACGGATTAACATTAACCTCACGGTAATTTAAGTTACTTAACTCAAGAGGTCTTTTACCAGACTCAGGATGGCTCTCTAGCCTTTCTATTTTATCAAATACTTTTCGGGTTAAATTTTTAGCCGCTGTGATATTACTTACAGCAATATATTTAGCTATCCCGTTTAAATCATCGAGTGCTGGAGATGTCCATATTACTTCAGCCATTTGCTCATTTTATCTTTTGCTTCTTGGTTCGAGAATATATTACCATTTTCAATAGCTCGCTCACCGCGTGCAACACCTTCAAGAATTGCCATGCGTTGTTGCATGAACTCATAATCATCAACATCAACTAAATAAGCAGATGGCTGACCGTGCTCAGTAATTAATATTGGTTCTTTGGAAATGTGGAGATCAGCTAAAATTTTGGTGGCTTGGCGTTTTAGCGTTGTGACAAGTTCGACTCTCATGATAACTCTTATTTAGAAGATAAATAATGTATCACTATAGTATCACATGAGTTCAAGGATACAACTATACGGCTAACACCTCAAACACAGGCACAGCTTTGCTGCGTCTGAGTGCTTTGACTTGTTATGTGTTTTAACGCAATTCGTTTCCTTCATGATATTTCAACTTTTTGATAAGCCCAAACATATCCACCTGCCTTTGGTCTTATCCCTTTGCAAACCATGCTGATGTTTGAGTCATTTATTTTCATTTTTCTTGAAGCATCTGAAATAGAAATAAATGTCTTTAATATTTCTCCCGAGTCTGGGTCAATCATATTCACGGCTTTCCGTTTTGCCTGCGTCGATTTCTCTATGCCACACTTAGGACAGCCAGTTTGGTCCTTTCCACTTATTCCGCCAGTTCGTTTACCAATCGCTGCTTCATAAACATTTCCACAATCAGGACATTCCCAACATGCTTTAACGTCTGATCCAGGTTGAAAATGCTCCGGCAACTGTTTTCCGTTCTTGGTAGAGTGCCACTCTTTTGAAATTTCAGGATACCAATATTTTAAAGACCTTGTTTTTAAATCTGATTTATATCGTAATATTTCAGGCCTATCTCTCGAGATATTAATGTCTATTGGGCAACCTAACATCCATGTTGCTGAGTAATTAATACGTTTAAGCAAATCACAAAGCATTAGTTCCAGATTTTTAGGCTCATAAAGTTCTTCCATACTAAACATCTCATCAGCTATATCAGATGGAAATTTTGGCATTTTCTCTCTTAGCCTTATTAGCTTTATTCCATTCTCTTTACAGAGTTGGTATTTTCGTTCTTCTCTTTTTATTGTGTTTTTTTTGTGCCATGCCTCACCATCATATTCAATGGCTAATTTAATTGATGGGATGTAAATATCTAATTCCATTCGCCCAAGAAATTCAGGTGTATTACGATTCAATGCATCAGGGTAAAGTTGCTTGATATAAAAATAAGTGGCTTGTTCTGCAAAAGATGTCTGACGGCCAGCATGACATTTAGGGCATTCGGTTCCATGGCTTCTATGAAGCATTGTTGCTTCGTACTCATGATTATTAGGACATAACCACCATACCTTCTTTCCACTACCATAGGTAATATCTTCAGGCGTTAGCTGCTTATTTTTAGTTGTGTGCCACTCTATAGATAAAAATGGATGAGTAGTTGCTAAATCATTTTTCCCCGCAACAACTATCTTGTTAGCGCATAAAGGGCATCCTCGGTTGAGTGAAGTTCGATTGCCAATTTTAGCAGACCAACTGTGCTCACATGTAGAGCACAACCACCACGCGTATTTATTGCTAGAAGGCCTGAAATCGCTGGGAAGCTTGTCTATATTTTTTTCTTTATCCCACTCTTGAGATATTTCAGGGAAAACCAATTCGAGATTTTTTATTTCAAGACGTTTTGCTTCTTTACATTGACTACAACCACGGTAGTTTTTAATACTTTTAGTAATCTCCACTCCACATGTGTGACAACGCCAGCTTGCTTCATACCTGGAATTCTTGGAGAACATTTTTGGGGTTAGTCTTCCATTTTTATCAGGAGACCAATCTTTGGCAATATCTGGATGTGTCTTGAAAATGCTCTCGTCAATATTGAAATTTAACCTCTTAGGTGATGAGCACTTGCGACAGCCGGTTTTTTTAATTGCACGATGATAGATTGATGTTTTCCACTTGTTGTAGTAGAGGTGGCACATCCAAGCGGCTCTTTTATTACTTCCGACTGAAAGCTGAGCAGGATTTAAATCTTGATTCTCATCAAAATTCCACTCTTTCATCAATTCTGATTCATTGATTAAGTACTGTTTTGGATCCTACCGGTCATTCTTAAAACACATAACGCTGCCAACACCGGAGGAAAAACCGTAGCGACGAAGAAGCGAAGGTTTTGACTTCCGAGTGACTGGCCTTGTTATGCAATTAATGTTCGGTTCCTGCATACACCCACATAGGTTCTGTTTTTCCCGCACGCTCGAAACCCAGAGCTTTATAAAACTCTATAGATTCGCCGTCGGCAGTAAGCATTTGCATATGGAAACCACCGTAAACTGTTTGCATTGCATCCATCATCTTACGCCCAATGCCCTTGCCATGATTTAAAGGATGTACAAGCATGTGAGGATAGTAAACTACTAGATGACCATCAGAAATAGCATTGCCAATCCCAACTAGACAGCCAGAGATACGAGCAGCGACTAACGTATGCGAATTTCTAAGAGCAGGGATTAAACCACTTGGATTATCGACAGAAGACCAATCATTTGCACGATACAGTTCTATGACTTCAGCTTCTTCAATTGATCCGTTTATCTCGATTTCTATATTCATATCCGCTTCAATTTTGCATAACAGTCCATTTATGAGGACACATGGCCTCATGATAATTATTTGAGAGCGGCACTTCTAAACATTTCTATGATAATACGCCTCCCATATCACTCTGAAAAGTATAGGTGTTTAATTCTGTATTGCAAACCCGGTCAGGAAAAGAGCGGCAGGGGCTCCTTAATACTGAAAACCAGCCATACTGCATGGATAATGGATTAACCCGTTATCATCGCCCTTTCTCACTTCTATAAACGAGTTCATGTGATGTAGGCACAACAGATATAGGCACGTTTTCACCACCACAAAAGTTAGTATATGGAGCCTCACCAAACCAACCCAAACGGCCCTAATTAACTATGCAACCCATGGTTCCATAGCCTATAATGGCGATGGTTGTGCAGAACCATCGATACTCGCCAGAACACCGTTCTAGGCTGGTAATTAAGTCACTGCTAACGATGTCCGTAAAGCGTCGATTAGTATTCAATTACGAGGCATGGTTATGAACCAATACACTCTCTTTACCTCCGAATCAGTGTCCGAAGGGCATCCT
>Ga0308018_10001363_pt1 | contig 11428 bp, 10 predicted proteins | sample Neamet282_FD_203130 | JGI IMG/M metagenome (GOLD analysis project Ga0308018, IMG submission 203130) | Marine microbial communities from water near the shore, Antarctic Ocean - #282 | ecosystem: Environmental > Aquatic > Marine > Unclassified | place: Southern Ocean | collected 2014-10-01
TCCGATTGGTAAAACTTTTCTAATATATTTAGAAGTAGAAGATATAATATCATTGCTATCATTTCGTGTAGTTTTGTCTTTTATACCAGCAGTTGCAAAAAAATTAGCACGACTCTCAGCTTTATCTGCATTACTTAATGCACTTAAACTTTGTATAATTTCATTACGTTTATCACTTCCAAGCATTAAAGATAAATCACTTACAGTCTCAAAAAAAGCAGACTGGTCATTAGTAAAAACATTGTAAGCAGTTAATCTATTATACGTTGCTCCTTTGTCTGTTCTTAAATTACTGTATTGATTATAAAGTTGGAATAAAGAGTTTATAGTATTATCCCCTATATCCATACCAGACATCATAAGATTAGTTTGTTTAGTTATTTCATCATGCCCTGTTTTTGATATTATATTTTCCCAATTTCTATTATCAGTCCAATCAATATTAGTTTTACTAACATCGCCTCTATGAGAAATATCTCCTTCACCTGATTCTATTATAAGTCTTGTTATTTGTGCTTCAGTTACTTTTGCTATTCTTGCTTCTTCTTTAACTTGTCCAGCCGCTAATTCTCCAAATGCAGTAGATATAGCTTTATGATTTGCACCTAATGTGCGTGACAATATATCATCGAGTCTATCTTTAAGATTATTTATTGGCACCATTGTTGGCCCATCAGGAGAGCCACTTGGTCTTTCACCAAATTCATATTTTCTTAGTAAACTTGTATTTCTACCACTACTTAAAACATAAGCATCTGAATCATATAATATTTGAGATGAGATATTTGGCATTTCTGACATTATAGAATTAACATCTCTTATAATAAAATTTTTATTTAATTCTGTTTGAAGTTTTATAACTTTATCTACGCCAAGTGGTTTACCTTCACTAATAAAATAATCAACTTGTTCATAAAATTTGTCCATAAAATTATCATAATCTTGTTGTGTGTAACTTATATTTGTTGTTTTTATTTTAGTAGTTTCATTTTCTACACTATTACGAAAATTTATTTCTTGTTTTTTTATAAACTGTTCTTTTGCAAGTTTTTCTTTTGCAGCTTGAGCAGTTATAAAAGTATCGCTGAATCCTCGTTTAACATAATCTGATAAAGCAGAAAGTCTATTAGTAGGAACTAATTCATGGATTGCTTTAATAATTGCTTGGCTTTCTGGGGAAAGAAATTCTCCGTTTTCGTCTTGTGGATTACTGCCATAAGCTCCTACTGCTGTACTTATTTGTTTATTAGTATCAAGACCAAGAGACAAAGCATATGTTAATAGCATCTCGGCTTCATTTCCTAGTTTTTTATCTAATACACTAAGCTCAACTTCTGGATTTTCTTTTATGTATTTTTTTAAAGCATCTGAACGAGATTTTAATTGGTCACTAAAATACTCTAATCCAGCTTCTATTCTTTCACTTTGACTAATAGGACTGTATTTAATTTCTTCTTTAGTTGGTTCGTAATATAATAACTCTTCAAAAATATTATCAATACTAATATCTTTTGCATTTAATTTTTCTTGTACATTTTCAAATATTTTTGCTTGGTTTTCTTGAATTTCAAATTGATATATAGATGATTGGCTTCTAACTTGATTAGCTAACTCAACATTTAAATACTCAGGTGGATAGTCTTGAGTGCCTAATTGTGTTCTACCTGTTCCAACATCATGAATAAATTTATCTAAATCGTTTTTAGTATTAAATACTTTGTCGTCTGACATATACGTATTAAGAGTAGCTGACCAATAAGATTTTTCTATTCCATTTTTTAAAGCATTTATTTCTGGACCAGAATAAGAATTTGAATCTGCTGTTACATTTAAATCTACTTTTTCTAATAGTTTTTCATATGCTTCTTTTCTTTCTAAAAAATCCATTTCATTAAAATTATTTTGAACCTCATTAACTTCAGTTATAAACAATTGTTTATTTTTTGCTTTTTGTTCTCGTCTTCGAGTTTGAGTAAGATTCATCTTAGTAGAAGCTAGGTAAAAAGTTCCAGCTTCTTCTACCATGCCTTGATACATACCTTCTGGAGCGTTTTTAACCATACCAGCTAAGTATTGAGAAAACTTTTCTTCGTATCTTTGAGGAGAAATATTTTCTATTAATGCAAATTCTTGAGCTTTTAATTTAATTTCATCAGATATTGATTTTTCAAATCTGCTATCAACTATTCTTTTATAAGCAGCTCTAGCATCAGAGTTCATATTGTATAACTCTAAAGCTTCTAACTCGCCTGTAGCTGGATTAATTGTTCTAACTTTATCTATATCTTCATTTAAAGCTAACTCTTGTGCTTCATTAAGAGATTCTTTTTTTAAAGTATTAAAAGCTGTTGATGCTACAGTTTTTGCATTAGCTCTAATTGTTTCCCAAAGCTCAGACTCACCTGTATTAATCCTAGCAACACCTATTGGCGCGTTAGTAACTGTTCTTTTTTGTCTAAGTACTGGCATTAGAGATTCCTATTAATTTCCTGATTTTAGTTTTGAAGATTGGTAAGAAGATATACCTCCCATTATATCCCCAAAAGCATTTACAGTAGCAGACCTTAAAGCATTTTTTGCACCAGCTCTTAAGCTTGCTGCTTCTATTTCTGTTTTTCTCATCTCAATTAAGCTTTGATTAGTAGCAAGTCTAATGTCTGTTGCTACTATATCTTTCTGATTATCAAAGAAAGCTTGCATACTAGGGTCATCTGCTCTTCCTAGATTTGCAAACATATTCTCATTAGCTGACATATCATTTTGATATTGATTCATTCTAATTATAGCAGATTGTTTAGTTTGTGTATCCATTAAGCTACGGTCAATCATTGCAAGTTTTGCACTTTGCAACGCCTGTCCAGCTTTAACTCTTCCGCTTTGAATACTTCCAAAAGCTGATAATGCAGTTGAACCTATTGCTAACATTGTAAATGGGTCCATTATATAATTACCTCCGCTATTAATCCATTAACTTGTATAGGTAGAGGTTCTGCTTGAGTAATCTCTATTTGTGGGTCATCACTATATCCAAGTAATCTAAACTCTCTTTTACCAGTAACAGGTGTTCTTATTTTAGACATGTCATCAGTAACCTGTCTTATTATTAGTGCTGTATTGTTTACACTTACTGCTAGTGTATTATTCAAATCTAAGAACACACTGCCTATTGCTCTAGGTAAGCCTGTGACTGGCCCATTATCAGCTATCAAATCAATAGGATTAGTCTTTAAAGTAACGTCAAACTTATAGCCAATCTCTGCCGTAAGGATAGCTTCAACAGCAGAAACATCAGCTTTGCCATTAGCTACTGTTACATCACCGTAATAATTTGTATTGCTAACAACACTAACAACTGCACCATTAGCAAATTCACTACTAACTGTAAACGCACCTGTAGTACTAGAATATGTTTTAGCTACGTCTAAATTAACTTTATCTTTAAACTCACATAAGATATATTCTTGCGTGCCATCACCAGTATCAATAACAATATTACAAAACACTTTATCATCAATAACACATATAGATTTAAACATACCTCTAGTAGTAAACTCAACCCACCCAGCACGTTTTTCTGTTCTGTTAGAGTTAAACACAGCTAAAGTACCATCGTCGTTTACCATAAATATATAAGATTCATTTCTATTTATAGCACCTCTAAGAACAGACTGCTCAATAGGATTCTTAATAAGATGCGATGAAATAGAAGAGATAGAAGACGCAGTATAAGAACCTTCTGCATCTGAATAAATATACTCTCTTACAATAGAGCCGTTCTTTTGCACAAATACAGTTGCACCATCTAGTGACTCAGGACGAATCCATGTACTACCATAAGGAGTTTGTTTTCTTAACTGTGCATTAGTAGGAGTTATTGCATTACCTAAATATGTAGGTACAAATAATTCATTACTAGCTGTAAATATTTGCAAATCTCTATTTGAAACAATATGACGGATTTCATTTACTTCTCCAGTAGCTGCAATTAATTGAATTGAATCAGAATCATTTGCTGTGCCTACGTCAAAGTTCCAGTAAGAATTTGTCTTGCTCATCCAAATAGCATCAGGCTGTGAAGTAGTGCCACCAAATACTAATCTATTTTCGTGAAAAGTAACCGCAGTAGGGAAACCTCTAAGAGAAGAAAAAGTTTGTTCTTGCCATTCTAATGAGGCCGCACCAGTTGTAATTTTAATAGAAGCACCACCACCATCTGCACTAGAATCAGCATCGGCATTAGCTGTAAATGTATAAGTATTTTCATCTATAATAGCAAGAATAGCTTCTGAATTGTTTAAGTTTCCAATAGCTATTCCACCAACAGCAGCAGCATCAGAGATAACAATAGTCTCACCGCCTACAAAACCATGCGCTATATGGGTAACTTCTACTACCGCACTTCCTGAGGCAGTTCTAAACGCATTATTAATTAAAGTTTGTTGTAATACTTTTAATATTGTTCCTGTAGCAGTAGTTCCATTAGTTACTGCTGTGATAAGTATTTCTGAATTGTGATATTTTAAACGTGTACCAACATGACCTGATACAAAATAAGCGGAGCTAGTTGTTAATGTTCTGCCTGCTCCAGCTGCTGTAGCATTAACTGCTAAAGTAATATTAGTATCTTGAAAAGGATAATAAGGCTGAAATGTATCAGTAACAACTGAATCAGAAGTTAATGTATCAAATACTTTTACTTCTAATTGAAATGCAGTTGCACTAGTTCTTACTAATAAACGTGGAGCAAAAAGAGTATGACATATCCACATAGTATTTCCGCTTTGAGCAAATGAATATTCATTTAAATAGTCATCGTCAAAAGGAATTGCATTACTGTCTACATCAGCAGTTAATGTAGCTGCTAAACTTGTAACACCTGTTGATTGAACTACTCTAAATACTCTTAACTTAGCATTTTCTATAGATACAATATACTGAAAATCATCTGAAAATATAAATGGAATCAATCTACTTTGAACATTAACACCACCATTAAAATCTATTACAGCTAATCTAGTAGAGTCTGTTGTAGTAACTGTTAAATAATCTGCTGACTGCGGCCTATCTCTCTTAACAGTAACTACTGCGGCACTTGGATTAGCTACTGTAAATCCTGATATAGCATTAACAGCTGCAAAAATAAGGTCTGCTGTTACATTATTAGATGTATTAGGTTTGTAATAATGAACATTATTAGATGCAGCAGAAGGAGTACCAGCACCAACAGCTTGAGATTCTAAAGTAATTAATGTTCCGTCATGTGTAAAAAACTTTATTTGAGTGCCAACAGCAATGTTAGCGTAATCAGCAACTGTAATTGTAAATGATGTTTGCTCTACAGTAATATCGTATTCATAAACTTTCTCAGTGCCAGCACGTTTAATTACACCACCTTCGCTTCTAAGAAGAAAGTTTTCTACACGTTGAGCTGAAGCCGCATATACTGACGAATCAGTTCTGGATACAGCTGATGGACTAATTTCCCCAAATTGAAAATTGTTAACAGGTACTCGAACCTTTCGCATTAGCTACGCCTTTGACTGATAAACCTATTAGTATTAAATTTCCTACTTGTTTGTTGTTGAGCATCACTAGCTCTAGCTTTTGCCATAGACACTGCGGCTTTATCTTCCATCATGTTTGCCATTTGAACATCTCTAGCAATAGATACTGCAAACATACTAGCTAAAGTATATTCTACAGCTATTGTAAAATAAGAAGGCCAATCTACTTCTATTGCTCTAAATGTATAATCAGCAATTAAAATTTCAGAACTGCTAGAATCACAGAATACTTTATCACCGTATGTCTGATACTCTATTGGAAAATCAGAAACAGTAACCGCGTGTAACATTATTAAATTTGATGGCAATTGATACGCAGCATCATAACGCCCTGTAGGAGCATCAGATAACAAACCTAATATTGCTTGCTCTGTTGCAAAACGCCATCGACAATTAGTTAATGCCGCCCTTGCTATGTCCTCATACATATTAGAAGCAACAAGTGCCTCATTAGTAGAGTCTTCAAATGAAGTTATAGGCTCTGCACCGATTAGGATTAAAGCTCTCGAACATACATCTATTGATGAATTTGCTGGTGTTGCCATATGTAATTTGGGGGGCTGTTAAACCCCCCAACCCTCTAATCAGAGTCTGTTTCTGCTATCGCAGTACCATCAGATACATCGACGGCAGTGCCAGTATTAGTTAACACAGTAACAAAACTTGATGTCGGAGCATTACTGTCCGCTACAAGAATTACGTCACGTATGTTAAGCATATTTGCCGCTCCGTTAAAGTATCCTGCAGTATTAACAGTTGCGATTGCGTCGACCGTTTGATACGCCCAGAAGTTAAATCCACTTCCTCCAGCTAATCTAATTAGTCCACTTGCTGCATAAGCCATTTTAAAGTCCTTTCTTTACTAGCCGTTATTGTCAAGAACTTCGTAGATACCATTAGCGTCTATAGCAATAGACCCCATTGACATCATTGAAGTGGTAAGATGAGAAGCTTTCTCAGGGATATAATTTACCTCTGTAGAAACATCAGCGTTGATACCAAGACCAATAGCTGAAGTGTGATAAGCCATATTTTTACCGCCAGCAATTGCACTGGTTGAGAAAATATTAAGACCTAAGAAGTTCTTCATTGTCATTCCACCAGCAAACGGAAGATTTTGCTCACCTACATAATCAGATGATGCAAATTCTTCAATTAAGAATAAGTCTGCAAAACCTTTAGGATGCATTGCCAAATATCTTTGGTTGTCTTCTGGAACTTCTGCCGAACCCATTGTTTCAAACAATGATAGTAAGTCAGCTATTTGAACAGCAGAACTTGTATCATGTATTTGAGTAGAGCTTGCGCCAGCATCTAGTGCCGCAACAATAATAGCATCTGTCTTACGACCAAGGGCCGCAGCTGCAGATTGAGCTACTGCTTGACGCTCATTGATATTTGTTTTTAACTCATCGAGTTTATCAATATATTCAGCGGCATAGAAGTCAGCCATTGTTGCTTCAACGGTTGTGTGGGCAAGCTCCATTGGAGTTACCATACCGTTACGAGATTTTGTTGTTGCTTCACCTGTTCCAATTTTTTGGAATCTAGCCACACTACCAGTTACGTTAGTAGTTCTGACAGTGTTACGCAGTTTAGAACCCATACGTTGATACGCAAGATGCACATCAGATTCGAACTGCTTGATGAAGGCTGTGTCTATTGAGTTTGCCATTACAGCTACCTTTCATTAAGTTGCACAATTATTTATATCGTGGGTGTCTGCTTCACATAGTCACCGTAGGTATCCAAAAAGGGCTACTCAATGCATCACAGGCCGTGATTCTAAATTATAAACATTTTTTTTAGACAAATTGCAACGCACAAAATGAACATAATTAATATTTTCTCCATCAATTACAATATCAATCTCGAATCCTAGCCAAATTGCCCACTGTATTATGCGCTCATTGCTCTCCAAGATGTTCATATTAAGCCTGTAATAGTTTCCATGCAAAAATTCTACTAGAGTTGGAGATGCTTTTAAAAAACTAAACCAACTTTTCTGCATATCTTTTGCAAACATTGCCCACATTAGCCCAGTTTGATAGCCGTCAGGCTCTACACCTACAATACCTAATGGCTTATCGGCCTTCTCAATTACATAAACATTCTTTTTTCTAACAAATTCCATAAAGAAATCTAAAGGTTCCCTGTTAAACAAAGATAATTCAAACCTGTTTTCTTCACTAAGCGTTTCTGATAGGGGAATAACATGCTTCATATGGGCAGGAACTAGAGTTAGCAGCCCCTGCTTCATAATGTAATCAGCCATAAAGTTTCTTAAATCCATCTTCAATAGACTTAACGTAAGCAGGGTCACGTTTAGTTACGTTATGGTATCTTTCATCAAGCATCATAGTTCTTAAATCAGACTCATTAACTTTATCAATGCCATCTGAACTGGCGTTTAATGACGGCCCTTTCATGTTTTCCATAATAAGCTCTAAAGCAATAATACCTTCATGACTTTCTGCCATACGTTCTATTGCTGGCATAACCTCTTGAGGAAAGAATTTATTAGCAAAAGCACTAGCTGCATCAGTTCTAGAAGATGCTTGGTCTCCAAGTTTAATCATCTCATCATCAAGATTAATTTCGCTTTCGCCTATAGCGTTCATATATTTCTCAATGCCAGCAGAAAATACATCCTGACCGTAACCATTATCAAATGAATGTTCAGACCACCACTGTAATAGCTCACTTCCAATAGCTTCACCCTCATCTATTCCTTCTGGTAATGTATAATCACCTTTGTTTTCTGGGCGATTCTCATATTTAGTTCTGTTAAATTCTTCTTCTATTTCTTTACGAATAGTTTCATCTTTATTCCCTAGCTTAGACTCTAGTTCTTTATAAGCTTTAGCTAAATCTTCACCTGTTTTATATTTTTCTGGCAACCATTCTGGTCTATCAGTAGTTTCTACTACTTCTGTTTGCTCTGTTGTGTTTTCAACTTCTTCAGTTGATGTATCTAATAATGTTTCATTCATGATTTTTTCCTATGTGCATGTTGTACGCGCCTTTCAAGAAGACCAACTATATACCTCTGACCTTCCAAATGACGCAATTCCTCTGTTGTTACATTTGGGCCATTTACCATCTCTATTGTTATAGAGCGCAAATACTTTAAGACTTCCTTGCCAGTGGGAGATTCTAGCAAGGAAGCTATATTTTTACTTATCTGTGTATCTTTAATGGTATCTCTTTGAAAACCATCAACTCCAATATTAATTTTATTGGGCAAGCATTTGCTCCTGCTCTTCTGGCTGACCTTGAGGCTGCCCTTGAGGCTGCCCTTGCATCTGCTGCATCTGAGCCATCTGAGCCGCAGCTTCTGCAATTTGTTTACGCTGGTCTTCGTCCCTAATTAATTTATCGGGAACTCCAAATTTCTTAGCTAAATGTACTGCTGTCTCTTCGCTATCAATTAAAACATTTAACATTTCTGGGCCAAAGATTCCACCAACCAACTCTAAGAACCTAGATACAGAACTAATATCTTGGTTTGCTTGAGCTTGTGCTAGTGGAGATACAGATTTTACCTTAACTTCTCTACCATTTACTACAGGAATTTCTATTCTACCCTGTTTTTTAAGGATATATATTAGCCTTTGTAGCACAGGTTGTACTAATTCTGCCTGCAATCTACCAAATGCAGACCCCATTCTACGCGATAAGTCAGCCATTCTCTCTGCAACTTCGGTTGCTGAAGCTGGTGTTCTGTCAGGATTGCCTAACATGTCGTTGTATAATGCACGTTTAATATTTAAACGCATGTCACTAAGAACAAGTTGAGCAACATCAAAGTTACCAGCGGCTTGTATAGGTTGTAATCCAGCAGACCCTATACCTTTTGGTATGATAGAGCCTGGAACTAGCTGGATAGTATCTACGTTAACTACACCATCATCTTCCATCTGATAAATACCAGAGATAGACATTTGTGCGTTCTCTAAGATAAGTTCAATAGTAAGGTTAGTAGTCTTAATTGCACTAAGAGCGTTCATTAGTGGGCCACGACCGTATACTTCTCCTGCACATTTGCTCCATCTAAAGCAAATAAAAGGATTAGACCCTACACCTGACATCTTATTATAGTAAACCACAGACTTTGTAGTCATACATATAGCATAATGTAGGTAAGCTTCTTCGTTTTTAGTAGTGTAATCCCTGCAAACTAACTCTAATAATGTAGTAGTCTGGTCTCCAGAGTTAGCAATCATGTTAGTAATCTTAGCTGGCATAGGGGAATTAGGGTATAACAGAGGTATCTGGTCGAACCTAATCTTCTTTCTCTCTCTAAATACATGGTCAATCTTATCATCTGGGCCAGTATCAAGAACAACCTGTGGTAAAGGAACGGCAGAAAAAACTACTGGGTTTAAAGAATCACCCTCCTCAACAACAAGTACGCCAGTGCCTACCGCTAAATCCATAAAGGATTCGTGTACTTCCTGTGAGAAATTAGAGTTCTGTATTATTTCAAATACATACTCTGTTACTTCGTCAAGGTCGTTATTGATTGCGTCACGCTCTCCTTTAGGTATTTCAGAACCAGCAATAAGGTCAGCCCACCTAGCAAAATTGGGAACAATACCAGACTGCAAACGAGAAGCGAACTCTTGTACACCCACCACAGCAGTCTCGTCAAATATCTTATCATCTCTTCTTTGACCAGCAGTTTCACTATAAAAAGACTCTCTCATAGGTAGAGCGTATTCATAACATTCTTCAAACAGAGGCACAAAGTTCTCTCTTAGAGATTTAGCCTTGGTGTATCTATCCATATATTTTTTAGCAAGTGGGTCATCGCCATAATTGCTTGCACTTTCCATTAGCCGAACCTTTGACCAAGATTAGAAGGAGAACCTGAGGATGAATTTAACATTGAGTAACGCTTTCTAGCACCACCAGAGCCTTTTCTTCTAAGTTTTTTAGCTGCTATATCTGTAATAGCTAAGTCTTTGTCTTCTTGCTTTTGCTCAGATATATCCAACTGCACTTCTCTTGCTGCCTCATCAGCATCAGCTTGCTGTTGCCTTGTTAGCTCTGCAACATTTGGGTCTACTTTTGGTTTTGGTAAGCACATAGTATTCTCCTTTAAGGTTTGTTACTTATTCTGTAAGCACAGAATAAAAAATTTTGCAACTCACAATTACATTCTAGCCCATAATCCTTGTCGTCTTCGTGGCTTATTAGTACGTGCAAACACATCAAAGTTGCGTTGAACTACTGTAGCTTGTGCTGGTTTCTGGTTAGTCATAAGGCTTCTACCTTCTCCAGCCCCTAATAGTAGGTATTGTAATGCATCATGTATGTGGGAATACATATTCTTATCTGGTTTATCTGCGTATCTTTCTCCAGATACTTCCATTCTGCGGTAGGAATACCCACCTTCGAATCCTTTTATAAGCGTTGAGCATCTTCTGTCTAGAAGAAACGCTGGCTTTCCTTCGGACATTTTGTTTAATTGCGATGAGACAGCCTCCAATCTTAGGTCAACAGAGTTACTTGGTGCAGGAACTGCTCTTAATCCAGCTCCTCTAAGTATGTGGAATGGTGTAGATTCGTCAGTCTGCGCTCTGAAATCTCCAGCAGGGTCACCGAAAATAAGAACATCAGGACAGTCAGGAAAGCGTGTAGCTAGTTCTTCCCTTAGTACTTCCGCAAACCTAACGATACCCATATCTATAGCTACAATCTCAGACTGTATCAGCCATCTGCCGCGAACCTTTTGTCCCAATACTGCGGCTGGAGTAAGCCCAAAGTCTATTCCGACATAAAGGGGCAATGAAGCAGCAACTGGGATTTCTTCTTTAGCAACGTGTGTGTCAGTAACAAACATAGCGTATACAGGCTTT
>Ga0308018_10001364_pt1 | contig 11426 bp, 10 predicted proteins | sample Neamet282_FD_203130 | JGI IMG/M metagenome (GOLD analysis project Ga0308018, IMG submission 203130) | Marine microbial communities from water near the shore, Antarctic Ocean - #282 | ecosystem: Environmental > Aquatic > Marine > Unclassified | place: Southern Ocean | collected 2014-10-01
CAGATTAGTAGTTAGCAACTACCATCATGAACTTCTAGACAAGGCTCTACCTGAGTTCCCTGACGGACTATTTCTTGGAAACGCGACTGAAGCGATGGCAGGTTTCAATATTGATACGTTACCGATCGGTTGAGACCTAATTGAAGCTCGACGCAACTATGCAACTGGGCCACATCGCATACTTTGGAACCATCGGTGGGGAGCCGATAAAGAACACGAAAAGTTCGTGAACGCCATAACGCAGTTGCCCCTAAACAACTACGGCTTCGCAACCATAGCGATCGGTCCTGTCGAGCGAAGTGGCTCTGCACAACTTTTTAAGCTAAAAAAAATCCGCCGCCCCAGGCTTGCAACTAGCGGCGAGTACTCCAAAAATTCGTCCATCAACTATTCACAGACAGCAGATACTCTTGTGGCTACATCTAGACACAAATTTTTTGGCCTTTCTGTGGTGGATGCGATTTCTGCCGGAGTCCCTCCCCTCTTACCAAACCCACCAAGTTGTCCCGAACTTGTACCAGATCATCTAACTGGTTTCTTTCTCTACTACGGCGATATTTACGAATCGCTGGCTCCATTGCAAGTAATAACACGGTCTGGACTCCACGAACATAGGAATGTGCTGATCCAACATGTTGAATCTTTTAATTGGAGCTCCTTAGTTCACGACTACGATGACCTTATAGATAATGCTGCTGGCCAGATAGGTGGACAAGGTGATCCTCGTAGACAGTGCTCTCTGGAGTTGGAGAGAACAGAAATGGGCTCATCTGGTTTCCGATAGTTCATATCGCGAACTACATGAATTCGCTAGTCGGCTTGGCAAACGTCGTATTAGTTTCCAGGGTGACCATTATGACGTCAACGAATCAGAACGCCATGATGCCCTCGACCTCGGGGCCACCGCTGTAGGTTGTCGTGATTTGCTCAAATCAATTCGCTCGAATGGACTAAGACGAAGAAACCGCCTCGAAGCTTGGAACATTATCTGCGATCAAGAGGTGGAAGGATCTTCGATACCTGACCTAATAGTGAGCTCAGTCACAAGTCGCTGTTTCTCTCGCCAGCTAGTGATTCAACTCAATGAATTTTCGCCTGAGTTAACCAACATAAAAGTAAAGATCCTTATTGTTCAACGCAGCGATCAAGCGGCGTTTATAATCAGTGGACCTCTCGGAGAATGCAAGGGAAAAACCGTTGATAATGACACCACTTGGGCACGTTTAAGCTCTAGCGGCATTAATACGACTATAGAAATTGTTGAGGGAATTGAATGGAGCTAGATGCTGTCATCGTCGGTTCTGGGCCTAACGGATTAGCAGCTGCGTTAACTCTTGCACGTGCAGGGAAATCAGTAACTGTTTTCGAAGCTGAAGCGACAATCGGAGGCGCAGCACGGACCGTAGAAACTACGTTACCTTCATACAAACATGACCTTGGGGCAGCTGTTCACCCATTCGCAGTAGCAAGTCCCGCATTTCAGGAATTCCAGCTTGAGAGTTACGGCCTGGAATGGTTACATCACCAGGTTGTCGCCACACACCCGCTCGACCATGGAAAAGGGGCAACACTCTATAGGGATATGGGCTTAACAGCAGCTGGACTCGGACCAGATGCAGTTGCTTATCGCAAGTTGCTAACTTCTTTGACTACAGATTGGCCAAAATTCAAGAATCACTCTTTAGGCCCATTATTACGAATGCCCGCTGATCTTATTCCAACGATCCGCTCCGGCCTTCTAGGAGTTCTTCCAGCTACTACGCTCACAACGAAGCTATTCAAGACTGCTGAGGCTCGAGCTCTATTCGCTGGCTGCGCCGCTCACGCATACCTCCCAGTCAACCGATTTTTCACATCGGCCTTTGGAAATATATTTTTGACCCTTGCTCACACCACGGGATGGCCTATCGCAAAAGGTGGAAGCCAAAGTGTTATCAACGCCTTGCAACTTGCCCTAGAGGATCACGGCGGAAAAATTATAACTAATCACCGCATCGAAAAGCTAGCTGATTTACCTTCAAGCAAAGTAAGAATCCTTGATGTGACATCACACGCTGCAGGAAAACTATTAGAGCCAATTCACGGTGTTTCTGCGAGGCGAGTAAAGCGCCTCAAAAATGTCAAGCCTGGACCTGGCGCATGGAAAATAGACTACGCACTATCAGCACCCCTTCCATTTACTCACGAACCCAGTCGCAGAGCAGGCACTGTCCATCTCGGCGGAACTATTGAAGAGATTCTGCATGCTGATACTGCCGTTTGCGCTGGACAAATGCCTAAGCAACCATTTGTGATTGTATCTCAGCCCACTATTATCGACGATTCACGTAGTCCACCTGGGAATCACATCGCTTGGGTATACGGACACGTTCCGACTGGATGGGATGAGGATGCAACGCCACTCATCGAGGCCCAATTAGAGCGATTCGCTCCGGGATTCAAAAAATTAGTATTAGCCCGAAATGTTCACACGCCATCGGACTTCTACAATCAGAACGCCAACCTATACGGTGGAGACATAACCGGTGGCTCTGTGGCAGGAGTGCAACTAATCAGACGGCCATTCCTCTCACCCGACCCTTACAAACTTGGTCCTAAAGGTCACTACATCTGCTCGTCTTCTACTCCGCCAGGTGCTGGCGTGCACGGTATGTGTGGCTGGCACGCCGCTACTCTTGCCCTGCGCGAAGAGTTTCGTTAGCGCAATAGCAACGACTAAGTTTCGTCGCCTTCCGTAGTTTCCTCATTGAGAAGATCCGACTCGATCAATTCATGCCTCTTAACATACGTAGATCCAAAGGCCTGGAATGTCGCAGCTGCAGGAACAGCTAATAGTGCACCAACGACTCCGAGTAGCGACCCTCCTATAATCACCGTACCAAAAGCAATCGCCGGATGAATATTCATAGTTTGAGCAGTAATTCGCGGCGCAAATAAATAATTTTCAACCTGTTGATACAGAAGAATCGCCAACAACACCCATAGAGCCGTAATCGGTTCATTCAAAAGCGCTATGAGAACCGGCAGAATCGCAGCTAGGTAAGTACCTACTACCGGAACGAATTGAGACATCAAACCCACCCACAAAGCCAAAGGAACGGGGAATGGGACTCCTAACGCTGCAAAAGCAACCCAATGGAAAATAAAGGAGCCGATACCTAGCAAAGCACGTGAATAAATATAAGCACCAGTTTTATCAATAGCAATCTCCCAGCCGCGTAGCACGATTATCTGTCGATTGGGATTCAATGCAGAACAGATCAGGCGACGTAATTTGGGACCATCGACTACTAAATAAAACGTAAATAGCAAGAGTGTGAGTAACTGAAAAAATGCTGAAACCACAGCAGTTCCAATAGACACTAAATCGCCAGCAAAGTTAGAGGCGAGCGTTGCTGCTGAGCCACCATCTGAGAACTCTGCAATTAACTCATCAGTTTCTATGGTCACGCCGAACTGGTCGTTAAGCCAGACTTCTATCTCTTCGATATAGTCTGGGGCTTGGTTAACTAATAAACCAATTTGGTCGGCAAGCACTGCACCCATAGCCGCTAGGAAACCCACAACTGAAATGAAGATAATAGAAAACACTGCGCACGTAGCCAGTCCCCGACTCCAACCTCTTCTTGCTAGCCAATTCACAGCGGGTTCTATAGCAAATGACAGAAACAACGAAACTAATAAGACAATAATAAAAGACCGAATACGCAAAACAGCCCAAACAAGCGCACCACATAGAACTGCCAACGAAAGCCCTGTAATAATCGCCTTAATTATCCAAGGCGGCGGACTAAGTTTGCTTTCTTCGTTGCTCATGATTTTCCAAGGGTAGCCAAAAGTTCATTGTGTACTAAGCCGTTCGTTGCCAGCCCGTCAAGATGGTCTGACCTTTGATCGAGTTTTAAGCCTGACTCTCCGAGCAAATTAGAAAACTTGCCGCCTGCCTCTTCGATAATTATTGGAACTGGCGCTAAATCCCAGACTGAACAGACTGGATCAACCATTGCTTCTGCTCGACCAGACGCCACTAGAAAATAGCCGTAACCATCTCCCCATGTTCGCATGACTGCGCCACTTTTTTTCAAGTGACCGAAGTTTTGTTCACTGAAAGTTTCGTAGCTACTAGTGTTGATCAGTGCCTTGTCTAACACTGAGTGCGTACTAACTCTACACCTCTGATCACCTAGCCAGCATCCATTTCCACGTCCTGCAACCATTGTCAGACCTAGGACAGGCAAGTGAATAACGCCTACCAGCGGACCCTCTTCGTCGACCAGTGCTAATAGCGTCGAATACAAAGGTATTCCCTTAACAAAGCCGCGAGTCCCGTCAATTGGGTCTATGACCCAAGTCCTGTTTGTCGCACTAAAACTGCCGCCATGTTCTTCTCCTACGACTGCATCTTCAGGGTGATGTTTAAGCAATTGCTCCCGTATAAGTGCTTCCGCCGCACGGTCTGCTTCTGTTACCTCAGTACCATCAACCTTATAGTTAACTTCTAAGTCATTTTTTTGATACCACTTTAGAGTAAGTGCTCCGGCAGCCTCAGCTATCTCGCGCGCTTCTTCCATGAGCGCTTCAATACTCATAGATATGCCTCCAGTCTCTCCATCGAAATATACAATCAGCTGAACTTCGGTGCCCGTTTTTCAAAGTAGGCCTTAACCGCCTCTTTCTGGTTCGGAGAACCAATCAGAGCGTTTATATTCTCTCGCTCGGACTCGAATCTCCTAGCAACATCCTGTGATTCAATGGCGTTGAGCATCTTCTTCATTCGCCTAATCGCTTCTGGGTTTTTTTCGGCAATTTCATGAGCCATCCCCATCGCTTCAGAGTGGGGATTATCTGACACGCGAGTTGCTAAACCTAGTTCTACTGCCTCGATACCTGTAACAATCTTTCCTGTAAAATAGAGTTCTTTCATCACGTCCATCCGGACATTCGGCGGTAGGAGAACGGTTGCGCCCATGTCCGCAGTTAGTCCCCAACGAATTTCCAATACTGACAATTTAGTTTCAGGATGAACTAACCGAATGTCTGGGCCCATCGCTATTTGAAATCCGCCTCCTAACGCATGACCGGCAATAGCTCCTATAACCGGTACATCTATCTCTTGCCATACCCATGCTGCCTGTTGGCCTAGATGCGTCATACGCTGCTCGGATTTGTCCTCAACAGCTTCATCTGCATCTGCATCTGATGAGGCCATTTTCTGAAATGATGCTAAGTCAAGTCCCGAACAAAACGACGACCCTTCTCCTGACAGAACAACCGCTCGGACGTCAGTGCGACTTTTTAACAACTCACCGGTATCAACCAACGAGCGAAACATGGCATTATCTAAAGCATTTAGCTTTTCTGGGCGGTTCAACCGCACATCAGCTACACCATTTTCAACTTTGAGGGTAACTCGATTGGCCATATTCAATCCTTCGCTTGTTAGCGTTAACTAGCTTGCCGCTTTTCCCACAATTGCCTGGAACGCTGACTGTGACGCATAGTAATAGACAGAATCAAATTTTTGATGAACTCACAGTTATTGATTGGAGTTCAGCGAGCCGCCCAACAGTCGGCAAAGACAGTATCTGGATCGTAAGCAAAATCTCAGACCGCACGTGCTTAAGCAATCCCCCGACTCGGACTCAGGCAGGAAACGAAATTGACAGTGTCATTAGAGCAACCAACGCTAATCATTCGCGACTAATTGCAATCGACGTAAGCCTTGGTCTTCCCAGCCCATTTGAAGAGATCATTGACGCGTCTGACACTTCCTGGAGAGGTACTTGGAATCTTATAAATTCAAAAGTGACTGACAGCCCAGACAATTCAAATAACCGCTTTTTAGCGGGTTCATCACTCAACGCATTACTAGGCCAAGGTCGCGGTCCGTTTTGGGGCCACCCGAATGGCCGGACATATGCGGAGCTTCATGCAACGCGACCCAATTTCCCTTGGGGTAACAGAAGCATCCCGGAGTTTCGACTATGTGAGCAACTAATGCGTTCTAAGAGTTTAGCTATACAGTCAACCTGGAAATTGGCGTACCCTGGATCTGTTGGAGGTCAATTTCTCATGGCTGTGCCTTGGCTAACCGCCTTGAAAGAAAGACACCCTCAAATCAAAATATGGCCGTTTGAAACCGGTTTCGGAACTAGGCCTCAGAAAGGCGATATATGGGTCGCTGAAGTATGGCCGACTGAATTCCCACGACTCTTTCAGCACGAAGTGAAAGACGCCGATCAGGTAGTTTCTGTGCTGAGCTACCTCAGCGAATGTAATTCTTCAGGCCTCATGAAGGAGTTACTACATGGGCCTATCGATTTGCCTTCAGCCGAGATCGCTCAACGAGTAGAAGGCTGGCCGATCTCCCCAGCTCTTAGCGAGCTGCAGTAACTAACTTCTCCAAAGCCATTTTTTCGTTTCTAAGTCAGGCTCGGGCGGCCCTTCTGTAACTATTGGGAAACTGAGGACTGGCACTGATAGTTGTCTGCTAATGCGTTCAACCGGGAAAAGAACGAGGCGTGATGTATGACCCATAGGACGCGAGGAAAATAAGATCACCATGTCTGCATGTTCTTCCGCTTGCACTCGCGTGACAGCACCTGTGAAACTTTCGGTCACCAAGAATTTTATTTCATGCTCTACATCCTTACTGGCGCAGAGCCGCACCACTCGTGCCACTCGATCATCATCCTCACTGCCAGGCATAAAAATAACGATCGAAGAACGCCAACGTGCCATTAAGTCAATAACCCATTCCGGAATATCAATTGGTATAGGTGAAGCAAGTAAAATTTTTGCTGGAACGGGCACGTTAGTGTGGTCTAAAGGAGCCGCATGATCTTCACCAGTTGCCATCGATTTAAGATCTCTTGCGACCAATAACGGACCTATCAATTCGAAGAGCACTACAGAACCCAGCACCACCGTTGCTATTTCGGATCCCTCAGACCCAAGTGTCTCGCTTGCCAAGACAGCCAGACCTACAGCAACTCCTGCCTGTGGCGTCAAATTGACTCCAAGACGCAATGCTGTTTTCCAGTGAAGTCCGCCAAGCATTCCACCTAATAGACCACCGACTATCTTTCCACCGACACGAACCAATACGTAGGCAACACCTACTAGGCCAACGTTTACTACGTCATCCATATGAATGGAAGCACCTGCGAGCCCAAAGAACAGCAGGTATAAAGGCTGTTCGATACTTTTTATAGTACGAAACAATCGCGCCGAAAAAGCTTCTGCTGAAACTGACGCTGCGGTTGCACCTGCCACCAAGGCCGCCAACGGTAAGGAGCTCCCCAGCCATTCAGAAAGCGACCACGCCAAAAGTATGTGGACTAACACAAAAAGTAATAATTCGCCCGATGTCTCAATTTGAAATCCGATACGTGAAATTAGCCAACCACCGGCGACTCCTAATAATGCTCCTCCAATTCCTAGTTGAAGAAAATCTAGCAACGCAGAACTAATAGCCGCATCTTGTTCACTAAGAAGTGCAGCAACCGGCAGCACAGCAGCAAAAGTCGTGGTGGCCAACGCATCCGATACTGCATGCGTTCCAACGAGACCCGTACCATAAGCACCTGTGCCTTTAACTGAGCTCACCACGTGCGCAACAGTCATCGGCGCACCAGCACCAGCCAACACAGCAAGCACTAAAGCTACTGATTCCTCAGCGCCCGCTGCGCGCGTAACAAAAAACACTGCAACAGCACTTACAGCAAACTGGACGATGCCGGCTGTGAGAGCCCAACGTGCTGCCTTCAAGGCGCGCGTGGAAACTCGTTCACCAATCACGAACATCAGAATGGCTAAAGCAACCTCTGTGATGGGTTGCAACTTGACTAGCTCATCTTGGCTAATTAGTTCGATCCCTGAAGGGCCTAGAAGAGCACCGACAAGCAGAAAGGCAACAACTTCTGGAAGCTGGCGACGAGCGAGCATCCTGCTAGCAATGTACGCAAGCCAAGCCAGCACAGCAAAGGCAGCAAGAGTGCTTGTCATACTTTTCCAGACGCGTTAGTAGCTAGGGCAACTGCTAAAATAAACTCATTTGAGTCAACACACAAATTAGTAGATTCAATTTTTAGTGACTGGTTCAAAGGCTGGATCACGTTTTTGAACAAAACTAGCTACTCCTTCTTTAAAATCGTTTCGCTTAAGTGAATCCCGCATCAGTGCGTTCGACTCAGCTAGTGCATCAGTTCGTGCCAGATCTAGTTGGTTCCAGACCTGCTTCTTTATCTGAGCCATCGACCATGGAGCGCTATATTTACCGAGATCTCGTGCATATTCGACAGTTGTTGAAAGAAGGTCCTCAGGGGCAAGCACCCGACTGACTACGCCCATTTCTTTAGCTTCATCTGCTAGAAAGACCCGACCCGACATAAGAATGTCCAGAGCATTTGATGGGCCTACTACTCGGGGAAGCATATAAGCCACTCCATGTTCTGCAATAAGACCTCTTCGAGCAAAGGCGCTGGTGAATTTCGCTCCTTCGGCAGCAAATCGTATATCGCACATCATCGCATGAACAAATCCCAATCCGGCGCAGGCGCCATTTATCGCTGCGACAACCGGCTTCGGAATTGAAAGTGCGTAGTCATGTCTTTCATCGCGGTGCTGTGGACGCTCTTCGCCCTCACCTCCCCGATCTTGTATGCCCTGAAGCATATCCATATCGGCTCCAGAGCAAAATCCACGCCCTGCGCCAGTTACTACTATGGCTTTAACTGATGCTGAGCCTGCCGCTGTATCTAGGGCATTGAAATACCCGGTACCCAGCTCGCCGGTCCATGAGTTCAACCTCTCAGGACGATTAAGCGTAATTATAGCTACGCCGTCTGTTTCTTCGTATAGAACTACTGCTTCGCTCATTACTCCCCCAATTTATTTTTTATTAAGTCTTTTTGGTACGAAAACTGTTTCCAAATAGTAGTGAACTACCCAGTCAGACTATTTGATTTCTTCAATCTCAACAGTCTGCATTACATCACCGACACCTATAGAAAGCGCTACATCCATTCCATCGGAAACGAAACCAAAATGGTTATAAGACTTGGCTAGTTTCGTGGTGCAATCATCTATGCATATGAAAAATTGGCTCCCGTTGGTGTTGGGCCCGGCGTTAGCCATGGCTAGCGCTCCAAGAGTGTAATCGGCAGTAACGGGTTCGTCATCGAACCGATAACCCGGACCACCAGTACCACTTCCTTCAGGACATCCGCCCTGGATCACGAAGTCTGGCACAACCCGATGAAAAGTTAACCCTGTGTAATACCCATCGCGAGCTAGCGATATAAAATTATTTACGGTAATAGGAGCAAGTTTAGGATCGAGATCCATAACTATATTGCCCTTGTTAGTGCCAAGAGTTACTCGGTACGTTAATTCTGTGTCGATCGTCATTTCAGGTGAATTTGCCATTGATGGCACGTTAGCGGAGGAAGACCCCCCAAGAAACCGACTTCGGTCACAAAATCAAATTTGAGTCAATCATTTGAGCGAAGAGTAACGCCAGCTAAGGCTCCGGTATGTTCACCGTTTTGCATAAATAGTTCGCCGTTCACGAATGTGGCATCGTATCCGGCCCCGCGTTGAATGTATCTTCCTGCGCCGCCCGGAAAGTCATGAACATATTCTGGGCCCGAGAGAGAAAGCTTATCCCAGTCAATGACATTAATATCCGCATATGCGCCTTCAACGAGGCGGCCTCGATTTTTGAGACCAAACAGATCAGCTGTATCAGAGGTAATTCGCCGAATGCCTTCTTCAAGCGTGAAATAGCCAGTATCGCGAACCCAGTGACTCAAAAAATAGGTGGGCTGACTGGAGTCCATGATCTGACCAACGTGTGCTCCTGCGTCGGCCAGTCCCATTACGATCGAGTCATGATCTAACATTGTTTCGATTGCTTCATAGTCCTGGTTAAGGATTGGCAAACTCAGCATGACCGAACCATTCGATTCATCAGTTGCATTCAAAAAGTACTCGACTGGGCTTATTCCAGCTTTCGTCGCGAGTGATTCCAGGGTTCCTTCTTGACCAACGCGATAATTAGGATTCTCTGCATCTAGAAGGTACAGGCGACTGAGATCGACCATGGCACTTCCATTGCCATGCACTTTTTCTGGATTATTACCTTCGTGAATTAATCTTGCTCTCAGTTCAGGGTTTCGAATGGTATCGAGTCGCTGTTCCACACTCATATCTCGAAGGGATCTCCAAGTTGTTCCGGCGCGTGCCCAGGGAGTACGGTGCTGAATTCCAAGTACAACACCAATGGGCCTGCATGTAGTCTGTGGTCGTAATTGTGCGCCTGAGGCATTTTCAGCTTCCACAGCCCTAAGAGCCACATCGCTCATATCTGGACGAACTGCGTTATAGACCAATCCAAACGTTGATGGTTGGCCACTGCGCCGGGTTATTTCGCCCAGAGTTTCTATTTCATGTTTGAGGCCTTCCCAGTCTGCACCGGCTTTCTCAAATCGTGGAGCAGATTCGAAGACTCCCCGGCCGTGTTCGCCAAGTACATCTGCAAATGCAAAAAGCTCATCGTCATCAGCAAATGTTCCCGGTATCGGCCTACCATCTGGAGTTCGGTGTAACAAAGTTCTAGATGTGGAGAAACCAAGTGCGCCCGCAGTCATGGCTTCATCGACTAACTCGCACATTGAACTTATCTGTTCTGCTGAGGCAGGTTCTTCGTCAAGGCTAGATTCTCCCATCACATGCCAACGCACGGCTACATGTCCAACCATGCCACCGACATTTATTCCTTTAGGAGTTGAGTCGATAAAATTTAGATATTCACCGTAGGTCCGCCAATTCCATGGAAGGCCTTCGAGAATAGCATCCTTGGGAATATCTTCTACTGACTCCATGACTTCTGCGATGAACTCGATGTCCTCAGTTTTGACAGGGGCGAAGGTCACACCACAATTACCCATTACAACAGATGTAATACCGTGCCAGCAGGAACTGGAGCCAATTGGGTCCCATGCTAATTGAGCATCTAGATGAGTGTGGATATCAACAAATCCTGGAGTAACAAGCTTCCCGACTGCATCGATTTCGGTTTCACCGGTGCCTTCCACAACACCTAATTTGACGACTCGGTCGCCAATGATGCCTACGTCTGCAATTCTCGATGGTGCTCCTGTTCCATCAACCACTGAGCCGCCTCTAATAACAAGGTCGTATTTTGTGTCGCTGCCACTCATTTTATCGCGCCTCTTTCTTTGCCCTAACAAACAATGTCTTGCTGACAACTAGCTTCTATTACAGTGCCTCTTCTCAAATCATAGACCCAAATGCAGGACTGACGTAACAAATATAGGGCGACACCCGTTGTACCTAAATATTAAGTACTCTCATAGTTAAACGATGCACTTGGTCATTAAGTGCTTATCCCGGGGTCTGCA
>Ga0308018_10001366_pt1 | contig 11410 bp, 5 predicted proteins | sample Neamet282_FD_203130 | JGI IMG/M metagenome (GOLD analysis project Ga0308018, IMG submission 203130) | Marine microbial communities from water near the shore, Antarctic Ocean - #282 | ecosystem: Environmental > Aquatic > Marine > Unclassified | place: Southern Ocean | collected 2014-10-01
CCCGTGTGGAACCGCCAGCTGGTGCGCATGCAGACCGCGCAGTGCTTCTCCGTGTCCGTCGCCGACGCGTACGCGCTCGAGCTCCGGACCACCCGCGGCAAGACCAACAACGCGTGCGACCACACCGAGTGGGTGAACGCCGATCTGTGCATCACCGCCTCCGTGAACAAGAAGGTCGACTGCGCCGTCGGCGACTGGGTCGGCGGCTGGTCCAAGTGCTCCAAGGACTGCAACACCGGCTACATGTCGCGCAAGCGCGAGATCGTCACGCCCCCAGCGCACGGCGGCAAGCACTGCCCGCAGATCCACGAGGTCACCAGCTGCAACACGCAGCCTTGCCCGATCGACTGCGTGGTCGGCGACTGGGAGACGGCCACCACGTGCTCCGTCACGTGCACCGCCACCCGCATCAACGATGGCGTGACGGGCGACGCCACCCAGGGGACCGTCGTGTCCGGCTACCAGTCGCGCTTCCGCTCCATCAAGGTGGCGGCCGCGTACGGCGGCAAGGCGTGCAAGCCGCTCACCGAGAAGATGGCCTGCAACACGCAGCGCTGCCCGGTCGACTGCAAGGCCAGCGAGTACTCCGGCGAGGGCACCCCCATCGAGTGGAGCGCCTGCACCAAGAGCTGTGGCACCGGCACCCAGACGCGCACGCTCCGCGTCATCCAGCACCCCGCGCACAACGGCAAGACGTGCCCGTCGCTCATGAAGGAGCGCGTCTGCAACGAGGAGGACTGCCAGATCGACTGCATCGCCGGCGCCTGGGACGAGTGGACCGACTGCTCCAAGGACTGCAACACCGGCTACAAGACGCGCAAGCGCAGCATCAGCCAGGGCGCCGCGTTCGGAGGCATCAGCTGCGGCACGACCGAGCAGGTCCTCAGCTGCAACACGCAGGCCTGCGCCATCGACTGCGTGGTCGAGGAGCACAAGGCGTGGGACAAGGTCCTCCACCCGTGCACGCGCTCGTGCAACGGCGGCACGCGCACGCGCGGCACGTCCGTCAAGACGCCCGCGGCCTACGGCGGCAAGCCCTGCCCGAGCCTGCAGGAGACCGTTGTCTGCAACTCGAAGCCCTGCCCGGAGGACTGCCAGGAGTCCCTCTGGGGCTCCTTCAGCGTCTGCTCCAAGTCCTGCACCGGCAACGCCCAGGACTTCGGCGCCAAGATTCGCCGCCGCTCCGTCATCAAGCCCATGGCCCACGACGGCAGGGAATGCTTGCACCTCTCCGAGAGCAAGGAGTGCAACAAGCACGCCTGCGCCATCGACTGCGCCATGACCGACTTCGGCGCCTGGAGCGAGTGCAGCCTCCAGTGCGGCGGCGGCACGCAGAGCCGCAGCAAGAGCGTCCTGCGCAAGGGCGAGTACGGTGGCATTGAATGCCCCGGCACCGACCAGGTCCAGCCGTGCAACGACGCCCCGTGCGCCGTTGACTGCCAGCTCAACCCTTGGGGCTCGTTCTCCACGTGCTCACACAAGTGCGGCACCGGCTGGCAGACGCGCAAGCGCACCGTCAAGAGCCGCGCCCGCTACGGCGGCATCGGCTGCGCCGCGATCAGCGAGAGCGTCCCCTGCAACACCAACGCGTGCCCGATCCCCTGCAAGTACAGCGCCTGGGCGCCGGCGCACATCGAGCTCGCCCCGTGCGACCGCAGCTGTGGCGGTGGCCGCCGCACGCAGACGCGCAGCATCGTCCAGCAGGCCGACCACGGCGCGGCTGCCTGCGGCAAGACCGAGTACGTTGGCTCGTGCAACGACCTCGCCTGCCCGCTCGACTGCATCGTCTCCGAGTGGGCCGTGTGGACCGACTGCAGCGTGAGCTGCGGCTTCGGCCACCAGCAGCGCACGCGCAACGAGCTCCGCAAGGGCCAGGCCGGTGGCAAGAGCTGCAGCGCCTCCGCGCTCTTCGAGGAGCGCCAGTGCAACGCTGGCCCCTGCAGCGCACAGTGCGAGGTGTCTGGCTGGTCTGGCTGGTCCGACTGCTCCAAGCAGTGCGGCACCGGCGTGCAGAGCCGCTCGCGCAGCATCACCAAGCAGCCCGACGTCCGCATCGACCAGTCCACGCACGACATCACGCCGTGCCCGTTCCTCAAGGAGACCCGCCAGTGCAGCCAGGTGCCGTGCCAGGCCGACTGCGTCCTCAACGACTTCTTCGACTGGAGCCCCTGCACGAAGTCGTGCGGCACGGGCTGGCAGCGCCGCCACCGCACCATCAAGCAGGTCAACGTCGGCGGCGGCAAGCGCTGCGACGCCCTCGTCGAGATCCAGGCGTGCCACCCCGAGCCGTGCCCGGTGCACTGCCAGATGACGCCGTTCAGCGTCTGGTCTCCCTGCTCCGACGCGTGCGGCGGCGGCACGAAGACTCGCCACCGCACCGCGCTCAAGGAGGGCGACTACGGCGGTGCCACGTGCCCGCACACCAGCGAAACCCGGAAGTGCAACATGCAGGACTGCCCGCAGGACTGCGTCGTAAAGCCGAACTGGACCCCCGGCTCTTGCTCGGCCACCTGCGGCGGCGGCATCAAGGTCGACACCCGCCAGGTCACCACGCCCCCCGCCTTCGGCGGCGCCGCGTGCGCCTCCACCGCCCGCACCACCGCCTGCAACCAGAAGCACTGCCCGCTGGACTGCAAGCTCACCGCCTGGTCCGAGTGGACGCAGTGCACCAGGACCTGCGGTGCCGCCGGCACGCAGACCAAGACGCGCATGATCGACGTGCACCCGCGCTGGAACGGCAAGAAGTGCGAACCCCGCATCGACACCCAGGAGTGCCACATGGGCCCGTGCCCGGTGCACTGCTCCGTGTCCGAGTGGACCGAGTGGACCACGTGCTCCAAGACCTGCGGCACCGGCACGAGGACCCGCGAGCGCACCGTCACCCAGTTCAGCGACTTCGGCGGCTACCAGTGCCCCAACCTCAGCGAGTCCGAGTCCTGCAAGACCGATGCCTGCCCTCGCGACTGCGACGTCTCCAACTGGGGCGGCTGGGACAAGTGCTCGCACGAGTGCGGCGGCGGCTACCAGTCCCGCACCCGCGACGCCACCAACGGCGGCGCCGCGGACGGCGGCAAGAAGTGCCCGACGACGTCCGAGGCTCGCAAGTGCAACCCCGGCAACTGCCCGATCAACTGCAAGTTCTCCGCCTTCGGCTGGAACGGCATCGCCGGTGAGTGGAGCACGTGCAGCCGCACCTGCGGCGGCGGCATTCGCCAGCAGCGCCGCCAGATCAGCCGCGCGGCGGCCTTCGGTGGCAAGGCGTGCCCGTCGCGCACCAAGGTGGAGTCGTGCAGCAAGGACCCGTGCCCCGTCGACTGCTCCATGTCCGCCTGGAGCTGGTGGTCGCCGTGCAGCAAGTCGTGCGGCAAGGGCTCGAAGACGCGCTCGCGCACCGTGCACACCCAGTGGTCCGGCAATGGAAAGAAGTGCCTGCCCACCAGCGAGAAGATGGACTGCAAGAATGATTCCTGCCCCGTCGACTGCCAGCAGGCCGCCTGGGGCTCCTGGAGCACCTGCTCCAAGTTCTGCGGCCTCGGCGTGCACACGCGCTCGCGCAAGACCGACACCGAGGCTGCCAACGGCGGCGTCGAGTGCGGCTCCACGGAGGAGACCAAGAACTGCAAGCTCATGGACTGCCCCGTCGACTGCAAGGTGTCCGCGTGGGGCGGCTTCGACAACTGCAACGTTGGCTGCGGCGGCGGCATTCAGCGCCACTACCGCCAGGTGACCGTGTCCCCCGCCCACGGCGGCGCACAGTGCCCGCCGCTGTTCGAGCAGAAGTCGTGCAACACGCAGAGCTGCCCGGTGCACTGCGCCGTGACCGATTTCGCCGACTGGTCCTCGTGCTCGCGCTCGTGCGGCACCGGCATCATGATCCGCAAGCGCAACGTGCACCAGGAGGCCCAGCTCGGCGGCAGCCAGTGCCCGGAGCTCTCGCAGGCGCGCTCGTGCAACACCAAGAAGTGCCCCGTCGACTGCGAGGTGAGCGCGTTCACCGAGTGGTCCAAGTGCTCCGTCACCTGCGGCATGGGCTTCAAGTTCCGCACGCGCACGATGACGCGCAGCGCCTCTGCGGACGGCAACAACTGCCCGCCGCTCACCGAGACCGGCTTCTGCAACGACATGGAGTGCCCCGTGGCCTGCCTCGTCGGCTCGTGGGGCGGCTGGACCAGGTGCTCCAAGACCTGCGGCAACGGCACGAAGCAGCGCACGCGCCGTATCGTCCGCCCGATGGCGCACGGCGGCATCCCGTGCCCCAAGGTCAAGGCGCAGACGCCTTGCTTCGAGGAGACTTGCCCCGTCGACTGCAAGATGGGCCAGTGGGGCGGCTGGAAGGCGTGCAGCGTCAACTGCGGCGTGGGCGTCAACACGAACACCCGCGACATCCGCCGCAAGGCCGGCCCCAAGGGCAAGGCCTGCGGCGCCACCACCAAGACGATGGAGTGCAACATGGGCATCTGCGCCAAGCACTGCATCGTGTCCGCGTGGTCCGCGTGGGGCGAGTGCTCCAAGAAGTGCGGCGGCGGCACGAAGAAGCGCACCCGTAGCGTGCTCCAGGCCCGCAACAGCGCCGGCAAGCGTTGCGAGTCCCTGAAGGACGTGCTCGAGTGCAACGACCACAAGTGCCCGCAGGACTGCGAGGTCTCCAAGTGGTCCAAGTGGACCACCTGCGACAAGGCCTGCGGCAACGGCCGCGGCACGCGCACGCGCGGGATCACCAAGAAACCCCTGCACGGCGGCAAGCAGTGCGTGGCCCTCATCGACGTCCGGTCCTGCAACACCCAGCACTGCGCGCAGGACTGCGTTATGGGCGAGTGGGGCTCGTTCACCCAGTGCACGAAGTCGTGCGGCGGCGGCCTGATGACGTCGCGCCGCCCGGTGCTGACGACCCAGGGCTACGGCGGCGCCGAGTGCCCCGCGAGCCCGACCGGCGACGCCGACTACAAGACCCAGACCCGCTCGTGCGAGGGCCAGGACTGCCCGATCGACTGCAAGACGACCTCGTGGAGCGGCTTCACCACGTGCACCAAGTCGTGCGCCGAGGTGATCCAGGACCACATCCAGCACGGCGACAGCAGCATGCAGACCCGTGCGTGGCACTCGCGCTCGCGCGACATCAAGCCCGATGGCGAGCCCAAGTACGGCGGCAAGGGCTGCCCGCACCTCTTCGAGAAGACCGTTTGCAACTCGTACGGCGAGTGCATGGCGCAGTTCTTCAGCACCACGGTCACCAAGGCGCCGACCGCGTACACCGATGAGAAGTGGGGCAAGCAGATCGCCAAGGGCACGAAGCACCAGGACACGACGAAGGCGGACAGCAAGGCCCTCGAAACCGTGCGCGCCACCAACTCGCCGACCCCGGCCCCTACCGAGGAAACGATCACCGTGCCGGAGACGTGCACGAACGGCGCAGCCTCCGTCGCGCACGGCTGGCACGGCGCCGGCGCCGGCGCCAACTGGTGCAACCTCTGCCGCTGCAACGACGGCATGCTCTCGTGCCAGAAGCGCAAGTGCGGCACGGACGGCCTTCTGCAGGGCGAGACGTGCTCGCACACCAAGTGCGAAGCCACGGTCCAGTACACCCAGGGCAAGGGCACCAGCCTCATCCAGCACAAGGTCATTTCTGTCGCGCACGACCACCGCGAGAACTTCGGCTCGCTCCACCACTGCAGCTACATGCTCAACACCCAGTCGTGCGCGTGCCACTGCTACGGCAACACGTTCAAGGACATCATCGCAGCCAAGGCGTCGGTGACGGCTGCGCTCAAGTAAGATGGGCAAGCCTCGCCCTGCCCGTGCCAGGCGCCTTCGCGCCCGCGTGCGAAACAATTATCACACACACACACAACATACCATATAAGTAAAAGACACCCTAAAACACTGTGTCCGGAAGTGTCCGAGAGATTCAGCGAGTAGAAAAACACTCAGCTCTATAAAATTCTGACGCGCTGCTCGACCAGATGGCCGCCAGGGCCGCCACTGGTAGCCACGAAACGCAAGCCCCGCTGCGGCGTGACCGCCTTGCCTGCCCCGGCGTCGTCACCGCGATCCTGGACGTGCGAAACGCGTGCCGCTTTGAGGCCGGGCACCTGCGCGGCGCGTACAGCTGGCCATGGTCGGACAAGGACAACCGCGGCTTTGAGCTGCCCCCGCGCTCAACCGCGGTGACGGTGGTCTGCGACGACGACAATGACAAAGAAGGCGACGCCGGCGGCAACGCAGACATCAGCGGCGGTACGGTGTGCGTGCGGCGCGGCTGCGGCGGTGCCGAGGGCTGCGGCCTGCGGTGCGGCGCGGCGCGGCAGGGCGCGGCGGCCACGGAGACGTGGTTCGTGCAGTGGCGCAACCACAGCCTGGCGCGGCGCGGCGGGTACGAGTGGCCCGTGGCGGTGGCGCTGCCCTTCCGCCAGGCCATCGCCGCCGCCGCCGCCGCCGCCGCCGCCGCCGCTGCTTCCACCGAGGGCGCGGCGGCGGCAGAGCTGGCGCGCGGCCCGAGCGCGCCCGGGGTGTTCCTATTCGGCGCGTCGCCGCTGCTGGCGCAGTCCCGGGCGCGGCTCGAGGCCACCGCTGCCGCCGCCCTCGCCCGCGGGCGCCGGCCACGGGCGCTCGACGTGGGGTGCGGCTCGGGGCGGGACGCGATCCTGCTGGCGAGCTGGGGCTGGGATGTGACGGCACTGGACTGCGACAAGAAGGCGCTGAAGCGCTGGCTGGCGCTGGCGGCGCGGCAGGGCTACGACACGGGCGAGGGCGCGGGTGGCAGTAGCAGCGAGGGCGGCGTGCGCTGCAGGGCGCTGCGGGTGAAGACCAGCGTGAGAGGCGACCTGGTGCGGGCGCTGCGTGAGGGCAGCGGCGATGGCGACAGCGGCACCGCCATCGCCGCCGACGACGACCCATCCTTCGACCTCGTCCTGCTCTGCAGGCACCTGCACCGGCCGACGCTGCGCGAGATGGGGCGGGAGCTGCTCGCGCCGGGCGGGCTGCTGCTCGTGCACACGTTCATGGTGGGCAACGACCGGCCGACCGACGCGCGCCTGGTGCTGGAGCAAGGCGAGCTGGCGCGCATGTTCGGCGGGGCGGCGGCCGAGGCTCGGACAGCAGGAGCAGGAGCAGCAGGAGTTGCTGCCGCCGCTGGCGGGGCTCGTGGCGCCGCCGGCGCCCAAACCCTTGGTGAGGAGCTCGACGCCCTTAACCTCTACACTGGCGACAGGGCCGTCGCCGGCTCGCGTCTGGTGTCGCTGCGCCGCGGCAACGTGGCGAAGTACCCGTTGGGCCGCCGCGTAGCGAACATGGGCAACGGCGGCGCCGTGCGTGGGATTGTCTGCGCCGTGAGCGCCGACGACAACTCGCAGCCGCCGGCCGGCGCGGGCTCCATCACGGTGTCGATGGACGAGCTGGCCGGCTCCACGACTGAGGAGGAGGTCGCCGAGGAGGCTCCTCTGCTGATTCTGCGCGACGATGTGTGCGAGATTGACGATGGGCGCATGCTCAGCTTCTTTGTGGCGCAAAATCCAACCGAATGAAAGGGAGAGAGCTGTTTACTGTCCCCCCCGATCTGCTGCGGCTTGCGTGAACTCAGGTAGAGGGCCAGAAAGTCACAACAACGGACGATTACTCTGTGTGAAGTGTGACGTGTGAAAAGGGACTTTTGGGGCGACGACTGTGTTGCGCAGTCAAAGTTCCGTCACGTTCCGCCGTACCTTCTCGTCCATGGCCGGTGCCGCCCAAGCCAGCAACAACTTTGCGGTGTTCGGCATGGGCTGATTTTGGGGCCCGGACCAGCAGTTCTCCTCTGTCCGGGGCATCACGAACACCCTCGTAGGGTATTGCGGCGGCTCCACCAAAGCAGCCACGTACCAGAGCGTGTGTGCGGGAGACGGGCACACGGAGGCGATCCGGGTGGATTTCGATCCCGACGTGCTGAGCTACGATGCCGTGCTGGAGCTCTTCTGGGCGAAGCACAACCCGTGCTCCTCCTCCAAGCCGCAGTACATGAGCGCCATCTTCGTGGCGGACGAGGAGCAGGGGGCGGCGGCGCGCGCCTCGCTGGACGCGGAGCAGAAGAGCCGCCCGCAGAAGATCGCCACCAAGATCCTGCCCTTCGACCCGGAGCTGTGGTCCGACGCGGAGGATTACCACCAGAAGTACTTCTCCAAGAACCGCTACTAGTGCCCTGTCGTGCGCCGCACGCGTGCATGCATCATGCGTAAGCTTACACGCGCGCGCATGCAAGCTTATACGCGCAAGCGCGTTGCTGCCAGCGCATCGCATCGGCCGTCGGATTCCCATTGGATGAAGCCACCGCATTCACAACTCCAAAGTGAACGGCAGGCGGACAAATGGGACCGCGCCGCTGCGGTCGCGCACGCTGAAGCTGAAGCTGAAGCTGAAGCGCTGAAGCTGAGAACTGAGTACAGCGCTCTGCTGAAAGCTAAAAGCACACCTGGCCTGCAAAATAAAATTACCTATCATCTAGGGCCGTCCCGCAGCCGGGCACGCCGGCGGCGCACTGCGCTGTCTTGAAGCTTGAAGCACGAGCCGGGGCAGATGGGGCTGGCGCGGAAGCCGCGCGCGGTGAGGCGGCAGAACATGCGCGCCAGACGAGGCGCCGCCTCATCCACGCTCTTGACGTCGCGCGCGCTCCACATGCGCTCCGCGAAGGCCGCGCCGCGCGGCCACGCCTTGGGCTCGAGGTTGTGCTCGTCGATCTCCTCACCCCACAAGGAGGCCTCGCCGCCGATGACGAGCGCCGCCTCCGCGGGCGTCAGGTCGGTGCCGTTGAGCGGGTCGAGCGCGTATGCGTATGGGCTTCAGAAAAAATAGTTTATGGGGTTGGCGCCGCAAGGGTGAAATCTCCGATGATCGGTTTGTCCGCCTCGAGCACCGGCGTGCTGCCATCCTGCAGCTGCGATGCCAGCCCCCGTATCGTCGCTTGGAAAGTGCTGCCACCACCCGGTGCAGCGCCGATTGCGGCGCGCAAGCGCTTCTCCTCGTTGGGATTCGCACAGTGCGCGTGTGCCAGATCAAAGCTTGCGAGCCGCAGCCGCACCTCCTCGCGATCACCATGCTGTCGTAGACTGGTCTGTCGCCGCACCTCCTCGCGACCGCCACGATGCGAAGACTCGAGCATTGCGACAGTGAGCGAGACGTTGCAGTCGGAGAAGGCAAACGCCGTGTAGAGCTCCCACACGCACCAGAGCCGCTCGCAGAACGAGTCACCCCACAGCACCAGCACGCTGCGGCACGCTTGCAGGTAGATGGGGAGGCAGAGCAGGGACTCGTTCTTGTAAGCCGGGTCGATGCACACAGAGTCGATCCACAGAGTCGGCTCACGTCCCTGCTCCTCCTCGAACTGCTTGGCGCAGCGGACCAGCGTCGACAGCCGCAATGCGCGGTCGTCGTGCCACGAGTGCAGCACGTACCAGTCTGTCTCGCCCGGGCTGCATTTCGTGCGCCGCAGCGAGTTCGAGAGCGAGCCGATGTCGCCGAGCACCGCCGAGCTCAGCTCGACCTCTGTGGACAACTCCCTCGCAGACATCTGGTAGAGAGACGCGCACGCGCAGCGAAAGAGCTCGTCGGCGGGCACGTTCACCGAGCCCCAGATCGTTGTGCGCCGTTCCAGTGTATCAGGCAAGGCAACGTAGCTCGGCAGATCCACCGTGAAGAAATCCGCTTCGATGCTTGAAACTGTGCCGCGATACCAACGTGGAACCTCCTCCCAGAGGTGAGTGGTCTCGCCGAGCATTGACACTGGTTTCTCGCGCACCCAATACTCATCGCCGACACACAAGGGCTCACCCGCAAGCAGTGACGCAATGAAAACGCCGTCTTGCAGCCGATGTGTCGACTTGAAGAGCTTGGCCAGTGCGCCGAACAATGTGGTGCGCGAGCGCCATGCGAGCAGCACGGGCCTGGTGTACAACACGGCGGGGATGGGGGTTAGCATGGTGCAGCGGCTATGGTAAGAATCATGATGGCATCGAGTGGCTGTGGCGGTGGCGGCGGCGGCGGCAGCAGCAGCAGCAGCAGCAGCAGCAGCAGCAGCAGCAGCAGCAGCAGCAGCAGCAGCAGCAGCAGCAGCAGCGCGCAGGGGCACGCACAGCAATGCAAGAAGGTGCCATGCCACCGCCTCCACCACCATAGCGCGGCTGGGTGACCAGCCTGGCGCGGGCGCCACCGGGAACAGATATCGCGCCTGCATTTTGCTTGTGGCAATTAGCGTCGCCCCGCCCGCCGAGAACATGCAACGCGCAGTCGGTCCCAAAAGAGCCGCAGACGAGGCCCACTTGCCCCAGCAGTTCGGGCTGCGGATCAGGCTGGAGCGCGGCGTCAGCAGCCACAGCCAAATCGGTATCATGAGAACACTGATCGCGCGAGGCAAAAAGAGCTCGCCGAGCGACATGTCCTCCGGCTTGGCAACGGCGCCGCATAGTATGAGCATTCCGAGTATGGTAGAGGAAAAAGTCATGCCGAGCAGCCAAACAGTAACGATCTCGCTCACCAGCAGTCGGTTCGGCTGCTGCGCCACTATCTCCTTCGCATACCAGATGGTGTATAGGATCACGGGGTACGAGCCGACGTTGTTGTATGCAAGCGCGCCAGCGCCATCCTTCACCTTGGTGGCGTCCAGCACCAACATTGCCGTCTTGGCACACACACTGCACACCGCGAGGCCTCGCAAGATCAAAGGGTGAGTCACAAAAGGCTGGTTGATGTCGCTGTCACACACGAGCGTCAGGCAGATTCCCACTTGCACCATGCAGAATGCGAAGAACAGGGACCAGAATGTGCTCTGGATCCTGAAGATCAAGAAGAAGGTCACCATGCCGAGGCCCGTGACCGTGGTGCCGAGCAGGAGCACCTGCCGCTGCTGCCGCTCCTTGCGCACAGCGCGGTTGCGCAGGTAGCCCTCTGCCTTCAAGCGATGCCTCTGCACCAGGTCGTGTTGAGCTTCCTCCGACGGAACCACGGCGTTGTGGGGTGCAGGGTGGGGAACAACCTGCGTCATGCGGTGTGGTGGACGACCACAAGGGTCAGATGCAAGACGAGACGTGTTTTCGATGAAAGGTGAAGAGCAGTTTGGCATTTTGGCAGCTTGGCAGCTTCCCTCTCCGGGGGGCCATTGATCTCTGCTGTTTTTGCACAGGTGCTCGGTCACGCCCCGTTTTCGCCAGCGTGCTTCCAAAGACGGGCCGGGAACCAACACAGTTGTTCTCAACGAACAACGAAAGCCCGTTCGACATCAACCACTTTTCAGTCAGTCATTCTCTGTGGCACCGCCAACCGCCCCGACGATGGAAAAACAGCTTTAGCAAGCGCGCGGCGAAGAACCAGATGAGCGACAAGTTCGGTAGGTCAGGGATCCGTTCCCTGCGCGGAGTGGCGGGATCCCGTGCCGATGGAATGCGCGAGC
>Ga0308018_10001372_pt1 | contig 11371 bp, 23 predicted proteins | sample Neamet282_FD_203130 | JGI IMG/M metagenome (GOLD analysis project Ga0308018, IMG submission 203130) | Marine microbial communities from water near the shore, Antarctic Ocean - #282 | ecosystem: Environmental > Aquatic > Marine > Unclassified | place: Southern Ocean | collected 2014-10-01
CTCGTGGTTCTTTTGCAACCATTTTACTACGAGAAATTATGAAACCTAATGATCCTATTGCTGCTGGTTTTTAATTTATTTTATTTTTTTAAAAGCTTTGATATGATGCCTACTGAAATTACTATTATTCCACAAATCATAATTCCAATTCCATAAGTAACCCAATTTGGATTGGCATACATGAAAGATGATTCTGGACCTACTATTGATTGTCCTTGAAGGTCAAAAATTAACCCAAAAATGAATGTAATAATGCCTATTCCAATCACCGAATAAGATTTTTCCATACCTTCTTGGTATAATTTCTATTAAAAAGGGTAAACAGAATTGATACTTTAAGCAATTCATTTTCTGATTCTATTTTTAATGATTTTCTAATGATTCAATGAAATGTACGACTGGAATGGTAATTCTGAATCATCCCATCACAAATATTTGGGTTTGATACTGTTTGTCTCATCTGCACTTTTAGCAATAATTTTGTTTCTTATTTTTTATCCTCAAATTGAGGCCATCAATAAAGAATCTCCTGTTTTAATTAATTTGATGTTTATTCCTGCTATGGCTGTAGGATTTCTTTATGGAATTAAAATTACTCAACGTGCTGTTAATCCATCTGAAATTCAAAGTCCGATTAAAAGATCTATTGTAAAAATATTTTTATTCTTTTTTGTAATTGGTGGAATGTTCAGCTCTGTTAACTTTGCAATTAATGGGGGAAGTGTAATGCCTGAAGTTTCTATTTTTGAAGATGGGTTGTTGACATGGCTACATACTTTTATTGTGGAAAACGGGGGTGCTACTTTTCTTATCATCACTAGTATTGGATTAATGGCCGCAGCAACGAAAAGAATTGTAGGATTGGATTCTGGATTTTTAAATAGACTTGTTTCTTCTGTTGGTACTTTTGTTTTTGTCACTATTCTTGTTTTAAGTTTTACAAAATCTGATCCTACTTCGTCTGGTGTATTTTTATATACTTTTTATCAGGCTGGAATTGTTGGCGGTGCATTTTATGCTATGAATAAATTAACTAAAGACAAAAATATGATGTCCGATTTTTCAAATGGATATTAATTTAATTCTCTCTTAAGTAGATACATATTCTTAATTCCTAGTGTTACTATAGATTTTCTATGGGATTTCTAAATAAAATTAAAAGAAGTATTGAATTAAAACAACGTATACCTAATAATGAATCTATTAAAAAAATTGAGAATAGAATACTAGATTTAACAAAACAATTAAAAAAAAATCCTAATGATTCTAAAATTATTACTAAATTATACGTGTGCTATGTTGAAATATCTGATACTGAAAAAAAAATTGAATGTTTAAAAAAATTATCTCAACTTTTACCTAATGATTTTTATTCATTTCAGCAACTTGCAGATATTTATCTAAATGAATTTGAAAATATTGCTCAAGCAAAAATTTATCAAAATCAGGCAAATAACATCAAAAATTCTTTCTAGTTTTTAATTAATTGTATGTGTGATTTAGTTCTCTAAATCTACGTATATTCCTGAAATTTCAGTATTGATTCTACTCCAGTATGTTTCACACCCATCTGTTTTGAAATCATTTGCTTTACATTCATTGAAATGGGCTGTACTGTCTCTAGACATATTATCTGCAAACAAAACATCATCGCCTATTCCTACTCCTATTATTAAAATTGCGAGTAAACTAGCTGAAACAAGGATCATAGAATAGCCTACTCCTCTCATATTTTTAGGATCTTTCATTTACGTGAAATCTATAACCCTTGAATTTAATCTTTTCAAGTCTAAATTTCCTCTTCGATCTTTAACACTAGTATATTTTTTCCGATAAAAAGAAAAGAGAGTACTTCAAAATAGGTTTGTTGAGTATTCAAATTCTTCAATATGAGTTTCTTGGTCCTATACCGCTTACTGAATGGGGTCCTCCAATGGAACAATTGGTTTATTTGATTTTATCTCGAAACAAGGACAAATTTGATATAATCTATGCTGGCGATTGTCAAAAAACTGATGATAAATCATTTTTTACTGATCATGATAAATTCGAATGCTGGCTTAACCAATCTGGATCTGAACAATCTTTACATCTTGCAATTTTACCACTGTTTGATTCTACTGATAAAAAAAGAATAAATATAATTCAAAAGATATTATCTCAATACAGACCACATTGTAATTTTGATGATATTATTAAACAAAAACCTGACTATGTTGTAAGAGTTTCAGAGGAACCTGATGTACATTCTGATAAGATAATTTGTGCATGTTGTGGCTCTAAAATGAATTTGGAAAAAACTCTTGAAAAATCTAATCTTTATCGTTGTACTGGTTGTGGATTAAGCGACACTAGACTTAATTCTTAACTTTGTTTTGTACTTTAAATAATTCCACTGTTAGCAAATCAATTGCTTTTTTCAAATGTTGAAATTCATTAATTGAATGCATTTGTCCTTCTACTAATGCTCTCATGATTTTAACTGAACTTTTTTGATGATCATCTGATGCAACAATTTCCATGGCGTTTAATTTTGATAATAAATTATCTAAATCTTTAATCATTTCATCTGATGGTTTGTGTTTATCCATGATTGTCCTATTTTTTTTTCGTATATGAATTATTACAACAACCTTTTGATTAATACAAAATACATAAAACTCATATAATTTACTAAAAAATATGGGATTCAAAAAAGGTATTAACAAATGTGTGGAATGTGAGAAAAAACTCTCTGAGGATCCAAATGAAACAGGCATGTGTAGCAAATGTGGTTCAGGTGCTAGAATTGATTCAGAAATACAAAAAGAATTAAGCGATTTAGGGATAATCTAAAAAAATCTGTATATTGAGAATTATTATAATAAATCTTCATCAATTTCTTCAATTGGATTGATAAATTGCTTACATGTACAATCTGGAATTTTGCATTCTCCTAATTTTATCATTAAATTACTTTTTTCATCTGGAACGTGAACTTCATCTGTATGGTGACATTTTTTACAATTCATTTTGATTTCCTTGTTGTACCTCTAAATCTATGGAATTAAAACTGCACGTGCATCTATTTTTGAATTTTTTAATTTTTGTAGTGCTTCATTTGCCTTCTCTAAAGGAAATGTTTCATAAATTACTTCAATATTATTTTCATCACATATTTTGATTACTTGCTCCATGTCTTTTGTTGATCCTATCAATGTGCCTCTAATTGTTTTTTCTTCAAATACATTGAATTCTGGATTCTTACCTATTGTTGCAATTACAATTATCCCTCCCTTCTTTACTGATTTTATTGCAGTATCTGTAACAATATCTGCTGGAGCAAATACAATTGCTGCATCTAACAATCCATGTTTTTCTTTCACTTTGCCTAGAAATTCTTCTTGATCATTAGAAAATACCATTGTATCTGTTGCACCTAATCTTTTTGCAACATCTAGATGATTTTGTGTTCTTGAGAATGCAATGACTTTACATTTTTCTATTTTGGCGAATTGTACTGCCATATGACCAACTCCGCCAATTCCAAATATTCCTATTTTTTTATCTAATTTTGGTTCTGCAGCTTTTACTGCTTTGTACGCTGTTATTCCTGCACAAAATAATGGTGCTGCATATTCTGATTTCATACTATCTGGGACTTTTGTTGCAAAATCTTCTACAACTGTGATGTATTCTGAGTAACCTCCTTTCAATGTCTCTCCTGTAATTTTTGATAATTCACAGAGATACTCTTTTCCTTCATCACAATATTGACATTTTTTACATGCTTCTAGTAATGGAGTTATTCCTGCTCTATCTCCTATTTTGAATTTAGTAACATCATTTCCAATTTCAATAACTTTTCCAACTAATTCATGTCCTGGAACAATTGGCAATGTGTCTGGAATTCCAACATGTTTCCAATCTCCTTCAATTCCATGAAGTTGTGAATGACAAACACCACAGGCTTCTATTTTTAGTAAAATTTCATTTGATCTTTCAATTTGATGTTTATCAATATTAGTGGGTTTCAAAGGATTTGTTTCAATTTTAGCACATTCTGAAAGTACCATTGCACGCATTTTTTCCATAAATTCTCTTTTTCATTATTATATTTAAAACACTGTACTGATTTTATTTCTAAATATTGTAATTAAGATAAGATTTATTTCTAAAATAATATAATTATGTATATGGTTGATATTACATCTGAAGATCGTGAGCGAGTTAAATTACTATCTTTAATTTCTTCATCTAAAAATGAATTTGATAAATTATCTTTAGAACAATTAGCACGATTAGAAGAACTAGTTAAAAAAAAAGATTACAGTCACGATAAAAAGGCTGATAAAACAAAATCCAAATTTCTTAAAAGAATCAATGTTAGAATTTATGAAATAACTGAAGGTAGAGGTATTTGGGGTTAATTTTTACATCTAGGTACAAATATTCTAATGATTTTGATTAGTTATGGTTGAAAATAACCTCATACATGAAACTAGTCCTTACTTACTTCAGCATGCCGAAAATCCTGTTAACTGGTATGGGTGGAATGATGAGGCATTACAAAAAGCTAAAGATGAAAATAAACCAATTTTTCTGAGTGTCGGATATAGTGCATGTCATTGGTGTCATGTGATGGCACATGAATCATTTGAAAATAATGATGTTGCTGAATTTATGAATGAAAATTTTGTAAACATAAAAGTTGACAGAGAAGAGCGTCCTGACATAGATGATATTTATCAAAAAGCTTGCCAAATTACAACTGGACAAGGTGGTTGGCCTTTGAGTGTTTTTCTTACCCCTGATCAAAAACCATTCTATGTTGGAACCTATTTTCCTGTATTGGATTCCTATGGTAGACCTGGTTTTGGAAGTATTTGTAGACAATTAGCACAAGCATGGAAAGAAAAACCAAAAGACATTGAAAAATCTGCAGAAAGTTTTATTCATGCATTACACAAAACAGAAAAAATTACTGTTCCTACAAAATTAGAACGAACTTTACTTGATGAAGCTGCAATGAATTTATTTCAATTAGGTGATCCAACATATGGTGGATTTGGTTCTGCACCAAAATTTCCAAATGCTGCAAATATTTCATTTTTATTTAGATATTCTAAGATGGCTAATTTGCCAAAATTTAATGAATTTGCACTAAAAACTTTAAAGAAAATGGCAAAGGGTGGTATTTTTGATCAAATTGCTGGTGGATTTCATAGATATTCCACTGATGCCAGATGGTTAGTTCCTCATTTTGAAAAAATGCTTTATGATAATGCCCTTATGCCTGTAAATTATTGTGAGGCATATCAAATTACACATGATCCATTTTATCTTGATATTTTACAAAAAACACTTGACTTTGTTTTGCGTGAAATGACCTCTTCTGAAGGTGGTTTCTATTCTGCATATGATGCAGATTCTGAAGGTGTAGAAGGCAAATTTTATGTTTGGACTAAAAAGGAAATTAAAGAAATTCTTGGAAATGATGCTGATGTTTTTTGTTTATATTTTGATGTAACTGATGGTGGAAATTGGGAGGGTAATACAATTCTATGTAACAATCTTAATGTTTCTACGATTGCATTTAATTTTGGAATTACAGAACAAAAAGTACTTGAAATTATAAATTCATGTTCTAAAAAATTATTGGAAGTAAGATCAAAAAGAATTTCTCCTAGTTTAGATGATAAAGTTTTAGTTTCATGGAATTCATTAATGATAACTGCTTTTGCAAAAGGTTATCGTGTTACAAATGACATTCGATATCTAAATGCTGCTAAAAATTGTATTTCATTTATCGAAAAAAATCTTTTTGTTAATGGTAATTTATTGAGAACTTACAAAAATGACACTGCAAAAATTAATGGTTATCTTGAAGATTATTCCTATTTTGCTAATGCGTTGTTGGATGTATTTGAAATTGAACCTAATTCCAAATATCTTGAACTTGCCTTAAAACTAGGTCATCATTTAATTGATCATTTCTGGGATTCGGAAAGTAATAGTTTCTTTATGACTTCTGATGATCATGAAAAATTAATTATTCGTCCAAAGAGTAATTATGATTTATCGTTACCTTCTGGAAATTCTGTTTCATCTTTTTTTATGCTAAGATTATATCATTTGTCTCAAGAACAATCTTTCCTTGATATTTCAATGAAAATCATGGAATCACAGGCACAAACTGCTGCTGAAAACCCTTTTGGATTTGGATATTTACTAAATACTATTTCCTTGTATTTGGAAAAACCTACTGAAATTACTATTATAAATTCTGAAAATTCTGAACTTTGTAATTCTTTATTTAAAAATTATTTACCTAATTCTTTTATGATAACTATTGAAAATCCTGATCAATTAAAAACTCTCTCAAAATATCCTTTCTTTGCTGGAAAATCTTTTGAGGATAAAACATCTGTTTTTATTTGTAAAAATTTTACTTGTTCCTTGGCATTACATACTTTAGATGAAGTAAATTCAACACTTTAGATTATTTTTAAGTCTACATCTATTATGCTGCCTACTTGTGGTCTACCCATACTATCATATCTTGATTTTGGCATTGCTATTGTAATTTGTGTTTGTTGATATGATTTAATATTTACAGTTGGCTGTGCTTGTAAAATTGCTTCTAACAATGGCATTACCTGTTCTTTTGTTTCTGAATCTAATTTTTTAGAAACATTTTCTATAATCATTTGTTTTTGTGAAATTGGTTCTGTAGATATATTTTCAATTAATGTTAATTGTATTATTTGACCATTATCTACAATCTGTGTAATTTTAAATTCATTTATTGCAGACAATATTTTATGACGTTATCCTTATGATTTATCTTTAACGAATTGAAAAATATAATGCAATAACTGCAGTTGCTACAGCTGATGTTACACCTAAACCAAAAATAATCTTACTACCATCTATCTTCATGATGTTATTTTTTTATAATTCAAATTAAACTGTACTCATTTTTAAATTATTTTAATTTATTAGTGATAATTTCTTTATATTTATACCTGATTTTATTTTAAATTCTAACTTTAATCTTTTCTCTCTTTTGTTACACCATCTATTTCTGTTGGTCCTAAAATTGATTTTTTAATTAATAATGCCTTTTTTTTAATTATTTGATTAAATTCATTCATGTCCTCTAAACTAGGTGTTTGCTGTTGGTTTTGATATGCTTGTAGAAATCCTGAATAGACGCACCCTGTAATTATTCCAAATACTGTATCTGGAATTGATTCTACTTCTGGAAGAAAATTCTCTGCAATTTGTTTATACGATTCAGATTCACTAATATAATATTCAATTAGGCTATCGATAAATTCTTTATTTTCTTTTGATATTGACATATCTTTACTTTAATTCCTGGTTTATTTAATTATCTTTTTAAAAAATGATAAACTTATCTAAATGATCATTTTATTCTGAATATTGTTAGAACACCTTTCTCCAGAAATAAGAAAAACGTTGAGACAAATTAAGAGACAAACTTTAGCTCTACAATCTATACGACATCTAAATAAAATTCAAAAATTAATTTGGTTTGAAATGGCAACACAAACAACTGGAATTGATGTTAGTCGTATATGCTGTAACAATAAACCAATAAATCTCACGGTATATGATGTTGGAGATTCTAAATCTTCTGTATTACTTTGTACTAATCATGCAACACAAAAATATTTTTTAAAAGATATTTTTGAAGTTAAAATACTGGATGAAAGATTAGTTAATGCTCATACTTTGTAGTGATAATCCACTTTAATTTTTGATGCCTATTTTAAATTGTAATGTAAAAATAGCGTGTTATTTTTTATTTGATTATGGATATTAATGAAATACTCACTAGGGAAAGGGATTCTTTGAGAGATGAAAATATTGAACTCCGAAAACGAATTAATGATCTTGAAGTATCTTTACAAAAAGCATTGAATTTACTCGAAAGCAACGATTAAAAAATATTATTTAATTTATGCCTAGATTACTCTAAAAATTATGTTTTAGAATAAACATTTAGTAATTAGTATTTCTGTATGTTTTCCTTGGCATCATGGAAATTAGAATTTGAAGATGGATATTTTCGAATATATGATTCTAAAAAATTAGTTGCTGGATATTTTGATCCTGATTATGGTGATCTTTCTAATGTAGAAAATCCTGATGATGTTATTCTATCTAAAATAAAAAATCATGATGTAATATTGGGTGGTATGCTGATGATTCCTCTTGTTAAATTCAAATTATTTGATACTGATTTGAATACTGTTCTTTCTGAAGTAAAACAAAACATCTCCCGTGTATCTGTTCATTTAGAAAAATGGGCTGTCTTTCTTTCTGAAATAAATAATACTCGCCATTTTATTGGAATTTCTCATACTGATCAAGATATGTTGACTATGACTTTACCTGTAAAATTTTCAAAACCTACTATTCTTGAAAAATCTAACTTGTTAGAAGAAATTCATCCTGTTTTGAGTTTATTAGAAAAATCTGAATTACTATAGTTTTCATATTTTTTATTTATGGCATATGTTGTATTTTCCATTCTTTTGCTTCATTATTACAATCAAACCATTCAATTTCTATTTGATTAGAATCAAACTCCCCTAATTCATTTCTAAACTGTTCACTACATTGTTTTTTCATTTTTTCATATACCTGCAGTACTTTTTGTGCCGAAACTCCCTGTGGCTCTTCAAATTTTTCTCCACCCTCATAATATTTTATACCTACTTTTGCTGTTTGAAATTCAACTAAACCTAAATTTTGATATTCATATGATTCTTGAAATAATGCATCTGATCTAATTTTAGCAGATTCATCCCCTGTTTTTATCCATTCGATAAATTGTAAATCACTTTCTAGTTGAGTTTCAGCTGAAATTTTTAATAATGTAACTGAACTCTTGAATAATTCTGGTGGTGTTAATTCATCATATTTTGATATATTTTTTTTAAAATTATCTATGTGAATTTTATAAAATTTTAGTAATTCTATTTTTGAAATATCCCCTTCAACCCACTTTATTTTTTCTGAATAAAATTTTGCTTGTATGTCTGAAAGATTATTTTCTATTTCATTTAATTCATTTCCAAATTGTAATCCTTTTTGTTTTGTAATGTCTACTGAATAATTATATGCAATAATTGAACCAATTATTAAAATGGCAATAGTAAGAATGCTAATATTTTGAATTTTCTTTTTTTTCAAAGATAATCTACATAATTTCCGTTTTCATCTAATTTTAATTCAATATTGAATTCAGCACCGCTAATGAATGAATCATTTCTAGTTGTTCTTACTCTACCTATAACTAACTCATATGGCCATATTTCAACCACAATTGCTCCTACTGTCACATTTGGTGTTTCTGTAATTGTCATATCTTCACGTTTTACTCCATGTCTTTCTAACATGTGAATTGCGTGATCTAATAGTGGTTCTGGATTGTTATAATTTAACACCCATACTGTTCCTTCATACTCAATTTTTTGCAATTTGAAACAATCATTGTTTCCTCATATAACAATTATTCCCTTATCTTTATTCAATTTTACCCGTTAACACTACTCTGGTATTTGAGGTGTTATCTGAAAATTTTAATTAAAATTATGCCCATGAAAATATCTTTTTACTTTTATTTTGAATTCCAAAAAACATACCTAATGTGATTCTATCTGTATTTCCTTGAATTTTTGTAATTTCATGAAGATAATTTGGATTAATTATTACTAAATCTCCTATTTTGGGTTCTATCATGTCTACTTCTATATTTTTAGTCAAAATAGAATTATATCCAAATTCTATCTCCCTAAACTCTTCCAATTTTTTTTCCCATTTTTTATTATATATTAACAATTTTCCTCCTCTTTCTGTTTCTTGTAAATGTAAAATGCATGATATCTGATTATCTATTTTTGATACATTGTATTCTATTCCTTCATATGTCACATTGTCTTTGTGCAGTGGTACTTTCTTTCCTTTTACATGTCTTCTAATTGTGCATGATGCATAACTCATTCTATTTTCTTCTGTTTCTGAAATCTCATAATTTGGATAAACTTTTGAAATTACTACTTTTATTTTGTTTATTGGATTATCTACATTTGCAAAAATCTTTTTAAAAATTATGTTTGCTTTTTTTGCATTTTGAAAATACTTTTCTTTTTTTGTTGTATAATTCATTAAAAAAGGACCTATATGGTTAAACTTTTTTGAATCATTTTCTATGTCGGTACTATTTATTTTTTCAATTATTTTTTTACAATTTTCTTTTTCATAAAACTTTTTAATTATTATTGCTGATTTTTCTCCACTAATTATTTTTTTAATATCTATATTGGTAATTTTATTATTTGTAACTACTATTGAATTCCACAATTAGTATCCTGCTGCTCCTGAATGTGATACTTTAGATATCAAACCCCCTTCTGATGTTTTTGAACTAATTTCACATTTTAAAAATGAGCCTACAATAACTTTTTGAAGATCATCTATTTCCCAATTAGCTTTGTTATCTGATAATCCTGGTAAATCTACATCTGAAATCATTATTTTTACTATGTCTTGATATTCTTCAGAATTTCCATTTTGTCTATGTGTTACAGTTAATTCAAAACTATCTTTAGAAATAATATTCTTACCGTTACCCCAAATTGTATCTGTCATATTTTTTTCCTAATATTGTATTTTTTATTCATTCTAAATTTTTTTGTCTTTAAACTATTTATTTCAAATTTTATTTTTTTTACTAGTGCTAATGTTTTTTTATTTTTATACTTATTTTGACCTGTAACTCGAAATACAGTAATCATTTTAGGTAATGATGAATTAAAAAATTAATGACTGAAAACACTGATAAAATTTTTTTTGATGTAATAGTTCAGTTAAAAGAAATTGATCCTGACGCATATTATAAAATTCTAGAAGAATTGGGCTACGATTCCAATGACGAGGAAAAATAACCTGTATTTTTAGTAGAAAGATCTAAAAAGAACTTTAATAATAAAAAAAAAATTGATAGAAAAAAAATTGATAGAAAAAAAATTGATAGAAAAAACTAATCATACAACTAAAGATTCTGGTAAAAAAATCCCTCGTTCATTAAATAACTTATTGAATGTGGAAAATGATTTAAAAAAAATGAATATAGATCTCAAAAAAGTTATAAAAAAAGTAAAAATACTTGAAAAAGAGAATTTAAAATTATCCAAGAAATTAGATAAAAAATAATATTTCTTAAGGTATTGATAATTTGTGCCTATTAATCGGTATTAATTACATTTAATGTCATTGTGCTTACAACTCTTGAAAGTTTTCTAATTATTGCAACCACTTTCTCGAACCCTTCTTGATCTTCTGTTTCAATCTCTGC
>Ga0308018_10001376_pt1 | contig 11359 bp, 12 predicted proteins | sample Neamet282_FD_203130 | JGI IMG/M metagenome (GOLD analysis project Ga0308018, IMG submission 203130) | Marine microbial communities from water near the shore, Antarctic Ocean - #282 | ecosystem: Environmental > Aquatic > Marine > Unclassified | place: Southern Ocean | collected 2014-10-01
AAATATTATTCCTCGTGTTAGACTCGCAGTTGACAGCAGTAGACCTACAATCTCTTCTATTGCTTTGAATGAAGTTTCTTCAGGAGGAGAACTTTCCATCGGAGATTGTGGAGATTTATTAGTGATGTTAGAGACCATCGATGACCACGGCTTTGATTTGGATGAGCCAGCAGTACTGCATTACCGAGTAAGAGCGGGTGAGGCTGAAATCTCACGAGGAAGTGTACCTCTTCCAGAGACTACTCCTTTCGGAGATCAATTCTTTTGGACCGGTCATTTAGATTTGACCGATTCAGGAGCGACTATGTTACTACCGTCATATGTTGTTGATGTATGGGTTTCTGGTTCTGATGAATCTGGGAATCCGTTCGATACTTTCCAAAACTCTGTTAATGAACCATTTGCTTCTTGGCCTCTTGCATTATTAGGGCCAAGTTTTGATTTGGATGCAGATACTACTTCATTGAAGTGGGATGAACCGAGTCCAACTACTGGGCAGCAAGTCAATATGGTTGTCAATGCCAAGAATAATGGTGGTAAGGGCGATGTAACATTCGTTCTACAACGATTGGTTGTAGGTGGCAACTGGGCAGAAATAAGTAGTTTAGAACTAGAAGTAGGGGCAGGCACAGAAGTTCAAGCCTCTCTAGGGACCATTGCTGATGTTACTGCAGGAGAGCAGATTGAATTTAGAGTTCTAGTTCTAGTCGATGGTGTTGAAATGGATCGAAGAACAGTTGACCCTCTTATCATCAAGCACCAAACATCTCGAGATGGTGATGCATTAAAGGAACAAGCAAGTGAAGGTCAATTTACAATAGCCTTGTTCGTTATTGCTATGCTCTCTATTGGATTTGGAGTCTACACGATGGTCATGAGTAGAAGAATTTTGAAGGGTGAAGAAGAGGATGAGAGCGATCAAACTGCTGAAGTGTTAGCCGAACTTGATGTGAAGGAACTTCCTTCAATTGATCACAATTTACCACCACCGGCAGGATTGGTATTACCTCCTCCAGTTGGAATAAATGCAAATGTTCCTGCGCCAATACCTCAACCTACCGTTGCTCCTTTGGTTAAAGAGAGCGCAACCGTGGCTGCTGAGGAATCCCGAGGAGCGCCTCCTCTTCCTCCAAGTGGTCTTCCAGATGGTTGGTCACAAGATCAATGGGAAAGCTTTGGTTGGCAGTATTTAGATGCTCTAAAAGGCTGATAATTACTTGAATCAACTCTTATTGGATGTATCGAAATGACTGAAGGGGATATTGAAACTGCCTTGGAGGGAATGGTTACTCTGCAAGAACGAATGGTTCACTTGATTCAACAATTGAGTATGCCATTGGTCGAAGTCAGCATGGTGATTTCAAAACAAATTTCAGGATTGATGAAATCTCTTAATGAACATATTGAACTTACCAATGAAACCTTTCCAACCAATGCTACACAAGCATGGGAATTAACGGAAGATGATACAACAGATTCACCAACTCAATCATCGTTTGAACTGGAAAAAGTTATGTCCATAGTCGATGAGCAGAGAATGGATATCCTTGAAACTCTTATCAGAGTTACTTTGATTGAAACTGATGCCACTTTGATCGATGCCCTACTAGCGCTACGGCCATGGGAGCAAATTGCACGTACTCAACTGTCAAAAGCAAGTGGTCCTGGGCAATTATTTTCTCCGATTGACGTACCAGAGGATTGGTAAACGAGTGTACATGACTTTGAAATGTGAGGAAGTAGGCGATTATTCATGAACAGTAGGCCACTCATTGTATTGCTGAGCATTTTATTGCTCACCCCTGTTCTTTCTGGTTGCTTAAGTGATGATGTTTTAGGCGATATAATTCCTGAAAAAAAGGGTATTCCTGGCGGGTTAACAATGGCTTGCTTGACAAACTCTTACACGAAAATGATTATTGAGATAGATTTTGAATCTGGATATAAGCCTGAAACCTCTAGTACTGACCTTCTAAAGCAAAGAATTAGTGAAGTGTGCAGTTTCTCTCAAGGAATAACAACAGAATTCACTGAAACTAATTTTGCAGATGTAGGTACTTGGAGTGCTGATGATGTTAGAGAGCAAGGTTGGGACAATAAGAAAGCAGATCCAACCAGCGGTAAGACTCTTCGATGGCAATTGATCTTCCCTGCTGAATCATATGAAGATGACAGTGTATTAGGAGTCGCAGTAGATGCTTCAACAATTGCAATCTTTGGCGAATCCGTTGATGGCGCTGCAGGTTTCTTCAATCGGCCAAGTGCAGAAGATGTTGAGAACAGTGTAATGGTCCATGAAGCAGGTCATTTATTGGGACTCGTCAATTTAGTATATACTTCACCGGTAAATCACGAATCTGCTGACAAACCAGGACACTCTGATAATGATGACTCAGTAATGTATTGGGCGATTGAATCAATGAATGTGGGTAGTTTTATTTCAGGTGATTTGCCAAATGATTTCGACCAAGATGACAAAGATGACCTTGCAGGACTAGCTGCTGGAACGATTGAAGTCACTGATCAAATCTAATATTGAATCATTTTTTGGTGGATACCATCAAAGTTGCTTCTCTCCAAGCCTCAAAAATAGAATATAGCCACAGCGCAACCCAAAGAACAACAGTTAGTGCAAGTGGTATTTGTAGCAAAGTCCAATCTATCGCTTTGCGATGATTACGATTGAAATGTTGACCTAAGAAGAGAAACGGAACCGCTGCTGCTAATGCTGCGACTATCGGACGCAATGTCCCCCACATACCAACTCCAAAGGTTATTTCACGCCAAATCTCTTTGATTAGAGATAACGGCCTTAGACCTCTCTTTTTGGTGGGAAATTGTACGACTATGTCATCCACGATTATCCGCCTCATCCATCAACTGTGGCAGGGGCTTTGTCAACATGACGGCTGTTTGAGGCCTAATATATCAAAAACTGAGACCAATAGCAATGACCGGGTGCAGTGATGAGAGTTCTTCTAACAGGCTTCCATCCTTTTGCTCAACATCAAACAAATATTTCTTGGCAGGTTGCTAAATCCTTTGCAGAAAACGTAACTGTAACTGATCCATGGTCGCTACACAGAGAGTCGGAAATTGATGATTTAGATGTCATTATTGATGTAAATGAATTATCTGTTGATTTAGATGGCTCGAAAACAGTTTCAGAATTACTAAAAAGTGGAACCAAATATGATGCAATAATTCATATTGGTCTTGCAGAAAAATCATTGCTACCACGGATAGAAAGGGTTGCTAAAGATATTATCGATATGCGAATTGAAGATAATAGCGGCCGTAAAGTCGTATCAACATCAATTTCTGGAAAAGGAGATTTGGCATCAAATATTCAGCACTCTTATTGGAAACTTGAAAACTTTTCAAACCAATTAATGTTCAGTGATGATGCTGGAGAGTTTTTGTGTAATGAAACACTATACAGGACCCTAGATACAATACAACAACTTCAGTTAAAAGACCAATATCAGAGAGAACTGCCTTGCTTCTTCCTACATCTCCCCCTAGAAGAGAATTATTCAATAATGGATTGCCGTGAAATAGTAAAGGATTGCATAGCACATATGCTATTTCTACCGGTTGTAGAAGTTGCAGCGGCATTGATAGAAAACGGCGATTCATTTTTGATAGCAAAGCGCATTGAAGGTGATTTATTTGAGAATAAATGGGAGTTTCCAGGCGGAAAATTAGAACTTGAAGAAACTCCATTCATGGCAATTGAGCGAGAAATTAAAGAGGAATTAGCAATCGATGTCATGGCGGTTAGCCATGTTGGTACTTGGCATCATCAATTACTGGACAAAGAAATATGTCTTCATCTGATCAAGTGTCAGTCGGATGGAACGATTGACATTGCCAATACACAAAATCTCACTGCACATTCACAATTAGCGTGGCATCCAACCAATGAGTTACTTGAAATCGATTGGATTGGTTCCGATAAGAAAATTGCCCAGTTCCTACAACGATGATGACCAAGATTAGCTCATTGGAGCCATATTAGCAAGATAAATACAGTCGCAGAAATACACAAAGAAACCTCCTTGATTCAAGGTCTTATTCTTCACAACCTAATTCGGAAGCATTCTCTTTTGTTTCATTGATTGAATGGCTCAAACATCCCAACCACGTTCACGTAAACCTTCAACAAAGGTTTCCTTGTTAGTAGGCTGTTCCTGAATGTGAAGGTACAGTGCTACTTCATCATACCCACCGAGAATCACATTAGGAACATCTAGGTATTCCAATTTCCATCCGAGGACATGATCTGCGAAGTAGGAGAGCCACAAATCTTCGATATGCAGACCATCTGGTGGATGGTCGAACAAAGCGGCATGAGAAAAAATACTGATGTCCATGATACTTACCCCAGTGCCACAGTAATCTACTCGCTCGTTCAACTTTTGGACACGAGTGCGGTCTCCTGGAAATTTGTACGGTTTCCCATTCAAACGCCATGCCCACCATGATTTGTATGATTTCGGTTCATATTGAGAGAGGGCTATTTCTACGTAGCGTGCTGAAAAGCGAACATCATCATCAAGGAACATGATTACATCGTATCCTTCTGCATGTAATGATTTAGACAAATCAAACCTTCGAAACCCTTTGCGTTCGTTTGAGGTATGAATTACTTTGATGTCCATTAAATCCTCAAACTCCTTGATTTGAGAATTCACTATTTCAACAATTTCTTCATTCGCATTCGAGATGAATAATGTAAAATCTGTATATGTTTGTATAGATAGAGTCTGCAAAGCCTTCTTCAATAGTTCAGGCCGCTTCCATGTCAGCAATAATACCGCGACTTTCAAAGAACGATCTATCTCTAAAGGCGGCTCATTGGCTGACCTCCGGTTGGCCCGTTCCAATTGTAAAGTTGAGATGAACACCCCGATTCTACTGGGCAAGTGTTGCAGAAACTTGAGAGGATGTATACGTGCCATGTGGGTGCCTCTCCTGCATTTCAAGGCTGACCGAGCCGTCATTTCAATCCTTCCAAGCCAAAGCAAACACCTCAACGCATTGATGTAAGTCTTGAACAACTCGGATTCATAGAGCCACTTGCCGAAGTATATGCTCCTCGGGATTGAAGAACTCTATGCTTTCTTTTCATAAAAATAGAATTCAGAAATCGTATCTAATTCTTCAGTAGTTGGAATATGTTCAATTAATTCCCATCCTGGGAAATTTTCTTTGATGTGCGCTGTAAAACTCCTTGCTAACACGTGACGACCAATGTCTTTGTCATAATCAGCCGCAAAAATGATCACATATTTTTCACTGTATCGGAATACCATTCGAAGATAATTTTCCCAAACATCTTCCTCAATTAAATGAAATAATACCTCGCATGAAAGTCCCAATTCAGCAGTTTCTGTATTATCATGAAACAGCTCAAATCTTTTAGAATCATCATCCTTGAATTTCTCTCTTATTTGATCTAAAACCGTGGGAGAAACGTCTAGGCCAAGATATGTTTCACAGTGTAGAGACAACAACTGATTTCCATCTCCACAACCGAAGTCTACGATTGAGCGGATTGTTTTATTTTGAATGAATTCATTAATGTGCTTAGCCTTGTAATCGCAAAGTTCTCCATAGGAGCCTGCTCCACTGTTACCACCTTTTCGGTATCTCTCTTCCCAATAATGGTGAGAATTAAATTTTCTGCGCATTAATCCCATTATCTTCTTCCACATTCAAATTCCTCTCCGTAACTGTATGAACCAATCGGAACTATTTATATGTTCTTTAATAGATTAATACTAGCGGTTCAGTTGATATCTGACGACCAGTCACGAGGTCGAATTCTGCTATGCAAATCAATTAGAGCACGCTGAATTCAAACACCATCAGCGATTATTGTTTCTCGTGCTCGTTGCATTGCTTCATCAGAAGTAAACCAAAAAGTTGGGGTTTCTCCAAGTTCCTTGTCCCATCGTTGCACTGCTCGGGCGAACATTTCACCTTCTGTATATGCTTCACACCATCTGAGACACCAGTCTGCTTGCTCAATGATTTTATCATCTTGAGGAGAAGTTCGCTTTAGGGTTTCAGCTTGCAAAGCGATCGACATAACCCATATCGGGACAAGTGCGTAGGTCGCAAAGGGGTTGCGTTCCATATCGACGTTTCGCCATTCGGTCCAAAGGGAAAATACTTGATCGTAAAGAAAGCCTATAGATAAAACAGCAAACATCACTGAAAGGAAAATTACCGTCAGTCCGATGTAGGCGCTTGGAATTCCTACCATGGTTTCTGAAAAGCAAAGTTCCGAATTACAACTTGATGCGAATCTCCAAGAAATCAATGGCCACACCAATAGTGTGATTGTGGTTCCCCACAGCAGCAGGCTCACTATTGCTTGTGATTGTTGCATTCGCCAATATTGCCTCATTACCCACATTCGGAAAAATGAATTCTTCTCTTGAGGTTTAGACATGCTATCGTTCAATCTAAGTGCGTTCCCTTTAAGAATTCCACTCCCAAATTGAGTTGTTATGTTTTAATACCTTGACAATCTTCTATTGGACGCATAGGTGATAAGTTCTAATGGTTCTAAGCTTCTAACCGGTCTATTCGAATACTCTTATGTTTGTTGTCTGTGCAGGATAGCCATTGAGCATGATTTCTTATTGAGGCATCGTTCTTGATTTCCGTTTGGATTACGAGATGTGTTTTAATTCTGATTTGTATCTATGTACTAGTAAGATTCATTCTTCTCAAGGTGGTCTTCAATAAGTATAGTCTTATTTTATTTGCAACTTGTATATCTTGTATTTCGTGAATCCCTTCGCTTGAACCCATAGCCGTTTGAATTCTAATCTAAATAACATCGAGAAGATTCTTTTTATTGTATTAATTGTGAGCAAAATATATTCTTTCAATCCGGGCCAGTGTGTCATCTCAAATCCACAACTTTTCAATGCCGCTGCCATTTTTGGATTCTTTGTACAACTTAGAATAATTTTATGTGGAGTAATTTCAATCGCCTTTAGAATTAATTTCTTAGCATTACCTTTGCCTCTGAATTTAGGGTCGATAATAAATGTAGTAATTTCTGCAGCTTTACCATAGTCTCGAATATCAGTATATCCAATAAGAGATCCATCATTTCTCAAGGTAACGACATTACCTGAAAGAAACCTTTGTTCCGCTTTTATGCTGCGTGGTGGGCGAACTTCAAGTTCTTGCGATAACATTTCACGTAGCCACTGCGCGTCTTGCATAGTAGCTCTAGATTGGAATTATCTAATGGTCTTTGATGCTATAAGGTACAATTTGGCTATCAAACCCAAGTTGCAGCCTTACCATCTTCTTCCATTGTTTTCTCATCGCCGATTGAGCGAGGTACCTTGTCTCTTCCCGAATGCCAGGTCGCAGCCTCCAGCCAATCACCTAAATCATCGCTTGTAAGTGTCACAGAAATTACGCCACCCAGAGGGATGTCGTTTGGTAGGGGGAATGCTATTTTCCCGACCATTGCAGCTTGCCTTGTCAATTCAAAAGAAGTAGTTCGTCCTTCTAAATTCTTACACATTGAATCTAATGCAGTATCTAATATTCTTTGATTATGGAGCAATTTTAGATAATGTGTAAGGTCCACTTTTGTGGCTTTCCAATTGTAATCGGAACCTTTTCCAAGCACAGGTTCAGGGCAGTTTTCTGGAACTGGAAATTCCGGAAAGATTTGCAGTATTGCTTGTGCAATCTTTGTAGGTGAATCAGCACCCAATAGAGTCGTCTCGACACAAATCTCTATGCCTTCACCAACTCCAGTTAATCGGAGTAGCGGTGCTGACATGTTTTGGTCGACATGACCCCACTTGATGAACTTGCCTTTAGTAGTAATTTGAGGGCGAAGTGTCAAAGTCTTTCACCTATGGCCAGCACTCATGACTGTGATGGTTGGCCCAACAATCGCCACTGTCATACCTGTACTCAATGAAGAAGGACATATCGGTAAATGCCTTGAATCACTAATAGCACAAGATCATCCAGCAGATGACCATATTATTTTGATATTAGATGGTGGGTCTACTGATAATAGCAAAAGTGAAATAGAACAAGCAATTGTTCAATCACAACAAATCAATGGTCCTAAAATTGAATTGATAGACAATCCTGGACGGCATGTTTCAAGCGCTAGAAACCTTGCATTGAGCCTAATTCCACCTAGCGTCACTCATTTAATTGAATTAATTGGCCATTGTATTGTTCCTCAGGATCACATTTCAACACGAATGAAATCATGGCAAAAGTATGATTTGCAAACAAAGGAGAATAATTCCGCACCTTTGGGTGCTTTAGGGGTCAAGGTATTGTCTAGGGAAGGTGACTTAGGAATGTTTGAATCTTGGGTAGAGGGTGCCCTCTCATCTCCATTGGGCAGCGGTGGAGGGCAATTTGACAACTTCAGTTCTTCAGGTAAAACAAGAATTCCAGCATTTGCAACTCACCTACGTTCAGCAGTACAAGAAGTCGGGGGTTGGGATGACGATTTCATCAGTTGTCAGGATAGTGATTTGTCGATGCGGATGATAGAGCAGGGTTATTGTTTGATGCGATGCCCAGAAACTACTGTTTCAATGGCAAAACGAACTTCAGTCATGCGATGGTGGAAGATGGGTCACCGTTACGGTTTTTGGCGCACTAAAACAGTTCTTAGGCATCCGAAAAGAATTAGCTTACGCGAATATGCACCTTGGTTTGGTTTGGTGTTATCAATGACTTTATGTGCACTTTCAAATGAGTATTGGGCAATTCCTGCGGGATTATATGGGGTTGTATTAATGGTAGAGGCGTTAAGAAGTTCAATCCGTAATAGAAGAATCTCTCTCCTTGTTGGTATACCAATTTGCTTATTCATGCTCCACACAAGTTTCTCCATAGGACTAATCGATGGTCTACTTCGCAAAGGAAAAGCATCATCTGATAGATGAATCAAACATTGCGCATACTTCGGTTACATTGATGAAAGAAAACAACTACAGAAGATTTGGTGATAGTATGAAAGCGCGACCAGTGACCTCTTTAGCGATGATTGTATTGCCGACAATTATTTTGGCTTTTGTTCACATCACAGTTACTCCATTGAAAGAAATGTTCACAATTGAGCCTATGTTGAAGTACGCGTGGTATGCTATGGGAGTAATCATTGGCATTATCATGTGGAGGAAGACAAGGATTGTCAAGGATCATGAATTTAGAAGATCTGAGGTCATGAAAGGAATGAAGGAAGTATATGCAGCTGAAGAGGCTGGTGTTTGGAGTAAAAATGCCTCCCTTGACAGTGAGATTAGTGCTGAAGGCGAGGCTAGGTTAAAGGGTCAAGTTTCCGCTATTGATGGAGAAGGTCCAGAAATGGAATTAGATTTAGATCACAAAGTAAATGTTGATTTATTGATAGAATCTAAACATATCCAAAAGGCTTCTATGAGAGTGACAGGCAAAGGTTCATTGGATTCAGTAGAACTTGAATCAACCATTGGTGCAGTGAGGAAAACTGGTGCAATGGATAGGTTATTGGATTTCTTCGGCGGATTGTTTTCTGGAAAAGATGCTCGCCAAAGTCGTAGTGAGTATCGTAATGCGCAATTACTTGCAGCATCAAGAGCAAACCCTGTAGTTGCTCAGAGACCGGTTGCTCCTATACAACAGAAAAAGGATACCGAAAAAGAGGAAATAAAAATGACAACCATGAGTGATGATGGAGGACATGAGACATTTGTCGATACAGAAGGCATAGTCACTTCACAGAAAGGAAACCTTTCCGAAACAGACAAAGTATATGCTTGGGACAAAGAGTTGAATAATAATCAATCAAACGAGAATAGTTTGGAATCTATGGCAATGCTAGGTGGTTCTCCTATGACGGCGGCACCACAGATGGCATCAGTTGCTGGTGACAAATGCGGTAGTTGCGGGGTTGCAGTATCTGGTGCAGAACGATTCTGTGAAGGCTGTGGTTCTTCTCTATAAGGTCGAAAACCAATCATAAATTGACCAGCCAAGTAAAGCGTGATGTTCAAAGAGGGGCTTGTATCCCACTGAGATTGTTCGGTGATTCGTATGGCTGAGAAACGAGACTACTATGAGGTGCTAGGTGTTGCTAAGTCAGCATCTGATAAGGATCTCAAGAACGCATTTCGTAGCCTAGCGAGAAAGTACCATCCAGACCGTAGTACAGAGGATGATGCAGAGAATATGTTTAAGGAAATTCAAGAGGCATATGCTATCTTATCAGACTCTCAAAAGAGAGCACAATATGACCGCTTTGGCCACCAAAGTGCTGGCGGTAATCCATTTGGCGGTTCAGGAGGCTCTGGTGGTTTCAATATTAATTTGGAGGATTTATTCGGTGGAGATATATTTTCTTCAATGTTTGGCGGCGGAGGCGGAAGGCAACGCAGCAATAAACGCAGAGGAAATGACATTTTAGTGCGTCATACCATCGATATGGAAATGGTTCTAAAGGGCTCGAGTGAAGAAATTGAACTAGACCTACCCTGCCAATGTCAATCCTGTGATGGAACTGGTGCTGAGGATGGAGAAACTACTCAATGCTCTCCATGTGGTGGACAGGGAAGGATGCGTGTAAGACAGCAAATGGGTCCGTTTGTTCAAGATGTGGTTAAGGAATGCAGAGATTGCTCAGGAGTTGGCGAAATAGCAAAATCACGTTGTCAGGATTGTAGAGGTTCAGGTAGGGATACCAAAGAAGAAACAATTCGTTTCGATGTACCTATTGGAGTTGAAAATGGAACACGGATGAGAATGCGTGGTAAGGGAGAGCCAGCGCCTCGTGGCAAGGGTTCTCCAGGTGATTTATTCGTAGAATTGGAGATACAAGAGCATCCTTGGTTTGAGCGACAAAATTCGGATTTAATTATGTCCTTACCAGTTGGATTTACTGATTTGATGTTAGGTGCAACTATCAAATTACCACATATAGATGGTGATGACTTGGTTGTCAAAATTCCTTCTAATTCTAGTGCAGGTCACACTATTACAATTCGCAAGAGAGGTCTGCCTAGTTCAAGAGGCAGTGGCCGTGGCGAAGTAGTAGTTCTTCTCAAGTTACATGTTCCAAAGAAATTGGACAAGGCTACTAAGAAGGCATTAGAACAACTTCGTAAAGTTCTATCACCTGATGATATTGAGGCGAGAATTAGAACAGATGCAGAAGATCGACGAACTAATTGAGTAAAGTCAGCTAGTTCATTCTTGCTCTGACCCGTCATTGCGCCAAATTGTAGTTGGGATTCTAGCAGCCATTGGAATCAGATTCATTTTTCCATTGAGTTCAACATCTACACAATCGGAACTTCCTTCTAAT
>Ga0308018_10001377_pt1 | contig 11359 bp, 8 predicted proteins | sample Neamet282_FD_203130 | JGI IMG/M metagenome (GOLD analysis project Ga0308018, IMG submission 203130) | Marine microbial communities from water near the shore, Antarctic Ocean - #282 | ecosystem: Environmental > Aquatic > Marine > Unclassified | place: Southern Ocean | collected 2014-10-01
ACTCTACTAAACGCTAGCGCTAGCGCTAGAGAAGAGCAGAAGGGTTTAAAGCAGGCAGTCCGCCCCATCGAGTAGAATATGTAAGCAAAGCCCTATACCCAAGGCTCGGGTTTTAGGGTGCAGTAATAATAGCGTATACAGCACGATGGGGATGGGGGTATGCAGCGGATGAAAGCCTATGCTGCATCGTTCGGCGTCATAGATTGGGCTTGCTAGCAGGTGATCTATGTCGATCAACAGCCCAGCAAGCATCAGGGCATAGTTCTTCAACCAAGCTTTCTTATAGAGTCCGGCTGCAAATGGCAGCGGCACTAGAAAATGAAGAATGATGTGTAAAATTTTCGCTGACTCTATGTTGCCATTTTTCTAGATTTTAAATTAGAACGTGCCGCGAACTTTGAAGGCAACGCTTATTCCGGTAGTGTAGCAGTTCTGCTCGATCTCTCTAACTTCGTTGTCTATAACATAGCCGTTATAACGGTAACGAATTCCACAGGCGTGAAAGTTGTCGATGTTGTTGGCTTCTAGTCGATAGGTAAAGCCGTTATAGCCAACCTTCTCGACGAAGGTTGTGAGAAGGTCTGGTCGCACAAAGTCAAATTCGTTGTCATTGTCGAAACCACGTCGACCGCCCTTGATTTTAAATGACCAGTTAAAACCATAACTTAGATTCTGTGAAGTGACATCGTGTCGGAATCCTAGCCCTAGGCCACCTCTATCGAAAGGACGAAAACCATGTTCACGAGGTGTGAAGGGGTCGTCATCGAACTCTGATTCCTGTAGCGTCAACACGGCAGTCAATAACGCAGATGGCAGCTTTAAGAAACTCAATCGAATACTGGAATTAAGAATCAGGCCGTAGGCCTGACCCGGGCCAACATTGCCATTCGTCGACTGCAGATTATCAATGCTTTGCGAGATATCGATCCTGCCTATTTTATTATCAAAATCGTAGTAAAAGTAACGCGCATTGATCGCACCGCCATCATTGGGTAGGCGGTAGTCGAGTCCAACTTCGGCACGCAGGCTCTCTTCGGGTTCGAGCGATGGGTTTCCCGCAAAAGTGTCCTCGTCGTCGTCGCTAGGATTCGTATTGCGCGAGAAATCACCGAAGCTCAATTGCGAAGCAACTTTCTCGAAAGACGCTTTAGCCTGCAGCGAATTGTTTATGTTGTAACGGAAATCGAACTTAGGTTTTACAAAGTTGAAGTCACGTTTATTACTGAGGTCGCCACTTTGTGTGATCTCAGACCACTCTGCAACGAGTGAACTCTCCAATGACATGCGCGAATTGATCTGCCAATTGTGTATGACGAAAGGTTCAAAGCGCACTTCCTCTACGGTTGAGTTGGCATTTGGCAAGGGTGCGGAGGTCAGCCCATTAAACTCTGGGCTTCCTGGACCGGAAGTCGGCACCGCAACCAATAAGCTCGAGTCCAGAATGGTTTGTGCGCTCTCGATACCAAGTTCCAAGCCTTGATTTTCACTTAAGTTCATAATGTAAGAAGATCGAACGATGCGCTCCCGATTGCGGCTCGAGGTATCGAGATACAGAGTGGGGCTCTCAGAACCGCCGACCGTGTCGGCAAGGAAACGCTCTCTTAGCGTCGCCTTGTTATTCTCGTTAACGATAAACAGAGCCTTGACGCGATTCCCATTCTCGAACTCATGTTGGTAATCACCGCCAATTTCCCAATTTTCATTGCTAGAAGGAAGCGTTTCTCTTTCGTGAAAGGAAAATGGTGTGGCGCTATTGAAGTCGGTGAAGACGCGGAATACATCGTTCTCCGGCTTGCTTTCGTTGTAAAGTAAATTGAGTGCGAATCGATCCCGGTTGCGAGGGCTATAAGTTACGTTTGCATTAACAGAATATTGTGTCTCATCTGTAACTCGATCCCAGTCAATATTCTCGTTCGGCGAGAGGTCCGCATTTAGGCTGGTTTCAAAATTCTCTTGGCGGCCGTAGGTGTTTGTTATCTCGCCATTGAGCAAGTACGACCATGCGCCTGATTGACGACTCCAGGAGATTGAGCCGGCTGGATTGCTAGTGCCATCTTCGTGGTGGTTGAGGATCAGCTCAGAGGCGGTGGTGGAACCAGACTGCGACTCGAGCAAGACGATATTGACAATCTGTCCTGCGTTCTGCACATCCAAATCACTAGAAGTGCCACGAATTATTTCGATGTAGTCGACTTCGTCGGCAGAGATTCTTGCCAATTGGCTGTCTGCCTCGTTAGCCTTGCCGGCGAGGCGCCTACCATCAATTAAGATTGGAGACTCAGAACCCAGACCGCGGTCACCATCACTTGCCAGGGTGCCGCTTCCGGCGCGTATTAGCTGGATTCCGGGCACGCGATCCAGCATGTCATTAATTGTAGTCGGGTTAAACTGCGCGAAGTAAGAGGCAGGGAAGGTGATTGTGGAGTCGTCATCCACCGATTCCTGTGCGTGGGCCATATTCGTTATAGAGAGCAGTGCTAGACAAATTACTAGTCTAGGCCAATTCTTGGTATAGCGACTAATTACCATGCTCAACTATTCTCTTGTTCGTATTATTATTGTTTTAGGGCGTAATGCATGTGCTGCTAACATTATTGCTTGCAGGAGGCGGTTTTGATCTTAAAGAGATCGCCTAAGAAAAGTCAACGCGCTGCTACAATTTGTCAAAGATCGTTCCGTAGTTAGGCCAAGCAATGTGCGTATCCAATACAATGGAAAGGAGTCATGCCTGAGGTAATACATTTCAAAGTGGAGGAAGCCTTAGTGCGAGAAAAAAGGCGATTTTTGCGAATATGAGTCTGCAAGTTATTGCACACTTTCGATGGACGCTTTGCGACCAGAGTTGGATATTTATAAGGGATCGCTCTCTACCCAGAGCGAGTATCTCTCTATTCGTTCAGCCAGTTTTCTACCTCTTGCTCCAGGCGCCTACTTGGCTCGCTTGGCAGTCTAGGAGCATCAAAGCCCCCAGATGATACACTTTCTAATAGCTTTGCTGAATTCGGAGTTCTATCTTGCTTTGGGCATGATTATATATTCAAGGCTCGAACGCGTAGCAAAGAAGAAAAACTTAATCGGTCAGTATTAGAAGCCAATGGGTCGCGGTAATTGCTTTTAGAGAAATGGCACACAAGGAGGATCAAAGGGGTTAGATATCGGCTAGTAATAGTCGAAAACCGTAGAGTGCATAATTTGTCCCACAGGCTAGAAGCCAAAGAGTACTTCTATGCTGTCCCTGTGCCCAAGTTAGAATGGTTGCGATTTTAACTTGGATTTAAGATGCGAGAGTAGTTTGATCTATATAGGGCGAGTACCTCAATCAGAGTGTCTTGACCCTTTTTCTTTTGCGAAAGCCAGTCAATGAATAGTTTGTTATCATTTCGACCAAGCATGAATTCGAAAGCGAGTGACACACACCGGACAGAAACATGACTGACCCGCAAGATTTATCTCCTCTCACATTTACCTGCCGCACCGCGCAAGACACTGACACAGAAGTCATAAGGCAACTGATGCAATTATCGATTGCCGAAAATATGAAGGCTTTTCTGACGGTCGGTGAGATCGAGGCGGCGAAGGAAACGATGGGTGTAGACAAGACTCTGATTATGGATGGAACCTATTTCCTGATTGAAACAGTTCATGATGGAGAACTAATATTGGTAGGTTGCGGGGGTTGGGGCAAGCGCAAGACCTTGTATGGCGGCGACCATACAGTTGGCCGAGATGACAGTCTTAGCGACCCATCCATTGAAGCCGCGCGCATACGCGCCATGTACACGCACCCTGAATGGACGCGACGCGGTATAGGTACGCTGCTACTAGACCTTGGTGAGGATGCAGCAAGAAACGCAGGCTTTAAAACTATCGAGTTGGGCTCGACTGTACCGGGCGAGCCACTCTATCTCGCTCGCGGCTATGTTGAGGTTGAGCGCAAGATGGAGACGGCTACGAATGGCTCGATCAATACAGTCATAAAAATGATGAAGCCTCTCGCCTGACTAACTAGCGTTCCAGCCGTTAACGTAAGTGCGCAGCCTTAATAACTGCTAATTCCGCTATAATCGTTACACCCAATGTGCCGTAGTAGTCCTTTTCGGAATCATTTTTCATATTCATACCCAGAAGATACTATAGATATAGGCTGTCAGGTATTGCTTGAGAGACACTGAGATAGGTGATTTCAAGGTATAAGCGCCAAACAGGCTCCTTTATTTCTTCGGCAACGCTCTGAACAGTAAAGAACCTGCTCCCAGTCCCGCTCCCATTTCACCAACAAAAACCATGGGGGCGCGCCTATCACTGTAGCTGCGGTCTTCCCATACCTGAGCTTGGCGCTCGTAAGTGAGGACGACGCCGGTTACGGACATCATCAAAACTACCACTCCAGCGCTGACGCCACAGGCTAGATGAAGCCAAAAGATTGTTTTTCTAAACATTAAGAGACCACTAAAAAATAATACAAATACGAATCATTCTCATTTTATAAGAAATTGATTCGCGGTGTCACTCTTTAGTTAGGCAAATAGTAGTTGGGCGGATAGGAGTTATTAGGCGGAGATTGGCTAGGCTGGTCCCGTAATTCTTGGCTGCGCATTTTCAATTACAGCCTCTATAAAATATTTCCAATGACTGCTTTCGGCCAAGAGAGGACGTTTACACTCTACAGTATTTTACTCTGACCCTACTAGATTGTAGAGAGCATTAAGAAAAATCACTACGAGCCCGGATCGCCTTAGCAGCACTTGCTCTTGCAGCCAGTTTACCGTTCTGCTGGAAAAAGTCTGCTTCAACAAACCCGGTTGTACGACCACGATTAATCATGCGTCCTTCTATGCGAATAACACCGCTTTGCATGGGACGAAACATTCGCGTTGTCAGTTCCGTGGTAGTGAACCATTCACCATCTTCTAGAGCACTGGCCATTGTCATCGATACGATATGATCGGCTAATGCTGCTATCCAACCACCAAAAACACGTTCTTCCTGAATATCGCGACTGCCGTCATTAGGCCATTCATAAACAATACGTCCGTAAGATACCTCCTTCAACCAGAGGTGTGGCTTTATCCCTAGATTGCGAATCCCCGGAGGAAGTTGTCCGTCAGCTGACCTTAAGTGTTCAAAAAATTTCACTTGTTGTTTAGATAATTCTGTCCGTTCTATTTTACTCATTGGTTTCCAGGTAGTAATAGGCTGTAGCTGGTCCTGCTAACATGGTCATGATGAAAAATAGTTGCAGTGAGAGCGCGCTTTATTCTCTAAGGTAACACGATATCCAAAGCGGCAATTAACCTGTCTACTTCTTCAACAGTATTGTAGTGTGTCATTGATACTCTTACTGCGCCGTTCGCCTCTAGTAACCCCATGCTTTCTATCAGACGGCGGGCATGAAAGTCTCCAAAGCGAATTGCAATTCCGTGCTCGTCCAGGTTTTTACACACTTGTTCCGGATCCTGATTTGCGATTGTAAAGCTTATAGTCGCGACTCTCAAAGGATCTGTGCCTGAGGGGTTGCCAATCACATGGCAATCATTTCGTTTTCTCAGGTAACTGAGTAATCGTTCGGAAAGTGCAACCTCCTGTTCCTCAATTTGCTGAAATGCCGCCTCCAATTGCTCACGTCGAGTTCCGTTTTTACAGGTATGCGCACCAAGGCCCGCTAAGTAGTCAACAATCGCGCCGGAAGCATATGAAAGCTCATAATTAGCATTGCCTGGCTCAAGTTTTGCGGGAATTTTATTTGCGTCGTAAAAATAGTGATACAAATTGGCGAGGTCGGACATGTGAGCATATTTACAATAGAGTGCAGCGTGATGGGGGCCATAAGTTTTGTAAAGGCTCAGCGCATAGAAATCTACATTCCACGAGCTAACATCAACTGCTCTGTGTGGTGCATATGCAACGCCATCGACACAGATTTTCGCGCCTCGCTCATGTACAAACTGAGCGATTTCTTTTATGGGATTGATAGTGCCAAGAACATTTGAAACGTGGGTACAGCATACAAGTTTAGTCTTGTCTGTTATGAGCTTGTCTAGTTCATCTAGCTCGAGCTCAAAGGTCAGTCCATTCATGTTCCAAAATTTTATATTGACGCCAATTTCCTGCAATGCAACCCAGGGTCCAATATTAGATTCATGATCAACATTAGTGACTACAATTTCATCTCCGGCTTGAAACTGATGTGCCATCGCCTTGGCTAGAAACTGTATAAGGACAGTGGTGGAGGGCCCAAATACAATTTCTTCAGGTCTTGAGGCATTAAATAAGGTGGCGATATTTTTACGCCCCTCAGCTAACGAGCTAGCAGCTTTTTGGGACAGCTCATAGCTGCCACCCATTTGCACGTTATTTGAATAGTAATATTGCGTAATTTTTTCGACGACACCTTTTAGAATTTGTGAGCCACCGGCGTTGTCCATCAAGGTCCAGTCTGTAGCTAGACCGGGGAACTGCTTCCTTACAAATTCAATATCAAGAGCCACGTTATTTTCCCTAAATAAGTTTAGTTTAATGTTCTAAGACGTTTTTGAGAAACGCGAGCGTGCGAGGTTCCTTGGTCGCGTCAAATATGTCTGATGGGGTCCCACTTTCGACGATTTGGCCTGCATCCATGAAAATAATGCGATCAGATACTTGCCTTGCAAACCCCATTTCATGCGTCACGACGATCATAGTAACGCCTTCGTCAGCAAGTTTTCGGATGACATTCAAAACCTCTCCCACCATCTCTGGATCAAGTGCTGATGTAGGTTCGTCAAATAGCAAGATTTTGGGTTTCATAGCTAGTGCCCTTGCAATAGCAACCCGCTGTTGCTGACCTCCAGAAAGTTGCCCAGGATATTTTTCAGATTGATCCGAAATGCCCACGTTATCCAGTAACGTGAGGGCTCTTTTAGTTGCGACTTCAGTGGATATTTCGTCGACGCGCATAGGTGCCAATTTCACATTTTCCAATATCGTCATGTGAGGGAAAAGGTTGAAATTCTGAAAGACCATTCCGACATTTGCGCGAACATTCTTGAGGTCGGCTCCTTTTCTTACAACCGTTCCGTTAACCGTTATCTTTCCGGAATCATCATATTGTTCCAACAAATTGATGCAACGTATGAGTGTTGATTTTCCTGAACCTGAAGGGCCAATAACGCTAACAACTTCTCCCTCGGCAACCTCGAGATTGATACATTTTAGTGCCATAAACGTACCGTAATGCTTCGAAACATTCTCTAGTTGGATTAGCGAGTCCATTATTGGTTCCTCTTGCTGTATCTTTTTTCAAGGTGGGAAACGGCAAGAACCATGGGCAATAATACAAGCAGGTAAATTCCAGCAGCCGCTATCAAAGGTGTTGGATTGGCAGCGATCGCCTGCGCTTGGGTGGCCTGCTTGAGTAAGTCAGGCATCGCAACAACTGAAGCCAGCGCAGTATCTTTGATAACATTAATAGAATTGTTAGTAAGTGGAGGTATCACTATTCTTGTTGCCTGGGGCAGAATTACGTCTTTCATCATGTGCATAAAGCTAAGCCCCAATGCTTGTGATGCTTCGAATTGTCCCTTCGGTATTGCTTCAATACCGGAGCGAAAAATTTCAGCTGTGTAAGCGCTGGATACAATGATCAATGCGGTAGCCGCTGCTGTGAACGGCGACAAGCGAATACCAACGAAAGGTAGCGCGTAAAAAATCACGATAAGTAATACGAGCAAAGGTATGGAGCGAAACACGTCGATATAAATTTTTGCGATCACTCTTGCAATGGCAGGCGTATAAAGTCGAGTCAGCGCTAGCAGCAAACCGAAAAATAGCCCAAGAACGATGCTCACCAGCCCAAGCTTAAGCGTGGTCGTAAGACCGAGTAACAGCATCGGTAATGTTTCGAAAAATACAGCCCTATTCAGGAACGTATCCATAAAGTTCAGCAGTAGACCTGCCTTTACGCTGGGCATGGCGGTCACTTTTGCGGTTGATGTGGTTTCTTCTGCTAAGACGCCAAACCATTTATTGTGTAGCTCGTTGACAAACCCTTCTTGTTTTAGATTTGTGATGATTTCGTTGACGCTCAATGCCAGCTCGTCGTCTTTTCTGAACATCATGGAGTAACTGCCACCGGTTTTGATGCGTTCTACGACTTTGAGTTCGGGTTTGTCTTTTGTGTAATATTGCATAGCCGGAATGTCACTGATGTACCCTGCAACTCTACCTATTTGTAGATCGAGTGCAGCAGGCGCAATTCCCTCGTAGCGCCTAATCTCTTTGAAATCATATTGCTGTTGATTCTCTGATGCCCAGATATCGCCGGTGGAACCCGTATCCACAGCGACAACCTCGCCTTGTAAGTCGTTAATAGACTTAATGCGGCTGTCACTTCTGACTGTGAGTGATTGGTCGCTGTCATAATAAGGCTGGGCGAAGGAAACAGAGGCGAGTCTTTGTTCGGTAATAGTAATAGATGAGATAGCAATATCGATTCTCGAGGACTGTACGGCAGAGAAAAGGCCGTTGAAGGGTATATTGATGACATCTATATTCTTGTTTAGCCGTTTGGCTACTTCATTGACTAGGTCAATTTCAAACCCTATCAACTCTCCAGCAGTATCTTGGAATTCCCAGGGCACATTGCCAATGTTTGCGCCGACGACGAGGACGCTTTTGTCCATACTTGCCGCGCTAACTGGTGCCAGATATGCAGCGAGAGACATCAGTATCAATATAAATTTCAATATGAGCTTTTGAAAATACAAGAGTTGCTATCCTAGCGTACAGCGAGCTGATTTTTGGCTAAAGCATAACTTTACCTGATTTGGGGTCAAAGGGGTTAGAGTAGAGCGATTTTCGTACATCAATTGCTGCATCAAGGATCTTTGATCTCTTTTGATTGATGATCAATGTCTTTTCGTAACCTTTTCAGTTAATCAGTCACATTATAGAAGTGTGAACCTGTTTTCGACCGTATTAGATCGGATACATCAATGCTCGATATGATGTAGAGGTGGCAAAGCTATTATGTGAGGTCTAACAGTTGCGTTGATATTCTCCAGTTTTCTGAGAAGCAATAGCTCGTTGGCACAACAATCAGCCCCTGTTGAGATAGGAAAAAAAATTCGCTGTCGAACAATTGACGAATTAAAATGGGGTTATTTTTAACTTGCTAGACCTATTCTGCTTTCAGATTCAATTTCTTGTGGCAACACAAACCAGCGCATTTTGTTGGCTGATTCAGGCAAAGACAAGCTGTAGCGAACCCTACTTTCATCAACTTTATTTAATTCTTTTAACGCTTCATCGAGATATTCTGAGAGGGGTTTTGCAGGGTCCATAGCGGGCTGTTGATCCTCTACAAAAAGAGATTCCAAGCAAAGCGATTCCAATTTCATCGATGCGCCCTGATAACGCCAAGTACCTGAATCAGAATCGATCTCATAAAACGGGAGAAGCTTCCAGCCAAGCTCTGACACGTATTCAATGGCATTTAGCAGATAATCGAACGTTTCTTCGTTGATGAAATAGTTAAAATTCAAGCGAACCCATCCTGGCCGCATCACCATATGACCCTTATTGAGCTCTTTCTCTAGCTTGCGAGAATAATTCAAGTCCATACCTAGAAGCTCGTGACCGTAAGGCCCGGCACAAGAGCAGCCACCACGAGCCTGAATACCAAAAAGATCATTCAGCAAAGCCACTACGAATCCATAATGCAGGTCAGCTTCTTCGTGCTTGATTCTAAGAGAAAATATGGAAAGACCTTCTTGGGAAGAATCACCTAAAACTTCTATGTTCTTATTGAGCTTCCATTGCGCTAGCGCGCGTTCTTTAAAGCTCGCCTCCAAGCTTTCAATTAAATCAGTTCCCACTGCTTGCTGCAGTTTGAAAACCAGCCCAGCCCGAACGGATTCTACTATTGCTGGCGTGCCGCCTTCTTCCCTGCGTTCATGATCGGCAATGAATTGGTGATCAACTGGTGTGACATAGAGAACTGTCCCTCCACCAGGAGATGCGGGAACTGAATTTTTGAGCAATTGTTTTTTGACAATCAACACACCTGGGGTGCCGGGACCACCAACAAACTTATGTGGACTTAGAAAAACTGCATCCTTTGAGCAAGCGCTGTTTAAAGGGTTCATATCGATCGAGACATAGGGCGCCGCTGCTGCGTAATCCCAAAAAGACAAGGCATCGTATTGATGTAGAAGCGCTGCTACCTCATCTACATCTGTCTTTAGTCCTGTGACATTTGATGCGGCAGAAAAGCTGCCAATCTTGAGCGGTCTATCAGCAAACTCGATGAGCTTTGCTTGTAAAACCTTTGTGTCCAATTGGCCTGATTGAGTCAATGGTATGACTACAACATCGGCTATCGATTCTCGCCAAGGTATTTCGTTACTGTGATGTTCGTAAGGACCAATGAAAATGACTGGTCGAGATGCAACAGGAACTAAATCTAGAAATTTATGCCGTTCATTTAAATTCACCGGAAGCCGCAGATCCAAAATATCAATCAATTTGTTAATTGCAGCAGTAGCACCAGAGCCACAGAAAATAAGTTGATCGTCTTCAACGGCATTGACGGCTTGTTTTATAGACTGCCGCGCCTCTTCGCGGAACGCAGTAGATTGCGCGCCTGTGAATGAGGTCTCGGTATGCGTGTTCGCATAAAATGGGAGCACTCTATTTGTAATAAATTGTTCGATGAAATCTAAAGAACGACCAGAAGCGGTGTAGTCCGCGTAAATAAGCGGTTTCTGTCCAAAGCTTGTTTCGATTAACTGGCCATCACCTATAACAGAATCTCGAATCTTAGCGACTAGCTCTTTACTCATTGCATTGTTCCCCAAAGTTTCAGGTAATGGTAACTCTCTACAAGGGGGACATTGTCTCTAATTAGTCGGCTTTCCTGCCTAATATGATCTATTTGTTTCTTATAATTTAATATAAAGGCACAATATGCTAAATAATTAATAATTAGTGAGTCACATATGGATAAACAAGACCTATTACTGCTTCGATCAATTCAGCAAGACTCGTCTCTTTCTACCGGTGAGTTGGCCGAGAAAATTGGTATGTCCAAATCTGCATGCTGGCGAAGATTACAAAAGCTGACAGCTGACGGGGTGATTAAAAAACAAGTCGCGATTTTGGATGCACAGAAGCTCAATCTCCCGCTGACCGTCTATATTTCTATTCGCACTAACGAGCACAATGACAACTGGGCTTCTCAATTTCAAAAAGTCACTCAGAATATCCCTGGAATTCTTGAAGTCTATCGAATGAGCGGAGACTTAGATTATCTATTGAAGGCCGTAGTGGAAGACATGCAGGGCTATGACAATTTGTACAAGCAGCTTATTAAAGCAGAGCT
>Ga0308018_10001387_pt1 | contig 11300 bp, 10 predicted proteins | sample Neamet282_FD_203130 | JGI IMG/M metagenome (GOLD analysis project Ga0308018, IMG submission 203130) | Marine microbial communities from water near the shore, Antarctic Ocean - #282 | ecosystem: Environmental > Aquatic > Marine > Unclassified | place: Southern Ocean | collected 2014-10-01
AAGACTTTGCCCGGGGAATACTGTTTGTGGGTCATATCCGCCTGCGTGATAGCGTATGTCCATGGTTGCATGCCCAAGGCGTAATCCGGTTTCTGAATCTTGTAATTCAGCAAATATTTGCCCTCCATCCATCGAGGCTGAAACGTCGAGGTGGAGAGTGGGGAGGCCTGCGATTAGCATATCTTGAGTGAATCCTTCACAGGTGAAGGTGACGGTTTGTTGCCCGCCCCCAATTACGGATGTGCCGCCGACGCTGTTGCCCTCCTGGGTGCAGGTTGAGAGGTCTATGGATTCCCATGCAGCGTCTTGAGGGGGCCATACTTCTTCGATTCTCCATTGCCCGTCATTTCTTTGGATTTGTGCGTGGTTTGATGGTTTGGGGCCAACTCCTTTGAGGTAATACTCGAACCACTCGAATAGGTCTTGGGCCCAATCCCAGCGTGTCATATTCTCAACCGCTTCGAGGCCGTATCCTGAATTTTGAGCATTGTGTTTTGACCATTGGTCGGGATAGTTATGCCCCCATTGGCCAAGCATCCCCCTTACATCGTAACCTGCTGCTGAATAATCAAGATACCAGTTGGTCCCTGATGGCCCACCGAATACTTGGTGTGGGTCTACATTCCAATCTTGCATTCCTTGAACCCAATATATTGACCCGTTCCAGTTTTGGAAAGCCTTGTCGATGTGGCTTCTCTCATCGTAGTAATTCTCCATGTATGGATCGAGCTCCCCTAGGCCATAGGTTACAGGTCCGGCAAATATACCTTCGACGATATCTGGACAGATGTTGTCTAAATCGTCACCGTTGTAATCGACTGTGCTGCCAAAATAATTCATGTGCATAACCTGGCTTCTAGCCTCTGCGCTTCCATTCTTGTAAAGAAGTGGGTGGAGTGCTGTTGTGCCTGAAATAGGAACTATTGTTTTGAGGTGCTCACTGCCGAGTGCAGCCGCCTCCCATTGGGTCGCTCCCTCGTATGATTTGCCATATAGTCCTACATTTCCGTTAGACCAATTCTGTTGACCCAGCCATTCGACCGCGTGGTGGATTCCAAGTCCTTCTCCTGCGCCGCGATAATCAAAACAGCCACTAGATTCCTCGGTGCCGAAAACAGAAACTTGCGCAAACGCGTACCCGTGAGGCACGTAATTATCGAAAATGAACTCTCCGCGTCCGGCTCCAACAATATTTGTCGCGCCTGATTCGGAACCAGGTTGGCCGAAAGAGAAATACGGACTTACAACTGCAATCACGGGAACTTTATCTCCCAATTCAGTATTGGAAGGTAGCCAATATGAAAGGTGGACGTTGGAGGTTGGGGGTCCGGTTTCCCAAATATCAGAGGTGTCGACTTCAAAGGTCGCTTCCTGGACCTCTAAGGCTGTATGTGGCCCTTCCTCGAGAACCATAGAATAGGAACCATTCCATGACCAATCTAGAAATTGTCGGTCGTTTATATTTGGATAATATGGGTTTTCTGAAACCGTATCCTCGCCGTCTGAACTACCAAAGCACCCCGATAGGGGTGTGAGTAGGACCAGTAAGGCGAGTAAGATGGCGGTTCGCATTATGGGTGCGTAGCGCCCATGCGGCAAGAAGATGACCCTGTCGCGTATGGGCTATCTATGCCCGTCCTAGTTACTGGAGCAAGTGGATTCGTTGGAGCGCATGTTGTGCTTGAATTATTGAAGCGAGAGATCCCTGTAAGGGCGATGATGCGTGATGTTTCCCTGTCTCAGATGTTTCCTGAATCGGAACTTCTTGAAGTCGTGAAGGCTGATTTATTTGATGTGGAATCTCTACGTGCTGCCGTAGATGGTTGTGATGATGTTATTCATTGTGCTGCGGCTTTGTATGTCGGGGTGAAAAATATCGAAAGAGATGTGGTTAATCCTTCAGTAAAGGGTGTTGAAAACCTATGTTTGGTAATGGGTGACGTTAAACGAATTATCCATACTTCCTCCGTAGCTGCTATACGCCCTACAAAATATGAAAATGGACAAATATTCAACAATGAAGATTGGTGCAATGATGCTTCTGTTTCATCTAACCCCTACGGGTTTGCAAAGGCAGAAGCAGAAAAGAGAATTCGCTCTTGGGCGGAAAATAGAGACGTGCGGTTGGTAACAATTCATCCCTCGATTGTATTTGGCCCAATACTTCACAAAAGGCACATGGAAGGTTCCATGTCTTATCTCAAGCATTTTGTTAAGGGCCCGCCGTTTGTACTCGACATTCATGTTAATTTTGTAGATGTTCGTGATGTTGCTTATGCCCATGTCAACGCTTTGGAAATGGGTGTTGATCGCTCGCGATATATTATCCACAAAGAAGGAATGTGGCTGAATGATATCGGGAAAACTCTGAATGGGGCGATGTCGCAAAAATTTGCGACAAGACGTCTGCCCCGATATTTGGCTTACCTCATGGCGGTTTTCCACCCTAAATTATCAATTAATAGATTGAGGGGTGCGCTTGGAACGCACATAGGATACGAGGTTGGTGATTCTTTCTCGGCGTTGTCTCTTCCAAATTACGATACCACAGATACACTCGTTGATTCAGTAAAGTCTCTGCAAGCGCAAGATTGACACGGTGCTCCATGTGTGCCCCGTTATGATGGCGAGTGAGGTGTGGGGTGAACGTTGGTCGAATTCAACATCTGAAATCGCTCGCCGTTACATGGAAGTTGCTTGTAGAAAGCAAAGTTTGGTCTGCTTGGCTGCAGATCGGAGAACCATGGCTGGCCTATTCGAATTGATAGATTCGGTCGGCCCTCATATTGCTGCTCTGAAAACGCACGTAGACCTTGTAGACGACTGGACCTCTGAGGGCTGGAGTGAGTTTTGTAGCCGTGCTCACAAGGCCGATTTATTAATTTTTGAAGACCGTAAATTCGCAGATATTGGTAAAATAAGTAGGGACCAAATGGCTGGGGTATACGACATTAGAAGTTGGAGTGACCTGGTTACTGCTCACCTAATCAGTGGCCCGGATATCGTGGATGGTTTGCAAGCAGGCTGGGATGATGTAGGGCGCGTAGGAGGGGTTCTTTTACTCGCCCAGATGTCAAGTCGTGGAAACTTACTAAATCCAAATTACACCGATGAAGTGGTTGCTAATGGTAGTGCCCATTCGGGTGTTTTCGGATTTATAGGAAATGGCTCTCGCCCAGAAGAGCTTGCAGAGTTGCGCTCTAAAGTTGGTAAATCAAAGATGATTTGGACCCCTGGAGTTAATCTCGCCGTTGGTGATGGGGAAATGGGACAGCGATATGGAGACCCTCGAGAAGCGATTCTTGCTGGTTCGGATTGCATCATTGTTGGAAGCGGCATTCATCGTTCAGAAAACCCTGCAGTGGCGGCAAAAGGTTACGCTTCCGCTTCATGGAATGCTTTGATTGAGAGAGAGTCATGAGTTCTGTAATTGTTGGATGGATTGTTGTTATTCCGATTGCGGTTGCTATCGGGTGGCTCGTATGGTTCATTTGGAACAATAACCGAAAGTTGGATGCTAGGCTTGCTGCGGGCGACTTTGCATTACTGTCCTCTCCCTCGTTTAAGGTCACAGAAGTAATCAGGGCGCCTGCAGGAAGTAGGGTAGAGCAGGGTACTCTTCAGGTATTACCGCCGAACACTACCGGATATATTCGACAACAATTACCAGATGGAAGAATTGCTTTAATTCCGGTTACGACGATACATCAGCCAATCAAATCAGTCCACTCGACCATGCGTACCAACCAGCAGCCGCCAGAGTTGTGAAAATTAGCGCTACTGCGAATAATCTCTTGCCCTTACTAGAGCGTTTCTTCGAACGGGCTTGCTCGGCCACAGGCAAGGGGTTGATTGGCAAAGGAAGCACCGGTAGTGTAGGAAGGGGCATTGCGCCTATGTCGGCTTCAACTTCTATGAGTTCATCAACTGGGTGAATTGTGTCGAGGTCTTGAAGTCCTGGCGCTTCAGGAATAGGGCCCAACACTAAGTCCCAAATCGATTCAATTGCTGCTGCTGTAATCGGCTTTTCCACCCATCCAATCGCTCCTGCTGAATGAGTTGCATCGTGCGCTAATTGTGCTTGTCTCTTTGGAGCGCAGAATAAGATTCGGCAATCCTTTCCGTGTTCCCTCATTTCTAAAGCGGCTAGGTGTCCGTCCATTGAAGGAATATCTAACGACATCACCACAAGCTCTGGATCTAAGCGAATATACTCATCGACCGCTTTATCGCCATCGTCACATGTGACAACTTTGAATTCTCTTTGGCGGAAAATTGTTGAAAGCCTATGTAATGCCATTTGGTTGTTGTCAACCAGAAGCACAGTGGGTGCTTCTGCGTCGTCAACATCTGTTACTCGGGCCATGGTGAACAAACCTGTGAAGGACTTCATACTCATGAAACAACCGCTTCAAATGAGTGGTTGGCATCATTCTTCTTCATCGGCGATGATTTCCGCTGGCCCGTTCTGGGGGTTGGTGAAGGTTTCGCGCACTGCTTCAGATTCGGCAACTTGGTCTTCTAAAGCACGTTGCCGGGCTGGGGCTTTGATAAATTGTAATTGTAGTTCTGAGATAACTCCGTTCAGCATTGTACTCTCTTTTGAAGTCAAATTCCCCTTCATCTTTTCTTTTAGCATAGATAGCGTGTCGACGGCTGCTTTTGTTTCGCCCAAGTTGTAGTGGGCTCTACCTTCGCCATCTTGTAGCAGTCCCATATGCATCATAGCACTGCGTTGCAGCATGTGGATCAATTGGAACAATTCTGTGCTGTTTTCGTCGTCGAAAAATTCTCCAGCCATCATAACCCCTCATTCAAATAATTGTTCGAGTAACCAATCCGGGTCAAACTGAATCAAATCGTCATACCCCTGTCCTATGCCGCACAATACGATCGGGCGCCCGGTTGCATGTGCAATCGAAAGGCCTGCGCCGCCCTTAGCATCTGTATCGAGTTTGGTTAGAACCGCTCCATCGAATTTTAGCATTTCTTGGAAACTGCGAGCTTGGTCAACCGCATCATTTCCAGCCAATGCATCTCCAACGAAGAGAGTGAGGTGGGGGTTTGCAACTCTTCTAACCTTCTCAAGTTCGGCCATTAAGTTAGATTTGTTTTGCATTCTTCCTGCGGTATCGACTAAGACAACGTCGATGCCCTTTGCTTTAGCTGAATCTACGGCGTCTCTTGCGATAGCCGCGGAGTCGCCTCCTCTTTGAGAGGATACGCAGCGGATGTTTAGGCGTTCGCAGTGAGTTTCTAATTGCTCAATGGCCCCTGCCCTGAATGTATCTCCAGCGGCCGCCAATACGGAGTGCCCCCTCTCTTGCAGGAGGTGTGCTATTTTGGCCACAGTGGTTGTTTTCCCTGTTCCATTTACTCCTACAAACATGATGACGACGGGTGTGTCGCCTTTGTCGATGAAACTTTGAATACTTTCATAAAAGTCCCAATAGCCTGCTTCTAAAATACTTCTAAGCGCCCTCTTTAGGCCGGCTTCAAGGACTTTAGCAATGTCGGCGCCTTTGCGTAATCTTTGGCCGACGAGGTTCTTTCGAAGGGCGCCCATTACTGCTGAAACTGCATCTGATGAAATATCTGATTCGAGCATTATCCACTCTAACTCTTCGATTAAATTATCCAGGGCCGCACTCTGTTTGATTATACGGCCGCCGGATTCAACTACTCCACCGCCAAGGTCTATTGTAATCCCTTCTTCATCGGTAGAGCCCGCCCCTCCTGTGGGTGCTGCTTTTACCTCTACCAGTTGGCGTCCGGTTGTAGTTCGCATCATGTGGAGGTCTACTTTAGAGCCCGCAAGCCGATCGACGTCCTTTCCGCCTCGTTTTTTGAGTTCTTTTGTATTGGCTTTGCGCTGAATGTTTTCTCTTTTTGTTTGCTTAGCCAGGGTTTTCTTTTCCTTGCGAGTTGGTTTTGTTGGAAGTGAATAATCATCATCATCGTCCCAATCATCCCATTCCTCTTCTTTTTCCTGAGAAGGTAATTCTAATTTTTCAGAATCGTCTATTTCTTCCCAATCGCCCTCGGAAACCGGCGTGGTAGGGGAATCTATCGGTTGTTGTTGGCCGATTGCTTCGGTGGCTTCTTCTGAGCCTTCTTCCGCAGACAGGGCATCTGTATCTACTTCTGATGCAGCGTGTTGCACCTTTTTGCGAAATTTATCGAACAGTCCCATTTTCTCACCTAATCGTCCAGCGTTAATTCTCCACCCATCCCTCTTCGTCTACGTTTAGACATTGGGTCTGGGCCAGGGGGGGTAGGGGTTGTAGGTGTTGTAGAAGTTGTTTGTTCGGGTAGTTCCTCTTTTTCCTCGGACATTTCTTTAGCCGCGTGTTCAAATGTTATTGCTAATTCTTCGATGCGTTTGGTAAGCACCGCTGCATCGGCTTCGAACTGAGATTTCAATTCGGTTAAATCGTTTAGTCGCTTAGTTACTAATTCTGCAGCCTCTTTTGGAGCTCTTTCGCCAAAAATGCCGCTGCCTAAATCTACGATGGTTGTGGTATCTTTAGGAATAGGAACCATGACGCCTGCTCCGAGTGGAATATGGCCACTAGAACCGTTTGATAGTGCGTTTAAGGCCTGTCTTGTATCGTCGTGTTCAAGTTGTACTGCCTCTACTCTATCGATTTGAATTTGGATCTCTTCGAGGCGTTGCCTATTCATATCAACTAGACGTGCCATTTGTTGAAGTTCGCTTGAATCGACCATGGGACTCACCCAATGGGAGTTGCCTCACCGTCAAGAACCCGACGATTGTCGAGGTTCACTCATCCTCTGCCACTGGGGCGATAGTTCCGCCTGCTGCAGCGATTTGTTCGCGGAATGCATGAAGGACACGAGCTTCGGTAGATGTTCGTGGATCTATTTCGGAAACAGAGTTGATGGTAATTGCACGACGGTTTGCTTTGTGACGGGAGCCGATTATCGAGTAACAGCGGTGTTCTGCATCGTCTGCAGAGTCTGCGACAAGGTCGAGGTCGAACTTCTGTCGCTGGCTGCCGAAGGGGGCTGTGCCGGATACGCGGAAGGCTTGCATGATGCCGCCGACCTGTGATTGTGCCTTAAACGCGCTGGCGCGACGCTATGTGCCTGAAGATTCAATCGTGATGTGCTTTTCAGGAGGTTTATGCGGGTGGTTATGGCTTTGGTCATCATTGTCTTGATTGCCCCGCAGTCACACGCTTCTAGTGCATCAGAAGTAATGGATGTTGAAGCCACGGATTCGCCGTTGGCAAACCTAGATGGAAGTGGTGTGGTGATTGCTGTTGCCGACACCGGCATTGATTTGGATCATTCGTGTTTTAGAAATTCAACCGAAGAGGTTGGAACCCCTGGTGAATTTCACCGCAAGGTGATTTTATTGAATGACACGGTTGATGATTGGGATACTCAGGGGCACCAACAATTCAGGCACGGCACCCACGTTGCCGGTATTCTTGCGTGTGACCCATTAGACGGGGACGATGGTATGCGTTCGATGTCCAATGGTTCGAGACTAATAGTGCAAGATATCGTAGACTCCTCTGGGTGGGTTCCGCCAGATAGGGTTGAAGATTTGTTAGCCGAAGCTTCCGCAAATGGAGCAATAATTAATTCATGGTCATGGGGAGATAATTCAATTAATTACACAAACAGAAGCCATGCTATTGACGAATGGACTGTTGAAAACCCCTGGTCGTTGGTTTTCGTTGCGCCGGGAAATTCCGGTGGTATGATGTTGGAGCCTTCTAATGCATACAATGTAGTTTCAGTAGGTGCGAGTGATGATGAAATAAATGGAAGTATGTGGCCTTCAAGTTCACACGGCCCTGATGTAAACGATAGGCGTGGAATTTTGATTTCTGCGCCTGGAATGAATATTATTTCGGCTAAGGCGGACGGTGCCAAATTTAGTTTAAACAACGGTACGCATGCCATGACGGGCACATCGATGGCCACTCCAATGGCCGCCTCGTTTACCGCATTATTACAACAAATGATTGAGGAGGAAGAGGGTTTCTCTCCGTCCGCCCCTTTGTTGAGGGCTTTGTTGGCTTCTTCGGCCGAGGCGATTACTGGTGCTGCTCCTGATTCGATTCAGGGGTATGGCCGCCCAGATTTGTCTTCGTTTGAGAATGGGGTTTTCGTTCATGACTCTTACGAGGTTGAGGATTGGGTTTCTGTTATTCAATCTCGCGGTGGCACTTTAGATTCTTTCAAGTCTAATCCGTGGAATGGTTCTGGTGCCGCTGGCCCTTTCCTTTCTGAAAACGAATCGTGGAACCGTTTGTTCCGGCCGGTTAGTGGCCAAGATGTGGAAATTGTGTTATCTTACAACGCCCGCCCAATGGGCCAGGATATCGATGATCTTAGATTGGTGTTGAAAACATCCGATGGCCGGTTTGCAGTAGATGATCAGATTGGAAGCTCAGGATTTAGTACTCTGTATTACAATTCATTTATCTCGCCTAATGAACTCAATTCTTCAAATGAAACCACAGTTATGATTAGAGTTTCTGCTGACTCTTTAGAGGGGGTTGAGTGGCTTGAAGTTGAGGTTGTAGCAAATTCGATTTTACAGGGGGGTAATAATGGAACACTTGGGATTAATGGAACCATGCTTGGGTTTGGAATTGCAGCCACAGGGGTTACTGATTTGATTCAAAATAGCGGCCCGGTTATTGTAATGAATGACGGCCCGCTTGGTGGTGAGAACTACTCTGTTTTTGTTTCAATAAATTTGACTGTAAATGATTTTGAAAATGATAGTTTTGTTGTTGCAATGCGCCTAGTAAACGAAAACTTCTCAATTGATTTGGGGGATTGTGCGATTGTTCTACACAATGCTTCTGAAATATTATGTGAAGTGGATATTTCTAGGGATTTGATACTTTATCCAATCTTGCGTCATGATTGGTCTTTTGAAATAATAGCCGTTGATAGTAATTCGTCGGTCTGGACTGAGGCTAAAATAACAACGTTTAGAACTGAGAATTTCACTCTTTGGTGGAATAATCCAGCGTTGGAAGAGCCGGGCCTCCCGCTCCCTATTGAGAAAAGTGGTGATGGTGAATTCAGTCGGGTGTTGTTTTGGGGCATATCTGGTATTGTTGTTGGCGTAATAATGGCGGCCAGTGTTATGTTTAGGCGGTTTGAAGTAGCGGCCTTAGGTTCTCCGCTTCCCCCCTTTAGAGAAGAAGAATAGCCTTTTACGGCGCGAGTGAACATTAAGTCAAATGGCTCGATGGCCACGATGTCCGTAGGACAAGGGTGAGAGAAAAATGGGAGAAAGACTCTATGTTGGAATTGATTTGGGAACATACCAATCTACCATTGCAAGTAGTGCTGGTTCGATTGAAACAATCGAGACTGTTGTTGGGCGTCCAAAGGACCCTATCGCTAGAAATTTTCTAGGCCGAGATGTTCTATTCGGTAATGATGCTCTGAAAAACAAGTTGGCTTGTAACCTGTATCGCCCTATGGCTGCAGGAGTTGCTCAAGATGATGAAGCAAACTTGGCTGCTGCTAAGGCTTTCGTCACTCACCTTATCGAAACCGTTGGACCTGAAGAGTATGACGAGGTTTTCGGAGTAATCTGTTCGCCGTCTCACGTTTCTTTTACCGATAAGAGTAATTTGGTCGCTACACTACGTGGCCAGGTTAATGCAATCATGGTAGTAACTGAGCCATTCGCAACAGCATATGGAATCGGTGAAATATCTGGGTCCATTTGTGTTGATGTCGGAGCAGGAACTACAGATATCGCACGCCTTTACGGTATATTCCCAAGCGAAGAAGACCAATTGACTATCCAGGAAGCTGGTGATTGGATCGATGAACAACTTATGGAACTAGTAAAGAAGAAGTATACTGGTGCACAAGTTACCAAAGACATGGTTCGTAAGTGGAAAGAAGAATTCTCCTATCTTAGCGGCGATGACCGTGAACAGATGGTCGAATTATCTGTTGAAGGTAAGAAGCAAGTTGTTGATATTGGCGACTTGATTAAGTCGGCTTGTTCAATGATTATCGGAAAGGTTGGAAATGCAATCAAGGCAATTGTTGCTACTGCAGACCCTGAATACCAACCAATCCTTCGAAACAACATCATCCTATCTGGCGGCGGCTCTTTAATCGAAGGAATCGCAGACGCTATTGCAAATGAGATCGCAGATATCGGGGATGTCACCGTAACTTGTGTCGAAGATCCTATTGAAAAGGTCGCTACAGGCGCTTTGGCACTTGCCCAAGACATGCCTGATGAGCAATACACCGCAATCAACTAAGGGTCTTAGAAAGGACTCGTTAGACCCCTTGGGGAATGAAAGGTTGAAGAGTGGTTGTTGCACGATTGCGCGCAATGACGCTCGGTTCTTCTACCTCTGGCGGTATTCATCGCATCTCAGATTCGACTGGTGATGAGCGTGCAGCACTCGAAGGAATGTTGCGTGCTTACCCTGTTGATCAACTCGTTGAAGAGGTCTTGGTTGCGTGGCAAGAGCTCGCAGAAAGAAACGAAGACCTCGTCACATCAAAGCAAAGGTTACGCGTTCTAGAATTAGATTTGGCTGAACGTAAGGACGAGGTTGCTCCTGAAGTTGCGCAACTTCGCGCTGTAGAAAGTCAAATTGATGAATCTAGTGCACGGGTTATACATCTTGAAAGATTACTAGAAGATACTCGTACCGAATTGACAGAAAGCAGATCTGGCCTTTCTGTTGAAGAGCGTGCTTCTTTAGAAAGTGAAGCTATGCAACTTAGAGAATTAACCACTCAACAAGACGATGTTATCGGCGAAATGGAAGGTCGAATGACCCAAATGGTCGAGGCTTTGGAAAGGGCTGCTGATGCTGGATTAACTAGTGTTACCGCTGATGAAGTCCGTGCTTTGAAATCCCAGGCGGATTCATTGTCTGGTGACCTTGAATCTGAAAAGGCCGCAAATGATTCCTTAGAAGAAGAGCGCCAGCGGTTAAGGGATATCGCAGATCGTCTTCGTGGGTTACTAGATGCTAGAGATAAGCGTCTTGCCGAATTGGAAGAGCAAATTGAAAGAGTTATGCAAGGCCCTCGTTCTGTTTCGGCTGAACATGATTATTTGGTAGAACAAATAGAAGAGTTGAAGCGTCGCTTACTTGAAAGGAATCGCGAATATGAGTCGCTTAGAAGAAGAGAGCGCCGCTTACACAACGATGTCTTCGAAAGAGACGAGAGAATTCAACAGATGTCTCTAACTGTTTCTGATTTCGAATCTGCTCTAACCGACAGAACATCTGAAGTTAGGGAATTAGAGTCTCAGA
>Ga0308018_10001391_pt1 | contig 11265 bp, 11 predicted proteins | sample Neamet282_FD_203130 | JGI IMG/M metagenome (GOLD analysis project Ga0308018, IMG submission 203130) | Marine microbial communities from water near the shore, Antarctic Ocean - #282 | ecosystem: Environmental > Aquatic > Marine > Unclassified | place: Southern Ocean | collected 2014-10-01
GACAAACAGCCCAGCGACCGTCGTGACCAGAGCACCGGCAACACCCGGGGCCACAGCCGCCATGTTGCTGGAACCCGACACAGTAATGCCAAGAAACACATTCATGATTCCAATGACGGTCCCCATGAGGCCCATCAGAGGCGACACGGACCCAATTACCGCGAGCCAGCCCAGTCCGTAGGACAGTTCGTCCCGCTCTTGGGCTTCTTCCTTCTCCAGCACCAACCGCAAAGCCTCAAGCTGCGTCAGGGACAGACCCCGCGACTGCGGAGCGCCCTCACGCAGTGCTCCAGGTCGGAGTTCACTGAAGAAGTTCACTCCCTGCCGAAACACGCGTCCGTACGGCGAATCCGGCAGCGAGAGGATAGTCTTGTAGGCGTCCTCGAGGCGCTGAGCCTTCTCCATATAGTCGAGAAATTCATCCCCCTGTTGGCGGACCTCCCTGAACTGGCGCGACTTGGTGAAGATCAGCCACCACGACGCCATGGACCCGACTCCGAGGACAAGGAGAACGACCTGTGTAGGCAGATCACCCCCGACGATCATTTGGAAGGCACTCGTCGGTGGTTGTGCTTGAAAAAGCATGAGCGAGAAAATCATTCGGCTGACCCGGACCTCTGGTTGGCAATGTACTTGTAGGTTTCTTGCAAGCCTTGTTCCAAGGTGAACCTAGGTGTCCAGCCGCGTGACTGGATCAGCCCGGAGTTCAGAGTACTGTGGCGCAATTCACCCGGTCGCCCTGGCTCGTGATTTCGTTCGAATGACGCACCCGCGATACCCTCGAGGGCATCCGCAAGGCCGACCACACTTGTAGCAACCCCAGTTGCCACGTTGAAGGCTCGGGCATCGAGCCCATGTCCTTCACCCATGTCGACGCCGGAGGCAAGCATGTTGGCAGCCACCACATCCTTCACGTACACGTAGTCCCGGGTCTGCTCTCCATCGCCGAAAATCGTGAGCGATTCCCCGGCGAGGAGACGGTTGCAGAAGATCGCTACTACACCCGCCTCACCATGCGGATCTTGGCGAGGACCGAAAACGTTGGAGTAGCGCAGCGCGACATACTCCATGCCCCGGATCATGCGGTAGTAGTTGAGATAGTACTCCCCCCCCAGCTTCGTGACCCCGTAGGGCGACAGCGGGAGCTTCGGGGCACCTTCCGGTGTGGGGATCTCTTCTGGCTCGCCATACACGACACCCCCACTGCTGATGAAAACCACCCGTTTCGTGCCGACCTCAAGCGCAGACTCGGTGATGTTCAGAAGCCCTGTGAGGTTGATCCCAGCGTCCTCTGCAGGATCATTCACTGAGATGCGGACGTCAATCTGGGCCGCGTGATGATTAACCAAGTCGAAACGAACTTCCCGGAACAAGTTTCGGATCTCCGGGTCGCGAATGTCCATCTCGATGAACTCGGCCCCGGCCGGGACATTCGTCCGTTTTCCCGAAGAAAGATTGTCAACAATCCAGACGTCGTCGCCCTGAGCCAAGTAGGCCTCAGAAACGTGACTGGCGATGAAGCCGGCACCCCCCGTAACCAGAACCTTACGTTTTGACTGCTTCATCGATACCTGAATTGGGTTTTCGTGAGTCGTTCAGGCCCACTGATCACCAAGTATAATAGCAAGTATTTGAAGTATTACTTAACAATTTTATTCAGTGGATTAAGCCAATTGCCCTCACACCGAACGAGCCAAACAGCGTTGCAATGTCCCAATCGATCGGAAAGAGGCCCGGATTGATCAACCAGGTCGGCAGCTAGCCGATCGCCGCCAGCATCACCTTCGCGTCCTCGGGTGGGCGGCCGTAGTAGTTCCTTCGCACACCGACTTCCTTAAAGCCCTGCCTCAGATACAGATCGATCGCCACTTCGTTGGAAGCACGGACCTCAAGGAACAGCTGCTGAACTCCTCGCTCGCGAGCGACGTCCAAAACCTGTAAGAGCAGAGCCCTTCCCAGCCCTTCGCCCCGCCGGGCTGGCACAATCGCGATGTTAGCGAGCTCACCCTGATCGAGAATACACCAGAGGATGGCGTAGCCGACGATAGCGTCATCATCATCTGTCATAACCAGAAGCTCGACACCATCCCGATCGAAGAGCCCTAAGAAGGTGTCCGCCTGCCAAGGTGTGGCGAACGCATCGCCCTCTATCGCAACGACCGCATTGATGTCACGGCGGCCCATCGGTCGGACAATCACGCCCGCCGGGAGCGTCAGGTCCTCCACAACCGCTCAGCGCTGGATGCGCGGACGTACTCCGGTTCCCAAGCCCCGGGATCCCCAACCGGCCTGAGATCCGGAGTCAGCGCCAGGAAGCGTACGAGCCCATCGGCCGGGGTCCGCCCTGGATCAGCGGCTTCGACTCGATAGCCCGCGCCTTCGATCGCTGCCCGGTGCTTCTCGGCCGAGTTACCAATGAAGACAGTGCCTGCGGGGACATCGCCAGCAAGTACGTCCCGCAATTCTCCGGCGTGCGGCTCGACGAGAGTGTCCACATGGTCGTGGGCCACGCCATAACACGCGCCGTACACACGCTCGGCGCGCGCATCGAACAGGGCGTACCGAACGGATGCGGCTCCGAATGCACTGCCGGGAGCAGCCGCGAGTGCGACTGCGGCAAGGCTCGACACCGCGTAAAGGGGGGCACCCAACGCCCGACTCAATCCCTTCGCGGTAGCGGCTGCTACCCGAACACCGGTGAAGGAGCCAGGTCCCTCGCCCACAACAATTCCACTGACCTCTTCACGGCCCACGCCGGCGTCCTCGAGCGTCTCCTCGATCATCGGGATCAATCCGGCGGCATGGCCGGCCTGACGTACCATGACTCCGCGGGCAAGCACGTCGGTGCCCGACGCTACTGCGACGGAGCCGAGGGGACCGGCGGTGTCAAAGGCAAGCACTATCATCCTGATGTCGACACGGACATCGGGAAGCCCGGCAGTTCAGGTGGTCGCCCGACGCGCTGGACCTCGACGTCACGCAGTAGAGGGTGGTCATCAGGCGCATCCAGACTGATCAGCCAGTAATCTGGTGGCATAAGGTCCTCTGCTCTCTCCGGCCACTCGACGAGTACGACATCACCTTCCGTGCCGAGTTGAGACCACCCGAGCTCCCAGACCTCCTCGGAGGACTCAATTCTATAGAGGTCGAGATGAGAGACGACCCCACCGTCTGGGGTCGTGTAGCGCAGCAGGAGGTTGTACGAGGGTGAGGGCATCGGGTCCGCTACCCCAGCGCCGCGACCAATCGCACGAGCGAGCACGGACTTTCCAGCTCCAAGGGATCCTCGGAGCGCGATTACAACAGGCGGATCGACTGTCCTGCCAATCCTTTCGCCCCAGCGTCCCACTTCGATTTCGTCGAGTCTCAGGGGGCCAACTCCGATGGTGGTTCCGTACTTCTGTACGCGTCAGAAAGATAACTCTCCTAGCACTCGCGTCGGCAGCGCTCCTAGGCGTTCTCGTACAAACGCTCACGCGCCATGATCGCCAACACGGCCGGTGACACCATGCCTGCAACGCTTTCTCCCCTGCCAACGCGTCTGCGGACCTCCGTGGACGAAACATCGACCCGGGCCACCGGAATTCGACGTGGACCGCCATCTCCTACGGTCGCAGACAGCCCTTCCCCTTTCCTGTCCATCACCACGATCGTCGCGATTCGCGCGATCTCGTCGGGCTTTCGCCAAGCGTCCAGGGCGCGGTACTGGTCCATCCCGATGATCAGGAACAACTCGGTGTCGGGATGCACCTCGCCACGGAGTTCTCGCAGCGTGTCTAGGGTGAACGATGGTCCGGGCCGGCCGATCTCTAAGTCATGTACGCGAAAAGCTGACTCGCGGTCGACCGCCGCCCGGGCCATCTCAACGCGGACCTCGACATCAGTCAGCGGCTCGTTCGGCTTGAGGGGAGAACGCCGCGCCGGAATCCAGAGGACCTCGTCGAGCGCCAGCGCATCGGCGACTTCTCGGGCGCCCGATACGTGACCCAGATGAGGTGGATCGAACGTCCCGCCGAAAACCCCTACTCGGAGCGGAAGGTCGCCCCTGACTTCAGGAGCCAGGGCCATCCGCTGCCACAGACAAGGCGGCTTCCGAGTCCGGATACTCAAGGAGGAGTTGTTGTTTGGCAGCTTCCGCTAAGTCTTCGTAACCGATGGCGTTGTTCGCCAGATAGATGCCCAGAAGGGCCTGCGGGGCGAAGAGCGATTCCGGATACAGCGTGATCACGAACTCGTAGTACTTGATCGCCGAGTCGTGCATGTTCCGACGGAAGTAGAAGTCCGCGTTTATGTACTCCTTCTCCGCGAGCGTATAACGCAGCTCGTTGGAGATTCCCGCGGCCTCCGCAGCCTGCTCCCGACCAGCGAAGTCGATCACGACGTTGCGGCAGGAGGCCATCGCTTCCTGCGTGTACCCCTGATCCCGCTGAGGGCGCGGCGTCAGAGAAGCCAGCGACTTGCAGATGCCCAGTGCAGCATTCGCGGAACCAAGATTACCCGCATATCGGTCGATGAATCGCGTGTACTCCGCCCGAGCGGTCAGAAAGTCACCACGATCAAAGTGCACATCGCCGAGCATAAGCCGCGCATCGGGGATCCGGTCCCAGTCGCCATGAGCCACGAGGAGGCGGTCGAGCGCGTCAATCGCGTTTCCGTGGTTCTCCTGTTCGAACTCCGTCGCCGCAACCTCAAACAGTTCGTCCGGCGTCACGCCTTCGTAACGATTGCCACCACCGCAGGCAGACAGCGCAATGGACGCGGCTACATAGGCGGCGGCGGGGAGACGGAAGCGGGGGGCTATGAGATTCGACATCAACGAGGACTACACTGCGAAGAGGTACGGGTTTCGGACCGCTCGTTCCTGAAGCGAATAAAAACTAACGGCAGCGGCCATCCCCGAGATGCTCTAGGCCTCGGCCGAAGCGAATTTCATCGAACCGATCCTGCGCCCGATCGATGAGCGAGCCAGCCTGGTCGGCATAGCGCACCTGCGAGTACGCATCCATCGCGGCCTCACATTCATCCATTTCAGCCAGAATCTCACCCTTCTCGAACCAAGCCTGAGCCTGAATGTTGCGGGGCTCCTGGACGGCTACGGTCCGGTTCACCAGACGCAAAGCCTCTTCCAGGTCACGATCCAGCGACTGGCGGACGGCCGGGTCGACGTCACCCCTGCTCAAGGTACGCTCGACCGTGCGTGTCCGGTCGCGAAGCTCACGGGCGAGGTTGAAAGCGCAGGTGCCGATGTACCAGTCGACCTCACCCCGCTCCCAAGGGCGAACCATTTCTCGGAAGCGCTCGAAGAAGACCAGGGCGTTCTCGCAGTCCCCGATCTCGTCATGCGCGACCCCGACCTCGAACACGATCTCCGGAATCGAGTCGGCAGCTTCAGTCATCGCATTCTGATAGAAGGGAAGTGCTCGACCATAGTCGCCGTTCTGGTAGTAGTGACGGGCGAGGGGGAGAGACATATCCCCGACACCGAGCCCCGGACGTAGGCGGAGCGCCGTCTCCACTGCGGTGGCCATGGCGAAACGGTCTTGTGCGTCCTGATTTTGGCGCGCCAATCGCATTAGGTCGGAGACCGCCTGATCAGTCAATCTCGGATCACGGGCTGCTGCGTCCACGTAGTAAGCGCCAGCGTCGTCGACACGATTCATCAGCGTGTAGGTGTGTGCCACCCGTGCAGTGACAACCGGATCGTCCGCACCCTGTCGAATCGCGAGCCGGTATTCCGCAAGCGCCTCATCGTAGTTGCCCTGGGCGAACGCTTCGTCACCACGCCGGATAGCGCTCACATCAATACCGCTAGGCGAACACGCCCAGGCGGTCAAAGAGAGCAGCAGCAGGCAAATCGTTCGTCGAAGAGTCATGACTGATTCAGGAAAGCAAGGATCGGACCGCCGGCACGACCTGAATCCATCAGGATCGAGTCCTTCCCGCCCGAGAACAGAAGTATGGGTCTCTCGAACTGGGCCGCGACTTCCCGCATGAGGAAGATTGATTCGGACTCAAGCTGGTGAACGTGCGAGTTGTGGCTGACAGTCATTTCAGATTGTACGTGCCTTGGCGTCGTGGTGCTCCAGTTCTTCCCTAAAGTATGGCAGGGTCTCGCGAATGCCTGAGCGGAGACCCACGGCTGGTTCCCATCCTAGGAGTTCTCGTGCGATGGTGATATCTGGCTGCCTGACCTTCGGGTCGTCGGTTGGCAGCGGGAGTCGATCGATCGTCGAATCACTACTCGTCTCTTCGAGCACCACCTCCGCGAGTTCCGCGATCGTGAATTCGTTCGGGTTGCCGATGTTCACGGGCTCGGCCCGATTCGAGTTGAACAGGCGGAAGATGCCTTCGACTTCATCTTTCACGTAGCAGAAGGAGCGAGTCTGAGAGCCGTCGCCGTAGATCGTGAGTGGATCTCCCCGTAGCGCCTGCACAATGAAATTCGAAACGACTCGGCCATCTCCAGGACGCATGCGCGGGCCGTACGTATTGAAGATCCTTACGATTCGGGTCTCAAGGCCGTGATACGTGTGGTACGCCATGGTCATGGCCTCAGCGAACCGCTTCGCTTCGTCGTACACGCCGCGCGGGCCGATCGGGTTCACATTGCCCCAATAGGTTTCCGGCTGAGGGTGCACGAGGGGGTCGCCGTACACCTCAGAGGTCGAGGCGAGGAGGAACCGGGCGGCCTTTGCGTTTGCCAGCCCGAGAGCGTTATGGGTACCGAGACTTCCTGCCTTCAGTGTCTGGATCGGCATCTCCAGATAGTCCACAGGACTCGCCGGCGAAGCGAAGTGAAGGACCCCGTCGAGCTCGCCGTCGATGAACAGTGGTGTTGAAATGTCATGTTCAATGAGCCGAAACGAGCCGAGCGATTCGAGGAAGACCGAGTTGGCTCGGGATCCCGTGATGAAGTTATCGACTCCGATTACTTCGTGACCCGACTCGATGAAGCGCTGGGCCAGATGCGAGCCAAGGAATCCCGCGGCGCCCGTTATCAGCACACGCACGTCACGCCTCCCGGGGCTGCGCGGCTGCGCGGCCAATCGACAAGTACTCGAATCCGCTCTCCGACATGTCGGAAGGGTCATAGAGGTTCCGGCCGTCGATTATGAGAGGCCGAGCCATCGACGCCTTCATCCGATTGAAGTCTGGACTCCGATAGGGGTGCCACTCTGTATGAATCACGAGCGCGTGGGCATCGTCGAGCGCGTCATAGTTCGTATCGACGTATGTGACCCGGTCGCCCAGGTAGCGTCGGGCCTCGGCCATCGCGACGGGATCGTGGGCCACCACGCGTGCTCCACGCGCTAACAAACCCTCAATGGTGACCAGACTCGGGGCCTCTCGCATGTCGTCGGTGTTTGGCTTGAAGGCCAGCCCCCACACAGCGACGGTCTTTCCAGTCAAATCTGCACCTAGTCGGGCGTCCAGCCTGTCGAGTAGCGCGCTCTTTTGGCTCTCATTGATATCTTCGACAGCCTGGAGAATCGAAGCGTCGACATCGAAATCCTCCATGGTCTTTACGAGCGCCTTCACATCTTTGGGGAAGCAGGAGCCCCCATACCCGATCCCGGGGAAGAGAAAGCTCGGCCCGATTCTCGAATCTGAGCCGATTCCCTGTCGCACCGCGGCGACGTCGGCTCCCGTAGCCTCGCAGAGACGGGCGATCGAATTCATGAAGCTGATCCTCGTCGCCAACATCGCATTCGCGGCGTATTTCGTGATCTCCGCGGCGCGCACGTCCATGATCATAACAGAGCCCCCTGTGCGAGCGAACGGAGCGTAGAGATCGCGTAACACCTTAGCGGCATACTCCGAGTCGGCGCCGACCACAACCCGATCCGGCTTCATAAAATCGTCGACGGCCGCACCTTCCTTCAGGAACTCCGGATTAGAGCAGACGTGGACAGGAAGGTCCGTCTCGGCCTTGATCGCCTCCCTCACGAGGTCGGCGGTCCCGACCGGAACGGTGCTCTTGGTGATCACGACCTTTTCGTCCTCCATGGCCTTGCCGATCGTTTTCGCGACGGCCAAGACATGTTGAAGATCCGCGGACCCGTCCTCGCCAGGCGGGGTCCCGACCGCGATGAAGATGACCTGGGATGCACGGACGGCAGCCTCGACATCTGTGGTGAACGCGAGCCGACCGACTGAGAGGTTCCGCTCAATCAGCGGCTTCAGTCCCGGCTCATAGATCGGGACGCCACCTCGGTTCAACATTTCAATCTTCGCGGCGTCAATGTCGGCACACAGCACTTCGTTTCCGGCCTCGGCCAAGCACGCACCTACAACCAACCCGACGTATCCAGAACCAACGATTCCGACCTTCATCTACTCTTAACCTTTAGAGTGGCCTGGCCAAAGTGGTGACCCAGACATCAAAATAAAATTAAACAAGCAGGGAACATATCCCTATATAAGTGGCCCTATGTCACTGGAATTCTACTTCGCGACTCCCAACTCAAAAAGTTGATCCCGCGCCAACGCAGCTCTTTCGAAATTGAGAGCCTCAGCGGCCTCCGCCATCTCCTGCTCGAGAATCTTCACCAACTCCTCGCGGTTCACTTCGTCCGCATAGGAGGCCTTGGCCTCAGCAACGGCCGAAATCGATGCCGATCTGGCATCCGCCACACGGGTGGCCAACTCGATCTCCTCGATGCTCTTAACAATCGTGGTGGGCGTAATCCCATGCTCTGCATTGTGTGCGATCTGAATTTCCCGCCGGCGATTCGTCTCATCCATACATTCCTGCATCGAGCGGGTGACTCGATCCGCGTAGAGCACGGCCTTGCCCTCCCGATTCCGTGCAGCTCGGCCGATCGTCTGAATCAAGGAGCGGGCATTGCGAAGGAACCCCTCCTTGTCCGCGTCGAGGATCGCGACCAGAGACACCTCGGGAAGGTCGAGTCCTTCGCGCAAAAGGTTGATTCCGACCAGCACGTCAATTTTCCCGAGACGAAGTTGTCGCAAGATCGCCATGCGCTCGATCGTATCAACCTCCGAGTGCATGTATCGCACCCGCACTCCGACAGACTGCAGATACTCGGACAAGTCCTCCGCCATGCGTTTCGTGAGGGTCGTGACGAGCACGCGCTCACCCTTCCGCTCTCGCGTCCGAATTTCGGCGAGCAGGTCATCAACCTGACCCTTCACTGGTCGAATCGAGATCTCCGGGTCGAGGAGTCCGGTAGGACGAATAATCTGCTCGACGACCGCACCTCCGGTCTGCTCGACTTCCCAATCGCCAGGTGTGGCGGAGAGATAAATCGCCTGGGGGATCACGTCGACCCACTCATCGAACTTGAGCGGGCGGTTATCCAGAGCAGACGGGAGCCGAAACCCGTGCTCGATCAAGGTCGTCTTCCTGGAGCGATCTCCCTTGTACATGCCGTGGATCTGCGGAATGGACGCGTGAGACTCGTCGACGACGGTGAGAAAGTCCGCCGGGAAGTAGTCGATCAGGCAAGACGGACGGTCACCCGTGCGGCGACCACTGGTATAAAGCGAATAGTTCTCGATGCCAGGACAGGTCCCGATTTCCAGCATCATCTCGATGTCGAAATGGGTTCGCTGCTCGAGTCTCTGCGCTTCGAGCAACTGCTCGTTGGTCCTGAATACGGTGAGCTGGTCTTTGAGTTCGTCGCGTATCTCCGGCACCATGCTTTCGATCGTGGAGCGGCGGGTCACATAGTGACTCGCCGGATAGATAGCAGTCCGATCGAGAGCCGCGATCACTTCCCCAGTCAGTGGATCAAAACGACTGATGCGCTCGACCTCGTCGCCCCACAACTCGATGCGAATCGCCTGCTCATCGTATGCAGGATAGACCTCGACGGTGTCGCCTCTTACTCGGAAGGTTCCGCGTTCGAAGAGGTAATCGTTCCGCTTGTAGTGGATGTTCACGAGCCCCTGAAGGATCTGCTTCCTCGGATGCTCACCTCCAACGTCGATGTGGAGCATGAGCCCTCGGTAATCCGCCGGATTACCGAGACCGAAGATGCACGAGACCGAAGCGACGACGATCACGTCCTTCCGCTCCATCAATGACGATGTGGCCCTCAGGCGCAGACGCTCGATGTCCTCATTGATTGAGGCATCCTTCTCGATATACGTGTCCGTCGAGGCCACGTACGCTTCTGGCTGATAGTAGTCGTAGTAGGAGATGAAGTACTCGACCGCATTGTGCGGAAAGAGTGCCTTCAGTTCGCCATACAGCTGCGCCGCGAGCGTCTTGTTGTGCGACATCACCAGGGTAGGCAAGCCCTGATTCGCGATCACGTGCGCGATGGCGAACGTCTTCCCAGTGCCCGTCGCACCTAGAAGAACCTGCTTGGGGTCGCCTCGTTTCAATCCGGCGGTGAGTTCTGCAATCGCAGCCGGCTGATCCCCTGCTGGTTGGTAAGGGGAGACGAGCTGGAAGTCAGACACGGGCAGCCATCAGTGTAAGCTCCATCGTGCCGACGCCTGGATATTGAAGTTGTTCACATTCGGACCATAGAAGTAGCGGTTCAGCTGCCGCGTATATGTGAGCCCGGCGCCGATCTCCAACTCTCGCACAAACCAGGTCGCACTCGAGCCGATGTCGATAGACACATCATGATTGTCGAAGCTCACGTCGTTCCGCTCGGCCCAGGCATAGTAGGCGTCATTGTCGGTCACACGCCGCTGCAGAAAGAGGCCCGTGCGCCCCCAAGCCGCATAAAGGTCAGCTCCCAGAAACTGCTGGATGCCTCCGGGACCGACCGCAGCACCAACGCCTTGGCCCCCGTGCGTATAGCCCTGCGTGACGAGATGGTGAGCGTAGTAGACCGGACTCGCCCTGAGTCGAAACGTCGCTTCGCGCTCGAGGTGTGTGAGCTCGCCCCGAAACGATACCCGGCGGTCGCCAGGGATCGCGATAGCTTTCTGGAACCCAAGGGTGTAGCCCTGAGAATGTTCAGGTTCGAGCAAGATGTCGTAGAAGTTCAGCGGATGATCGTTGCGAGCCCACTCTCCGTAGACCTCAAACCCGCTCGCCGGAAAAACCCACCGAGCGAACAGGGAAACGAGCTGATCCCGCTCATCGTTACCCGTGGGGTTCTCGGGACTCTCGAGGTCCTCCTTCTCGATGCCCTGAAGGACAAGGAAGAGGTCGGATAGCGGGAGACCGTCCTCTGGCACCCATCCATAAAAGACCCTCGTGAACCCAATGGAGAGCCCCTGCAAGAAGCTCGGCGAATATGCGACGACGAGTCCCGTCAAATATCGATCATCGATCTCGAC
>Ga0308018_10001408_pt1 | contig 11227 bp, 12 predicted proteins | sample Neamet282_FD_203130 | JGI IMG/M metagenome (GOLD analysis project Ga0308018, IMG submission 203130) | Marine microbial communities from water near the shore, Antarctic Ocean - #282 | ecosystem: Environmental > Aquatic > Marine > Unclassified | place: Southern Ocean | collected 2014-10-01
TCAAATTATCCACACCCGTTTTTTCTGCCGAGAGTCTCGTTTCAATAAATGGTACATTAACACCTTTTTCTATGTCCTTCGCCCATTGTTTAATGTCATTTTCATCTTTAAAGATGCCGCTCATTGGCTCATTTACTTCTGTTATAAAATCTTTGAATTTTTTCATTTGTTTTTCTTCTTAAAATTCGTTATGCGAGTTTTCCAAGGCCCTTTTGACATTGCATCTTCCGCATCTTTAATTGCAATCAACTTATGAGGTAATACCCCACCTGACTTTGTTATCTGATAGTGTGCGGTATCAAAATCATCTCTTTTCGCCCGCTTTGCCAAATCTTCTAGTTTCCGTACAACATCGTCTTTCAATTGGCTCAGTAACATAGTACCGAATCCACGAATGATTACAGTTGGGTCGCTTGGGTCAGCACTTTTAGGGTCTAATTCCCCTGCTTTCCCCTCTAATATTTGTTCGATTTCGGCTCTCATTTTGTCTCTCTTTGAAACTTTTTAGCCAATTCATTTTTATACTTTGTTACTAAATCATCCATTTCTTTAACAAGGGCTATCTTAGTAAAGGTGTCTTTAGATTGTCTAATCTTGTTCCAAATGAGTGTTATTTTATGTTCCATAATACTATTTATACTCTTAACTTGGGGTCAGAGGTTTTGAAGTCTTTCTTACGCATCACGGTCTTGGATACTAAGTCAAATTCCTTGCTCTTCTCATCATACTTTAGTATAAATGGAAGATTTATTTCTGTCTGTGTATCATTTAATACGGCTTCAGCATCAGGTCCAAGTTTTGGAATCTTCTTGCCATACTTTTTGTATGTCAATCTGAATAGTCGTACCAATTCTGCTACATTGATATCTTTTCCATTACGCTTATCATTTGCTCGGTCGAGGAAGTGCCTTGTAAATTCTACATCAATTCCTACTTGCCCAAACAATTTATCAGCAAATTTCTCTACTTGACTTAAATCTACTTTAGTAATTTCTTCTATTAGGTAATCAGAGAATGGTGTATCTTTCTCTTCTTTAATGCCCATCCCTTTACGGACTGCATTATATAAGTCCTCTGCATCTTTGTCTTTTGCCATCGATGGAACACCAGTTTTAAAAGTTTCCAAGTCTCCATCTGTCGCATACCCTCTCATAAGAGTGGCACTCATTGCGTTTGATTTTCCTCTGGCGACACCCGCTTGGGTGACTTCAAAGTTATCGAATTCGTATGATTTTGATTTGTCTTTGTGCTTAATGTATGGTCGAATGTTTTTCTCAAATTGGGCAACTCTGTCGCTTCCCACAACCATCGTAACATCTGTATATCCTTTATCAGATAACCATTTCAATGCTTCAAAGGCAGTACGCACTTTGGAGTCCTTAATACACATTTTACCCCAAAACTTTTTCATAAATTTAGTTTTGTCGTTATAGGATAATGGATTTTTCTTTTTATCTTGTGTCTGAGAAGTGAACACCATTGGAGTTCCACCCTTCGATTTCGCTTGTTTAATGATATCGTTAATCGCTATCTCGTGTCCAGAGGTAATAGGATTAAAACGACCAAACGTAAATACGACTGGTTTGCCTTTTGCTTCTTCAAGAAATTGGAGATACGATTGCATTATTTTCCCCAGTCCTTTATGGCATTGAAGTTGTTTCGACTAAATTCAAGTCTATTAACAAATTTCACTGCTTGATTAGTAAGATGGTCGACTGCTACAAATCCCTCAGGACCAGTAACTTCATATCCGCTACCCTTTTTAATAAATGCTGGCAGAGTGGATACCTGTTCCATCTTCTTAATGATAGCCAACTTGATATTGGCAACACTGTTATGCCATTCAATAGTGTAAGCAAGAGTGCTTCCCATTTTCCTATCGCTGTTGATTGTTTTAATCATAGCATCGAGTTCGGCTTGTTGTTTGGCTTTACCTTTGTCAGATTTCAACTTATCAATCTTAGGCTGATACCGCTTTCTAATGAAATCGATAAAACCACCAACTGCTTTTTGCTTGTTGACGAATCCTTTGCCGTCCCTCGTTAGTGAATTGATATAGATGTTTAGATTGAATGATATGGTTCCTTCTTTGTCTGCGTTATGGAATAGAACTTTCATTGCATTCTTATTAAGTTTTTTCAAATCTGCTTCTGCATCCGCAATGTCTTTATTAACAGATTTCAATTCATCTGCGGTTAAAGTAGCAGTTCCTGATACATCTTGGAAATTAACATCACCCGCCCATACGTCTTTGGATTTCTTCAATTGGTTAGTATTGACGTTAAATACGGCCGATAGGTCTGCAATTGTTTTACCAGTATATGACGTATGCCAGATAACTCCAACTTTTGCCGATGTCATTTGCTTGGCTAGAGGTTGGTCAACAGGTACAGCGTAAGTGATAGTATTAGGTGTAAAGGTAATATATTTGTCACCATCGATGGTTTCTTTCTTAATGTCTGAATCAACAAACATAAAGTCCCCTTGCCAAATTCCCTTAATTCCTAATTGAGGAAAGTATTTGAGGGCGATTTTCATCTTGTCTGCCAACTGTGCGGCGTGACCGTGATTATCATCAACATCTTTTGGTGTGTAATTAATTTTTGGATTCTTGTTAAATAGGGCTTTGGTAGCAACAAAGAATTTGCCATTCTCTGGATTAGTTCCAGCAATAATCGAAGGTGCTCCATCAACTTTACTTGTGATGTTAAGCCCTTTCTTAGTATTTCCTTGAAGAGTTTTAATAACTCCTCTCAGAATTTTGAGTGCTTCTACTCCACCAGCATAGCCATCATTGAAGATAGCATCTTCCAAATGTGTGAGATGGGTAAGTTTTTCTTCTGCTAAGTATGTTTTAAATTTTATCATTTTCCTACCTTAAAGCCAATTTTATTTCTGTTAGGATTAGGTGCTCCACCACCCCAACTGAACTTAAATTTTAGATTCTTAAATTTTTCGTGTTTTGCTACCAAGGTATTCTTCTTAACATCAATGTTCAGTTGTACTAGTGTAATCTGTCTGACCATCGTTGTCAACTCTTTATCGTACTTTTTTGTTAATACTTCTGTAAGATGATGTCCCATTGGGCCTATAACGAAGCCAATAATTCCTTTACCCTTCAGTTTAGTCCAACTTGACTTATCAACTTGCTTGTTCATAGTATCGTGGAATGGAGCAAGGGCTTTCTGAATTTGTGAATTTGTCTTAAAACTATGAAGCCAAGTGTCAATGTGATTGAGGCTTGGTTGTTTACTACCCACTGCTTTACACAATGCTTTATAACCTGGAGTCTGTAGTTTGCTGTTACTCTGTACAATACCTTCCATAACGGAAGCATCTTTTAATATGAATAACACATCAAGTAATTTTTGTTCCGTTTTACTAAAACCCTTTATATATTCTGGGTCTTTCATATGTTCTTCAAGAACATCTGTTAAATTACCAACAGTAGTAGAACTTCCACCACCAGACTTTACTGAAATTGGATATCTTATTTTACCTCGAATGCCATAAAAATCTGCAAGAGGTTCATTTATTGCCGATGGAAAATACGCTTTAGTAAATCCAATATTCCTACACGCCCAAATACCAGCAAGAATTTCACCGAAATCTTTTGAGATGGTTGCCAAATCTCTTTTGGAAACTTCATCGGGTGGTAGTATGTCAGAGATATCAATGGACTTTCCCTTTTCATCTGCTTTTTCTAAGAGGGCTAAAAGAAACTTTTTCGTATCTTCAGTCAATTTATTCATTGACTTGATAGAGGTTTTAACCACTTTCTTGATTTCGCCAGGAGTAAGTTCTTGTCCACCAAGATGAAACGCATCTGGAGTCAATTGCTTAGTTGTAAGGGATTGTGATTTAGTATCACCTGCTGACCTTGTTTGATTAACAAATAATGTCTTACCAACGTCTGCAATAGTGATATCAAACGTATCATATGTGCCAGAACAATTTTCCGTACTGTCTTTAATCTTAATATCTTTGAATTGCTTGAAGAAAGCAACTGGGTCAACACCAACGGCTGCCCTAACGTGCCACGATACACCAGTTTTAGCGCCTGCAGTCACATCGATTCCGAGAGGTTGAAGTAACGCACTCAAATAATCTTTGACTTCTTTTTCTGCTGGCTTGGCTTTTGCCTCGTGTATTGTGCGTAAAAATGTACTAAATTTTTTCATCAACGGCCTCAAATCTTGAGTAAACTACTCTATATCTCATATTTATAAGTTTCAGTCATTACATCTTAAAATCTTTAAATGACTTTTTCTTGCCACCAGAGAACATCGACTCAGCCTGCTCATATGTCTTAATATGACTGGTGGACGAGGAGGTAGTGCCTATGATGTCTTCCTGTGCTGATTGCTCTGCATCGTACCATTTCATCTTAGGTTTATCGATGCCTATAACAAAACGTCTATTTTGAGCAATATCACCGTGTCGATTCTTCAACTGCTTAACCATAATCTGATTCAGTTCTTCTAATTCTTCGGTCTGGATAAGAGCGAGGAAGAGGTCAGCCGTTGCTGGCAGACCGAAACTTTCAGATGTATCTTCTAACCCTACATCGGAATTACCGAAGCCTGAGCGAGTAGTCTGAGTTGCAGACCAAACAGGAAGATTAAATTCAACTGCTAGTCCACGTAATTCTTCGGCTATTGCTTTGACATACGTATAAGAATTAACCGAATTTGAACCAGCAAGTCGTTGAGATGCACAAATATTCAGATAATCTACATAAATGATATCTGGCTTGAAGGTTTTCTTCAGAGCCAGTTCATTCAATAAATGTCTGAAATGACCTGTGTGAGCCTGTGATGTAGGGAATTCCTTAATGATTAGTTTACCTTTAATCTTAGTTTTAAGGTTTTCCATCTTCTTATCATATATTGGCTTTGTAAGGTCTTTCAGATTATCTAGTTTTATATCGAGTAGATTTGCATCAATACGTTCAGCAATTTTTTCTTCAGCCATCTCCATTGTGACATATAGAACATTCTTTCCTAACGTCAAATTAGCGGCTGCCATATGACACATACCAATTGTCTTACCGACACCAGTACCTGCCATTAGAATATTAAGAGATTTTCGAGTGACTCCACCATTGGTAATCTTATTCAGATATTCAATATCAAAAGGAATCTTCTCCTCTTTTGCGTGGTAAAAATCGAATCGAGCATCGGAATCTTCTAAGAAATCGTGTCCAACGTGATTATCAAAGGTTACTCCAAGGGCATCTGCTAATAGTTCTGGGATTGCACCTTGAGTTTTATCCCCTTTCTTACCATCAATGATTTCAATTGATTCCATAATAGCGTTATAGACTGCTTTGTCCTTGCAGAACTTTTCAGTCTCATCTAGGAGCCACTGTTCATTGTTATCGACTGCATCAAGAGTACCAATTAGTGATTCGGTATCCTGATAGACCTGAGCATTTAAATCCTCACGTTCATCAATTGCAATTTTAAGAGCCTCTTTTGATGGCACATCATTATATTTCGAGTAGAACTTTTGTATTTCTCCGAATACCACACGTTCGGTATGGTCTTGGAAATACTCGTCCTTAAGGAATACAATAACCTTTCGTGCAAACGCTTCATTATGAATGAGGTTTGATAATATAGTGGATTCTATATTCACGTATTTATTTCTTTCTCAGCATCGGCTACTGCTAACTGGAGAGCCTTCTGTACTTGTTCTTTAACAATCATACTAATTTCCTCATTATAATGGGACTTATCAACACCGGAATCTTCTTCGACAAATTCATACCCGTAAGACATTGTATCACAATCATCAGACAATTGCAAGTCATAAATTGCAAAGGTAGTTTTGTCTCTAGTTTTTATGTAAAATACATCAGTGGCAGTCTCACTCATTGGCTTCAACAGCCTCCGGTTGAAGGTTTTGTTCTTCGATTGAATCCATCAATCCAGAACCAATAGCATATCGCTTTTCAACAAATTCCATAAATTTCTTGTGTTCTAGAATACCATCCCAGAACGCTTTAGTTTCGGTTTCTGCCTGGCGAACTTTCTTCTCAGAAATCTCTCCAGTTTCCATATCAACTTTAGAATACCATCCCATCGTTGGCTTGACTACAAATCCCGCTTCTAGGGCTACATCGAGTAAACCAGAATACTTCTTGATTCCACCTTCCCAAGTAACTGAAATAGGGATTTTACTTTTCTCTTTAACAAATCGAGACTTTTCAACATTGATGATAAAATCATATCCTTGGATATCTTTATCTTTCTTGACTTGTCTACGACCAATAATCCATACGTTATCGGCAGAGTACATAACTCCTGTACCACCCGATACAACTTGCTTAGAAAACATTTCTTGAGTTTCGTATGTATGGTTAACTGCTACTAAAGGAACATCTCGTAATGTCAGATATGGTGTTATCATTCGGAATAGAGACTTGAGTTGTTTTGCTCGTGTCATATCAGCAACACTTTTTTCGTCTTTAGCATCGTCCATTTCTTTCTTAGATGCTAGATTACCGATAGAGTCAATCATAATGAAGACATTATCATCTATGGCCATTGCGTCCAGTTGCTTAACGAGGTCAAATTTCAACTCTTCGACATTCTTAATAGGTACGTGGAGTACTCGGTCAGTATCGATTTTAAGAGAGGAGAAATAACTTTGAGGAGTACCAAATTCTGAATCATAAAATAGAACGATTGAATCTGGATACTTGTCCATATATGCTTTAGCCATAAGTAGACCAAATGCAGTTTTAAAATGCTTTGATGGTCCCGCTAAAACTGTAAGACCTCGTGTCAGTCCACCATCAAGTTTGCCAGATAAGGCTACATTGACCATTGGAACTGAGGTGGGAATCTCTACTTTGTCGTTAAACAAAGAAGATTTTGTTAGTTGGGTACTGGTCAAACTGCCCGCTTTTTTCAAACGTGACAGCAAGGCCGATTGTTTTTCACTCATTTAAATCTCCATAATGTATTAAATTTCAATTGTGTACTATTATACACTAACTCAAGAGCGTTGTCAACCCTTAATTTTTCCCGATTGGGTTTTCTCGCAGTTTTTCTAGGTCAAAGGGTTTTCTCAGATTCCCCCACCTAGTAAAATATATGATAGGGTATTTTGGAAACATCTTAATAAACGCCTGAGTAGTCACACCCAGAGTTGTTGCTACTGCTTCGTGGTCAGTTGGAACTGAACTCTCTCCAAATATTGTTCTTGCTTCGATTAGAGTATCAATTCTGGCAGTAGTTGCCTGAAATCCATTTCGGTCCATCATTTCTGAGGCAATGGACTCTGACCAAATATCTCCTACAATATAACCATCCTCATCAGTAACATATTCTTTATCTGTTTCTATGCCGCCGAACTTTGCTCGGACTCCCAAATTCTGAATATTCTCTTGAAAATTCTCAGAGAACTCATCAAAGTTTTTGCCTGCACTTGCCGCCCGCACTTCTTCTAAATTAATTTTAGCCATATCTATTTCCTATCCAAAAAATGATTCAAGTGAACTCTTCTCTTCCCAATCCCAACCTATTGGCTGAAGTACACCCTCTAGAGGAGAGAGAAACGCTTTCTCAAATTGTAAATCATAATCTACCCATCTTTCAACATCAAACTCTGGTGGGATGCCAGTAAGAAAGGCAATCGCATTAGAGTCGTATGGGTTGGGTGTCTTCAAATACACAAACTTTAACTTTGACCCATCGCCAATCTTCTCAGCATTCCTAATATCGTGTTTCTTCAGCAAGGCATTATAAACTTTGGCTGCCCTTGCGTGAATAGGAACGGATTTAGTAACGTGTTGATACTTAGTGTAATCACTCAATCCACGAGGAAATGATATCTCTGGAATTGGTAAAGCACTAAACTCTTTCTTATATTTATGCACAAGGTCTTGTAATTGACGTTCTGAACCAGTCAGAATAATATCGAGTGCTTCTTTCAATTTATTACGAACATTCGATGGCGTAGAGGACTTGACTACCTCCATACCCATAACTTTCATCTTGGGCTTTGCGTATCGAACTCCCTCAGAATCATATACATTTAGTGCGTATCGTTTCTTGGCAGTCCACACGGCTTTATCTGCAATAACTTCCCTACCCATAAACATCTTTTGTTCATACGCATTCGTATAATCTGCTAACTTCTGGTATGAAGCGGTGATGAATGGCTCGAATGCTTCTTTAGTCGCTTTGTCGATAACATCACAAATTTTATTCTTGTCATCCGACTTGATGAACTTATCAACAAAAGTACCTAGTCGTAAATAAACCGAATCAGTATCAATAGCAACCACGTAATCATATTCTTTAGTTCCTAAATATTTGTTCAGATAATCATTCAGGTGACGTTCAATCCATCGAATTGCTAACTGACCACCCATTGTAATTGCTTCTGCATTTCTCAAATCAAAATATCTAAAATACTGATTACCAATAGCACCATAGGCAGAATTCAACTGAATCTTTTTAGCCATTTGGATATTGTTATACTTCGATATTTCATTGCCAGTATCTTCACCATTCTCTTTTCGTTGTTGAGCATCAAGCATTCTTTTCTTATAGATTACTCGGTCATTATAAATCTTCTCCATTAAGATAGGGAGAAAACCACGCTTATCTCTTCGATAAAGAGAACCATTAGGAGCAACTGTTAAATCTTTTTCTTTCAATTCAGATAGGTCACACTCCTCAGATAATAGTGAACTAACACTAACATCATTTTTATGACCAACAAGAGTTTCTGGACTGATATTGTATTGCATAATTAAATGCGGGTACAGAGAATTCAAATCGAATGATACTACCCAATCGTGAAACCCAGTAAGTGGTTCTTTGACATAAGCACCTTCAAATCTCTCAGATTTTGACGAATGACTTTTCAAAGGAGTTACGATATTTTCTTTCTTGAGATGGTCATAAATGATTGCATCCCACATCTTAACTGTACCAAATACATCTTGAAAATTAATCTTGGCATCATACGCCATTGTAATTCCCAATTCAATCAACTTCTGTTTCTCATCAATTCGCTTGACCAATTCAACATCTTTGATATTGTAGTCAATAAACTTTTGATGATTTTTCTTGGCTAAAGTGAATAGAGAACCTTCTTCTTCATATGAAATTTTACGTTCCCCCAATTCGACAAAAGCAATATGGTCTAATCGGAACGATTCTTGATTCGCATACGTAAATTTCTTATAGAGTTGTAAATAGTCCATCGTAGCCACACCATATAAATCATATGCAATGCTCTCTTTACCATACATCCCCTTTATTTGTCGCTCTCGAATCCAACCAAATGGAGAGAGCCTCTTAGTTTCTTTCTGACCAAACAGTCGAGAAATTCTATTGATTAGATAAGGAATATCAAATCCCTCAATGTTCCAACCAGTTAATATGTGAGGTGGGGAAGATTCCCAATGACAAATGAATGACTGAAGAAGGGCTTCTTCTGAATCCATTTGTTGGTAAACCACTTTGATGTCATCACGAGCATTTGTCCATTCACCAAGACCCCAAGTGTAATATGTATCTTCAATGGAATCATAGACTGTAATTGCGTTAACTACTGAATCGGCTCGTTCTGGGAGGGGGAATCCTTTTTCAGAATCAACTTCAATATCAAAATTCCATATACGCAATTGCGAGGAATCGAATTGAACATCATTCTTCCATTCTTTACAGGTGTATTGCAAACCCCAGTTATCGTTGCCGTGAATATTAAATCCATCGACACCTTGATACTGTTTGATAAAATCTCGGGATTCTTTGATTGTGCCTGGTGATATTTTATAGACGGCTTTATCGTCTAGGGTCTTATGCTTAGTTTCGCCCTTTTTACCTTCTACAAATAGAGTTGGTTTGAACTCTTCTCGCCTAATGAAATCATTACCAGTCTCGGTATTGACTCCCCTTACAAGGACTTTGTTTCCTAATACTCCGACATACGTGTAAAATCTCATAGAATTCCCTTATTTCTCATTATGTAAGTATTATACACTACTTCTATCGGCTTGTCAACCCTTTTTATTCCATATCTACAGTCGTATCGCCCCAGGTTGCGCCTCCCACATCGTGACCATTACCATCACCTTGACACTCTTTTTTGATAGGATTCCACCATCCACCCTCTTTACACATTTTCTCTGTCATTCTATCTTCAGCAAGTAAGCGGGCTGGTTTCTTCTTTGTCATAAGAGATGGTGGGAATGATTTATTAACTCCGAGATATGCTTCTCGTTCTGGATTGAAAAGTGGTGCCTCTTCTTCAAATCGTGCGTGTCCATCTTCTGCGTAATTGTCCATTAATTGTTCTGCTTGGGGTTTTGGAGCAGGCATATCTTTATTTAGGTTTGATTGCTCATCAGGTTGGGCTTTTGGTTTTGGTGTATACACCTCTTGGCCAAATAAACCTATAGGTTTCGATTCCGTACCACAGTATGGACACCAATAAGATTGATTAATCTGAGCATCGTCCATTTTCCATTCTTTGTTACAACCGTCACATCTGAATAAATATGGCTCTAGTCGGAATCTCATTTGGCACCTCGTGTCCCATCAAATACACAGACGAAATAACATCCTGAATTTCCTAATGCTTGCACCTTATGAAAGACACCATCGGGAATCAAAACAACATCTCCAGGCCACACTTGAAACTTTTCTTCACCTAGTTCCATCATTCCATTACCTTCAATGAAATAATAAACTTCTTCTTGACCAGCGTGACTGTGTCCTGTTGTACTTTTAGTTCGCTTTAAATTAGTTGAACTTACTACTAAATTTTTTAGGGTGGTGTTATCCTTGACAATATATCTATCGTCTTGTTTGGTTATTTCTCCACCAATATCATCTATTTTAAATTTCATATATCACCTTCATTTGGATAATGAAAATATGTTTTCAACATATATTTCGTTCCGCTTAATGGAGTTTTTCCTTCGTGAGGATATCCCATCCAAGTAGGAGAAATTAATAGTCTCCCCATTTTAGGTTTACACTCTACACCTTTAAGATGCCAAGCAAAAGCAGTTTCTCCACCTTCTTTAACTGTAACAGGATAATATAGAAATGCTAAAAATCTTTTGGCAGATTTCTCATCTATACTATCGATATGGTCTTTGAAGTAATGTTCATTAGCATCATATCGGTGCATTCTCCATTCTTCAAGACGAAATTTTCTAGGGAACATATATGGGGGATAACCATTTGCTATCATT
>Ga0308018_10001409_pt1 | contig 11225 bp, 1 predicted proteins | sample Neamet282_FD_203130 | JGI IMG/M metagenome (GOLD analysis project Ga0308018, IMG submission 203130) | Marine microbial communities from water near the shore, Antarctic Ocean - #282 | ecosystem: Environmental > Aquatic > Marine > Unclassified | place: Southern Ocean | collected 2014-10-01
AGTTCATCGTGGGACTGCCGCCGCCGCCGCCGCCGCCGCCGCCGCCGCCGCCGCCGCCGCCGCTGCCAGCACCACCGCCACTGCCGCCGCCGCCAGCGCCCCTGCCGCCACCGCTGCTGCTGCCAGCGCCCGGCGTCGAGCCCCGCACGTGCTTCCGCCGCGCCACGGACATTCGGCTGGCGCGGCCCGCCTCCTGCTTGCGCGCATCGCTCTTGTATTGCGCGTGCCGCCGGTGCCCGGCCGAGTCCGCCCCGGCGGTGGAGGCGCGCATGCAGATCGACTGGTGGTGCGCGATGCGCTCGCGGTCGAAGCAGCGGCTGCAGACGCGGCAGCGCACGCGGCCATCACTCAGCGTGGCGCCAATCTCCAGCAGCGCGGGGGGCTCGTCCGCCTCGGTGGGCGACGCTGCTGTTGCTGCTGCCGCGCGCCGTGTGCCCCTGCCGCCACCGCCGCCGCCGCCGCCCGCGTGGGCGGGCGGCGAGGACGCGGACGCGCTGCACGCGGGTGATGCTGCGTGGCCGCAGCTGAAGAGGTGCTCGCGCATCGTGTCGGCACGCATCGGCTCATCGCAGCGCTGGCAGATCTTGAGCGTGCTGCCGCAGCGCTTCTGGTGGAAGCGCAGCGACGCGCCGAAATAGCGCTGGCCGCAGTACTCGCAGCAAACGGCGCGCCGGTGCGATGGGTGCATCGGGAGTCGTGTCGGCTGCGCCTTGGCGGCGTTCGCGCCTTTCGAAGAACGAGTAGAAGGTGAATCGATATTCGCCTCTTTTCACTTTTCCTCGTTTGGCTTGCCTGGGCCTCGACGATGCGCAACCTTCCCTTGTTGGCTTTGCTCGCCGTCGGCGTGTCTTGCGCGGCGGCTGCAGCGTCGCCCGAGGTTCGCTTCGGGCTGTACACGGCGCAGGGCACGCCGCCGCCCGGCTGGTCGCTGGCGACGGTCGAGCAGCTCAACGCGCTCAAGCCGCAGTTCGTGGCTTACTATAACGCGCACCGCGGGCTTCCCGTCGTCAAGACGTTCAGCACGACGAACTGCTGCGTCGCCGTCGCTGGCGGCGCCAAGCTCACCGTCGGCGGCACGCGCAACGGCGTGGCCTTCCCCGCGAACAGCGCGGGCAAGCTCCATTGCAATCCCTCCGGCGGCTACGTGAAGGACTCGGTCGTCGCGTTCTACGAGGCGCCGACGCTCTCGCTCGGGCGCACGCTGGGCAGCCGCGTCGCGTGCAGCACGAAGAGCAACCCCGGCGTCTTCGTCTGGACGGCTGACACGCAGCCCGACCTGTCGCACCTCTCGACGGTGCAGTTGGAGCAGCGCGGCATCCGCTTTGCGCTTGGCGACCTCCACGAGCACCCGGGCGGCGACTGGCAGCTGCTCTCCATCGCGGACCTGCAGGCGCGACGAGAGGAGTTCATCGAGGCGTACAACAAGAACGGGGGCCTCAGCGTGGTCAAGGTCTTCCGCTCCGGCAACTGCTGCATCGCCCTCAAGGGCGGCATGAAGCTGACCATCGCGGGCTCACGATACGGCTTCCAGTTCCCGTCGGACACGGAGCAGAACGGCGTCGTGTGCAACCCGGCGGCGGGCTACCAGGGCAAGCTGCAGCTGCTCAAGCTGCCGCGCCTCGGCCTGAACCAGGCGTTCACGCAGCGCGCTGCGTGCGCCACCAACCACAACCCCGCGCTCTACGCGCTCCCGCCGCCGACTGTCGCGCACGACGTGGTGGAGTTTGGCATGTACGACCTGATGGGCGTGCCGCCGGGAAAGGGCTGGGAGCTCTCGTCCGTCGCAGACATCAACGCGCACAAGGCCGCCTTCGTGCGCCAGTACAACCAGCGCGGCGGCCTCACCGTGATCCAGCCCTTCTCCTCCATCAACTGCTGCGTAGCGCTCAAGGGCGGCAAGAAGATCGTGGTGTCGGGCTCCAAGTTCAACGTGCAGTTCCCGTCCGACGCGACCACCGGCGGCATTCGCTGCAACCCCACCGGCGGCTACGTCGCTGGCGCGGCGGTGGGATTCTACCTGCTCAAGGCGCTCACGCCTGCCCACACCTTCACCGAGGTGGTGCAGTGCGCCACGAACCACAACCCCTCCATCTACATCCGGCGCGTGGTCACCGCACCCACGCCCGCGCCCACGGCCGCGCCGACGACTGCGCCGACGAACGCGCCGACGCCGGCCGCCGTGCACTGCGCGGTTGGCGAATGGTCCAGCTGGTCGATCTGCACGAAGCGCTGCGGCGGCGGCGCGCAGACGCGCGGGCGCAAAGTGCTGCGCCACGCGGCGCACGGCGGCTACGTCTGCCCGAGCACTGCCGAGGAGCGGGGCTGCAACGCGCAGGTGTGCCCGGCGCACTGTACCGTCTCCAAGTGGGGCGCATGGGGCCAGTGCTCGACGTCGTGCGGCCAGGGCGCGCGCGTGCGCGAGCGCAGCATTATCAGCGCGGCAGCAGGTGGCGGCACCGAGTGCCCGATGCTCACTAATCGCGGCAACTGCAACGACCAGGACTGCCCGCAGCATTGCGAGCTCAGCGAGTGGAGCAAATGGAGCGCGTGCAACGCTGATTGCGGCGGCGGTGTGCAGCTGCGCGCACGCCTTGTGCTGACGCCGCCGAGCAACGACGGCGACCGATGCGCGCACCTGAGCGAGAGCCGGATCTGCAACTCCAGCCCGTGTCCGCTGCACTGCGCCACTTCGCCGTGGTCGGATTGGACGCCGTGTAACGCCGCTTGCGGCGGCGGCTCTTCTCTCCGCACGCGTGTCGTCACCGTCGACCCTCAATTCAACGGCCAGAGCTGCCCGCACCTGGAGGAGACGCGCGCATGCGCTTCGCACCCCTGCCCGCTGCACTGCGAGACGTCCGAGTGGGGTGGCTGGCGCACTTGCAACGTGGTGTGCGGCGGCGGCCTGCAAGAGCGCCACCGTTCAATCGTGACAGCGGCGCAGTTTGACGGCAACGACTGCGCCGCGCTAGTCAACGAGCGCGCGTGCAACACGATGCCGTGCCCCGTGGACTGCAAAGTCCCCGCGTGGGACACGGTCGCGTGGGGAGCGTGCACTCGCTCGTGCGGTGGTGGCACGCAGCTGCGCTTCCGCAAGCCGCACAAGGTCGCACAGCACGGTGGTGCCGAGTGTCCCACCGAGATGGAGCAGCGGCGCGCATGCAACACCGATGCGTGTCCCATCAACTGCGACCTTTCGGAGTGGAGTGGGTGGACCACGTGCACGCGCTCATGCGGGGCTGGCACGTCGAGCCGCTCCCGCTCTGTGGTCGCTGCGGCCGCCCTGGGTGGCACATGCGCGCACCTTGGCGAGCAGCGCCCCTGCAACCTCGTCGCTTGCCCCTCGGACTGCGTGCACAGCCGCTGGACTCCGTTCAGCGAATGCTCCGCGAGCTGCGCAACCGGCACGCGCACGCGCACCCGCAACATCCTTGCACAGCCCGTCCACGGCGGAAAGGCGTGTGGCGCGAAGGCCGAGCGTCAGTCGTGCGATGCGGGCCCGTGCCCTGTGCACTGCTCCGTCTCCACGTGGGGCAGCTGGGCAACGTGCTCGCACACGTGCGGCGAAGGTGTGATGGTGCGCGAACGCCGTGTGCTATCGCACGCCGAGCACGGCGGCTACGTATGCCCATCGCTGACCGACGGGGCACCCTGCACCATGGGCACGTGCCCCGTGCACTGCGTCGCTAGCGCGTGGACCGCATGGACTGCGTGCTCTGCATCGGCATGCGGCGGCGGCATGCAGATCCGCAATCGCTCTGTCATCCGGCAGGCTGCTCACGCTGGTCTGCCGTGCAGCCACAACCAAGAGTGGCGTGCCTGCAACACGAAGCCGTGCATCCTCGATTGCGGGGTCACGGGCTGGAGCGATGACTCGCGCTGCAACAAAAGCTGTGGAGGTGGGCGGCTCTCGCGCACGCGCAGGGTGACTCAGCCACCCATGCATGGTGGTGCGCCATGCCCAGCGCTTGAGGAGCACGGTTCGTGCAATGAGCACAGCTGCCCCGAGGACTGCGACATGACTGTCTGGGGCGGCTGGGGCGCATGCACCAAGACCTGCAACGGTGGTACGACCACGCGCATTCGCTCGGTCGTGTCCGAACCCACGCACGGCGGTGCGCTCTGCAGCGCACTCGAGCAGACGCGCCCATGTGACACTGATAAGTGCCCGATCCATTGCGATGTCTCTGCATGGGGAGGCTGGGGTGACTGCACCAAGTCGTGCGGCACCGGCAAAGAGTCGCGCACGCGTTCGGTCGTGCGCCACGCCGCGCATGGTGGCTACAGCTGCCCCTCCCTGTCGGACGTGCGTGACTGCTCCGTAAACCATTGTCCGGCGGACTGCTCCGTCGGCGAGTGGTCCGCGTGGGCAGCGTGCTCGCAGACGTGCGGTGAAGGTCAGCAAGAGCGTTCGCGCTCGATTGTTTCTGCCGTTGCCTACGGCGGAAAGGCGTGCCCGCCTGAGGCGGACACGCGCCCGTGCAAGTCAGAGACACCGTGCCCTGTGATTGTCCCGACGCCTGCTCCCGTCGACTGCCATATGGGCGCGTGGGGTGCATGGACTTCTTGCTCCATCACATGCGGCAGCGGTGGACGCCACCAGCGCTCCCGGTCTGTGCTCTCGCCCGCATCGCACGGCGGCACGGCTTGCTCGGCCGACCTGCTCGAGGACGGCGTTTGTGAACCCGGGCCGTGCCCTATCCATTGCACCGTGTCGGCGTGGAGCGCGTGGGCAGCCTGTTCCAAGACCTGTGGCGGTGGCACGGCGGCACGCTCGCGCTCTGTCGTCAGCCACGCCGATCACGGTGGATACACGTGCCCGTCGCTGTCGCAAGACCGTGCGTGCAATATCGCTGACTGTGCCGTTGATTGCATCGTTGGCTCTTGGGCGTCCTGGCAAGGGTGCTCCGCAACATGCGGCGGTGGGCACGAGAGCCGCTTCCGCAAGATGACGACGCCCGCCATGAATGGCGGCAAGGCCTGCCCGAACTACAGCCACATTCGCAACTGCGGCAAAGAGGAGTGCCCGGTGCACTGTGACCTCGCCGACTGGTCGCACTGGGGTGAGTGTGACCGCACGTGTGGCACGGGCAGCCAGTCGCGCAGCCGCAAAATCGTGAGCATGTCTCAGCACGGGGGGCTTTGCGCTGACCGCAGCGATCACCGGCCCTGCAACACTGCGCCGTGCGCCCTGGACTGCGAGATGCAGCCGTGGCAGATCTGGTCTGAGTGCACGGCCACGTGCGGCAAGGGCACCAAGACACGCGTTCGCGAGGCCTCCAGGCTCCCGGCCTTCGGTGGCAAGCCGTGCCCCGCGCTTCGCGAGCACTTCGTGTGCGATGCGGGCCCGTGCGCGGTCAACTGCGAAGTGTCAACGTGGAACCGGTGGGATGCATGCAGCAAGACATGCGGAATTGGCACGCAGCGGCGCACCCGCTTCGTCACCCGCCATGCTGATGCTGGTGGATACGAGTGCCCCGCTCTCAAAGAGACCCGCGAGTGCAACAACGGCGCGTGCCCGGCGCACTGCGCTGTGTCCGCCTGGGGCGAGTGGACCACCTGCAGCGCGACCTGCGGTGGCGGCTCGCAGAGCCGCAGCCGCTCTGTGCTGCGCACAGCGGCACACGGCGGAAATGCCTGCCCTGCGCTCGATGCCACTCAGGCATGTGCTACTTGGCAGTGCCAGATCAATTGCCAGGTGTCAACTTGGTCCGCGTGGACCTCGTGCTCCACCACATGTGGTGGTGGTGTGGCAACGCGCTCTCGCAACGTCGTGCAGATCGCCAAGTGGGATGGCCATCACTGCCCCAGTCTTGGTGAGACACGCGACTGCAACGTCGACGCCTGCGCCGTGGACTGTGATGTTTACGACTGGGCACCATTCTCCGCGTGCTCGCGAACGTGCGGTGAAGGCGTGAAGAGCCGTACCCGTGGCGTACGTCACATGACCGCATTCGGTGGCAAGCCATGCCCGCCGCTCGAAGAGCATGTCGCATGCAACGCGGGCAAGTGCCCCATCAACTGCGAGGTGACCTCGTGGCAGCCGTGGACACAGTGCACGCGCACTTGTGGCGTCGGCACGCACGGTCGTCACCGCACTGTACTGCGTCACTCGGAGCGCGGTGGCTACGTGTGCCCTGCGCTTTTTGAGCGCGAGCAGTGCGAGTTGTCACGCTGCCCCGTTGATTGCGTTGCCCGTGCCTGGGGCACATGGTCCGCGTGCTCGCGTAGCTGCGGCTCTGGCGCATCGTCGCGTAGCCGCACAGTCTCGCGCAACGCTGCGGATGGTGGTGAAAAGTGCCCGCCACTTAGTCAGACTCAGACGTGCAATGCTACCCCTTGCCCGGTTGACTGTGTCGCATCGGCATGGGAGCCGTGGGGTCCGTGCAGCGGTTCATGTGGCACCGGTGTGCGCACGCGTAAGAGGCGCTTTGGTTGGCTCACAAAGCCGTCGTACGGCGGCAAGGCGTGCCCAGAGCTAACGCGCACGGAGACATGCGATGCTGGCCTTTGCCCCGTACACTGCATGGTCTCGTCGTTCAGCCCGTGGACCGACTGCAGCGTCACGTGCGGCGGTGGCACGCAGAAGCGCGGTCGCTCCGTCGTCCAGCTGTCCGTGAATGGTGGTACGCCGTGCCCGTTGTTGGCGGAGCAGCGCGACTGCTCGACGAGCTCGTGCCCGAAGCCGTGCGTGGTGGCTTCCTGGCAGCCGTGGAGCGATTGCTCGCAGACATGCGGTGCCGGCGTGCGCACGCGCATTCGGGAGCAGCTTGCCGCTGCGGAGCACGGTGGCGACTGCGCAGCGCTTTCCGAGACTGCTGCCTGCAGGGTCCGCGGCTGCCCGGTAGCCTGCGAAGTGACTTCGTGGAACGCATGGTCCGCTTGCAACCAGCCCTGTGGTGGTGGTCGTCAGTCACGCTCTATGAGCGTGGTGGTCGAAGCTGCTTTCGGTGGCACCGCGTGCCCGTCGCTGATGGGCGAAGTGCGGCTCTGCAACACGCGCCACTGCACGCGTGCCGACTTTGATCAGCACAAGCAGGATCGCGAGGCCGGGTTGCTGAAGGTGGCGGCGCGCTACGAAGTCAAGGTCGAAACTGGCATGCACCAGAACTCGGGCAGCGAGACGCCGATCGCTTTGCAGTTTATTGGCACCCATGGCCGCAGTCGCGAGTACGAGCTTGGCACGTCATTCGCACGCGGCCGGTCGGACCTTCTCAAGATCATGGTTCGCGAAGATATCGGCAACCTCTACATGATCGTGCTGAAGGCGAAGGGTCTCGATGGGTGGAACCCGGTCAACTTCATTGACGTGATGACACCGCGCGGCCACCACGTGCAGTTCCGTGCAAACCTTTTCATTGATGGTAAGCCGCACGACCACCCCGTCGGGCTCGCCTATGGGCTCTTCCCCGTCAAGGAGGAGGCACGGCTGACCGCTGTCGTCCCGGAGGGCGCACAGGATGTGGAGCCTATGGTGTACGTCGTGAAGCACACGACGGGCAGCGCTCCGGACGCCGGCTCGGAGTCGGCCATGTACATGCAGGTCCACGGCAGCGCTGGCAAGTCTAACTTCTATCTCCTTGGCAAGTCATTTACCGCCGGCCATGTGGAGACCACGCGCATCGTCACGCGCGAGATGATCGGCCTCGTCAACCGCATCACGCTGCAGGCTGGTGGCGCGGACAACTGGTACACTGCTGACGCAATCGAAGTCACGGCAGAGTCTGGGCAGCACATGCGCTTTGACACGAACTTCTACCTCGGCGAGCAGGGCGGCGCTAACACGGAGCCCGTTCCCGTGTGCAAGGCGCGCGCGGGCACCGTCTGGGCCATGTGCGGCGACAAGGAGGTCGCGAAGTGGGGCATTGGCCCCGAGGGCAAGGCCAAGGCCATCAAGAACTGCAACTATGCCTCCAGCACCAACCGGAAGTACGGCACCTGCATCGCCGCCACTAGCGGCGCGCACACGTACTTCGAGAAGGAGGTTATGGCGGAGCAGCCGGAGCGCCCATCGCTTGTGCCGATCCCGCAGCTTACCCTTGCGCTCAAGAGTGTGCACCTGAGCCACACCGCGATCACAGCTGATGGTGGTGCGCGGCGCACACTGCTGCTTAACGCCGCCGCCCACACGCTGGGCGTGCATCCCAGCTCGCAGCGCCTCTCTGTCGTTACGATGATCGACAACCTGCACCTGTACAAGTCGCTGGGCCTGCAGAACGAGCTGGAGGGCGTCGTGCTGACGTTTTCGTACCGCGCGAAGAACGTGGAGGACGCGAAGACCATGCTCGCGAAGATGACCGCGAAGGGCTTTGCTGCTGCGTTCGCTGCCCAAGCGGAGAAAGACGGTGTCCACATGCCCGACCACCACGTCACGGTGGGCATCTCCGAGCTCGTCAACGGCGCGCCACTTGCCGCTTGGGGGCAGCTCAAGGCAGCGTATGTCACCAAGCCGCCCACGACCGGGGTCGACTGGGACAAGGCGGCGCTGGATTACGACCTGCGCGACGGCACCAGCTCGAAGGGCTACGACGCGGCCAAGGCCCGCCAAGAGGCTGCCAAGGCCGCCGCTGTGCGTGCCACGCCGTCGCCCACACCGCCGCCGACACCGCTGCCGACGCTTGCCATCGGTAGCAGCTGCGCTTATGGTACGCCGCAGTCGGGTGCCAAGGGCGAGGTGCAGAGCTGGGTGCCATCCGGCTGGTCCGGCGCTGGCCACGGCGCCGACTACTGCCGCCGCTGCCACTGCAAGGATGGGGCGCTCCGCTGCGACTCTAAGAAGTGTGGGTACCCGTGGCACGGCGACGTGCCGGACGAGGCCAAGGGCGCGAAGGTGTGCTCGCACACGAAGTGCAAATGGAGCGACTGGAACCGTGCGCGCATCACGACGCACCACAGCAAGGCCGAGCAGCACGGTGGCAACCACCGGTGCGCGTACAACGTCCACAGCGACGTGTGCACGTGCTTGTGCTGGGGTGCGAAGCGCCTGCCTGCCGACTACTACGCGCGGCGCGCACGAGGCCGCGCCACGTTCGTGCCGCTGTTCGTGTCCGAGCAGTACCAAGGCCTGAACCACCGGACGCAGTGCAACTACGTCAACTTCGAGCGCACCTTCAACCCGATCCGCGGCGCCGTGCGCGTGATCGTGACACCCACCATGATTCGGAGCAAGGACAAGACGCCGCTGATCTGGGTCGAGTCGTCGTCGCTGAGCAGCTTCAAGGTGTGCGCGCGCGAGTTCAGCACCAACCCGAACGAGAAGCTGCGCCCATTCTCGGTCGACTGGACTGCGTTCCAGTTCGCCGACAAGACTGGGCTGTCCACGTCGGTCGACACGCCGTGGGGCGGCGCGCAGTCATCGACCGCGCAGTACGTGGGGAAGACCTCGGTGCTGCATGACATTGGCGAGAACGGCGGCGGTGGTGGCCGCAACTGCAAGATTGTGCCGTTCGCGAAGCGCTTTGACCGCGTGCCCATGGTGGTCGGCTCCATCGACCGCCAGATTCCGGCCGGCCGCGCATCACGCGCCCCGCGCCTTCCCGTGCACTACGCCTACAACGGCGTGGGCGGCGCCGATTCCGGCCACACGCGGCCGGGCGAGAGCGGCGTGCTGGCCGCGTGGGTCGAGCGCGTGGACGCCGCGTCCTTCGAGGTGTGTTTCCACGCCGCGAAGCCCGAGGCCGCGGCGGCCGTGGAGCTCGACGACGAGCTGGACGCCGCCGCCATGGCCGTGAACTTCAACTGGATCGCGATCGAGCACGAGAACCCCGCGCTGTGGTACAACGAGGCCGCGCTGCCGTACTCCGCCGCCGGCCACGCGCCGGGCGGCACCTGGGACGTGTCCACACACCAGACGGACGGCGTGACGCTGTACGAGAACTGCCGCGCCGTCCCCTTCCGGCGGTCGTTCGCCGTCATGCCGACGCTGCTCGTAACGGCCAACCACGCAGAGGGCGCCAAGGCGGCGGACGACTGGTCCAGCCCCGTGCACCATCCCGCCGCGCTCGTCGTCGACAAGGTCACGCCCAAGGGCTTTCGCGTCTGCGCGCTGGAGACGGGGCGGAGCGCCGCCGCGCCGCCGCGCAGTGACATCTTCTTCGATTTCGTCGCGTTCGCCGACGACTCGCTGGCGAACAATGCTGTGCATTCTGCGGATGGGCGCGTGGTCGCGTGGTCAGCGGCTCCGTAAAGGGAGGCACCGCGGGGCTCACAGCGCTGACACAGTACGCTGCGAGTCTCTTGCTATTTAGAGAACAGATATTCAATACTAAACGATCTTTACTTATCCACTATTCGAGCGGGTGCGTTTTGTCGCTATGGCGACCGTTTCAACGGCCATATCATCGCCTTTCGCCTTTTCGCGATGGAAGAGACCACAAATCGCGCGATGGACGATTTAGCCGAGTGCCTGGCGTGGTTTCGCGCGGAGGGCGGCGTGCTGAGCGACGCACTGCACGTGCGCGAGCTCCCGGGCTTCGGCAACTGCTTCATCGCAGCCCGGCCGATCCGGGCAGGCGAGCAGCTGCTCTACATCCCGACGTCACTCATGCTGCATTCCGCGCTGCCCGTGCCTGACCGCTCGCTCGTAGGGGGCCTGGGCCCGGAGACGATCCAGGGCGATGCCGCGCGCCTGATCTTCCTGCTGCTCGGCGAGGTGGCGCGCGGCGATGGCGCCGGCGCCGGCGCCGCCGCCGCCGCCGCCGCCTCGCGCTGGTCGCCGTGGCTGCGCATGCTGCCCACCGTGGCGCAGCTGGACGTGCCCGCGGTCTGGCCGGCGGAGCAGCGCGCGGCCCTGCTGGGCGGCACCGCGGTGCTCTCCGAGGTGGAGTCGGACCTGGCGCTGGTGCGGGGCGAGGTAGCGGCGCTGGGCGCGGTGTGGGAGCCGCACCCACCACAGCACGGCGGCGCCTTTGACGCCGCGCGCTACCGCTGGGCGAAGCACATGCAGCAGACCCGATCCTTCGCCATCGCCATCGCCATCGGCGAGGGCGGCGAGGGCGGCGGCGGCGGCGGCGACGGCGGGGGCGGCGGGGGCGGCGGCGGCGGCGGCGGGGGCGGCGGCGGCGGGGGCGGCGGCGCGCAGCAGCAGGTGCAGGTGCAGGCGATGATGCCCGTGGTCGACTTCCTCAACTCCAGCACCACGCCCAACGCGCGCGTGGACGGCGACGACCCCGCCGGCGGCGGCGGCGGCGGCGGCCGCTGCTGCCGCGTGGTGGCGACCCGCGCCATCG
>Ga0308018_10001413_pt1 | contig 11218 bp, 8 predicted proteins | sample Neamet282_FD_203130 | JGI IMG/M metagenome (GOLD analysis project Ga0308018, IMG submission 203130) | Marine microbial communities from water near the shore, Antarctic Ocean - #282 | ecosystem: Environmental > Aquatic > Marine > Unclassified | place: Southern Ocean | collected 2014-10-01
ATTGGGTCAGCTCACGACAGCCATTCGGGTGCGCCGGTACAGTCCTCGAAAAAAATCACGGAGCGCGAGATGGGGTAACCGCGCTATGTAACAAGCGATTGTTACTGACACGGGTTGCGTAGTCGGCAGGTCGGGTGGCTCTTGTTCTTTGTCACGAGGTCGCCCGTGCAGCAGAAACGCAGAACGTTCGGCTGAGTCAGGAGGCGTATTGAAGCATCAAAGAACATTTGCTGCGTGTGGGACGGTCCTTGCGGCCGCCCTGTACTCGGCTGGCTGTGGCCCACCCGCAGGGCTGCCCGACGATGGGTTCGTCGACGTAACGGGTGGACGAATCGCGTTCCGCGTCATGGGCGACGGAGCCGGGGTGCCTGTGCTGGTCATTCACGGCGGTCCGGGGAGTTCCAGTTGCATCTATCCCTCGACGTTGACTGGCATGGCCGAGGAACGGCCGGTCATCATGTACGACCAATTGGGGACAGGTCACTCAGAGCGGATAACCGACTTGGAGCGATACGCGGTTCTTCCGAGGTTCGTTGAGGAGGTCACAGCTCTTCGCGCCGAACTCGGGTTGGAGGCGCTTCACATTTTGGGTCATTCCTGGGGTGCCACCGTCGCCTTGGAATACCTGCTCACGGCCTCACCAACCGGAGTGCTGTCAGTCACTCTAGTGGGCCCACTGGTCGGAACAGATCGCTGGCTTCGAGATGCTAATGACTTGGTGGCGGAACTCTCGGTTGAGGCTCAGGCCGCGGTCCGTGCCGCCGTGGATTCTGGAGACTTTGCGACGGCAGCCTTTGAGGCAGCGAACACAGAGTTCATGGGTCAGTTCGGCATCCGGAATCCCGATGCATACGCGGGTATTCAAGAGTGCGCGCTCAGGCCACCAGGAAACTCAGGGTTGTACGAGTACATGTGGGGTCCTTCGGAGTTCGTCTCGACGGGCACTCTACGAGACTACGATCGAATTGACCGGCTTCCGGAGCTAACCCTGCCGGTTCTATTCTTGGTCGGCGAATACGACGAGGCCCGACCAGAGACGGTCCGGGAGTTTCAGGCCATGGTACCGGGGTCCATCGTAAAGGTTATTCCGGACGCTGGGCACGTTAGCAATGTCGATCAACCCGAGCTGTTCAATGCGGCCGTGAACGAATTCTTGGCGGGAGTCGAGCGTCGGTAGTCCACGAGAGAAATCCTGCCTAACAAGGGATTGGGGCAGCCGCTCGAGAAGGGTGGGCACCTCGATGCGTTTGTGGACGGGGTGGTCGTGCAGCAGAACCACGAGACATCAGGCGTCCAGCGGAGGGCGTTGCACTATGAGAAGAGGCTTCACGCATTGGGTGGCGAGGGGCGCCCTAGTACTGCCGATGTTGTGGGTCTTTCCGGCGTCTGGATCGAGTCAATCTGTCTCCTGTAATCTGTCGGCAGAGGACACCGGATCGTTCGTCGGCAGCTGTAAATTCGCGACCGCGACACGACGGATCGAACTGTCTCGACCTGCGGATGCTAGCGACGCACTCTGGGTCGGAACCGTGGAGGATGCGATTGGATCGACGCCCGTCGAGATCGCCACCTACCAATACTCGTCGGCCCCCCGGCTTATCGTTCGGACTGGCCTTTGGCATGTGCTCGGCGAACTCTCAGTCTCCGAGGAAGGCCTGCGACTCGCTTGGGACGAAGGCATCGAGGCGCCTCCCTCGCAGACCGATCTCGACATTTTCATTACAGCTCGTGACTTGCTGAACGAAGAAGCACGTTGGGATCGTGAGGATGACCGAAACTGCGAGAACGATACATCCCTTATCAGTCTTTATTGCGCCCTCGCTCGGGCTACTGCTGGAGCGATGGGACGCTACCAACACCGCCAACCGGCCATGCAGGCTGTGCGTCGCGTGATCGCGGCGGAGTGGCCTGACCGGGTCGTGGACCATCGACTCATGAACTTCAACAACGATCCCCGCACCACACTTGCTGACGTCCACCGATTGTTCGATCTCGCTGAGGAGTCTTTGCTGAGAACGATTGACTAGGACCGTTTGAATCCGAACAAGCGGTTGCGACCGACACGGGCTCTCGGGTGGGTGAGTCGGTAGCTGGGGTTGTTAACAGGCCGCCCACGCAGCAGAATCGCGAGACATTCGGTAGTGCCTGATGCCAGTGGGGCCTGCCAGTCCTGTCGCCCCCAGTTGAGTTCAGATGAGTCGATCCAACCTCGAAATCCTGGCCTATGAGGCGACCCCGCTTGGTGATTTGTGTTTGCGCCGTCGGGAACTCCTTTCGCGGCCGGGTACGGTGATTACGGAGATCACCCTCGATCACCAACTGCTGATGAGCAGCCACAATACCGTGTCCGAGAGAGCTTTGGCGACTGAGGCGCTGGAGCGCCACCCCGGGACCGACCTGTCGGTTCTCGTTGCAGGACTCGGTCTCGGCTATACCGCCGCGGCAGCTTTGGCGTCGACGAGCGTGACACGCTTGGAGGTGATCGAGTTCCTCCCTGCAGTGGTCGGGTTTCTCAATGAGGGCCTTGTGCCGCTCTCCTCAGAGCTGCTCGCGGACTCCCGTTTCGGCGTACGACATGGTGACGCGTACGCGGTGCTGAATGGGGAAGCCGAGGACTTGTGGGACCTCGTGCTCATCGACGTGGACCACGCGCCCGACGATCATCTCGGCGTTGACAACAAGGCGTTCTACACGCGTCCGGGGCTGGCGCGCGCGAAGTGTCACCTTGCTCCGGGTGGGATACTAGCCGTCTGGTCCTACGCGGAGAGCTCTCCGTTCGCCGACGCGTTGCGTGCATCGTTCGACGTGATCGAGGTCATCCCGGTGAGATACACCAACGACCTCGTCGACGAGGAGCATGCAGACTGGCTCTTTTTCGCCAAGGACGAACTAGTGAATACAGCCTGATGAGACAGCTGCATCTGGTACCTGATGTACCTGGACACCTGAGGATGGTATCTGGCTGAACACCGGCACTATCGATCAAGCGCCGCTAATGGCACGGGTTGGATAGTCCGTAGGTCGAGTAGCGCTTGTGGGTTATCATGCGGCCGCCCGTGCAGTAGAATCGCGAGTCGTTAGAAAGCTCTTCATGAACTCCACTTGGTTGGTACGTCTTGCGAGTCACGTCATACAACATGCGGCAGGGTGGCTCGGTGGCTCACTGGGCTCAGATCCTCTCTACGACTGCGCCTGAGCTTCTTCTAGTTCAGGAAACGAAGGATCCCACGACGTTCTCGAATGACCTTCTTGAACCCTTAGATCTAGGTGGGGCACTTTGGAGGCCGGTCAATCAGAACCCCTGGGGTTCTGCGGTCCTCCTTCGGGGAGCCGAGATCGTCGAGATTTCGGTCCCGGGGTTCGAAGGCTGGGTGGTAGGGGGCGAAGCTCAACTGGGCGCCGAGACAACTTTCCTTTTTAGTGTGCATCTATCTCGCTCCGAGGGGACGTATCTCAAGACTGGGCATCGTCTCATGGACCAACTGAAGCCAATCATCGCCGGCACGCCGTGCATTTTAGGTGGCGACTGGAACTTTACGGCGTGTCTGAGAGACCCTGGCGATTCCTTGGGTCATCGCCGAGGTGAGATCGAATTCATCCACCGAATGTCCGATGAGTTCGGCCTCGTCCCAGCGTGGCGTATCGCTCATCCCGAGGGTGAATTGCCTCAGACACTTCGGTGGATGCGCGAGCCGAGAACTCCCTACCACTGCGACGGCGTCTTTGTCCCAGCGGCCCTCGCCATGGTCCCGGTGACTGCGCGCGTTCACTCAGGGCCGCTCTGGCTCAATCTCTCCGACCACAATCCGCTTGAGATAGAGTGGGACGGGCAGCTATCGTCTGATGTTGCTCCCCAGTGTAGTACCACTCCCTAGAGCCAGATCCTCTGTTTGACCCACTACGCGGCAACCCTGGGTCGGAAGGATTGATCCAGCGGGTGAGAGATTGCGCAGATTGACGGCTGAAGATCAGGTTGGGTGACGCTCAAGTGACGAAGCGGGTCTGGCGGCGACGGAAATATTCGGGCAGGCAGGTGTCGTCGCTCTGGAAAGTATCTGTGGCCCCTACCTGTTGCGTCTTTCTCTCACAAATTGCTCGAGCCGCCCCATCGCGACCTTGAGTTCCTCAATCGACACACACGGATAGACGACCCGAAAGAGTCCCTTCTTCGTGTGCCCGAATCCGGTTCCCGGAGTGAGGAGGACGCCAGTGACTCGGAAGAGCTCTTGCCAAAGTTCCAACTCCGCCTCTCCCGAATCGCCGTTCATGAATTCCGACAAGTCGATCCAAACGAAGAGGCTTCCTCGGCTTGGGACATAGGGTATGCCGAGGCGCTTCATGTACCCAACCGCGACTGCGTACGATTGGGTGAGGCGCTTCCGGTTGCGGATGAGGTACGGGGTCATGAACTCGGCGTCGGTCAGTAGATGCTCGAGCACCCACTGAGTGTGGTTGGATACCGAGTGGGTCAGATTCAGGTTTTCGTAGGCTTCCAGAAGCGCGGCATTTTGTGAGTAGACGAGCCCGACGCGGAAGCCAGAGATGCCGAGGTCCTTGGAAACGGCGTACCACAGATGGAGGAAGTCGCTTGGCTTCGCCGCCATGATGTTGGCGAAAGAGGAAAAGAGCAGCTCCTCGGAGTAATCAGACCTGATCACCGGGTGCTCGGTGTCGATGAGCGACAATCCGTAGATCTCGTTGACGACCATGTGGACCTCCTGCTCGATGCACCAGTCGGCCACCTCAGAGAGCCGGCCCGCTCGGTAGATGCCGCCGGTCGGGTTGTCGGGTGTCGTGAGGATCAGCATGCGGAAGCGCTTGCCAGCCGCTTCGATCTCCTCTCGTGCCTGCTCAAGATGGGCGAGAGTAAGGGCGGGGCCGTGTTCTATTTCCGAAAGCTCGTGGTGGGTCACGAGGTCGTAGCGCTCGACGCCGGAGAGGTTGCCGATATCTTGGCGATACACGGGATAGCTTGGCGAGGGGATGACCGCGACGTCGCCAACATCGGCGAGGATGAAGGAGGTCATTTCGATGACGCTAGTAGCTCCGGCGGAGACACCCAGATGCTCCGGGTCGACGGGACAGCCGGTCAGGTGCTCGGCTAGGAAGGTCGCGACGGCCTCTCTGAACTCTGGCGCTCCCCGGGCGGAGGTGTATCCCGGCACCCATGCGGGAATCTCGTTCTCCGAGGTGATCGCCTCGATCTTTGCCTTCAGATCAAACCAACTGAGACGATTCTCCGCGACGTTGAGCGGCAAGGCTCCGGTGGGGTTATCGGTTGGGTGATAGACGTTCGCGATCGCCTCACTATAGGCGCCGTAGTCGATGCGGAGCGGGGTGTCGGCCGCATGAGCTCCGCGGCTCGAGAGTGAGGTCTGGGTCATGAAATCATCCTTCGTCGCTGATGGCCGGTGCAGAGTGGATCAGACTGGTCATGGTGGATGGGTGACTGCTGAGGTTCCAACTGACTCTCGAGCCGGAAAGTTAGAAGCTCGCCCGCCCAGCGGACGAGTGGCCGCCGCCCAACAAACGGTTGCTTCTGACACGAGTTACAGCTGGGTCGTGTGCGCAGGACGCCGTCAAGCTAGTGCGGCCGTGCAGCAGAATCGCGAGTCGTTACGCAGTGACTTCAGGAGCGCACGCATGGCCCGATGGGAAAGCGAGATCCGGGGCGCGATCAAGGGGTGCTTCGAGTTACTCGCGGCCGAAGACGTCGGTGAACATTAGAACAAAGCTGTGCTGTGCCGATCCCTCGCGAGCTCAGGGCGCACGAATGGCAGGTTGAGATCGCCGACAATGACGTCCTTCAAATGAAGAACCGCGCCACAGCCCGACGCGCGGGTACCATCTTCCTCGCTCGAATCGAGTCACTCGAAGGACCCCACCGAGCGAGCTGCAGGCTGTGTTAAAGGTTTCTAACATGGGCAGTGGGCAGCGTGCGAGGTCGAGACACTGTAGGGTATGTCTCCGTCGACGAACCGTCCTCCTTTGAGTGAGCCCTGAATGAAGTCCATATGTGCCGTCACCAGACTATATGCAGCCGCTTTCGTTGTTCTCGTGGCGGGGTGCGCTGCGGAAGGCGGCATGGCGGGAAGCCCCTCTTCCTTCCTGATAGTTGGCGCAACCGTCGTCGACGGGACCGGTGCACCTGGCCGGGTTACGAACGTGCGCGTGCTCGGCGACCGAATCGCCGCAATCGGGGGTCTGGAAGCGGAGCGCGGCGAGACGGTCGTCGAAGCCGACGGGCTGGTCCTCGCTCCCGGTTTTATCGACACGCACAGCCATCATGACGGTGGCCTCACCGAGACTCCTGAGGCACTCGGCGCGGTTAGTCAGGGCATTACGACGATCATCGTCGGCCAAGACGGCGGATCGCCACTTCCGTTGAGCGACTTCTTCGGTGAGGTCGAGGCGACGTCGGTCGCGATCAATGTCGCGGCGTACGCAGGCCACAACTCCTTGCGAGGCGCCGTCATGGGTGATGATTTCCGCCGTCCGGCAGATGATCAAGAGGTCCAGGAGATGGCGGACCTCCTCCGGAGGGAGCTCGAAGCCGGGGCGATCGGATTGTCGACCGGGCTGGAGTACGACCCAGGCATCTATTCGGAGACTTCGGAAGTTCTGGCTCTCGCTCACGTAACCGCAGACGCGGGGGGTCGTTACATCAGCCATATGCGCAGCGAAGATCGGGCGTTCTTCGAAGCACTGGACGAGCTGCTGACGATCGGCCGCGAAACCGGGATGCCGGTCCAGGTCGGACACATCAAACTCGCCATGAAGAGCCTCTGGGGTCGCACCGATGAGGTCATCGCGATTCTCGACTCGGCGCGAGCCGAAGGGATCGACGTCACTGCGGATATCTACCCGTATGAATTTTGGCAGTCGACCATGACGGTGCTCTTCCCGGACCGAGAGTTCACCAGGGAGGCTGCACAGTTCGCTCTCGAAGAACTCGCGCCACCTGAGGGGATGCTCATTGCTGCGTTCGACCCCGACCCGTCCTACGTCGGGTTGACCCTCGCCGAGATCGCCGCGGCGCGTGGCCGCCCCGCAGTCGACGTGTACCTCGAGCTGATTGCGGAGGTCGCCGCGATCGACGGTCGAGAGAGTGTGATCGCCCGCAGTATGGTTGCCGACGATATCGGAGCTTTCCTCTCTTGGCCGCACACCAACGTCTCAAGCGACGGTTCTTTGGCCGGCCGGCACCCGAGAGGCTTTGGAGCGTTCACGCGGGTTCTTGCACTCCATGTGCGAGAGCGGGGAGATGTGACGTTGGAGGAAGCCATCCGAAGAATGACGTCGCTCGCCGCGGAGCACATGGGTCTAGTGAACCGAGGCACATTGGCCGTAGGGGCGTTCGCAGACTTCGTCCTATTCGACCCCCACATCGTGACGGACCGAGCCACACCGGAGTCACCGAACGAACCGTCCGTGGGAATCGCCGGTGTGTGGGTCAACGGTGAACAGGTCTATGGCTCGGAGGGCACTACGGGAGCCAGGCCGGGTCGCATTCTCAGGAAGACAACACGATGACCGCACTCAGTGTTCGCACCCATCGCCTTCTGGACACCGGCCCGTGGCTGGGCGCGGGTCTATTCGCCCTCGCGCTCCTCGTGCTTTACCCCGGCGAGGCTCGAGCGCAGGCGGCCCTCGAGCGCACCGAGGTGGACGCGGTGTTCGCCGACTTCGGTATGAACACGCCTGGCTGTGCGCTCGGTGTCGTATCGGACGGGCGACTCATCTACGGGCGGGGATACGGTCTCGCCAACCTCGAGCACGACATCCCGATCACGACCCACTCGGTATTCCGTTCCGGATCGGTATCGAAGCAGTTCACGGGAGCTGTCGTCGCGTTTGCTGCCATGGAAGGGCACCTGAGTCTGGAAGACGAGCTGCGAACGTGGGTCCCCGAGCTGCCAGATTACGGAAGCCGGCTGACGCTCCTCCACGCCTTGAACCATACGAGCGGTCTGAGGGACTACCTGACGCTGATGGATCTGAGGGGCCTGCGAAATGACGACTTCTACACAGAGCTCGACCTCATTGAACGGCAGGCCGCCCAAGAAGAGCTCAACTTCGACGCCGGCTCAGAGCACCTGTACAGTAACTCGGGCTATTTCCTTCTCACCGAGGCAGTGGCACGCGCGGTCGGCAAGCCATTCCGCGAGTACGCGGACGAAGTCCTTTTTGAACCGCTCGGCATGACCAACTCGCACTTCCACGACGATAACAACCATGTGGTTCCGCTCCGAGCCGACGGGTATGCTCCCCTGCCCGACGGCAGCTACCGAACCTCGATGACAACGCTAGAGATGATCGGGGATGGAGGCGTTTACACCTCCATCGAGGATATGGCGAAGTGGCTGGTCGCCCAGGAACAGGACGGGCTGAGGGCGGGCCTCAACGACATCGTTCAAGCGCGGGGGGTGCTAAAGTCAGGGGACGACATCCCCTACGCGCTGGGGATCACCCACGGCAACTATCGCGGCCTGCCGACAATCGGACACGGCGGGTCGTTCGTCGGATTTCGCGCCCATACCCTTCGCTTCCCCACCGAGGGTTTTGGTCTGGTGGTCCTCTGCAATCGATCCGACGGCGATCCGGGGAGGAGAATCCGACGCGTGGCCGATGTCGTGCTCGCGGGACGACTCGGTCCGATACCGGAGGAGTCCGCGGAGGAGCGGCGGGCCCGCGAGGGCGTACCCGCGGTGACTCCAGAGAACCCCTCTGAGTATGTGGGCGTGTACTACAGCCCCGAGCTGGACGTGGAGTACCACTTCTCGGAGGAAGACGGGGCCCTGCGGGTGCGAGCAGGTAGCGCGATTGAGGAGCAGGTCTATCGGATGGACGGGGACACACTTGCGGCGGGCTCACCCTTGCCCGGCGATCGATTCTCGCCCTCCCTCGTATTCCGTTTCGAGAGAGACGGCAGGTCGGTATCGGGCTTCGAGCTCGATGCCGGTCGGGTTGTGCGCCTGCGCTTTCGGAAGGTGCGTGGTGGTTAGGCAATCTCTGCCGCGCCGGATGAACCACGGGACTATCAACCACATCCCCTCCTTCAGGGGGAGAACCCTGTCGACAATATCGATCCACTAACAAGCGGTGCCGGATACGGATGTTCTCAATGTAACGAAGCGGTTTATTGAGACTACGTGATATTTCAGTCCTGGGTTCCTGCAATTACTTCGCTGCGCGCGAACGGACATCATGGCCGATTGTGGGTATCCTGCGCATTGGCTGTGCGCTGATCTGGCAGGTTGGATCGAACACCGCACGGCGCTCACGCCGGGGCAACGAATTCGGTGGCTATGGAAAACGGTTCGTTCGTGCGAGCCGGTGGCCACATGGCCTAGCGTTGGGATGACCCGCTATCGGCGATCCGGTACACGTGCTGGGCGCCCTCGATATGAAGACCTGGGAGATTATCCGCCCGCCAAGTGGCGACGAGAACTCAGCGGGTGGCGTGGGTCGTTCTCGTCGCCTGTCAATCTCTATCGCGTCCCAGGTAACACCGGGCCTCGAGTTCGGTAATCCAGGTCGAAGCGAGACAGGATCATGAAGTGGTCGGAAGGAAAACCCGAGTCCGAGGTTGAGATCACCCGTGTCGACGTGTTCTTCAGCCCCGTGCCCTTGTAGTACAGCTGGTCGATGCGTCGCCCGCTCTGGTGCGTGGGCCCGGGCCACTCCTCGACATCAGCGTGGAGACTACGGAAGGCGTCAGTGAATCCTGCGTCCAGGAGTGCGAGCGAGGCGGGACTGTCCCCACCGTCCGTGTGCGGGATCGCGTTGAAGTCCCCACCGAAGAGGACAGGAATCGATTCGGCCTCTGCGAACCGTGACTGATGGAAGTCGAAGACGTCCCCGAACTGATTCATCCCGTACCAGTTCGACATGACGTACATGTCCTGAGTCGCACTGAGCTGAACTCTCGTGCCGACGTTGTTGAACGGAGCGTCCTCTTGGACATGGATTTCGCGGATCGGGTAGCGGCTCAAGACAGAGATGTTCGCGCCCTGGTTCAGGTAGTCCCAATCGACCGTTGTCGCGAAGTAGTACCCGACCTCGGCGGCAATGAAATCACCTGAGGAGTAGGTCTCCTGCATCATGACGACGTCGACGCCTTCGGCTGCGATGACCTCGGCAACGCGCTCGCGTGAGTCCCACCCGTGTTCCTCAGGCGTGAAGTGCTTCCCTCCATGCCAGATGTTCCAAACCCCAGAGGTCAACGTCGACACGCTTTCCCGGAGCGCCTGATCCGGTGACGCGAAGTGCTCAGCGTAGGTGCTTTGTAGGTCCTCGGGCGATACGACGTGGTTCCAGATCGCGAGCTCGTCGATGTCAAAAATAGGTGTCGAGAGTCTTTCTCTGTCCGAGTATCGCGCGGCGACATCCCGGCGAATAACCACCCTGCCATCGATGAGCGCGTAGATCTTCGACAGGGGTGCCGCGATCATGAACTCCAGCGCTTGATGGATCGTATAGGGGTTTTCCATGAGCGCCGCCTCTGCAGCCGCGACGGGCTGCCAGGCGCCGTCTTCGACTTCACGACCGGCCCTCTCTTCGAACATCGACCGGGGATCGACGATGAGTCGAAGAAACTCGTCGGACTCGATCGGCCGCTGACCGAGAGCGTTGAAGGCGTCGACGAACGCCTGCAGGCGGACCGCACCCGAGTCGATGGCCGGGAGCACGTCGGGCACGGGTGAGGCGTCGCGAGCGTCCCATCCGACGGTAACTGGATCGGTACTGGTAAAGTCAAAGCCGTCCGAGTCAGAGACGTGGTACGACACCCAGTTCACGCCATCATAGAAGAGTCGGATCTCGGAGAGACCCGCACTGTATGTCATCGCCAACTGATGCCACCGACCGTCATTCAGCGGCATGTGTTCTCCGTTATCACGCTCGTACGTGAGGCGGCGCGAACCGGAGCCGAGGCTCCAGGCCCAGGTGCCGCTGGACACGTAGAAAACCCATCCCGCGTTCTTTTGTGAATCCAGGCTGTTGTCGTCGAACTTCTTGTTGGAAAGGACGACAAAACGCCGATCGACCTCCGCTTCAGACCGGATCCAGAATCGGACGGTAAAGTCCTCATCGCCACCGAGTGACAGGCCGGACGGGAGGGTCAAGAACGTCGTCGCAGCATCTGGCCCGAGGCTGAGGGCCTCGCCCTCGATGCCGCCCACGAAAGAGAGCGGCTCAGATGATTAGAAGGTCCCAT
>Ga0308018_10001416_pt1 | contig 11198 bp, 13 predicted proteins | sample Neamet282_FD_203130 | JGI IMG/M metagenome (GOLD analysis project Ga0308018, IMG submission 203130) | Marine microbial communities from water near the shore, Antarctic Ocean - #282 | ecosystem: Environmental > Aquatic > Marine > Unclassified | place: Southern Ocean | collected 2014-10-01
TGAAACATGGTCTGCAAGTCAGTTCTACAGAATGTATGTTCACTTACGAGCAGGGCATTCTGTAAGAGTAACTGACGCAAGATCATCAATATCCTCAAATATGATTATTACCAAATTAAAATATACGGAGGGGCCAAACTATTCTAAATGTAGGATAGAGGTAATTGGGTTTAAAGATATGGCTACTGGATTTGCGGTTAAGCCGATAGGTAAGATAAATTCTACGATACAGCAAAGTGGTAAAAAGAAATCCCGTTCCCCACTTAGAGCGGGTAAACCTACCATAAGCATAACGATTCAAGCTGGGACTATATAATGACAAATTTAGTTAATGACACAATTTCGTGGTCAGAAGGAACCATCGTCTTCGGAGGTAGCGATACGCATCAAATTAATCCCGGTACTACACAGGATGCTGTGCCCGTAGGGATAGCGGGTAACTTGGTAGATAACACACGTTACATTATATTCTGGGATCAGAACACACCCACTCAGTTCCAAACTATAGTAGAAGCGTCCTACGTAGGGTCACCTTCTAGAGTCATTATATTTGAGGTTACAGGCGCAGCAGTGGGGGAATCAGCGCAGGTAGTTTCAAGGGACGCTTCATTCGGAGCATCAGATAAACTAAACTCAGATAGCTTCAACAAGATTGTAGCTGGTACGTTCTCAACTGGAGCATTAACAGGGGTAGCCAGCCCAACTATCCCCGGTGCGGGGGTACTTTGGAACGCTGCCGGTATACAGGCGTATGACGGTACATCACTAAACTACTTAATGTATCTAAGTGATAATGACTTAAGGTTCTATACGAGTGCTTCGGGTGGCGGTAAACTTATGTCCAAGTTTAGCGGCTCAGACGTTAGATACTATAATCAATCTCATTTCAATGCTTCTGACGCTACAACTACGGCTGTTCTAAATGGGAAATCACTGACATTCTTCGATGATAGTGGTTTCGGAGCAGGAAATGAAACTGTGGCTCTGATCGGTAACTATGCAAGTTCGACAGCGACTGATGCTGACTATGTTGGAAACAACGGATTGGCTATATACGGCACTACAGCCACGGCTTTTTCTGGTAGCGGTGCAAACCTTATTAATTTCCAAACAGACCAAGCCAGTCCTACTGACTATGGATACATAGGTATGTACACGACAGGCAGCGTAGACTACCTTACTATGTCAGTAAAGGCGGGTAAGAGTATTTACTTATTTGCTAACGAAACCCCCGGTGGTGCGAATGGTAGTATCTTCCTTGCACCAGACTCAACTAATGGTGGGGTGACTCAAATTGGTCTTGGCTCCAGTGGTAGTGTTGGTCAAACGTGGAGGATGACAAGTGGTTCCGCTATTGCTCAGATTTGGAATTTCCCTACGGTAGCACCCTCCGCTGGACAGTATCTAGAAGCCGATGTAGTACTTGGGAGTCCGGGAGTGGACGTAAGCCTAAAATGGTCTACACCTACATTCACCGCTCACAATCTGCACTCTACTGCTTTAGCTTCAGGTAGCGTACCAGTACCAGAGTATGGAACATTTAGGTATACTAGTGCGGCGACGGGCGGTGATGTACTAGCTTTCGCATCGGCACAAACTAACGCTACCCCAGCAGCAGCAACAGAACGGTCTTCATTCTGGACTATGTTTAGTGAAGGGGATTCTTCTAGCAACAGGCTTGTAATTGAACCTTCAGTAACATGGTCGAGTGATTCGGGGTACGATAACTACTCCTATATCGGATGGCATAACTACGTATATTCAATTAGTGGTTATTATCATAATGCCGGTGATGGTAGTGCTTCTTTTCCCAGTTTCGCATTTTACGGCGACGGTAATACCGGCTTTTACAGAATAGCTTCAGGTCATACTGGATATTCAGACGATGGAACTCTTAAGGTAAACTTTGGTGGTCATACTTTTGCCACGATATATACCAATTCCGGTACCCCGACTGCCTCGACTGTAACCCCAGAGTTTTCAGTAGCTGGGTCAGGGGCTTTCAGTTCTTACTTATATGTAGGTGAGCTTAGACCGGTGACAGATAATATTAGCGATATAGGAACAGCATCTAGAAGATTTGATAACATATATGCTACTAACTCTACTATTTCAACATCTGATGTAAGAGCAAAAGAAAATATATATCCTTCTACGTTAGGATTAGATTTCATTAATGATTTAAATCCTGTATCTTATCAATGGAAAGCTAAACAAGACAAGAAACTAAATCAAACACATTATGGTATAATAGCTCAAGAAGTAATTGAAACATTAAAGAAGTATGGAATAGATTCTCTAGATGATTTTGGCGGTATACATGGGGACGAAGAAACATATTACGGAGCCAGATATTCAGAATTTGTGCCTATACTTATGAAGGCTGTTCAAGAGTTATCAGTAGAGATTAAAGAATTAAAGGAGAAAAACTAATGCCTGACGTAACAGTATCGTTTACAGACGCACAGTGGACAAGGATTGTGGCTGCAACTAGCTATATTATGAAAGATGATGAAGGGACTGTAGATGCAACTAAATTAGCTACTATGTGGAAAGGTCAAGTAACTGATTGGGTGAAAGCTTATGAAGAAAGTCGTGTGACAGCAGATGACTTCTAGCAGAAAAAAGAAATAGAGGGTGCGTAACGCTTTACATGTTCGTAAGGCTCGCTTTCGATACCCATACGCCACAATAAGGCAACTAGCCGAACACATCTCTACCAAGAAGTATTACAAAGGTACAATCTCCTACCAGAGGGTGTTCCAACTCCTAGTTGAACAGGGCCTAGAGACTTCCCCACCACGTAGCCGTAAGACAAAATACTGCCGCTACTACGCCTGTGGAGAAGCTGTGGAGCGTATCAAGACATTCTGCTCCAACAAGCATCGTTTTTACCACTACAACATCAAAGTTATCTGTGGGTATTGTACCTTGCCTTTCTACCGCAAACGTGCTATACTTGTATCTAATAAGAGATACGGTGCCAAAAATGCTTATTGCACTATCAAATGTTTTAGACGAGACAGGGAGATAGTGGATGATGATTATAAACGACGCACTGATTGAAAAGTGGGAACCTCAGGTTCATAAAGTAGCCAGAACAATGTCTGTCATAGATATGGATTATGATGATATTATACAGGAACTTAGAATGGGCGTGATGAAGGCGGCTAAAGGGTACAAGGAAGATTCAGGGGTCATCTTCCATACTTATTTGTATAAGACTTTAATGAACACTGCCAGCACCCTAATCACCAGAGCATCGAAGAAGCATAAGGCTATGCCCACAATTCCGATGCCAGATGGGTATGACGAGAAGGTTATTGACGGAAAAGATGAAGCAAAAGACCTTGAAATACTTGACATACTAGACCAGCTTGATCTAACATGTATGGAACGAGAGTTCATATACCTACGTATGGATGGGTATACAATGAAAGAACTAGGAGAGAAGTTAGCCGTTAAAGGTGTATACCGCCTAAATAAGCAGATCAAGCAGAAGGTGAAGGATCAAATTGGTAAGAAGAGAGAAACAAATATCTGACTACAATAGTCTAGATTTACATAGCTGGTTCTCAGTTATGTACGAAGCTAAATTTGGGAAACCGTACAATTCCAAAACATTTCGAGGGCTTGAACTAAAGGCCCTCAAAGCTTTATTAGAGGAGTACGATCCAGTCGAAGTTCTCTGCGCTATCAAAACTTTCATCGACACCAACGAATCCACAGTACACGTAAAATACTTTACGGCTGGCTTCGACTACTACAAGCCTAATACAGACCGCCCAGAGATTTACTGGTTCGTCGGTCTACGAGGTGACGCAGATATTAAAATGCTCTGGAGTAAATACATTATTCTTGAAGCTAAGTGGTTTCCTCACTCCGCAACGAGTGCTAAAAAGGAGGCAATCCTAAAGAAATTGGAGAAATTCTATGACAAAGAACGCAAAAAAGAACCCCAAGTTGAAGAAGCGACTAGACTCTACACCAAAAAGGGTATATAGTTTACTCGATACCTCAGCGTCAAAGGACGGTTGGGTGAGGGTTGTGTCTTATCACACTACGGGAGGAGAGAAGTACTCTCTTTACTCAGGTAAGGACTTCCACGAAGCTAAGAAGATCGCAGACGAGAACAGGAAAGTAGGTGTAGCTTGCTACATTCATAACTTTCACAACAGAGTGGTTTATCAGGCACGATAGGAGACAGTATGGCAGTAAGAGACTTTAACTTCGTTGAATCATCGGTGATCTTCGGGTTACTAGACCCAGACAATTTCAAAGCGTTTATTCACCCACCTAACACATTCAATCGGCACCGTAAAGCTTACGATTTCCTAGTTGAATACTATGATGATATGGGTGAGATGCCCGATAAGGAAGTAGTTCATAAGCAGTTCCCTGAGTTAGACAAGGCTGGCGCAAAGACCGACTTTGGGTGGGCGCAGAAGCAATACACAGAGATGGTTCTTTACAAAGGTATTCTAAGTGCCTTCCAAGAGAACGAAGATGTGATGCAGGAAAACCCACGACAGGGGATGCTAGCGATCCAAGAAGCCCTATCGGATATGGATATAGAACTAGACGATGATGTACACGCTTATAACTCAGGAACGACAGATCGTTTTGAGATGTATAAGGAACGTCAGAAGAAACGTGCGAAGGGCGATGGACTGATCGGCGTGGTAACCCCATTCGAGTCTGTAAACTCTACAGGAATGGGTTGGCAACCGTCAGACCTTATATCTATCTTTGCACGACCTACTGTGGGTAAGACATGGATGTGTATAAAGATGGCTCAGCTTGCGGTTCAACAGGGGAAGAAGACTCTGTTAGTATCTACGGAAATGCCTCAGCACCAAATGGATATGCGTATGGACGTTGTTATGGCACACGCAATGGGATTCAAGTTAAGCCATAAAGCAATTCGTACAGGTAACGCTATAGATGAAGATGAGTACAGACGATTCCTAACGGCGAACTCTGCACGTAACCTCCTTACTTGTGACCACATTGTGGGGCAAGATTCTATTACCTTACCGTCCATAGTAAACCTTATCCGAAAGCATAAGCCCGAAGTGCTAGTGATTGATGGTCTTTACCTTTTGGGTGGCACAGGCAACGCTTCGTGGGAAAAGAGCCACAACCTTTTCTATGGCATGAAGAACCTTGCCATGAGTGCTAATATAACGGTGGTGGTGTCCACACAGGCGACGAGGGACGCAGCTAACCTATATACTCCACCTAGGGCCGATCAGGTGGCCTTTGGGGACGCACTTATAAGAGCATCAGACGTAGCTATGAGCATGTCCTTATTGGAAGACCAACCGGGAAAACGGGCAATACAGTTCCAGAAATATCGGGATGGTGACTTAGATATGGATGCAACATTCATGACTTGGGACGTAGACTGTGGTAACATCGAGGAGATGGAAGACGATTTCTAACAGAACGTCAGGAGAGCAATGTGGCTATGCAGAAGCGAGTAAGAAAAGATTATGATTGGTATGAGGTTCTAGTATCATTAGGAATAGAACCACCTATAGGCGAAGAACAGTTTAATATCCTATGCACACTACATGATGATTCAAGGATATCCATGTCACTTAATGTAGAGGCAGGTAAGTGGATTTGCTACACTGGTTGCGGTGGTGGAAGCATCTTCTCCCTAGTAAGTAGGATGAAGGGGCTAAGCCAAGCCCAAACAGAAGACTACTTAGATAACCACGGCGGTTGGAAGCCACCAAATATATCCGAACTATTTTACGAAAAACCTGTTGAGGATATCTCTCTCCCCTTACCAGAAGTTGGGTTCCCATTTCAAATGGGCCGAGTCCCAAAATGGATTTATGGAAGAGATTACACTATTAAAACATTGTTGAGATGGGAAGTAGGCGTAGATGAAAATGCAGGGTTGGCACTACCTATCAGAGATGCTGAACGTCGAATGGTGGGATGGGTTGTCCGTAAGCGAGTGGGTGAGCCTAAGTATCTGTACCTCCCAGACATGAAGAAGTCCAGAGTCCTGTACGGTGAGTATAATCTACCATCAGAAGTGAAGACTCTATATGTATGTGAGGGATCATTAGACACAATGTGGCTTGACCAGCTAGGCTACAATGCGGTAGGCTTATTGGGTGCGAGTATTTCAGACGCACAAGTTAAGAGGTTAGCGAACCTCAAAGCTGAGAGCATTGTGCTTGTACTGGATAACGATGAGGCTGGGTTGAATGGAACGAGGAAAGCGTTGACAAAGCTAAAGGAATACGGTATAGTTAAATATGTACAGCTTCCGAAGTACGTCAATGATATACAAGATATTAGGGACGCAGATGCAGTTAGGGAAGCACTAACTAACAAATATTCTTGGGTTATTCCAAGAGAAGGAGAAAACACATGGCAGGATTAAGTGATATTAACAGGCGTGAACAGAAACGGGCAGCGGGTCGTGTTTCCAACGCAGACCGAAAAGAAGTTTGGTTGCGAGATGGGGATCAGGTATTTCTACGTTCAGTAGCCACAGGTGAAGATGGCGATCCTATGCTAGAGGAGCTTTACCTATTCGCCGTACAAACCGATTCAGGTTCATGGCAGACTGGTTTGGTAGACCCAGAGACAGGCAAGCCTATGGGCGACATTGTACCACCCGAAGATCGTAGGCCTTCGCACAAGTTCGCTTTCTGGTCATACGTGAGCGATATCATCCACGCCGAACGGCACAGAGATGATTGGGAAGAGATTCAGTCGGCAAGCGGTGGACGTACTGCTTACCGAGAAACCGTAAACGATTTCCGAATCATAACCCTACCTTTTGGTAGAAACAATCAGTATTGGAACATGCTTGTAGACCAGTTTGAAGACTGGGATGGGCTACACAACGGTGTACTACGAGTGAAGCGTTCAGGAACAGGCATAGATACGACTTATACCGTAAGTCCAGTATCACGAGCAGTGACCATCCCTGATGATCGTGTCAAGGAATCTACACAACTACAACCTATCTGGGATTACTTCGTTGAGCAATACGGTGGCAACGACTCTACCCCTGAGACAGAGACTGAGGTTATTACATCAACCGAGTCCATAAGTGAAACAGACGATTTCTAACGAGGTTCGTCCTACTGGGTTGCAGGTGGTTCGGAAACGGGCCACCTGCCTCAGGGCTGCACATGGTGCTATAATAGTAATGAAGGATGTAGATGTAGAATGGCTAGTGTACTCACCCCAACAGATTTCGAAAACTTCGTAGCTGTAGCTAGCGGGGAAGAAAATTGGTGTGTGGACGTAGAGACAAACGGATTCTCTCCTTATGATGGTAATCAGATATGCGGAATTGGCGTGGCGTTTGCCACTCGACCAGAGACATATTACTTTCCTTTCCGTCACCAACAAGGTGTAAACCTAGATATCGACCTACTAGACCCTCTCCTCTCGTTGATGAGCAGTCGAGAAGCCCTTATAGGTCACAACCTCAAATTCGATGCTCACTTCTTAGCATCTGATGGTTTGGACACATCAAACCTAAAGCTTATAGACACACTGGTATTGTGTAGAATTACAGAATCCACTACGGAACGTACACTCGGTCTTACCTACATGCTTACAAAGCGGTTTGGTAAGGAATACGGCGAGTACGATCTTATGACTAAGAAGACCCTAAAGAAGAACAAGTGGAATAAAGACTTCTCACTAGCACCGCAGGACATACTCGGCCCCTACTGTGAGAAGGATGTTGAGAGCACTGTCAAACTGTTCAAAGATTGTATATTAAAGATAGATAAGTCTAAGCAGAACCGCATCATGGATATGATGATTAAACTAACTAAGGTACTCTTCAATATGGAGCGTCGGGGTATTAGAATTGATAAGGCATATGCTCGAAGAGCAGTAAGCGCAGTCCAAGCAAGGCGTGATGAAGTAGAGAAGATGGTGTATGCGCTCACCGGATATGAGTTCAATATACTTAGTTCAACCAAACAAATCTCTCTAGCTATGAATTCAGTAGGTATCCTGCCTACCATGCTAACTGAGAAGGGTAACCCTAGCTGGAAAGAAGAGGCTCTTGTAGCCACAGCCAGTGAACTAGGTGGACTTGTTGCTCAGTACCGTAACCTTTCAAAGTTACAATCGACTTACCTAGAGCCTTACATGGACGTTGAGGAGATGCACTCTGTCTTTAAGAACTGGGGAACCGTTACGGGGAGACTTTCTTCAGCTAACCCTAACCTACAGAACCTACCTAGGGACTTCTCTCGAATTCAAGGTAATACCCTTACTCAGACGGAACTAGAGGAACTGAAAGAACGTTTAGCTAAAGATAAGAATGCTGACCGTAATTCTAACTGGACTGACGAGGCTCTACAGGCTTGGTCGTACTTGGGTGGCGGTAAGCTAAAGAATGACGACGTAGAGATCACAGCACGAAGGCTTGTAATTCCTAGAGATGATTACCATATGGTTTCCTTCGACTACTCACAGATGGAAGTACGAATGTTCTTGTTCTACGTAGGTCAGCCTGAGATGTTAGAGAAGATGAAAGAAGGTGGGGTGGACTTCCATAGTGAGTCAGCCAAGATAGCCTTTAATGTTGAGGAAGATGCTTCAGACTTCGACTTCTATAGACAGGCAGCTAAAGCCATTACTTTTGGAGTTATTTACGGTCAAGGTAAGAACAAGTTAGCGCAAGCCCTTGGCGTATCACCCCAAAAGGCTCAGCAATATAAGAATACTTATTTCGCCGGTATGAAAGGGTCTAGGCAGTTCTTCGACAGAGTTGTGAAGACGGTCGAAACTCGTGGTTGGGTACGAAACAAGTACGGTCGTGTATATAAAGTTCCAGCTAACTGGGGCTATAAGGCCGTGAACTATTTGGTACAAGGCACATCAGCAGAGATTCTATCGGAACGTATGATTGAGATAGATAAGTTCCTCACACCGTACAAGTCGAACATGCTCATGCAAATTCACGATGAGATTATCTTGGAGATTCATGTGGGTGAACAACATATCATCCCACAGATTAAAGAGATAATGCTAAAGAATAGTATGAATATGGACTTAGCGGTAGACATGGAGTGGTGCAAGCCATCGTGGGCTAATAAGACAGACTTCCACGTTGTAAATAAACTTATGTACGCAGGAAAAGAACCTGAGAGCGTTGACAACACCGTGGATGATGTGTTACAATATATAGATTGGGATTAACAAAAGGAGAAAAGATTATGGATCAGGGAACTAAGGCCTTAGCAGATAAGCTAGGGAATGCAGGGGATGCAGTAGGCAATATTCTAGTCACTATTATCGGTGAACTCGAAGAGGTTCAAGCTTCTATCAGTGGTGGAGCAAAGCCTGTAGAAAGCGAAGCACTAACCATCGACTTGGAAAAGGACTTTGCTGAATTAGTAATGGTGGTACAGGACTTGGTACAAGAAGTAGAAGCACTTAAAGCGGATAAGCCTCTAGTATCCGCAGTCAGTTCAACTAAGGTGTCCGCAACTAAAAAGAAGGGATCGAAGTAATGGTATTAGTGAATCAAGAACTGTCATTCACCAAAAATATGGGGAACTACAACTCCGCTAAGATTACAATTGGTATCCATGACATAGACACCGAGAACGACGTTGACGAGCAATTGGCTGAGGTAAAGCCTGTGATTGATAGAATCTTCCCTAAGCTTCTCGCAGAAGCGGACAGGCAAATGACTGAGATTGAAAACGTTGGGCGTTAATGAACTTACCAGAGCCTCGATTCTGGAAGCTGTTTTAGCGGAGAGGGAAAGGCAAGACTTTCTCTATGGAGATAAGAACCTAAATAATACTGATTCAGATTGGTTTGTTATTTTAGGTGAGGAAATGGGTGAAGCTGCTAAGGATATACAAGATAATGAACGAGAACATATGTTCATAGAAGTTATCCAATGCGCTGCTGTATGCTTTGCGTGGGCTGAGGCATACATAAACAAGGAAATAGTAGTGAAAAGCTGATCCTACGGGGGTAGGTGAGAGGGACTACCTGCCCCCCATTTGTATACGGAGGAATGATATGGCTAAAAAGAAATCTAATGTGCTAGTTAACTTTGAAGATAAAATGGAATTGATGTTGAAGACAAGTGCTTTCGACTTCAAACGTGGTGATGATGAGGCTCTAGTAGTTGAGAAGGTTCCAATAGGAATCCCTAATTTAGATGCCCTGATCGGTGGTGGATTCCCCAAGAGGGCACTCACAGAACTAGTGGGGGACACAGGGTCAGGTAAGTCATATTTAGCTACTCAGATTGCTAAGGCAGTAATCGAGAATGATCCTAACGCTACCGCAGCTTTGATCGACACCGAGTTGGCAGTAAATCCAGATTGGATGCGACGGTGTAAAGTACCCGTTGATCGAATAGGAATCTTGCAGCCTACCAGTGGAGAAGAAGCTATTGATGCCACAAGAGAAATGCTACAAGCCGGTGTAGATATTGTAATTTTAGATAGCCTTGCAGGGTTGATGCCTAAGGATAACCTAGAGAACGATTCTGATTACACACCCATGGCATGGCAAGCCAGATTCATCAACCAGAACATACCTAAGCTTGTTAACGATCTAAGACATGGTTCTATGCTTATAGTTGTAAACCAGCTACGAGATACCTTAGGTGGTAACAAGTATGAAGTAAACCTCAACGTGCCGGGAGGACAGGCGCAGGTATTCTTCGCTCATAACTTCCTAGAACTTCGAAGGGGCGCATGGATCAAAAACAAAGAGGAGACACGAGTAGGCTTTGAAATGGCTATCCGATTACGTAAGGGACGCTTCTCACAGGAGCAGTGGAACAGTACTAAGATACCTTTCAAGGTTGATGGCGGCATCGACCTCATAGAGACATTCATGAGGGAGGGGCTTGCACAGGGACGTATCCTGCAATCTGGAGCATGGTACACTTACGGAGAAGAAAAGGTTATGGGTTCTCAGGGACTACATAACCTGTTCGAGAACAAGCCAGAACTATTTGAACGATTGAAGACAGAAATAGGAGAAGCATAATGCCTGACCCAATGAACGATCTACAGCCACCTATGGACGCAGCAAGCCCAGTAGTAGGTAGGCAAACAAACCTAAACCTAACTAAATCTGGTAACGCAGGAACACCACGGTTTGCTACACCTCCCGCACCAACACCCCAAGCTGATACCACTCATGGCACAAGTGGAGCGGGGTTT